>Ga0302314_10017339_pt1 | contig 12086 bp, 14 predicted proteins | sample III_Palsa_N2_3_FD_200533 | JGI IMG/M metagenome (GOLD analysis project Ga0302314, IMG submission 200533) | Peat permafrost microbial communities from Stordalen Mire near Abisko, Sweden - III_Palsa_N2_3 | ecosystem: Environmental > Terrestrial > Soil > Palsa > Peat permafrost | place: Sweden...
GCGCGCTGAAAGCCAAGCGCCTGCTGCTGCTGACGGACGTGCAAGGCGTGATCGGACCGGGCGGCGAGCTGATCCGCCAGCTTACGCTTCAGGAAGCCGGCAGGGCGGCGGCGACCGGCGTGGTCACCGGCGGCATGATCCCCAAACTGGAGACCGCGGTCGCGGCGGTGGAGGCCGGCGTGGAATCGGCGGTCATCCTCGATGGCCGGCGTCCGCACGCGATGCTGGTCGAACTCTTCACCGCGCACGGATCCGGCACCCTGGTGCGGGCGTGATTGTGAGCGCGGCATGACTTCTCCCCTCCGTCGCGCTTCGCTTCGCTCGCCTGCGACACCTCCCCTCGCTCCGCGACGGGGAGGTGCAGCCGCTCTTCACCCCGCTTGCGGGGGGAAGTGTCGCAGGCGAGGGAGCGAAAGCGACCGATGCGCGACGATGGGGGGAGCGGCGGCATGACCGCCGACCTTCGCCACATCGACACCTGGCTGTTCGATCTCGACAACACGCTCTATCCGCTCGATGCCGGGCTTGGCGTCGACATCTCCGACCGCATTACCGGCTTCATGGAGCAGCTGACCGGATTGCCGCGCGAGGAGGCCCGGGCGCTGCAGAAGCGCTACCTCGACGAGCACGGCCTGACGCTCAAGGGTCTGATGCTCAATCACGACGTCGACCCGGACGAATACCATCAGCTGTTCGCCGACCTGTCGCTGGAGACGCTGGCGCGCGATCCGGCGCTGATCGCGGCGATCGAGCGGCTGCCGGGGCGGCGGCTGATCTTCACCAACGCCGACGCCGGCCATGCGCGGCGGGTGATGGATCACCTGGACCTCAGCGGCCTCTTCAGCGAGGTGTTCCACATCGAGAGCGCCGGCTTCATTCCCAAGCCCGATCCCGAGGCGTTCCGGCGCCTGATCGCCGCTCACGCCATTGCGCCGAAGACGACCGCGTTCTTCGAAGATCGCGCGCTCAATCTCGAACCCGCCGCCGCGCTGGGCATGACCACCGTGCTGGTGGGACCGGACGCGGAAGCGACGACCTATCCGTTTGTCGACCACCGCGCGCCGCGGCTGGCGCCGTTCCTGGCAGCGGCCCAGGTCAAGGAGAGCCAATGACCGAGATCGCCACCGCCGACCTGCGGACCGAAATCGAAGCGGGGTGGGAGGCGCGAGACGGTGTCAGTCCGGCTATTACCGGTCCCCTGCGGACAGCGGTCGACGAGACGCTGCTGCTGCTCGATTCCGGCAAGCTGCGCGCGGCCGAGCGCGGCGCCGACGGCCGGTGGGTGGCGCATCAGTGGGCGAAGCAGGCGATCCTGCTGTCGTTCCGGCTCAACCCGAACCAGGTGATGCGCGCCGGCGCCCTGGGCGGGGGCGGCGTCGGGCCGTGGTGGGACAAGGTTCCATCGAAATTCGACGGCTGGGATGCGCCGCAATTCGAAGCGGCCGGCTTTCGCGCCGTTCCGGGGTCGATCGTGCGCCGTGGGGCTTACGTCGCGCCGGGAGTAGTGCTGATGCCGTCGTTCGTGAACATCGGCGCCTACGTCGACAGCGGGACCATGGTCGATACATGGACCACGGTCGGCTCGTGCGCCCAAATCGGCAAAAACGTGCACCTTTCGGGCGGGGTCGGCATCGGCGGCGTGCTGGAGCCCCTACAGGCGCACCCGACCATCATTGAGGACGACTGCTTCATCGGCGCGCGGTCGGAAGTGGCCGAAGGCGTGATCGTGCGTCAGGGTTCGGTGATCTCGATGGGGGTGTTTCTCACCGCGACAACGCCGATCATCGATCGCAAGACCGGTGAGATCCATCGCGGCGAGGTGCCGCCCTATTCGGTGGTGATGGCCGGCAGCCGCGCCGACGCGCACGACAACGGGCTCTCGATCAACTGCGCGGTGATCATGAAGACCGTCGACGCCCAGACCCGCTCGAAAACGTCCATCAACGAATTGCTGCGGGACTGAGCGCACGGACCCGTTCCGGCTCGTGGTCGGTCTGAATTTCCATGCTCTCGGGGATCGGGAAGGTGATCTTCGCGGTCATGCCGCCGCCGGGGTTCGGCTCGAACGTCGCTTCGCCCCGCAATTGACGGGCGTAGGCGCTCATCAGCGTGCGGCCGACGCCGCTGCCAAGCTTCGCTACCTTATCCGCGAAGCCGGTGTCGATGATCGAGAGTTCCGCCGTCCCGTCGCGGGCCCGGAAGGTGACGCTGAGCTGGCCGCCGGTGTCCAGGCCATGCTTCAGCGCGTTGCTGATCGCCTCGACCGCGAAAAGCGCGATCGGCGCCAGCCGGTCCGGGTCGATCACCACCGAGTCGCAGGAAAGGTCGGTGCGCGCGGCGAGCCGCTGGCCGGCGTCGCCGGTGATCAGCTGGCCGACCAGTTCCTCGAGGAACTCACGCAGGTCGACCCGGCGCATGTCGGGGCTTTGGTAGAGCGCGCGGTAGATCAGCGCGAGTGCGCTGATGCGCTGGCGGGTGTCGGAGATCGCCGCCCGCGCCGCCGGGTCGGTCAAGGCGCGCTGCTGCATGTTGAGCAGGGAGGAGATGATCTGCAGGTTGTTCTTCACCCGGTGGTGAATCTCCAGCAGCATCGCGTCCTTCTGCGCCAGGTGATCCTGCAGCGAGCCGTCGCGGGCGACGATGGTGGCGGCCATGGCGCCCAAAGTCTCGGCGAGGTCGCGAATCTCGGGCGGCGCACGCTCGGCCTGCACCGGGCGGACGCTGAAGCGGCCGCGGGCGTAGATCGCGGCGATGCGCTGCAGGTAGGCGATCCAGCGCACGACGCCCCGCTCGGCGACGGTCCAAACGGCGATCAGCCCCAGGGTGAAGGCCAGCAGCGGCAGGGCGACCGCGCTGATCGGGTTCAGCCAGGCCCAGGAGACCACGCCCTGGGATGGTGCGGAAATCACCACGAAGACGTCATGCCCCACCAGCGGCGCGGCGGCCAACAGCCGGCCTTGTCCGCCGGCGTCGGCCTGAGCCCAGATCTGCGATCCGTCGCCGGCGAAGCTGATCCGTGGGTGAGGCGGAAAACGGGTGAGGTCGGTCGCCGACAGCCAGTGCCCCTGCGTGTCGGCCAGCGCGATCTCCGAGCCCTTCGGCAGGGTGGGATCGGTGGTGTCGGGCCGCAGGCTCGCCAAGCTCATCACCGCCGCCAGCGCTCCGTCAAAGTGGCCGCCGGCGTCCTCGGCGCGGACGGCGGCGACCAGGGACGGCTCACTGGCGTAGACCACACCGGGATTGGCGGCGATCACCAGTGGCTGACCGTGCGCCAAGGCCTGGAACCACGGCCGCTGACTGCGCTGCGAATCGGCGGGCACATTGCCGGCGGCGCAGGCGAAGCGGCCGTCGGCGTCGAAGCGGATCAGATTCTCGTAACCCTTCAGCCGCGTCTCGATCTCGGAGAGCCGCTGGGCGCACTGGAAGCCGACCGAGCCGGGCGCAAGCGTCTGAAGCAGCACCTCGGCCGACTCGATCCGCGCCCTGGCGACCGCCCCGCTGCGTTCCGCAGCGGCGGTGAGCTCGATCCGCTCGACCTCGGTCTGGCGCTGAAACGCGATGCCAGCCTGCACCGCACTGAGAAACAGCACCGGCAACAGGGCAAGCGCCAGCGCCAGCCCCAAGCGGAGGCGGATGGTGGCGGGCCATACCGGCCGGACGAGGCCGGCAGGCTTCATTTGGCCTGGCTCAGACGCTCCGCGTGGGCAAGGATTGAGCCCATGGCTTCACCGGCCGACGAGCCGTCGCGGGTGTAGGCGCCGCTCTCAAGAATGCCCTGCAGCGCCCGCCTGGCGCGGCTGACGCGGCTTTTCACCGTGCCCACCGCGCATTCGCAGATCGCCGCGGCCTCTTCGTAAGCGAAGCCACCGGCGCCCACGAGCACGAGGGCTTCGCGCTGCTCGATCGGCAGCATGGCCAGGCCCTGGCGTAGTTCATCGAGCGCGACGGGCGCTTCCGGATCGTCCACCGCCACCAAGGTGCGCTCGGCCGCCTCCTGGTCGAGTTGGCTCTGGCGCCAGGACCGGCGCTTTTCCGAATAGAACTGGTTGCGCAGGATCATGAAGGTCCACGCCTTCATATTGGTGCCCATCTCGAAGCTGGCGCGGGCGTCCCACGCTTTCATCATGGCGTCCTGCGCCAAATCGTCGGCCGCGGTCGGGTCGCCACAGAGCGTGCGGGCAAAGGCGCGAAGGTGCGGAATGAGGACAACGAGTTCGCGCCGGAACGCCTCGTCGCGGACCGGATCGTCTTCGCTCCGGGCGCGGGGGGTTCCCATTACGCCTCCTCCGGTCGTTCGTCGTCGTGCTTGCGGAGGATCGCCAAGAACTCGTCAGGCACCGGCTCGTTCACAACTTCGTCGAACATCTGACGCAGCCGCACGCCGATCGCCTGTTGCCGAAGTCGCGCCTCATCCAGGTCGGGCAAACTCGTGCGCGGCCGTTTCATTGGCTGGTTTTCAATCATGCTCCGGCGCGAACTCATGCGCTCACGCCCCCATTTCCACTCAATTCCGACTCGAAACGCCTTCCGTGGCAAGAGGTTCCCTGGTCTTTGCAATGAACCGGGCTTTCGCAAAGAACTGGCTTTGCTTCTGCGAAAGCCATCAAACCGCCGCCGAGGCCTGCTATTAGAATGGGTAGGGCGGCCAGGGAACCGGTTTCCGACGTCGGCGTTAGCAAAGCTTGACGGGGGCGCCGCAAGGCGGAACTGGCCCCGCCCGCGCGCCGGCCAAGCGGCCGACGCGAACTGAATGAAGGGGTCCGACCTTGAGTTTGCTTGCTCGTCTCGCGCCACACCTGCCCTACGTCCGCCGCTATGCCCGCGCCCTCACCGGCGACCAGACCACCGGCGACAACTATGTGCGGGCCACGCTGGAGGCGCTGGCCGCGGGCGAGCGGCAGCTGGAATCGACCGCCTCGCCGCGCGTCGCGCTCTATCAGGTGTTCCACACTATCTGGCAAAGCGCCGGCGCCAAACTTGAGCCCCGCGGTCCGGAGGAAGAGACCGTCCTGCCGCCCGGCAACGCGGTGCAGCGCCTTATGCGCATCGCCCCCCGATCGCGCCAAGCCTTCCTGCTGACCGCGCTCGAAGGCTTCACCCCGGCCGAGGCCGCCCAGATCCTCGGCGTGACCTTCCCCGAAGTGGAGCAGTTGATCGCCCAGGCGCAGTCCGAGATCGACGCCGAACTCGCGACCGACGTGCTGATCATCGAAGACGAACCCGTGATCGCCGCCGACATCGAGGCGCTGGTCAAGGAACTGGGCCACAACGTCACCGACATCGTCGCCACCCGCCAGGAAGCGGTGGACGCCGCGCGCCGCTCCGCCCCCGGGCTGGTGCTCGCCGACATCCAGCTCGCCGACGGGTCCTCCGGCGTCGATGCGGTTAAGGACATCCTGGCGTCGCACGACACGCCGGTGATCTTCATCACCGCCTTCCCCGAGCGCCTGCTGACCGGCGAGCGCCCCGAGCCGACCTTCCTGATCACCAAGCCGTTCCAGCCGGAGACGGTGAAGGCGGCGATCGGCCAGGCCCTGTTCTTCCACCCGCGCAACCGCGCCGAAGCCGCCTGAGGTTCCCATGGACGAGCGTCCCCGCGCCATCGCCAAGGCCCGTCAGTTTGACGATCCGATCGATGTTGCGCGACCGTTCGTTTGGATCGCTGCGATCTCGTTCGTGGCCGGGTTCTGGGGGTACATGGCCGCCGCGCCGCTGCTGGGCGGGTGAACTGAACACCTCCACGCCCTGAAAGCCCGCGGCGGCAAATACGGCCTGCAGACCATGTGCGAAGGCGGCGGCCTGGCCAACGTGGCCATCGTCGAGCGGCTTTAGCGGCACGCAACCCTCCTCACTCCCCTTCGTGGGGAGGGACAGATCGCGAAGCGATCAGGGTGGGGAGTCTGGAGACAGGCTGCGCCTCCGCAGGTGATCGTTGTCGCTTCTGACTTCCCTACCCGTCCGACGCTGACGCGTCGTCCACTCTCCCCATAAGGGGAGGGACGCGGGATTTGTGCGGGGTTCCTACTTCAGCTTGATCTCGGCCAGCCGCTCTTCGAGGTAGGCGTTCGCGCTGATCGGGACCGGGTAGCGGTCGGGCCGCTCGGGCGTTACGCAACCCGGCAAAGTCTCGATCAGGTAGTCCGGCGCGAAGTGCAGGAAGAACGGGGTCGAGTAGCGGGGGACGCCGCGCCGCTCCGGCGGCGGGTTGACCACGCGGTGGGTGGTCGAGGGCAGCACGTCGTTGGTCAGGCGCTGCAGCATGTCGCCGATGTTGCAGACCACGCTGCCGGGCGGCGGGTTGATCGGCAGCCAGCTGCCGTCGCGATCCATCACCTCCAGCCCGGCTTCCTCGGCGCCCAGCAGCAGGGTGATGGCGTTGATATCCTCGTGCGCCCCGGCCCTGACGTTCGGCCCATCGAACGGCGCCGGCGGATAGTGCAGCAGTCTGAGCACGCTGTTGCCGAGGTGAGTGGTGGGCGCGAAGAATGCCGGATCCAGGCCGAGATAGCGCGCCATCGCCGACAGCAGCTTGTCGCCCAGCGCCTCCAGCGCCGCGAACAGCCACTGCTCGTCACCGCGAAAACCTGGAACCTCGGACGGCCAGACGTTGTCCGGCATGATCGCCCGATAAGGATGGCCGGGCGGCAGGTCGCGGCCGACGTGCCAGAACTCCTTGAGGTCGAAGTGCGCGGCGCCCTTCGCCGTCTCGACCCCGAACGGGGTGTAGCCGCGCTGGCCCATGATGCCGTCGATCTTGTAGCGGGCCTTCACCGCGTCCGGCAGGGCGAAGAAGGCCTTGGCGTCGGCGCCGGCCGCATCGATCCGCGCCTGATCGAGACCGTGGTCGGCGATCACTGCGAAGCCATAGCGGGCGAACGAGGCGCCGAGCGCTTCGGCGAAGGCGTCGACGTCCTGGCTGTGCAGGCGGAACGAGACGGGGGCGATGGTGTCGGTCAGGGCTTGGCCTCCTGCCGGCCCTTCTAACCCGTTCGCGGCGGCGATCGGAAACGCGGCGAGCGTGGTCCCCGTGGCTGGTGACAAAAGACCACGCGTCAGGCGTGGTTTTTCTTGCGCCGTCGGGCCGCGAGCCATGGGGTAGCGCGCCGGGGCGCGAACGCCGTCAGCGGCCACCCCAGGCGCTTGGCGCCCCGCATGGCCGGTCCAACCTCGACGCCGCGGTTGAATTCGACATGGTTCGGCGCCACAGGACTTCCATTGTGCACTGCGGGAGATGGGTATGGCCGACAAGGTCCGTAAAACCGCCACCGAGGCGCTGAACGGCGTCCTTCGCGACGGGATGACCATCATGGCCGGCGGCTTCGGCCTCTGCGGCATCCCCGAAAACCTGATCGCCGCCATCCGCGAGGCCGGCGTGAAGGACCTGACCGTGGTCTCCAACAACTGCGGCATCGACGACTTCGGCCTCGGCATCCTGCTGGCCGGCGGGCAGATCAAGAAGATGATCTCGTCCTACGTCGGCGAGAACAAGCTGTTCGAGAAACTCTACCTCTCCGGCGAGCTGGAGCTGGAGTTCAACCCGCAAGGCACGCTGGCCGAGCGCATCCGCGCCGGCGGCGCTGGCATCCCGGCCTTCTTCACCAAGACCGGCGTCGGCACCCTGGTGGCCGAGGGCAAGGAAGTGCGCGAGTTCGAGGGCGAGCTCTACGTGATGGAGCGCGGGCTGAAGGCCGACCTCTCGATCGTCAAGGCCTGGAAGGGCGACGCCGAGGGCAATCTTGTTTATCGCAAGACGGCGCGGAACTTCAATCCGATGATGGCCACCGCCGGCGCCGTGACAGTCGCCGAGGTCGAGCAACTGGTCGAGATCGGCCAGCTCGAGCCGGACCACATCGCCACGCCCGGCATCTTCGTCGACCACATCCTGCAAGGCGCGGTCTACGAGAAGCGGATCGAGCGGACCACGACCCGGTTGCGCGAAGCGGCCCAGCAAGCGGAGCACGTCTGATGGCCTGGACCCGCGAAGACATGGCCGCCAGGGCGGCGCGCGAGCTGAAGGACGGCTTCTACGTCAACCTCGGCATCGGCATCCCGACCCTGGTGGCGAACTACATCCCCGAAGGCATGCAGGTGACGCTGCAGAGCGAGAACGGCATGCTGGGCATGGGGCCATTCCCCTACGAAGGCGAGGCCGATCCGGACCTGATCAACGCCGGCAAGCAGACCATCACCGAGCTCGATTCGTCGTCCTATTTTTCGTCGGCCGACAGCTTCGCGATGATCCGCGGCGGCCACATCAACCTCTCGATTCTGGGCGGGATGCAGGTGGCCGAGAACGGCGACCTCGCCAACTGGATGGTGCCCGGCAAGATGGTCAAGGGCATGGGCGGCGCCATGGACCTGGTGGCCGGGGTGAAGCGCGTGGTCGTGGTGATGGAGCACTCGGAAAAGTCCGGCGCCCCGAAGCTGCTGAAGCGCTGCAACCTGCCCCTGACCGGCGCGGGCGTGGTGGACCTGCTGATCACCGACCTCGGCGTGTTCGAAATCGGCGGCGGCGCGGTGCGCCTAACCGAACTGGCCACCGGCGCCACGCTCGATGAAGTGAAGGCGAAGACCGAGGCGGATTTCGCGGTCGCGCTTTGAGGGTTCTCCGTTCGCCGCCGGTCAGGCAGTAATTTGACCACGAACCTCACGAACCGCACGAACGAATAAACAGTGTCATCCCGGAGAGCCGCGCAGCGGCTTGTCCGGCAACTGTGTTTCATGCGGCGAAGGGTTGCTGATCGCGGACGATGGCGTTGGCGACGGTGAGTAGCTTTCTGGCCAGGGCGATGAAGGCGAGTTTGGCCGGTTTGCCGCTGGCTCGCATGGTCTGGTAGCTGGTCTTGAAGCGGCTCTTGGAGCGAGCGGCGGCGACGGCGGCCATGTAGAGGGCGTCACGGACACGCTTTCGTCCGCCGCGGATCGACCTTTGACCTCGCCGCAGTCCTGAGTCCTGGTTGATAGGCGCTAAGCCGGCAAGGGCGGCGATGGCCTTCGGGTTGCGCTGGCCCAGCTCGGGCATCTGAGCCAGCAGACAGGCGCCGGTCAGAGGGCCGACGCCGGGGATCGAGACCAGCAACTGGAAGGTTCGTTTCAGGCTTGGTTCGGCGGCGATGAGATCAGCGATCTTCGCCTCGAGCGTGGCGATCTCCTGGTCTAGGAAGACCAGGTGGCGATCGATGTCCGCAGCCAGGTCGAGGTCGCGGGTTTCGCACCGCCGCGTTCGCTCCTGCTTGCGGCTGGCTACGAGCTGGTCTCGCCGCTTGTGCAGCCGGCCCAGCCGCTCGCGGGCCTCGTCGGTGGCTTCGGCCGGCTTCGGCCTCAGCGCCGAGCCCAGCGCCGTCAGCATGCGGGCGTCGACCCGGTCGGTCTTGGCCAGGAAGCCGGCGGCCTTGGCGAAGCTGCGGGCCTGGGTCGGGTTGACCCTGGCGAAGGCGACGCCGGCGGCGGCAAGGGCTCTTCGAAGGGTCTCGTCGTAGGCGCCGGTCGCCTCGAAGACGACGAACCGGTCGCACAGCCGCATCGCCAGCTTGCCAACGTCGTCCACCGTGTTGGGCAGACGCTCAAACTTGCCGGTCAATCCGTCAAAAATGTCGAGATGATGCTTGGAGACATCGATCCCGACCACATCAGGGCTTATCATCATGGAGCCTGTCCCTGTGATGCGAGGTCCGCTGCAACGGCCTCGTGCAACTGTTCAGGTGGTGACCAAAGCGGGCGGGGACCGAGCCGGACAACGGTCTCTACGACCAGGGACCTAGCGGTCTCCCGCCCGTGTCCAACATTGCACAGTCACGACACACAGGGACCTACTTCACTGCGGGCGCAAGTAGATCCCGGATCGGCGCCGCTACGCGGCTTGTCCGGGATGACATGGTAGAGGGAGGGTCACTAGAACGGAAAGCGCGGCGCGGGCGGCGGCGGGGGCGGGGTCCAGGAACCGGTGGCGATCTTGCCGCCCTTGGCCGAGACGGCCATGGCGATGATCGCGTCGGTGATATTGGGTTCATAACCCTCGGTGTGGCCCTTCTGCATCCGGATCACGTCGGCCACCACGCGGCCGCCTGCACAGCCTGGGAAGCGGAAGACCTCGGCGCGACCGGACTTCGGATAGTGGCCCCAGCCGTCGGTGCCGGGGTCCTGGCGCGAAGAGTCCCACACATAGCCGGCCTTGGGGTCGATCACGTCGGCGTCCTGAACCCTTGCGGCGCAGTGGAACTTGTCGGCCAGCGGCGAGGTCGCGGCCGGGATCGACTCGTTCTCGCCGTTGGAGAAGATGAACGAGTAGTCGCAGGCGCCGCCGGGGGGCCCGGCGGCGGCCGGCGGGAAATGGAACGGCGGCGGTGGGGTGTAGGGTTGTCCGCTCTTGTAGACCGGCGGTCCGCCAGCGCCGAAGCCCTTGCCGGCCGGGGTCACATCCCCGATCCGCCCACCTGAGAGGCTGATCCGAACGTCGACCTTTTCCTTGAAATAGTCGGTGCAGATGATCCGGTTGGAGGTCATGCCGCCCTGGCTGTGGCCGGACAGGATGAAGTGGTCGACGTTCTCCTTGCCAACCGTCCCGACCACCAGATCGACGACGTTGTGCAGGTAATCGTCGTCGGCCTCGCTCCAGATCCGTGTCGGCGAGCTGGGGGTGATGATGACCAGGTGATATTTGTCCTTCACGTCCATGGCCGGAAAGTAGTTGCGCTGCCAGTTGGCGTAGGAACCGGCGCCGTGCAGGCTGAGAATGACGTTCACCTTGTCACCAGGCTTGTAGTCCGACGGGCAGTCGAGGAAGAACGGCCGCCGGGTTTTCAGTTCGACGGTGGGGCCGGCCTGGGTGACTACCGCGTCCTCGCAGTTCCGGTCCGGGCAATGCCATAGCGGCGGCGCGGCGCAGTCGACGCCCAGCAGGGTGTGGATCGGCGCCTGTGCCATGGCAGCGCCGGCGGTCATGGCGCCAAAGATCGCCAAAGCTAGGGTTCTGAGCAGCCCGGTCAGCCTTGCCACCACGTTTCCCCATACCGACGTTTCCGAGCGCAGCTTATCGCGGATTTCCGGGTTGGCCATAGTCAGGCCGCGCCCTTGCACCGCGCCGTGGATTGGACGAAGGGGAGGGCGGTCGAAGGAGACGCGCGATGAGCTTGACGGGGCGGTGCTACTGCGGGGCGGTCCGCTACGAGTCCGACGGACCGTCGGCGTTCAAGGCCCAGTGCCACTGCCGCGAGTGCCAGTACATTTCCGGCGGCGGCGCGAACCTGTTCATGGTCGTGCCCGCGGCGGGCTTTCGCTATGTCGAGGGCGCGCCCAAGACCTTCACGCGCCGCGACATTGAAAGCCCGGGAACGCGCGAATTCTGCGCCGAATGCGGCACGCACATAACAACGCTGATTCCGCGCGACCAGAGCGTCGTGGTGCTGAAGGTCGGTACTCTGGACGATCCCTCAGTCTACGGAGGGCCGCAGGCGGTGATCTGGACCAAGGACGCACAGGCCTTCCACCTGATGCCTGAGGGCGTGCCGCAGTTTCCCGGCTTTCCGGGGCAATAGCGCAGCATGGGTTACGCCGAAAAGGTGCTGCAGCCGGGCGAGACCATCGCCTACCGCGCCCACCTGCACTGGATCATCTACCTCGCCGGCATGGTGCTGATCGTGGCCGCCATCGCCTGCGCGGTCGCCGCCGTGGTGCTGAAAGTCGACTCGATCCGGCTTGGCCTGATGGCGGCTTCGGTGATCGCGCTCTTTCTTGGCCTGTTCCAGATGATCCGCGCCTGGCTGGTGGCGGTTAACACCGAGATCATCGTCACCAATCGCCGGGTGATCTACAAAACCGGCTTCATCTCGCGCAACACGGTGGAGATGAACCTCGACAAGGTGGAGAGCGTGCTGGTCCAGCAGGGCATTCTCGGCCGCATGCTCGACTTCGGCACCGTGATCATCCGCGGCGTCGGCGCCGGCCTTGAGCCAGTCGACAACATCGGCGCCCCGCTCGAACTGCACCGCCACGTGAGCGCGCCGGGCTGATCTTCCTTCTCCCCTTGCGGGAGAAGGTGGCCCACGAAGCGGGTCGGATGAGGGGCCTACAGGCATTTCAGCAATCCA
>Ga0302314_10017340_pt1 | contig 12086 bp, 9 predicted proteins | sample III_Palsa_N2_3_FD_200533 | JGI IMG/M metagenome (GOLD analysis project Ga0302314, IMG submission 200533) | Peat permafrost microbial communities from Stordalen Mire near Abisko, Sweden - III_Palsa_N2_3 | ecosystem: Environmental > Terrestrial > Soil > Palsa > Peat permafrost | place: Sweden...
ACGCCGCCTGGCTTGCCAAACTCTGCTGCTTCATCCGCACCTCGCCTGATAGCTATCAGATTAATTAATCAGGCTGTGGATGCAGAACTTGTGCAGAGTCTCCCCTAGGACATTCGTGTCCAAACCCGTCATCGTCGCCGCATTCCCCGGGTCTTTTCCGCCGCGCCAGCCATGATGGCTGCATCCATATCAGCCAGCGAAACCCGCCGTCCTCCGCGCGCTTTCACAATGCCCCGCAGCCGCGACGTAGGCACCTTGGGCAGAATCACCACCGTACCATCCGGATGCTTGAAGAACTTGATCCGATCGCCCGGCTCCAGCCCCAGATGCTCCCGAATCGACTTCGGAATCGTCGCCTGCCCCTTCGTAGTAATCGCCGATTCCATCAAAAACACCGCCTTACTTTCTAAATAAAGTAATACTCATCTCCGGGAAGCCCGTCAAGACAGAAACGGCGTGCCCACCCACCCCCACCACAAATCGCCGCCGCGAAGTAGCTGTGCGACCAGCGGGAGCACCACGCGAAACTCAGCAAAAGTCACGAAGTGACCGCCCCACGCGCAGTGGGCCCGTCCGGGAAGTTCGCACGTCCTCTTGCTGCTTCGCGTAAGTCCTCCCGTCGGTCGGCACGGAATCTTGTTTGCGACCAACGGAAGCACCACGCGAAGCTCAGCAAAAGTCACGAAGTGACCGCAGTGGGCCCGTCCGGGACGTTCGCACGTCCTCTTGCTGCTTCGCGTAAGTCCTCCCGTCGGTCGGCACGGAATCCTGTTTGCGACCAGCGGAAGCACCACGCGAAGCTCAGCAAAAGTCACGAAGTGACCGCAGTGGGCCCGTCCGGCAGGACAGCCTCTACAACTCCATCGCGTGCCCGGCCACCAGCCCCTTCGCGCGGGCTACGAACTCCTCCAGCGCCACGCTCCCCTGGTCGCCCTTACCCCGCGTCCTTACACTCACCGCGCCGGTCGCCGCTTCCTTATCCCCCAGAATCAAAATAAACGGAACCTTCTGCAGCCCGAAATCCCGAATCTTCGCATTCATCTTTTCATTCCGGGCATCCAGCTCGACGCGCAGCCCGGCAGCCTCCAGCGCGACTTTCACATTCTCCGCATAGGCCATATGCTTCTCGCTCGAGATCGGCACCAGCCCCACCTGCACTGGAGCCAGCCACACTGGAAACGCCCCCGCGTAGTGCTCAATCAGCACCCCAAAGAATCGCTCGACGGATCCGAAGAGGGCACGGTGGACCATGACCGGGCGATGCATCTCGCCGTCCTCGCCCTTGTACTCCAGCTCGAACCGCGCCGGCAGATTGAAGTCGAACTGCACCGTCGACAGTTGCCACATCCGTCCCAGCACGTCCACCAGTTTGATGTCGATCTTCGGCCCGTAGAACGCCGCCTCCCCCGGAATCACGCGATACGGAATCTGCCGTCGCGACAGCGCATGCCTCAGCGAATCGGTCGCCTGGTTCCAGTGCTCCGCCGACCCCGTGTAGTCCTTCGGCTTCGCCGGGTCCCACGTCGAAAGCTCGACCTTGAACTCCTTGAACCCAAATGTATCCAGCACCGCCTTGGCAAAGTCGATGCACGCCACCACTTCGTCCTCAATCTGCCCCGGCGTGCAGAAAATATGCGCGTCATCCTGGGTGAATCCACGCACCCGCAGCAGCCCGTGCATGGTCCCCGATCTTTCGTAACGATAAACGTTACCTAATTCCGCATACCGCTGCGGCAGGTCGCGATAGCTGCGCGGGCTGCTCTTATAGATAAGGATATGCCCCGGACAGTTCATCGGCTTCAGCCGGTACTCTGCGTCATCCAGCTCCATCGGAGGATACATATTCTCCGAGTAGTACCCCTCGTGCCCGCTGATCTTCCACAGCTCCCGCCGCATAATGTGCGGCGTGAACACCATACTGTAACCCCGGCGGATACATTCTTCCCGCATCCAGTCTTCCATCGTCTTGCGCACCATCCCGCCCTTGGGATGCCAGAAGATCAGCCCCGCGCCCGCCACCTCCTGGATCGAAAAAAGATCGAGCTGCTTGCCCAGCACGCGATGGTCGCGCGCCTTGATCTCTTCGAGCCGCTTGAAGTGCGCGTCCAAATCCTTCGCATTGAAAAATGCAGTCCCATAGATCCGCTGCAGCTGCTGATTCTTCTCATCCCCCAGCCAGTACGCGCCCGCAATCGAAGTAATCTTGTAAGCCTTCACCCGCCCCGTCGAAGGAATATGCGGCCCGCGGCAGAAATCCGTGAACCCGCCATTCTTGTACAGCGAAATCTCCTCACCCGGCTTCGTAAACTTCTCAATGAAGTGGACCTTCATGAACTCGCCATGCGCCGCGTAATCCGTCAGGCCAACCTCGCGCGGCTCTTCCACGCGCACAAACTTCTCATCCCGCGCGACGACTTCCGCCATGCGCGCCTCAATCGCCGCCAGGTCCGCCTCGGTAAACGGAGTCTCGCGATACACATCGTAGAAAAATCCATTCTCGGTCGCCGGCCCATGCCCCAGCTTGGTCTCGGGAAACAGTTCCAATATCGCCGTCGCCATCACATGCGCAGCCGAGTGCCGCAGCACCTTCAACGCCGCCTCATCCTGCTCCTTCAGCAGCCACAGCTCCACATCCTCATCGAGCGGCGCCGCCAAATCCACCAGCCGCTCGCCGTTCCCACCCGCCCCATACATCGCATCTTCCGACGAGGCATCACCCGCCCCATCCCCGGGTGCCCCATCCAAGCTCTGCTTGGGTGGGCTAACTGGCGTCAAAGTCAACGGCCGCACCCGAGCCACCACCACCACCGCCGCCAACCTCGGCGAGATGCTGTTCGCTATATCAAGGGCACTCGTCCCACGCGCAACCTCGCGCACCGACCCATCCGGCAACTGAACTCGAATCTGCTCTATACTCACGCCATCCAGAATACCGCTTCCGCTGACCCCGCAGACTCGCCCTTAAAAGGAGGCGAAGAGAAGCGGCAACCCAGGCCCGGGGTTCTCGCTTCTCTTCACAGTCTCAAAACGCAATCTATGCGGTCAGGTTCTGCTCTGACGTGGCCGTCGTCCGCAGCACCTTGCCATTGGCTTTCGCCCACACATGTCCCCGCCAGATGCCGATGAGAGGGGCACCCGCAACTACAACAAACGCATAGACCACGGCATATTGCATGTCGACTTCTCCTTTTGTTGTGACCTCGGCAGCTTTGGGTGTTGCCGAGTCGGAACGGCAAAGACATCTTCAAGCGTGTGGGCCACACCTCGGAACCCCATGTGCCCCCGCCAGGCAGTCTCCCGCCCGCGGGGTGGAAAGTTCCGGGTACTCTACGACTATCGGCCCGCGAACCAAACTCACCAATCCCACCTTCGTCCACCCCTCGAACTTTCGCGGTACTTCCGTCACCCATCCGTGCTATCCCACCCGCGGCCGGGTGCCGGGTGCCCCATCCAAGCTCCGCTTGGGTGGGCCGCCACAAACCTCCGCCTGCCTCAACCAGTAGACCCCGCCGTCCAACGCACGCGAACCCCATCCCCCGCATCCAACCCACCATGCACCAGCCCTCCCCACCCCACGACGCCGAACCCAACCGCAGCAGTCGCACCTACCTCCTCGTCATCGCGGTCCTCATCGTCCTCGGGTTCGCCGCCTTCCTCGTGGTTCGCCCCCACCCCGGCGGCGGCAGAACCGTCCCCACCCGAAGCAGCCCCTCCACGCCCACCACCACGCCACAATAATCGCCCGCCCGCGTGTGTCGAGTGCCCCACCCAAACCGGGTGCCCCATCCAAGCTCGGCTTGGGTGGGCTCGCGCCACAAACCCCCGCCCAACCGCAACCTGTCCCGCATCCTGCTTCCGATCCCAATCCCGCCCCTATCCTCCGTTCGAAACTGGGTTCCGGCATTCCGCTCACCACCGAAAACTCAGCTACTCTGCAAATAAGAATGCCCCACGCCAAACTCTCGCACTCCCTGCTTGCCTGCCTGCTCCTGCTGCCGTTCGCGCCCGCGCTGGCTCAGACAAACCCGGCCCAGCCCGCCCCACCCGCAACCCTCCCCGACGCGCCCGCCATCGAAGCTCTCGGCGCCGATCTCTTCCTCCAGTCCGGCCGCACCGGCATGGTGCTCGTCGTCGTTCGCCAGGACGCCGCGCATCCAGATCGGACCCAGACCTTCTTCCACGGCTACGGAGAAACCGCGCCCAACTCCCTCGAAACCCCTACCCAGGATTCCGTCCTGCGCCTCTGTTCCCTCACCAAGATCTTCACCACCGACGTCCTCGCCAAGCTCGTCGCCGACCGCACCGTGCAGCTCGACGACCCGCTCCAGCGCTACGCCCCCGCGCACGCCATCGTCCCCAAACGCGTCCTTCCCATCACCCTCGAAGACCTCGCGACCCACACCTCCGGCCTCCCGCGCGAGCTCGGCAACTCCCCGCACGGCACCCCCCACTTCACCTTCCCCGACTACCGCACGCGCTGGCGCTGGCTCCCCAACCAGCGTCTCCGAACCACTCCCGGCATCGCCGCGCTCTACTCCAACGTGGCCTTCGATCTGCTCAGCGACGCGCTCCAGTCCGCCGCGCACCAGCCCTACGCCGCCCTCCTCGCCGAGCGCACCCTCAACCCGCTCCACCTGCAGAACACCACCTACTTTCCCACCCCCCAGCAATGCGCCCTGCTGCTGCTCGGCGCCAACGACCAGGGCCCCTGCACCGTCACCGAGGCGACCGCCGGAAGCTCCGGCCTCTACTCCAACCCCGCCGACATGGCCATCTGGCTCAAGTACCTGCTCCAGACAGGCGATGCCGGCAACCCGGCCTTGCCGTCCAATCCAGACGCCTCCGCGCAGTCTGTCTACCTGCTTCCCTCCAGCCTCATCGGCCAACAGGGCCTCGACCACGCCGGCGACCCCACCGGCATCGGCCTCGGCTGGATTCACCTCCTGCCCGCCGACTCCCCCTCGCACATCGTCGAGAAGACCGGCGGCGGAGCCGGCTTCTCCACCTACATCGCCATCAACCACGCGCGCCGCACCGCAATCTTCGTGGCCGCCACCGACGGCCCGATCGACACTCACCAGAACCTCTTCAAAGCCGCCAACGATCTCCTCCTCGCCGTAGCCGGCCTCCCACCGCTCCCACCGCCCCCACCCAAACCCACCCCCAAACGCCGCCGGGTGCCCCAAAACCGGGTGCCCCATCCAAGCTCGCTTGGGTGGGCCCAGCCGACGCGTTCTACGTTCTACGTTCTCCGTTGACCGTTCAAAAGCCGCCCCAGCCCCAAAGCCGTCAACGTACACCGTAGAACGTACAACGTAGAACCCGTCCCCAAAATCCCCACCGACCACCGAAGCGTCATACGCTCCACGAAGTAACCTAAAATAGCCACATGTCCTTCGTAGCAGCGGTCGACCATCTCCACGCACTTGGTCACGAGCTGGCAGCCCCCACCGAACCCCGCCGCAAGTTCGAGCTCGACCACATGCGCATCCTCGCCCACGCCCTCGGCGACCCGCAACTACAATTCCCCGCCATCCTCATCGCCGGAACCAACGGCAAAGGTTCCACCGGAGCCACCCTCGCCGCCATCCTCGCCGCCGCCGGCTACCGCACCGGCCTCTACACCTCGCCCCACCTCACCCGCATCACCGAACGCATCCGCGTCTCCGGCCCTGCCCCTTCGCTCGAACCACGCGCCGAGCGCGTCCAGAACGGCACGAAGTGCTTCGAAGAGATTCCCGAACCCGACTTCGCCCGCCTCTACTTCCGCGTCGACGACGCCGCCCGCCAACTCGTCTCCACCGGCCGGCTCCCCCACCACCCCAGCTTCTTCGAGTCCCTCACCGCCCTCGCCTTCCTCTACTTCGCCGAGCAGAAACTCGACATCGCCGTCCTCGAAGTCGGCATGGGTGGCCGCCTCGACGCCACCAACATCGTCTCGCCCATCCTCTCCGTCATCACCGACATCGCCCTCGACCACCAGGAATACCTCGGCACCACCATCGCCCAGATCGCCCGCGAAAAAGCTGGCATCCTCCGCGCTGGAGGCACCCTGATTACGCTTCCGCAGCACCCTGAAGCCAACCAGGCCATCGGCGAAGCCGCCATCGCCCTCAACGTCCACGCCATCTCCGCCACCGACTACCTGCCGGACGTTGTCCGTTCTACGTTCTCCGTCGACCGTTCCCCATCCACTGCACCGCCTTCAACGAACAACGTAGAACGTACACCGTACAACGAGCATCACGATCAGCCCGCCCCACTCCCCCTCAACCACTACGACCTGACCCTCGACGGCGAACCGCTGAAAGTCCTTTCCCCCCTCCCCGGCCGCCACCAGCAGCGCAACATCGCCCTCGCCATCGCCGCCGCCGTCGAATTACGTAACTACTTTAGTAACAAATCGAAGCACGCGCACGAGTCAAGCAACTACTTAAGTTACAAATCAACGGAAAGCCCCGAACCACGCACCTCAAACCACGCACCCGGCATCATAAAAGCCGCGATAGAGGAAGGCATAGCGAGCACTCACTGGCCCGGCCGCCTCGAATTCCTCCCCCCAAACCTCCTCCTCGACGTGGCTCACAACCCCGCCGGCGCCTGGACCCTCCGCGCCGCCATCGCCACCCTCCCCGAAGATCAGCCGCGCACCCTCATCTTCTCCTGCCTCCGCGACAAAGACCTCGCCGAGATGTCGCAGATCCTCTTCCCCCTCTTCGATTCAGACGTTGTACCTTCTACGTTCTCCGCTAACCGTCCAGGAACCGCCACAACGAACAACGTAGAACGTACACCGTACAACCTCATCCTCACTCCCATCCAAAACCCCCGCGCCGCCTCACTCGACGACCTCCTCGCCGCCGCTCGCGCCCTCTCCATCCCCGCCCACGCCGCCCAATCGCCCACCGATGCCCTGGCCCTGGCCCGCCGCATCACCCCGCCCAACGGCCTCATCCTCGCCACCGGCTCCATCTACCTCATCGGCGCCCTCCGCGAAGCCCTCATCCCTTAGTTAGGCCTTGGCCTCCCGTGCCCCACCGTTGTTGCTCGTTCTACCTTCTAGGTAAGCCTCCGCCCTCCCGTGCGCACCCTTGTTGCTCGTTCTAGCTTCTAGGTAAGCCTTGGCCTCCCGTGCCCCACCGTTGTTGCTCGTTCTAGCTTCTAGGTAAGCTTGGCCTCCCGTGCGCACCGTTGTTGCTCGTTCTACCTTCTAGGTAAGCTTGGCCTCCCGTGCCCCACCGTTGTCGCCTGTTCTAGCTTCTAGGTAAGCCTTCGCCCTCCCGTGCCCCACCGTTGTTGCCTGTTCTAGCTTCTAGGTAAGCTTGGCCTCCCGTGCGCACCGTTGTTGCTCGTTCTACCTTCTAGGTAAGCCTTGGCCTCCCAAGTCCCACCGTTGTTGCCTGTTCTAGCTTCTAGGTAAGCCAAGCCTTCAGGCTTGGCCCTCCCGTGTCCCACGACACCGATGGGGTTTTAACCCCTGGGGTATGCTCTCTGGCATGGCTACGATCCGTCACCAGCAGAGCACCTACGCCATCACCATCCTCACCCACCAGCGTCACAGGATCTTCCAGCGCACCGCGAACGCAGAACTCATGATCGCCACTCTCTTCCGTTACCGCGATCAGGGCCGATTCGCGCTGCACGCCTTCGCCATCATGCCAGACCACCTCCATGTCCTGATCACCCCTGCGATCGATCAGAGCACAGCTCGCTGCATCCAGTTCATCAAGGGAGGGTATTCCTTCGCAGTCCGCAACCAATTTCCCGGAGAAGTCTGGCACGCCGGGTATCACGAGCACCGCATCCGTGACGAAGACGACTTCGAAGCGCAGAAGCAGTACATCGCCAACAATCCAATCCGCAAGAACTCGCTCGACTATCCCCACGTTCACACCTGCTACGCAAGCCGCCTCGATCCCGCATCCATAACCTACACCGGACAACCCCCCACCCGTGCCCTACAATACCCCTAACCACCCGCACTCATGTCCACCACCCCTCAAACCGCTCCCGACGCCAGCCCTCCAACGGACGCCGTAGAACGCACACCCGACAACGCGAACCCCATCCCCATCCACCTCCGCATCGTCAGCTACATCTTCTGCATCCCCCTGATGGCCGTCGCCACCGCCTTCTTCGGCTGCATCTCCCTCGTCTGCGGCCAATGGGACAGCTCCGGCCGGCAGCAGCATTTCGTCGCCCGCCAGTGGGCCAGAAGCCTGCTCGCCCTCGCCTTTTCCCGAGTCGCCATCGTCGGCGCGGACCGGCTCAAGCTCTCCACCACCGCCGTATACGCCTCAAACCACCTCAGTTACATGGACACCCCAGTCCTCTTCGCCAAGCTTCCCTTCCAGTTCCGCATCCTCGCCAAGCAGGGCCTTTGGAAGATCCCCTTCGTCGGCTGGTATCTCCGCCGCTCCGGCCAGGTGCCCATCGACGCCAGCAGCCCGCGCTCCGCCATCGCCGGCCTGCTCCGCGGAGTCAAGGCGCTCAACGCCGGCCTCCCGCTCTTCGTCTTCCCCGAGGGCGCGCGCGCGCCCGACGGAGCCCTCCACCCCATGGCCTCCGGCTGCGCCTTCATGGCCATCCGCGCCGGAGTCCCCCTCATCCCCCTCGCCCTCATCGGCACCTACCAGTTGCTGCCCATCCACGTCTACGCCCTGCGCCCGCGCCCGCTCAAAATCATCGTCGGCGACCCCATCCCCACCGCCCACCTCACCACCCGCGACGCCGACGCCCTCACCGCCCAGCTCTTCGCCGCCATCACCGCCATGTGCAACCAATACTCCTAAGCCTCCGCACCATACCCCGCTCCGGCCCTTACGATTAGCACCGCTCCGGCCCTTAGGAGTAGCAGCGGGCTTCAGCCCGCGGTAGCCGCTCCAACTCAAATCGGGGTTTTAACCCCGGGCCCTTCATACCGCCCCAATACCCTGCTTAGGCTCTTGGGAGTAGCAGCGGGCTTCAGCCCGCGGTGGCCGCTCCAACTCAAATCGGGGTTTTAACCCCGGGCCCAACTCCCACCGCCCCAATACCCTGCTCGCGACCATCGGGAGCGCCCCCGCGAAGCCCAATACCCGCCACGAAGTGGCCGCCCGTCCCAACCTAACGAACGAACCTAGCCAACAACCGGATGTAAGCAGTCTGGTACGAAACCGAAGGCTCCGTCACCTCCCACGAATCAATCGGCCAGCTATCGTTGAAATCCGCATAAGCCTTTTGCGGCGGTTCACCCACCGGCGGTGAAGGCGGCGCCTGGCCACAACCCGGGTTCAGATTCGGGCAGCCTTTGGCCCAGGTGTAGTGCGAATTGGCGCCGCCCACCAGGTACCCCGGCGGCGGCCCAAACTTCGAGCCACTCACGCTGCCCCAAAGCGGGCTGCCGTGGGCAAACCAGGTATGGAAGAAACGGTCCACTGAATTGCTCGCGCCAAACGCCTTCATGTTGGAGAGATAGACCTTGCCCAGCGGATTGACGCCGTCAATATAGTGCAGGTAGTCCGCCGCGGCGCTCATCGCATCCCCCGCGCTATGGCTGCCCAAACCATACAGCGCTTCGTCGCCAAGAATGTTGCCGTGATTCGATTTCGTCGCGTTGCTGCCCCAGTTGTAGTCCGAAATATGCGCCTGGTAAGGATCGCTCCCAGCCGCCTTCCAACCAACTTCTTCGAACCCTTGGGCAAACTCGGTTTTGATGGCAGACGCAACCGCAGGCGTCGCCCCAGCCAGGCTCGCGTAGTAGACCAGCGGCGCTGTCTGCGTGTAGTCGAAATCAAAAGTAATTTGATACGTGAAGATATGATTTTCGCGGTAGTGTGCGTCGACATAGTCGCGGTAGACCGTCTCTCCAGTCAGATCGAACAGATAGACAGCGGCCGCCAGAGCTCCCATCGCCCGCCCGTAATCGTCAACCTCCTGCTGCCCCGCCGCCAGCCCTTCCGAGTGATCGCGCGCATCGTTGTTGTAAAAAAGCACGTGCGGATGCGCCTGCGCCCACCCCCAGGCCTTAACCGCCCGCCCTCTCAGATCGCCGGCAAATGTCTTCAGCGCCGGAAACTGCCCGTAGGTCTTGGCCGCATACGCAAAGGCCTCAGCGCCCGCATAGCTCGCGGAGGTCGTCGCCGGACCATAGAAACTAGGCCCCGTAGCCGCCGACGCCGGGCTTCCCGACGCCAACCCAATCACCGACAGCAACGAGCCATCGTCATTCTGCATGCGCTTCAGCCAGTCAACCTCCCACTTCACCTCATCCAGCAAATCGGGAATGCCGTTGCCGGACTCCGGAATATTAAAGTCGTCGGTAAACGCCGCCGGACTTTCGTGATACGCGTGCAGCAGCCCCACCACATAGTCCCCACCCCAGCGGGTATACCGATTGAAGTCGCCGGCGTCGTACCACCCACCATGCAGATCGCGCGCCGTCGCCTTATCCCCCTTGGCGCTATACAGCCGAGCCTCCGAGTCCTGGCCCGGCCCCAGATGACTTGCCTTATCCGCCCAGCCCGCGCCCGCATAACGCGCCTCCTTGGCAAAACCGGCGCGCTGATAATAGAGCATGCGCACCGCCTGCACCAGGATCGGCTTATACAGATTGGCCCCCACCGAAAAGGCCACCGAATCAACCCCCGCCTGCTTGTCCCGAACCAGATAGCGACCCGGCGCAACCACCCACGAAAAGTCGAACTGCCACGCCCGGTCGCCGGAAGAAGGATCGACAGCGCCGCCGTGCCACGCGACCGGAGCACCCTCAAACACCACCGCCCCCGTCCCCACATTCACGACCTGGTAGACCGTGCCCGGAGCAAAGTGACCAACGCTATCGAACCCGGTAACCGGATCGCGAATCACAGCGACCTTTCTTGCCTCCGGCAGATACCCAAACTGATCGACAACGATGAAAGGCGTAGCAGACGCGTGACCCGTAACGCCACCTTGAGTGCTGCCCTGGGCACTGGCCTGAACGCTGACCTGGGCGGTGACCTGAACGCTGCCGTGGGCACTGGCCTGAGTGCTGCCCTGCGCGCTGGCCGTAAGGCTCAGAGAAAAACAAAGCGCCGCCAGCCCCGCGATCCAGACCTTCGTCACCATGACCCGCCCAATCTCATACAAAACCCTTCACTCGCCAACCGGATCCAAAGAACGACGCCCGATGCCCAAACCATCGTGCCTAAGGGCACAGCTTCAGCCCTTCCACAACAAGCCGCGCCGAAGCCGCATACCGCCTTCAACCCTCGCGCCCCCCTTATGTTGGTGCCAGAAGCATCCGATGTCAATCGCGCTTCGTCTCACCACCCCGAAGCCAATCGCAACCCCGCACAACAATGTTCCAGGGGACCTCTGAATAACTCAGTGCCTTGATAGGCCGGGACTTCAGTCCCGGCAACAAACGGGCTCAAAATCAACGTGGGCTTTAGCCCCGGGGCTCTCGACTCAGTTGTACATGTAACAAATTATGTTACAAACAAGAAACGGCTGGGCTGATTCCGGCAGTGGGTCAATTTGAAGCGAATGGCTGAACTCGCCGAAAACGCGACTTTTCAGCCAGATCACTTCCCACAAGCCGTCAACCGACTTGCGACGCTCGCCAATTACTCACATCACAAGCCTTGAAGATCGTTAGACAATTTGAACGTAGGCGCCCATCGCCAGAATCGCCATCAGCCACAGGTGAAGCGATATTCCAAATGGCGACTCTCGGTCCCTTTTCAAGTATCTGAGCGATTGACGCTTTGAAGTCGTCGCTAACCCCGCATTTTCGTTAAGACCACGCTTTCAGCCCTGCCACAACAAGCCGCGCCGGAAGCCGCAAAGCCGCGCCGAAGGCGCATACCGTTCTGCCGAAGGCTTGCCTCTCATCATTGGCATCTGCCCTTGCCTTAGCTTTTGTCTCTCCCGAGCCTGCTAAACCACGGCCCGCCTTACCCAAAGAATGACCCCGGCATTTTCGTTAAAGGCACGCCTTCAGCCGTGCCGTAAGAGCCGCGCCGAAGGCGCATACCGCTCTGCCGAAGGCTTGCCTCTCATCTTCGGCGTCTGCCCTTGCCTGTGTTTTTGTCTCCCCCGAGCCTTCCAAACCACGACCCCCG
>Ga0302314_10017342_pt1 | contig 12084 bp, 7 predicted proteins | sample III_Palsa_N2_3_FD_200533 | JGI IMG/M metagenome (GOLD analysis project Ga0302314, IMG submission 200533) | Peat permafrost microbial communities from Stordalen Mire near Abisko, Sweden - III_Palsa_N2_3 | ecosystem: Environmental > Terrestrial > Soil > Palsa > Peat permafrost | place: Sweden...
AAAAGCCTGCACGACCAGCACCCGACGAAATCCTACATCGACCTCAACCGCGCGGGCGTGGCACTGATGGAGATCGTCAGCGAGCCCGACATCAGAAGCCCCGAGGAGGCTGGCGCCTACGTGCGCAAGCTGCGCTCGATCCTGCGCTATCTCGGCACCTGCGACGGCAACATGGAGGAAGGCTCGCTGCGCGCCGACGTCAACGTCTCCGTCCGCAAGCATGGCGAGGCGTACCGCACGCGCTGCGAGGTGAAGAACGTCAATTCCATCCGCTTCGTCATGCAGGCGGTGGAAGCGGAAGCCACGCGACAGATCGAGGTCTGGGAATCCGGCGGCACGGTGCAGCAGGAAACCCGGCTGTTCGACAGCGCGCGCGGCACCACGCGGCCGATGCGCCGCAAGGAAGACGCGCACGACTACCGCTATTTCCCGGACCCGGACCTGCCGCCGCTGGTGCTGGACGAAGCCTGGGTCAAGGAGCTTGCGGACCACCTGCCGGAATTGCCGGATGCGAAGCGCGCCCGCTTCGTCGCCGCGTACGGCCTCTCGCCCTACGACGCCGGCGTGCTGGTGGCTGAGCGCGCGACGGCAGAGTTCTTCGAAACCGCCGCAAGCGGCCGCGACGCCAAGCAGGCGGCGAACTGGATCACCGGCGACCTGTTCGCCACCCTGAACCGCACCGGTGCGACGATCGAACAAAGCCCGGTCTCGGCCCACAACCTGGGCAAACTGCTTGGCCTGATCGCCGACCAGACCATCAGCGGCAAGATCGCCAAGGACGTCTTCGCCATCATGGTGGAAACCGGCGAGGACCCGGCGGCGATCGTGCAGGCGCGCGGCCTGCGGCAGGTCAAGGACTCCGGCGCCATCGACGCCGCGGTTGCCATCGTGCTGGCCGCCAACCCGGACAAGGTGGCCGACTACAAGGGCGGCAAGGACAAGCTGTTCGGCTTCTTCGTCGGCCAAGTCATGAAGGCGATGGCCGGAAAGGGGAATCCCGCGCTTGTGAACGACGCGGTCCGGCAACAGTTGGAAACATTCTAACCTCGGCTTAAGACCTGGGCGCTATCCGAGGCAACACGCTTGCAACATTGTCGAGGACAGCGCCCGTGTCGCTCCGCTCCCGCGTCGAAAATCTGGCCATCCGGACCAAAATCCTGGTCTCGTTCGCCGCCGTCCTCGTGCTGCTCGGCGCCCTCGGCGCGACGGCGCTCATCGGGTTCGGCGCAATGACCGATGCGGTCGACAAGATCAACGAAGACGCCATGCCGAGCGTGCGGCAACTGGACGCGATGCGCGTCGGCATCGCCACACTCCGCGCCGTGATCACACGCGAGGTTCTGTTCGCCGAGGACAAGGCACTGCGCCAAGTTGCCCAAGCCAAGCGCGTGGAACTGGTCAAGGCGTATCAGGACGCCGTTGCCAAATACCAGCCCATGGTCGATCCCGGCACCGAGGAGAAACTCTATGCCGAGGTCACCGCTGCCACCGCTGCCTACATGGCGCAAGCCGGGCAACTTGATGAACTGCTGAACGCCGACAAGATCGGCGACGCCAAGGCTTTTCTACTCGCGCAAATGATCCCGGCGGGCGAGCGCGTGGACAACACACTGCGCGCCGACATGGACTACAACGCCGGTCAGGCCGCACAGAGCGGGGTGCAGATCGCGACGAGTGCCGTCACCGGCCGCCTCTCCATCATCGGCTTTGCCGTCGCGGCCTTGGTGGTCGCCATCCTGGCCGGGCTGTTCCTGATCAGCGCGATCGCGCGGCCAATCAAGGCGATGACCGGGGCCATGCGCCGGTTGGCGGCGCACGACATGGCGGCCGAGGTCCCGGCGCGCGGCCGCGCCGACGAGGTGGGCCAGATGGCGGCAGCCGTGCAGATGTTCAAGGACAACATGATCGCCGCCGACCGCGCCGCCGCCGAGCAGCAGGCGGAACGCACGGCGAAGGAACATCGCGCCGCCCGGCTGGAGCAGACGGTGGCGAAGTTCGAGGTCTCGGCCCGCGAACTCGTCTCCCTGCTGTCCTCCGGCTCGACCGAGCTGGAGGCGACGGCGCGGGCGATGACCGACACCGCCGCGCGCACCAACCAGCAGGCCGGCGCCGTTGCCTCGGCGGCCGAGGAAGCCGGCACCGGCGTGCAGACCGTCGCCTCCGCGGCCGAGGAACTCACCGCCTCGATCGGCGAGATCAGCCGGCAGGTGGCGCAATCCGCCAAGATGGCGACGCGCGCGGTGGGCGAGGCGCAGCGCACCAACACGATCGTCGCCGCGCTGGCGGAAGGGGCCGACAAGATCGGCGACGTGGTCGGCCTGATCACCAGCATCGCCGGGCAGACCAACCTGCTGGCGCTGAACGCCACCATCGAGGCGGCGCGGGCGGGCGATGCCGGCAAGGGGTTTGCGGTCGTCGCCAGCGAGGTGAAGAACCTCGCCAACCAGACCGGCCGCGCCACCGAGGAAATCGGCACGCAGATCACCCAGATCCAGACCGCGACGCGCGAAGCAGTGGCCGCCATCCGCGGCATCGCCGCCAGCATCGAGGAGGTCAGCGCGATTGCCACCACCATCGCCGCGGCGGTGGAGGAACAGGGCGCGGCAACCGCCGAAATCGCCCGCAACGTGCAGCAGACAGCGGTGGCGGCGCAGGACGTCTCCAGCAACATCGGCGGCGTCGGCCAGGCCGCCAACGACACCGGCGCCGCCGCCACCCAGGTGCTCAGCGCCGCCGGCCAGCTCTCCAGACAGGCCGAGCGGCTGTCCAGCGAGGTCAACAGTTTCGTCGCAGACGTGCGGGCGGCTTAGGGAACGGGGGCTATCCGGCGCGCGCCTCGGCCCGTGCCGGCAGCGCCAGCCAGTAGCACGCGCCCACCGGCAGCAGCCGCACGGTCAATTCCGCTGGCTGCGCGAGGTCGAGGATCAGCGCCGCATCGCCGTCGGTCCAGCGCCAGCCACCGCCGCCGCCCAGCTCCGGCTCCGGGTCGTGCCAGCCGAAGGCGAAGGCGGTGTCCGGCGGCGGCGCGCCATCCAGCCGCACCGTCAGCACCACGCCGAGCGTTCGGCCGTCAGGCTGCGCGGGGTTCAGTTCGGCCGGCACGAAGCTGCGGGAGCGCAGGCGCAGCCGGTTGATGCCGGCGGGCAGCCGCAGCGCCACGCCGTCCGGGCACGGCGCCGCCGTGGTCGCCGGATGATCCGCTTCCACCCGCAGGTCGCCGTCCTCGCTGTGCCGGTAGCCCAGCATGGCCGCCCGTGCCGCGAGCCTGGCGTGCTCCGCCGCCACCACCGGCCCGTCCAGCAGCAGCGGCGCGCAGCCGCGGGCGGCGAAGGCGCGCACGCTCTCGGCCTCGGTGCGGGAGAAATCCGGGAACAGCGGCCGCACCCCGTGCGCCTGCGCGAACAGGCCGCGATTGCCGGTGTCGAGGAAGCTTTCCGCCGCCACCCCCTCGGCCAGCAGCAGGTCATGCCGGTCCAGTTCCACGTGCACATAGGTCACGGCGGGCCGCTCCGGCTCGCTGCGGATGCTCGCCCCGTTCGCCAGCAGCCGCGCCGGCACCAGCGCGGCCCCGACCGCGAGCGCGTGGTCGGGCGAGACCAGCAGGTCGCGGCGCGGCAGCCCGGGCGCCAGCGCCCCGGCCTCGATGCGGATGGGTGCCGCGGTGCGCGGTGCGGGGTGGCGGCGCAGGTCGATGCGCGTGCGCCCCACCCACACCACCGGCGCCAGCCGCCCGCCCGCCGTGCGCACCAGGTCGCCCGGCCGCAGCGACTCCACCGGCACCTCGGCCCACTGGGCCGCGATCATCGTGCCGGCGGCGTAGCACGGCACCGAACTAACCTGCGTGACCAGCGTGCCGCCCTGGTTGTCGGTGCCGGCGGAGAAATCGACGGCGGCGAGCCCCTGCCCCACGTCCAGCGTGGTCGTGCCGACCGTCAGCCGCCCGGTCGCGCCGTTGTAGCCAAGCTGCGACGGCACCGCCTGCCCGATCAGATCCACCGAACCGCCGCTGGCCATCTGCAGCAGCGCGTTGGCGGCACCGCCGGTCTCCAGCGTCAGCGCCGACTGGTCGAGCGTGATCGTGCCGGTGAACGCCACAGCACCCGCGGTGATCTCCAGCGAGGATTGCGACAGCGACACCAGGCCGGAGCCGCTCAGCGCACCCTGGATCTCCATGCCGCCGGCCTGGTCGTTGAAGAAATCCAGCAGCGTGCCGTTGTCGACGACGTTGCCGACGATGCTTTCCTGCGCCCAGGCGCCGAGCGTCGTGCCGCTGCCGATCGCCACCGCGCCATCCACCAGTGCCGCACCGCCGAGCGCGACCGCGCTTGCGGCCCGTACCGTGATCTGGCCCTGGTCGGTCATCAGCATGCTGCCGGCGCGCGCCACGCTCGCGCCGATCAGGTCCAGCGTGCCGATCGCCAGCCGGCCGGTGACGTTCAGCGTGCCGCCGGCGTTGGTGGAGCCGGTCTGCAGGAACAGGTCGGCGCTCGACGCATCGAGCGAGCCGGCATTCCAGACGCCGCCGTCCTGCACCGTCACGAAGTATTCGCTGGTGGCGCTGGTGGTCACCAGCGTGCCGCCGTTCACCGCGACCTGAAAGCCCAGGTCCTGCAACACCCCGACCGAGAGCAAGCCGTGCGCCGACACCGTGACCGGCCCGCCGTTCACCGCCAGCGTATCGCCGACCGTGAGCGTGCCGGAGACGTCCAGCGTGCCGGCGTCTACCGCCAGTTCCTCGGCCGCCTGCCCGGCGGTCGTCACCGAGACGGTGAAGTTGCCACTCCCGTCGCTGTTGCCGATCTCCACCGTGGTCGCGGCGATGGGCGCCGCACCGGTCGCCCAGTTGCCCCCGGTCGCCCAGTTGCCGCTGCCGGTGCCGCCGCCGGCGCTCCAGACATCGTTGGGGTTCTCGGTCACCAGCACGCCGCCGCTGCCGTCGGCGGTGGTGGCGAAGTCCACCTGCGCAAAGCCGGTGCCGACGTTCAGCGTGGTGCCGCCGACGCTCAGCAGCCCGCTCGTCGCGTTGTAGGTGGCGGTCGCGCCGGAGCCGACGCTTTGCAGATCGACGGTCGCCTGCACCATGGAGATTTTGGCCGACGGGATGCCGCCGCTGCCGATCACCAGGCTCGCGCCGACCGCCAGGTCGAACGTGCCGGTGAAGCCGGCGGCGCTGGCGACCGACAGGTCCGTGCCGATGGAGACGAAGCCGTCGCCGCCGAGCGAACCGGTGATGGTGGGGCCGATCAGCAGCACGCCAGGCAGCGGCGTGTCCGCCAGCAGCGTGCCGTCGTCGACGACATTGCCTTGGACCAGCCCCGCCGCCGCCTCCATCGTCGCGCCGGAGCCTATGGCGATGGCGCCGGCCACGGCCGTTGCCGTCCCGACCGTGACCGCGCTGGTCGAATCCAGCGTCAGGATGGAGCTGCCGAGCAGGTCCAGCGTGCCGGCAAACACCCGGCTGCCGCCCGACAGCGCCAGCGTGCCGCCGCCCAGTGCCTGCGCCTTGCTGCCGATGTCGAGCAGCCCGGTGATGTTCAGCGTGCCGCCGGTGCCGGCGGTGCCCTTGCTCAGGATGACGTTGCCGACCGCGCCGGCGCCGATTTCGAGCGCCCCGCTGTTCCAGGTGCCGCCGTCCTCCAGCAGCGCGACGCCGTGCTGGCCGGACTGGCTCTCGATATCGACGCTGCCGACGGCGCTGCTGACCACCGCGCCATCGACCAGCAGCGTGCCGCTGGTCAGCGCGAGCGTGCCGGCGACCGCGAGCGTGCCGGCGGCCGCCAGCGTGCCGTGCGACAGGTCGATATTGAGGTCGAGTGCCGCCTCGTTGGTGGCGGTGATCAGGAAGCCGTTGTTGAGGTCGATGCTGGCGGGGCCGAGATCCACCACCAGCCCGGCGGCGCCGACGGTGCCGCCGACCCAGTGCGCCGCGGTCGACCAGGTGCCGCCGCTGGCGCCGCCGCTCGATTGCCAGATGGCCGTTCCGGTCAGGCTGCCATTAGTCTCCACGGGCGGAACTGCGCCCGTCTTGGTCTGCTTTTTGTCGGCCATTTTTGCCCGCCCAACGAATCGCGGCCGGCACGCGAACGCGAGGCGCCTTTGCGCCCACCCCGCGTTTCGATGCCCGCTGTCGCGTTAACGGAACTGATTAACGCGCCCGACGCAAGGAAGTTAATATATACACTTCGCATCTAGAAATCTTCCGCCGACCACCGTTCTGTGATACAGAACGCAACGTTTACTATAATGACTTCGATCGATTGATCAGGCGGTGGAACCGCCGTTATGCACACCATCGCCTCCGCCGCGCTGTCCCCTCTCTCCCCTAACGCAACGAGGCGGAGAGGGAAAAGGCAGGCCCCTGAACGGATACCAATGACCCTGGAGCAGCTCCGCATCTTCGTCGCCGTCGCCGAGCGCCAGCACGTGACGCAGGCGGCGCGCGGCCTCAACCTGACGCAATCGGCGGTCAGCGCCGCCATCTCCGCGCTCGAAGGCCGCCACGCGACGAAACTGTTCGACCGGGTCGGCCGCGGCATCGTGCTGACCGATGCCGGAAAGCTGTTTCTGGTGGAGGCGCGCGCGGTGCTGGCCCGCGCCGCCACCGCCGAGACGGTGCTGGCCGATCTCGCCGGCCTCCGGCGCGGCACCCTCGCCGTCGCCGCGAGCCAGACCGTCGCCACCTACTGGCTGCCGCCGCTGCTGGCCCGCTACCGCGTGGCGCATCCCGGCATCGCGGTGGCGTTCACGCTCGGCAACACCGAGGCGGTGGCCGCCTGGGTGCATGAAGGGCGCGCGGATATCGGCTTCATCGAAGGCGAGATCGACGACCCGGCCTTGTCGGTGGTTGCCGTCGGCGAGGACGAGATGCTGCTGGTGGTCGGCCGTGGCGTGGCGGTGCCGGCGCGGCCGACCGCGGCCGACCTCAGGGCCCTGCGCTGGGTGGTGCGCGAGCACGGCTCCGGCACCCGGGCGGCGCTGGACGTGGCGCTGGTCCGCCTGGGGCTTGCGATGACCGACCTCGACGTGCTGCTGGAGTTGCCCTCCAACGAGGCGGTGCTGACTGCGGTCGAGGCGGGCGGCGGGGCGGCGGTGCTGTCCCGCCACGTGGTCGCCGCCGCGCTGCAATCGGGGGCGCTGGTGGCGCTGGATTTCCCGCTGCCGAAACGCCGCTTCTTTCGCCTGCGCCACAAGGAACGCCACATGACGCAGGCGGAAGCGGCGCTGTACCGGATGATCGGTGGCGCCTCGACGGAGGCCGGCTGACCAGACCGCTACGCCCAGGCGGAGCCTGGCTCAGCCGGGATTCGGTGGCGTCGCCTGAAAACTCGGCAGCGCCTGGATCTTCGTCCACCAGTCGGCAAAGCCATCGACGTTGAACACCGCGTCCTTGTCCGGCGTCAGGCTGACATAGAACACGATCGGCGCGAGGTACAGATCGGCCAGGCTCAGCTCGCCGGCGATGAACGGCGAGGCGCCCTTGGTCTTCATCGCCAGTTCGATCACCTTGCGGCCGTTCTCGATGCCGCCCTTGCGCATTGCCTCATTCTTGCCGCCGACGAAATCCGGGAACAGGTGGTAGGCGGCGACCCCGCCCGTCAGCGCACCGTAGCCGTAGCTGTCGATGATGCCGACGATCATGTCCATGCGCGCGCGATCCTTCGGCGTCGCCGGGATCAGCGATTTTCCGGGCAGGATGTCGTTGAGGTAGCGCGCGATGGCGATGGTCTCCAGGATGCGCAAGCCGTCATGGTCGAGCACCGGCACCTTGCCGAACGGATGCCGCTGCAGATGCTCGGGCGTCTTCGGATCGCCCTGCAGCACGTTCAGCGGCACCTGCTTGAACGCGGTGAATGCCTTCTCGGCCAGCAGCATCTTGATTGTGCGCACGTAGGTGGAGGCGTCGAAGCCCCACAGCGTCATTTCGGACATGAATGCCTTCTCCCTGTTCGCCCACCGGGCCGGCCGGAATGTTTACAGGTCTGGAAGCGTCGCGGGCTACCGCAAACGGCGCTACCGCCGTGCCGCGACCAGCAGGAACATCGGCGTAGATGTTCTGGGTCATGCGGCGTCCGTCAACGCCGGCGTGGCGCGGGAGAACCGGTGCCGGTAGGCGGTCGGCGTGGTGTGCAGCCGCCGGGTGAAATGGTGGCGCAGCGTCGCCGCCGCGCCGAAGCCGCAACGCAGGGCGATGTCCTCGATGCCGAGCCGGCCCGATTCCAGCAGGTCGCAGGCCAGCGCCAGACGTTCGGTGAGCAGCCAGTCGGCCGGCGTAGTACCGGTGGCCTCCGCGAAGCGGCGCAGGAAGGTGCGCTGGCTCATCGCCGCCCTGGCGGACAGTCGCGCCAGTGGCAACGCCTCGGCGATGGCCGAGCGCATCCAGTCGAGCATCGGGCCGAGCGGCGCCCCGGTGTGCTGCGCCAGCGGGCGCGCGACGTATTGCGCCTGGTCGCCGTCGCGGTGCGGCGGCACCACCAGGCCGCGGGCGACCGCGTTGGCGACCTCCGGCCCATGGTCGCGGCGGACGATGTGCAGGCACAGGTCGATGCCGGCCGCACTGCCGGCCGAGGTCAGGATGTCGTCCTCGTCGGTGTAGAGGATGCCGGGGTCTAGCCGCACGTCCGGGAACGCCGCGGCGAACGGTGCCGCGTGCCGCCAGTGCGTCGTCGCCCGCCGCCCGGCAAGCAACCCTGCCGCCGCCAGCACGAACGCGCCGCCGCAGATCGAGACGATGCGGCTGCCCGCCGCATGGGCACCCCGCAACGCCACCAGCAGCGGCGCGGGCGGCGCGAACGACGGCCCGCGCCAGCCCGGCACGATGATGGTCCCGGCGCCGCCGAACAGTTCCAGCCCACCATCCGCCGCCACCAGCAACCCGCCATGCGCCCGCAACGGCCCCGCCTCCGCCGCCGCCACCCGGAACTCGTACCAGTCGCGGCCCGGCTGCGGCTGGCCGAACACTTCCGCCGCAATCCCGAACTCGAATGTGCACAGCCCGTCATAGGCTACCGCGACCACGCGCCGGCTTTGTCTGGACATATCGCGGGGGCGGGTTTTTGGCACGATCTGAACGATAAGCGGCAATCCTGCCACTCACAAGCCGGGCGGCCGCCGCCTACCCTGCGCGCGAACATCCCCGAGGTTCGCCATGCCTTTCGCGCTCGACCCCCCGCCGAACATCATCACCTTCGACTGCTACGGCACGCTGGTGCAGTGGGACGAGGTGCTGCAAGCCGCCATCGGCGACGTGCTGGCCACCACCGGCCGCAGCGATCTGGCGCCGCAGGCCGTGCTCGACCACTTCGCCACGATCGCGCGCGGGCTGGAGCAATCGAAGCCGCACCGGCTCTACAAGACCGTCCTGCGCGACGGGTTTGCCGCGACGTTCGCGGACCTCGGGGTGCCGGCGCGGCCGGAGGACGTGGCGCGCGTGGCGCAGTCGATCACGCGCATGGGGCCGCACCCGGAAACCCAGGCGGTGCTGCGGCAATTGCGCACGCGCTACAAGCTGGCGATCTTCACCAACTCCGACGAGGACCTGATCGCGCATAACGTGCGCCTGCTCGGCGTACCGATCGACTTTGTCATTACTGCGGAGAGCGCCCAGGCCTACAAGCCGTCGCGCACGATCTTCGAATCCGGCCATCGCCGCCTGGGCGTGACCAGGGACGAGGTGGTGCACGTCGCCATGAGCATGGACCTGGACATCCAGGCCTGCCACGCGCTGGGTATCCGCGGCATCTGGATCAACCGCCGCGGTCTGGCCGGCAACCCGGACTGGCGGCCGTACGAGGAACTGCCCGACCTGCGCGGCGTGCCGGCGCTGCTGGGGTGCTGAGTCGGGTCTCGGGCGGTCGGCGAGCGGTCCAGATCTGACATTTGATGGAGGCGCGCCCTGTTCCTTGCCTCGGTGAATGCCGGCGGACACGGGCGACAAAACCGGACTTGACATTCATTTTGTCAATAACAGGTTGACAATTTTGGTGCACCGGCCTGTCATTGATCAAGATCAATGACAGATGGGCTTACGCTGTGGCGAATTCGAAGTGCCACCGAGCCGAGCATGGAAGCCCCACTGTTTGGCTGGTTCGACTGAATTTTCTTTGCGAATGCGTGATGGTAGATGGTGTTACGCAATAAATATTTCAGAATACTCAGTGACGCCGGCCAAACAGATTGCACCAACATCGTTTAGCTAAACGCAACCCAGGTCCAAAGTCGATGCCAACGCAAACGCCCGCGAGCTATGTGACGGCCGACTCCCGAAGGGTGCGGGGCAAGCGCCAGCGATGGGTACGCAGGCTCCCGGCGCTCATCATCGGGTTGATCGTGCTTGTGGCGCTCGGTTCTGGGTTTGATACGATTTTCGACAATATCGTGGGGCCTCACCAGGACAAATACCGTTCTGATTTGGCACAATTACATCACGTCCAGCTTGTGCTGTCGGATGCGCGGGATGGTCTGCAAGGCTATGCCATCAGCGGTCGCATGGAACAACTGGGGCGCTATCTATCCGCCAGAAAGGCGTTGGCGAGCGAGATTGCTCCACTCCTTCCTCAACTGGACAAGGGCGTCCCGGCCGGATCGGGCACGGATGGGAAGTCGGCACCTGTCTCCCACGACTTTGAAGATTTGCAGGCCAGTTGGGACAGGATTTTCCCGCATGGCGACGGCAATTTGCCCGCGCAGGCCGACGTCGTGCCGCTGACGATTCATAGCGGGGACTTGTCAGATCGGCTGCAGAGCGACATCGGCGGCTATGCCGACCAACTGGCTGCGTCGGCGGCTGCGCTCGACACGTTGAGCGATACCGAGCAGAGACTTCTCGCCGGTTTCAACATTGGATGCGCGGTCCTCTCCATCATCGCCATGACATACGCTTTTCGCAGTATTTTGAGAGAGCTCGACTTCGGCATCGTAGCACATCAGCAGGTTGACCAACTTTTTTTCATGACCGACATGTTACAGAGCGCCGCGGGGATAGAGGACACCAATGAAGTGCTTCGTAGCGCCTCGGCACGTCTTATGCCGGGGTTTGGCGGGGCGCTTTATGTGTTCAACAACTCTCGCGACCGGCTGGACCTTTCCACGAGCTGGGGCGACCTTGCCGACCAGAGCGCCGATCACATCAGCCCCACCTCATGCTGGGCGTTGAAGCGCGGCAAGTCCCACCTGAACCAGACGGAGCCATGGGCGCTGCGCTGCAACCACGTTGCGCCTGCGCAAGCAACTCTCGAAATACCCATGGCGGCACGGGGCCAACTGTATGGACTGCTGGTGATCGCCGCCGAAGGCGAGGACGCGGTGGCGCGACTGGAGCAGGTCAAACCGGTCGCCACGGCCATGGGCGACGCGATGTCTCTCGCCCTGTCGAGTATCGATCTGCGCGAGCGTTTGCGGAATCTGGCGCTGCGGGATGGGTTGACTAACCTGTACAATCGCCGCTTCCTGGAAGAGATGCTTGATCGCCTTTGCGCAGATGCCGAGCGGCGCAAGGCGCCGGTTTCCGCGATCATGCTGGATCTCGATCACTTCAAGTTGGTCAATGACCAGCACGGTCATGCTGCCGGGGACGCCGTGCTTCGGGAAGTGGCTGCGGCAATCCTTTCTTGCCTGCGCAGCGTCGATGTCACCTGCCGGTACGGGGGGGAAGAGTTCGCCATCATCATGCCCGACTCCTCGATCGCGACTGCGGCAGCCAAAGCGGAGCAAATTCGCAGTCGCATCAATGAGAGAACGACTGCGTCGGGGTTGGCCGTGACCGTCTCGCTCGGCGTCGCGTCGATCCCGGAAACCTGCGGCGGACAGGCCGAACTGCTGCCCGAGGCTGACGCCGCACTTTACGCCGCGAAGCAGCAGGGCCGTGACCGGGTGGTCGTGGCCGCTGTCCGGCCGCCGGCGCGCACGCTGAATCTGGTTGAGACAAAATCCGCGGCCGAGCCTGCTGACGCGCGGCAAAGTTGAATTTTGCCGACTAGCCTGAAAAATTCATCACGGGCTTTGCTCGGCTTGATCGGGCTCTTCTGTCTGCACGGCATGGTTGCGCGGGCGTGCTGACAGGCCGCCGGCGTTGAGGTCGGCGGCGGG
>Ga0302314_10017344_pt1 | contig 12084 bp, 10 predicted proteins | sample III_Palsa_N2_3_FD_200533 | JGI IMG/M metagenome (GOLD analysis project Ga0302314, IMG submission 200533) | Peat permafrost microbial communities from Stordalen Mire near Abisko, Sweden - III_Palsa_N2_3 | ecosystem: Environmental > Terrestrial > Soil > Palsa > Peat permafrost | place: Sweden...
AGCGGCGCTTGACCAGGGACTACGAAGGCAACCCCCGGACGGCCGAGTCGCGGCTGTACTGGGCGGCCTCGACCATCATGCTGCGCAAACTCACCGGCACCGCGGCCCCGAGCTGGCGCGGGGCATGACCGGCCAGACCCACTCCCTGGCCGCGATCCTCGTGCGCCTGACCGAGCGCGAGGCGCAGATCACGTCCCAGGCCGACGCCATCCGAGAGCAGATCGAGCAGCTCACGGGCCACCTCAGCGAGCTCGAGCAGCAGCTCGAGCATGTCAGAATCACGCGGAAGACCCTCGCCGACCTGCCCGAGCCACAGACGCCGAGCGCGCCGATCCTCACCCATGATCCGCCCGAGCACCCCGCCTACGAGCAGATCCTCGCCGCCCTCGCCACCGCTGACCAGCCCCTGCGCGCACGCGAGGTCACCGTGGCCATCAACCTGCCCACCACGGCGACCAACGTCAACAACGTGCGCCACAAACTCAAGCGGCTGACCAGCCGGAACCTCGCAGTCGAGACAGAACACGGCTTCTTCGCCCACATCCGCGCGTAGACGCGCCATGCCCCGGAGAGATCAACAGGCATATGCACGCCACAACTCGGACATAGCGCTATGTTTCGCCCTCTCAGGAGAAGATGGTCAGCAGCAGAAGCGCCGCGCCCACCGCGACCAAGATCATGCCGGTAGCTCGAATGGTGGCCCCGAAACGCAGCGAGCGCAGGTGCCGGGCCGGCTTGACGGTCCAGCTGCGTGAGGGCGCGTCGGCGCGGAACGGCTGGGCGTGCGGCGGCTCGTTGCGCCAGCGCGCCTCCAGCATCCGGGTGCGGGCCGAGGCTTCCCTGACCGTGGCACCACGGACGAAATCCTCGTCCAGGACCAGCTGGTCCAACTCGTCGAGCGGGGTCCCCTGGTTCGCGGAGACCGGTCGTGGCACCAGTCCGGGAACACGCGCCAGCTGGCTCTCCGGTGCTCCGGAGAACCGGTCCCGCTGCTCGGGGATACTGTGCCCATCGAAGGATTCGGGTTCGGCCACCTGGGCACTGTAACTGAATTGGCTGAGAATCAGTAGACCCTGGTGTCCCGTAAGCGAAATCCTTGTGAAGAAAGTCAATCGATCATGGGTTGGCGTGCCGGGCCTTGGTCTGGCCGTCCCCGATGACCAGGTATTTCGTCGAGGTGAGCTCCGGCAGGCCCATCGGTCCGCGGGCGTGCAGCTTCTGCGTGGAGATGCCGATCTCGGCGCCGAAGCCGAATTCGCCACCGTCGGTGAACCTGGTCGAGGCGTTGACGATCACGGCTGCGGAGTCCACCCGGGCGGTGAAGGCGCGTGCGGCGGACTGGGAGCCGGTGATGATCGATTCGGTGTGCCCGGTGGAGTATTCGCGGATGTGCGCGATCGCCTCGTCGAGTGAGTCGACCACTGCGGCGGCGATGTCCAGTGATACGTACTCTGTTTCGAAGTCGTATTCGGTGGCCGGCACCACATCCGGACTGTACCCGGCGATCCGCTCGTCCCCGTGCACAGTGACCCCGGCGTCCTTGAGCGCCGCCAGCGCGCGCGGCACGAACTCGTCCGCGACCGCCGCGTGGACAAGGAAAGTCTCCGCGGAGTTGCACACGCTGTAGCGCTGAACCTTGGAGTCCAGCAGCAGGTCGAGGGCCATGTCCAGGTCGGCCGCGGCGTCGATGTAGACGTGGCAGTTGCCGACCCCGGTCTCGATCACCGGTACCCGCGCACCCTCCACCACCGACTTGATAAGCGCCGCGCCGCCCCGCGGGATCACTACGTCGACTAGCCCGCGCGCCTGCGTGAGTTCGGTCACTGATTCGTGCGTGTTGCCGGGCACCAGCTGGATGGCGTCCTCGGGGAAGCCCTCCTTCGCCAGGGCCGCGCGCATGGCCGCGACGAGCGCCGCGTTCGAGTCGCGGGCCGAGGACGAGCCGCGCAGCAGCGCCGCGTTGCCCGACTTCAGGCACAGCCCTGCGGCGTCCACGGTCACGTTGGGCCGCGCTTCGAAGATGATCCCGACCACGCCGAACGGCACCCGGATCTGGCGCAGCTCAAGCCCGTTGGGCAGGACCGAGCCGCGCACGACTGTACCGACCGGATCCGGCAGCCCGGCCACCGAGCGCAGCGCCTCGGCGATCGCCGCGAGCCTGGCCTCAGTCAGGGTGAGCCGGTCCACGATTCCGGGGTCGGTGCCAGCCTCCTTGGCCCTGGCCACGTCCGCGGCATTCGCGGCGAGGATCGGCTCGGACTCGGCCAGCAGCGCGTCGGCGAGGGTCTGCAGCGCCCGGTCCTTCTCGGCCCGGGTCTTGAGCGCCAGCTCGGCCGCGGCCACCCGGGCACGCTTCGCCGCGTCGGTCACTGTCAGCTGCTGCTCCTGGGCCGTGGACATAGACGTGGACATAGACATCACTGTAATACCGACCTCTCTTGAGTCCCGATCGTGTTCACTACGTGGTCCGGCCGAGCCGCACCAGGGGGGCGCACCGGGCCGCACCGGGCCAGTCACAGCAGCGCGAGTGAATCGCGGTGCACGACCTCGCGGTCGTAATTCGGCCCCAGGCTCGCGGCCAGCTCACGGGTACTGCGTCCGAGCAGCGCAGGCAGCTCGCCGGCGTCGTAGTTCACCAGGCCGCGCGCAATGACCTTCCCGGCCTGGTCGGCCAGGTCCACCGGGTCGCCCGCGCTGAAGGACCCGGCGACGGCGGTGATGCCGGCCGGCAGCAGTGAGGAGTTGCGCAGGACGACGGCGTCCACCGCCCCGGCGTCCAGGGTGAGGGTGCCGCGCGCCGTGGTCGCGTGCGCCAGCCACAGCAGCCGCGCCCCGGACCTGGCACCGGTCCGGTGGAACAGGGTGCCCACCCGCTCCCCGGCCAGGGCCCGGGCCGCGTGCGCGGCGCTGGTCAGCACGACCGGGATGCCGGCGTCGGTGGCGATTCTGGCCGCCTCCAGCTTGGTGGCCATGCCGCCGGTGCCCACCCCGGCCGGGCCGGCCGGCCCGATCTCGATCCGGTTCAGGTCGGCCGGGCCGTGCACCTCGGAGATCCGGGTGGTGCCGGGCTTGCGCGGGTCGCCGTCGTAGAGCGCGTCCACGTCGGAGAGCAGAACCAGCAGGTCCGCGTCCACCAGATGCGCGACGAGGGCGGCCAGCCGGTCGTTGTCGCCGAAGCGGATCTCCTGGGTGGCGACGGTGTCGTTCTCGTTGACCACCGCCACGACCCCGAGTTCGAGCAGCCGGTTGAAGGTGTGCACGGCGTTGCGGTAGTGCGAGCGCCGGGTCACGTCGTCCGCGGTGAGCAGCACCTGCCCGACCCGGCGGCCGTGCCGGGCGAAGGACTGGGTGTAGCGGGCGATCAGCAGGCCCTGGCCGACGCTCGCGGCGGCCTGCTGGGTGGCCAGATCCTTCGGCCGTTTCGGCAGGCCGAGCGGGGCCAGTCCGGCCGCGATCGCGCCGGAGGAGACCAGCACGATCTCGCTCGCCCGGCTGGTCTCGATCAACGCGTCCACGAGCGCGTCCACCCGGCTGCCGTCGAGCCCCCCTATGGCCGTGGTCAGCGAGGAGGAGCCGACCTTCACGACGATCCGCTTGGCGCCGGTCACCTCCGCGCGCGTGCTGTCCCCGTTGTCGGCTCGACTGTCGCTGATGGTCACGCGCATAGCTTGCCCGGTCGCCGCCGGTAAACCCAACTCGTTTACCGGCAGACCCGAACCGGCGAGCGCTCAGGAGCCGTCCGACGCGTGGCCCAGAATTGCGGCGGCCTCTTCGCGCATCTCCACTTTGCGGACCTTCCCGGTGACCGTCATCGGGAAGCCGTCCACCAGATGCAGGTAGCGCGGGATCTTGAAGTGGGCCAACTGGCCGGTGCAGAAGGCGCGCAGCTGCTCGATCGTCAGCCCGGGCGCGCCCGGCCGCAGCCGCACCCAGGCCATCAGCTCCTCGCCGTACCTCTCGTCCGGCACGCCGATCACCTGCACGTCCTCGATGTCAGGGTGCGAGTAGAGGAACTCCTCGATCTCGCGCGGGTAGACGTTCTCGCCGCCGCGGATCACCATGTCCTTGATCCGGCCGACGATCGAGACGTACCCCTCCTCGTCCATCTCGGCGAGATCCCCGGTGTGCATCCAGCCCTCGGCGTCGATCGCCTCGGCGGTGCGCTCCGGGTCGTTCCAGTAGCCGAGCATCACCGAGTAGCCGCGGGTGCACAGCTCGCCGGGCGTGCCCACCGGCAGGGTCTCGCCGTCCTGCGCCCCGACCACCTTGATCTCCACGTGCGGGTGAACCCGGCCGACCGTGCCGACGCGGCGCTCCAGCGGGTCGTCGCGGCGGGTCTGGGTGGAGACCGGGCTGGTCTCGGTCATCCCGTAGCAGATGGTCACCTCGGTCATCCCCATCTCGCCGATGACCCGCTTCATCACCTCGACCGGGCACGGCGAACCGGCCATCACACCGGTGCGCAGCGTGGACAGGTCGAACTCGGCTGGGTCCTTCTCCATCCGGGCCAGCTCCGCGATGAACATCGTCGGCACGCCGTAGAGCACCGTGCACCGCTCCTGCTGGACGGCGTGCAGCGCGTCGGCCGGGTCGAAGAGGCCGCCGGGCAGGACAATACAGCTGCCGTGGCTGGTGGCGCCCAGGTTCCCCATCACCATGCCGAAGCAGTGGTAGAGCGGCACCGGGATGCAGACCCGATCCAGGTCCGTCCAGCCCTGCGTCTCGGCGACCAGGAAGCCGTTGCCGAGGATGTTGCGGTGCGAGAGCGTGGCGCCCTTGGGGAAGCCGGTGGTGCCGGAGGTGTACTGGATGTCGATCGGGTCGTCGGGATGCAGACCGGCCTCCCGTTCGGCCAGCGCCTCGGCGGAGACCGACGAGCCGCCGTCGACGAGGTCGTCCCACGACTGTGTGCCGATGTACACCACCTGCCGCAGGTCCGGGCATTCGCCGTGGACATGCTCGACCATCTCGCGGTAGTCGCTGCTCTTCACCTGCGTCGCCGCGACCAGCAGCTTGGTGCCCGACTGCTGGAGCGTGTACCGGATCTCGTGCTCGCGATAGGCCGGGTTAAGGTTGACCAGGATCGCCCCCGCCTTGGCTGCCGCGTACTGCAACAGGACCCACTCGGCGCAGTTCGGGGACCAGATGCCGACCCTGTCCCCGACCCCGGTCCCGGCCGCCATCAGCCCCCGGGCCAGGTCGCCGACCGCCGCGTCGAACTGCGGATAGGTCCAGCGCCGACCACTGGCGCACTCGACCAGCGCCTCCCGCTCGGGGTACGTCCGCGCGATGCGAGCGAGGTTGGCGGCGATGGTCTCATCGGGCAACGCGGGCTCCGCCGCGCCGATCCGATGCGAGTACTGCGGTCCCGGCGCTGTCATGACCGGTCACCTGCCCTTTTCTCCGGTACGGTCGCGAGCGGCCCGGATCCGTCAAACGGATCACACGGCGGGCCCTGGAGGCGACGGTAGGCGAGTATGGGCTTCTTGTCACTGGCCCGGCGAAGATCGGCCCCAGAGATCAGCCGCAGAGATCAGCCGCCGTAAAGCCGGTCGTCGGAGCCGCGCGGGCCCAGGTGCTCGGCGCCGGCCGCCAGGGTCGGCTGCCAGTCGAAGACCACCGCGTCCGGGCCGCCGCCGATGACGACCTCGTCGCCCTCGCGCGCGCCCATCTCCAGCAGCGCCTGCTCGATCCCGATCCGATTGAGCCGGTCGGCCAGGTAGCCCACCGCCTCGTCCACCGAGAAGTCGGTCTGGCGCACCCAGCGCTCGGGCTTGGTGCCGCGCACCACGTAGTGCTCGTCCTCGAAGGTGAGGGTGAACGGGACCTCGTCCACGGCGGTCGGCCGCAGCACGATCCGCTGGACCACCGGCTCCGGACGGTCGGCCCGAGCCTGCTCGACGATCTCGGCCAGGGCGAAGGTCAGCTCACGTAGGCCCGCCCGGCTGACCGCGGAGATCTCGTAGACGCGCAGCCCGCGCGCCTCCAAGTCGGCCCGGACCATCTCGGCCAGCACCTTGCCGTCGGGCACGTCGATCTTGTTGAGCACCGCGATGCGCGGGCGCTCGGACAGCTTGCCGTACTCGCCGTGCTGGCCCTCCGGGATGTCCGCCTCGTAGGCGGCCAGCTCGGCTTCGAGCGCGTCCAGGTCACTGATCGGGTCGCGGTCGGACTCCAGGGTCGCGCAGTCGAGCACGTGCACCAGCACCGCGCAGCGCTCGATGTGCCGCAGGAACTCGTGGCCCAGGCCCTTGCCCTGGCTGGCGCCGGGGATCAGTCCGGGCACGTCCGCGATGGTGAAGACGTGGCCCTCCTGCTCGACCACGCCGAGGTTCGGGATCAGCGTGGTGAACGGGTAGTCGGCGATCTTCGGCTTGGCCGCCGAGACCGCCGCGACCAGCGAGGACTTGCCCGCGCTGGGGAAGCCGACCAGGGCCACGTCGGCCACGGACTTCAGCTCCAGCACGAACTCGCCCGACTCGCCCGGCTCGCCGAGCAGCGCGAAGCCGGGGGCCTTGCGCTTGGGGGAGGACAGCGCCGCGTTGCCCAGCCCGCCCGGGCCGCCCTTGCTCAGGATCATGGTGGTCCCGCCGCCGACCAGGTCGGCCACGAACGACCCGTCCCGGGTCCTGACCACGGTGCCGCTGGGCACCAGCAGGGTCACGTCCCCGCCGTTCGCCCCGTTGCGCCAGTTGCCCGCGCCGGGCTTGCCGTTGCCGGCCGTGCGGTGCGGCGAGTAGTGGTAGTCGAGCAGCGAGGTCACGTTCGGGTCGACGGTCAGGATCACGTCGCCGCCGCGGCCGCCGTCGCCCCCGTCCGGGCCGCCGAGCGGCTTGAACTTCTCCCGGTGCACTGAAGCGCAGCCATGGCCGCCCTTACCTGCCGCGACGTTGAGTACTACGCGGTCAACGAAGGTAGCCATGTGTGGTGTTCTCTCCTAAAAAGGACGTGCCCTGAAAATGATGATAGGCCGGGTCCACTGGACCCGGCCTATGGAAGACAAACCGCGCTCAGGCGCAGAAGAGCTTAGGCAGCGACAACGATGTTGATGACCTTGCGACCGCGGGCGACGCCGAACTCGACCGCACCGGCGGACAGAGCGAACAGCGTGTCGTCCTTGCCGCGGCCGACGTTCTCGCCCGGGTGGAAGTGGGTGCCGCGCTGGCGCAGGATGATCTCGCCCGCCTTGACCTCTTGACCGCCGAAGCGCTTGACGCCGAGGCGCTGCGCGTTGGAGTCACGGCCGTTGCGGGTGGACGATGCGCCCTTCTTGTGTGCCATGTCGAGTTACTTCTTCCCGGTGTCGATGGAAGTGACCTTGACCTTGGTGTACTTCTGGCGGTGGCCAGCGCGCACCCGGTAACCGGTCTTGTTCTTGTACTTCAGGATGTCGATCTTCTCGGCCTTGACCTCGGCGACGATCTCGCCGGAGACCTTGACGCCTTCCAGGACCCACGGGTCCGAGGTGACCAGGTCGCCGTCGACGACCAGGAGGGCCTTCATCTCGACGCTGGTGCCGGGCTTGCTGTTGATCCGGTCGACTTCGACAATGTCACCCACGGCGACCTTGTGCTGCCGGCCGCCGCTGCGGACGATCGCGTACACTGCTCCCACTTCCTGCTCACCGTGAACCGACTGGTGAGACCCATTGCTGCCTTGTTGCGGCTATCTCCTGGCTGCGTCACGCGATCGTCTAGACCGGGCGCACGGAGTCTGCCAACACGGGACTTTCACGTACTGCGGGCGTGCGGAAAACACGCCGAATGTCAAGACTACGGACCGGGTGGCGGTTAGGTCAAACCCGGTCCGCAGCCATCAAACGTGGTACAGGCGGCTCAGCTGTTCTCCGCCGTGGGGGAGCCGGCCGGCCGGCTGGCCGCCCGACGGCGCCGGGGCCGGACGGCGGTCTCCACGACCGACTGGTCCAGCGGGGCGGCGTCCGGGTCCTCCGAGTGCGCCTTGAGGTTCAGCGGGGCCGGGGCCGGCTCGGGCTCCGTGTGGGCCTGCGGGGCCTGGCTCTCCGGCTCGGCGGCCGCGTGCTGCCCGTTCTGGTTCTCGCCGTCCAGCTTGCCCTTCCGGCCGCGCCGGCGCCGACTGGCCCGGCTCTCCGGTGCGCTCTCGGGCTCGGCCGTCACAGTCCCGGCGCCCGTCCCGACTACAGCCTCGACGACAGTTTCCGGCTCTTCCGCGGGCTCGGCCGGAGCCGGCGTCTGCACCCGGTTGAACTGCTCGGTGACCTGGTCCACCACGGCCTGCCGGGCCTTGCGCGCGGCCTTGCCGGTCTTGGGCGCCTGCTCCTCGTGCAGCGGCACCGGGGAGACCGCCGGAGCCCGGTGGCTGCTCGGCTCGACCGGGTCCACGTGCACCAGCACGCCTCGGCCGTTGCAGTGCTCGCAGGTCTCCGAGAAGGCCTCCAGCAGGCCCTGGCCGACCCGCTTGCGGGTCATCTGGATCAGACCCAGCGAGGTCACCTCGGCCACCTGGTGCTTGGTCCGGTCCCGGCCCAGGCACTCCACCAGCCGGCGCAGCACCAGGTCCCGGTTGGCCTCCAGCACCATGTCGATGAAGTCGATCACGATGATGCCGCCGAGGTCGCGCAGCCGCAGCTGGCGGACGATCTCCTCGGCCGCCTCCAGGTTGTTGCGGGTCACGGTCTCCTCCAGCGAGGAGGAGCCCTGCCCGGTGAACTTCCCGGTGTTGACGTCGATGACGATCATCGCCTCGGTCCGGTCGATCACCAGCGAGCCGCCGCTGGGCAGCCAGACCTTCCGGTCCAGGCCCTTGGCCAGCTGCTCGTCCACCCGGTACGCGGAGAAGATGTCGCCGGTCCCGGTCCAGTGCTCGATCCGGTCGGCCAGCTCCGGCGCGACGCTGCCGAGGTACTCCGCGATCTCCTTGTAGGCCTCGTCACCCGCCACGATCAGCTTGGTGAAGTCCTCGTTGAAGATGTCCCGGATGACCCGGACGGTCAGGTCCGGCTCGCCGTGCAGCAGGGCCGGCGCGTTGGCGGTCTTCGCCCGGCGCTCGATCTCCTCCCACTGCGCGATCAGCCGCTCGACGTCCTTGGCCAGTTCCTCCTCGCTCGCCCCCTCGGCCGCGGTGCGCACGATCACGCCGCCGTCCTCGGGCACGACCTTCTTCAGGATCGTCTTGAGCCTGGCCCGCTCGTTCTCCGGCAGCTTGCGGCTGATCCCCATCATCGAGGCGCCTGGGATGTACACCAGGAACCGCCCGGGCAGGGAGATCTGGCTGGTCAGCCGGGCGCCCTTGTGTCCGATCGGGTCCTTGGTGACCTGCACCAGGACCGGCTGGCCGGACTTCAGCGCCAGCTCGATCCGCTTGGTGTGCCCGTCCAGCCCGGCGGCCTCGAAGTTGACCTCGCCGGCGTAGAGCACGGCGTTGCGGCCCTTGTTGATGTCGACGAACGCCGCCTCCATCGAGGGCAGCACGTTCTGCACCTTGCCGAGGTAGACGTTGCCGACGTACGAGACCGAGGACTCCCGGTTGACGTAGTGCTCGACAAGGACGCCGTCCTCAAGGACGCCGATCTGCATCCGGTTGGCGGACTGGCGCACTACCATGACGCGTTCGACCGCCTCGCGGCGGGCCAGGAACTCGGCCTCGGTGATGATCGGGGCGCGGCGCGAGCGGGTGGCCCGGCCGTCCCGGCGGCGCTGCTGCTTGGCCGCCATCCGGACCGAGCCGCGGATGCCCTGCACGTCGTCGCCGGTGTACACGGCGCCGTCGCCGCGGTTGCCTTTGCGCTCCCGCGGTTCGCGCGCCTCGCGCACCTTGACCACGGTGTTCGGCGGGTCGTCCCGGTCCTGGCCGTCCGAACCGCCGTCGTCGGCGGTCTGCCGGCGGCGGCGCCGACGGCGGCGACGGCTGGTGCCGTCCCCGTCCGGCTCCCCGGCGAAGTGGTCGGCCTGCGCGGACTGCTCGTCCTCGTCCTCGTCGGGCTTCTGCTCGGTCTCCAGCACGGCCTCGGCCGGCTCCTCCGACTGCCCGCCACGGTTGCGACGGCGGCGGCTGCCGGTCCGCTCGGTCGCGGCACGGCCACCGGTACGCCGCTCGGCCACGGTCTCGGCCGACTCGGCCGCCGCGGTCGCGCTCCCCGTCCCGCTCTCAGTGTCCTCGTCCTCGTCCAGCGCGGGCTCGGTGAACACCGGCGCGCTCTGCGGCCGGGACGCGGCGCGGCTGCGCCGGACCGGCGGATCGGTGGCCACCGGGGCCTGGAAGATGAGCATGCCGGGGCGCAGCGCGGGAGCCGTGTGCACGGGCGCCGGCTCCGGCTCGGGCTGGGTCATGGCGCGGCTGAACAGCGCCTCGGCCTCGTCGATGAGGGCCTGGACCGGCACTGCGGTCAGGTCTTCTTCCTCTTCTTCGGCCACCTCGACGACGACCTCTTCGACCACCGCGGGCGCCGCCGGCGGCGCGACGGCCGGCCCGGCCGCGCGGACCCGGCGGCGGTTGGCCGTCGGGGTCGCCACGGTGGAGGTCACGGCGGCGGCCGACTTACGGGCCGCTCGCTTACGGGTCGCGGGTTGTGCCTCGGCGGTGAGCGCGGGCTCGGCTACGGGCGCCGGCTCGGTGGCTTCGACGGCCGGGGCACTGGACGCGGCCGCTGCGGCAGCGGCCTTGGCCGCCGCCATCGCGGCCCTGGTCAGGGGCCGAGCCGGGGCCGCAGCGGCCTCGGCAGCAGCCTCGATGGGAGCCGGAGTCGGCTCCGCGACGGCGGGTTCGGGCAGCGGCGTGCCGGCGGGCCGGCTCGCGGCGCGGCGGCGGGTCTTCTTCACCGGGGCCTGGTCGGGCTGGTGGGCTTGCGCCGCGGAACTGTTCTGAGCTGTGGTGGGCTCGTTTTCGAGCATTCGGGTGGTTCTCCCGTCGTGGCCCCCGGGCGCTCGGGCAGGCCACCCGGAGGGGGTGACGGCTGTCGGCGCCGCACAGGAGCACTGCGTACATGAGGAAAAAGTCAGGTGGCCGAGCCGGACGACTCAGGTGGTTGGGCCAGTGCCTGTACACCTACCCCGAACAATCGGAGTTTGCACACACACCCAGCCCGACCTACACCGAAGCGTTCCGGTCCGGGGTCAACGGATCAAACACCGCTGGCGTCGCCCCGTGCTCTGCTGGGTCCTGGGGGCCGAGCAGACCCTGACTGAGCCGGGTCACTCGCGCGGACCCGAGACCGGGGCGCGTAGCGCCCGATGGCTCGGTGCCCGCAGCCAGTGGCAGCTCTAGGCCGGCCACGGTTACCAGTCCGGTCAGGACATCGTCGGGGCGGACGGCCGGGGTTGAATGCCGGACGACCACTCGCAGTATCGCACAAGGAGGCGAGGTGAAGTTCGAACCGTTTTCCGGGCAGCTCAGTTCCAGTACCGCCGTTCGGGCGTCGAAGGACCGCATTCCGTTCTTCGTCAGCCGTTCCACCTGCACCGACTCCGCGGCCAGAAACTTCTCCACCGCCGCTGCGGCATTCGTGGCCGAAACGCCCGGCAGCTCGATCTGCCAGACCGAGGCCTCCAGCCGGTCCATCAGCGAACCGGGCCCCGCCGCCTCGACGATCTCCAGGATGTCCAGGTCCGGCGGCAGCGCGCGGTCCAGCGACACCCGCAGCGCGGCCGGGTCCAGCCGCGTGGTCACCCCGATCTCCAGGTACTCCGCCTCGCTGGCCGTGCCGGTCGGCGCGGCGCCGGCCCAGGAGATCTTCGGGTGCGGCGAGAAGCCGGCCGAGAAGGCCATCGGCACCCCGGCGCGGCGCAGCGCCCGCTCGAATGCCCGCTGGATGTCGCGGTGGCTGGTGAACCGCAGCCGTCCCCGTTTGGCATAGCGGATCCGCAGTCGCTGAACCGTCGGCGGCGGCGGCGGGCCGGTTGGCTCGCGGGTACCCACGTCATCTCACCGTTTTCCATCTCGTCAAGGCTTGGCTCAACCCAGGGTAGCCGGTGCGCGACGGCGGATCAGGGCATCTCGGGCAGCCGGGCGAGCAGCTGGCCGACCAGCGTCGGCAGGTTGATGGAGTCAGGAGCGCTGGCCAGAGTGGAGTTGTCGACGAACACCACCGCCGTACCGGACTGCACCGCG
>Ga0302314_10017346_pt1 | contig 12083 bp, 10 predicted proteins | sample III_Palsa_N2_3_FD_200533 | JGI IMG/M metagenome (GOLD analysis project Ga0302314, IMG submission 200533) | Peat permafrost microbial communities from Stordalen Mire near Abisko, Sweden - III_Palsa_N2_3 | ecosystem: Environmental > Terrestrial > Soil > Palsa > Peat permafrost | place: Sweden...
GCGTGCCGACGTCAGGCCCGCGGCCCGGGCGCCGGGCGACGTGATCGCCTTCCTCGAAGCGCATATCGAGCAGGGGCCGGTGCTGGAGGCCGAGGGCCTGCCGCTGGGCGTGGTCACCGCCATCGCGGCGCAGAAGCGCCTGATGGTGCGGCTGGTCGGCCGCGCGGGCCATGCGGGAACGACGCCCATGCACCTGCGACGCGATCCAGGACCGGCGGCGGCGGAAGCGATCCTGGCCGTGGAGCGCATCTGTGGCGGCCGGGAGGGTCTGGTCGGCACCGTCGGGCGCATCACCGCTTTCCCGGGCGGGTTCAACGTCATTCCGGGCGCCGTGGAGTTTTCCCTCGATGTGCGCGCACCCTGTTCGGCCATGCGCGACGCCGCCCTGGCGCGCATCACCGCCGAACTGGCCGCCATCAGCGATCGGCGCGGCCTGACCCTGGAGGTGGAGCTGCTCCAGGATCTGGCCGAAAGTCCGTGCGACCCCGGGCTGATCGGCAGGCTGGAAACCGCGCTGGAGCGCATCGGCGTCGCCCCGCGGCGCCTGCCCAGCGGGGCCGCGCACGACGCCATGATCATGACCGCGCTCTGCCCGTCGGCGATGCTGTTCATCCGCTGCAAGGGCGGGATCAGCCACAATCCCGCGGAGGCGGTGGACCCGGCCGACGCCGCCGTCGCCGCCCGGGCCACGCTGGCCTTCATCGACCTGCTGGCGCAGGCCCACGTCCCGGCTGTGGAGGTGGGCGCGTGACGGACACCTTCGGCGAGCTCGATCCCCCCGCCCGCCTGCTGATGGGCCCGGGCCCGATCAACATCCATCCGCGCGTGCTGCGGGCCATGTCGGTGCAGCTGCTCGGCCAGTTCGACCCCGAGTTCACCACCTACATGAACGAGACCATGGCCCTCTATCGGCGGGTGTTCGTCACCGAGAACCGCTGGACCTTCCTCATCGACGGGACATCGCGGGCGGCCATCGAGGCGGCGCTGGTCTCGACCCTCGCCCCGGGCGACGATGCGGTGATCCTGAACGCCGGGCGCTTCGGCCTGCTGCTGACCGAGATCGCCGAGCGCTGCGGGGCCAGGGTGACGGTGGTGGAGGCCCCCTGGGGCGAGGTGGTCGCCCCGTCGGCGGTGGAGGCGGCCGTGCGCCGGGTGAAGCCGCGCCTGGTGGCCTGCGTCCACGGCGACACCTCCACGACGATGGCCCAGCCGCTGGAGGGCCTGCCGGCGATCTGCCGGCGCCACGATGCGCTCTTCTATGTCGACGCCACCGCGACCCTGGCCGGCATGCAGCTGCCGGTGGATGCGCTGGGGGCCGATATCGTCACTGCCGGTCTGCAGAAGTGCCTGGGCGGCCCGTCGGGATCGGCCCCGATCACGATCTCGGACCGAGCCGCCGAACGCATCTTCGCGCGCCGCCATATCGAGCGCGGCCTGGCGGTTCCCAGCGCCGCCGGCGGCGCGGGTTTGCGCATCGGCTCCAACTACTTCGATCTGGCCATGGTGATGGACTACTGGTCGGAGCGGCGGCTCAACCACCACACCGAGGCGGCAAGCATGCTCTATGCGGCCCGCGAATGCGCGCGTGTGGTGCTCGAGGAGGGGCTCGAGACGCGGTTCGCCCGCCATGCGCTGGCCGGGTCGGCGATGGTCGCCGGCGTCAGCGCCATGGGCCTGCGCATCTTCGGCGATCCTGCGCACAAGATGGCTAACGTCACCGCCGTGCTGGTCCCGACCGACGTCGACTGCGATCGCGTGCGCGGGCGCATGCGGACCGAATTCGAGATCGAGATCGGCTCGGCCTTCGGGCCATTGGCCGGCAAGGTCTGGCGCATCGGCGCGATGGGCGTCAACGCCCGCAAGCATGCGGTGCTCACCACCCTCGCGGCGTTCGAGGCCGTGCTGCGCCACGAAGGGTTCGCCTTTCCCGCCGGGGCCGGCGTCGACGCGGCGATGGCCGTCTACGCGGCCGCGGCATGACCGAGGCGGCCCGCGACCTGGTCGGCTACGGGGCGCATCCGCCCCAGGCAAGGTGGCCTGGCGGCGCGCGCATCGCCGTGCAGTTCGTACTCAACTACGAGGAGGGGGCCGAACGCTCCATCCTCCGCGGCGACCCGGCGGCCGAACACTTCCTCTCCGAGATGGTGGGCGCACAACCGGTCGAGGGTATGCGCCACATGGCCATGGAGAGCCTCTATGAATACGGCCCGCGCGCCGGCTTCTGGCGGATCCGGCGTCTGTTCGATGAGCGCTCCCTGCCACTGACGGTGTTCGCCGTGGCCCAGGCGCTGGAGCAGAATCCGGCGGCGGTGGACGCCATGCGGGCGTCGCGGTGGGAGATCGCCTCGCACGGCTACCGCTGGATCGACTACCAGCAAATCCCCGAGGCGATCGAGCGTGAGCACATCGCACTGGCCATCCAGCTTCACGCACGGCTCACCGGCGAGCGGCCGCTGGGCTGGTACCAGGGCCGCACCAGCCCCAACACCGCCAGCCTGATCGTGCAGGAGGGCGGCTTCATCTACGACGCCGACTCCTACGCCGACGACCTGCCGTATTACGACCGCCGACACGGGCGCCCGCAACTGATCGTGCCCTATACGCTGGACGCCAACGACATGCGCTTCGTCGCGCCTCAGGGTTTCAACAGCGGCGACCAGTTCTTCGCCTATCTGCGCGACACCTTCGACGCCCTCTACGCGGAAGGCGAGGCGGCGCCGAAGATGATGAGCGTGGGCCTGCACTGCCGCGTGGTCGGCAGGCCCGGCCGGATCGGGGCGTTGGCGCGCTTCCTCGACCATGTGCTGGCCCGCGACCGGGTGTGGGTCGCGCGCCGGATCGACATCGCCCGTCACTGGCTCGCGGCGCATCCGGCGGAGGGGGTTCGATGACCCGACCCGCGGAGATCGAAGAGCTCAACGCCCTTGACGAGAGCGGTTTCGTCGAGGCGCTGGGCTTTGCCTTCGAGCACTCGCCCTGGGTCGTGCGGCGGGCGTGGGCCGCGCGACCGTTCGAAGGACGCGAGGCGCTGCACGCGGCGATGATGGCCGCCGTCGCGGCCGCTGAACCGGCGGAGCGCGTGGATCTCGTTCGCGCGCACCCTGAGCTGGCGGGCAAGGCCGCCATCGCCCGGACCCTGACGGCAAGCTCACTCGGCGAGCAGGCAAGCGCCGGGCTCGACCAGTTGACGGAGGAGGAATTCGCCCGTTTCCACACGCTCAACGAGGTCTATCGCTCTCGCTTCGGCTTTCCATTCATCATCTGCGTGCGGCTGCACGACAAGGCCTCGATCCTCGCCGCCATGGAGCGCCGGCTGGCCGGGACTTGGGACGACGAACTTGCCGAGGCCATCACCCAGGTCGGCCTGATCAGCCGCCTGCGCCTGTCCGACGCGGTATCTGCATGAGCGGCTCGTCGGTGGCCGGCGGCAGCCTCACCGCCCTCGCTGCGGAGGTTGGGCGCGACCTCGAACGGCTCGATTATTTCTCGCCCGGATGGGTGCGGTCCAGGGACGGCGTGTTCGACGTCGTGATCGTTGGCGGCGGCCAGAGCGGCCTGGGCGCGGCGTTCGGCCTGCTGCGCGAGAGGGTCCGCAACATCCTGGTGGTGGACGAAAATCCGGCCGGGTTCGAGGGGCCCTGGGACACCTATGCGCGCATGATCACGCTGCGCACCCCCAAGCATCTGACCGGCATCGACCTGGGTGTCGGCGCCCTGACCTGCCGCGCCTGGTGGGAAGCGCAGTATGGTTCTGCGGCCTGGGGGGCGCTGGACAAGATTCCGCGCGGCGCGTGGATGGCCTATCTGCGCTGGTTCCGGGAGGTGCTCGGCATCCCGGTGCGCAACGACGCCATGGTTCGCCTGATCGAGCCTCAGGAGGGCGCGGTGCATCGGCTGACGCTGGAAGGCGGCGAGACCCTGCTGGCCCGCAAGGTGGTGCTGGCCACGGGCATCCAGGGCGGCGGCGAGTGGCACACGCCGGACTTCATCAGGAACAACCTGCCGGCGGACAGGTGGGCTCACACCTCCCAGGCGATCGACTTTGACGCCCTCAGAGGCCGGCGCGTCGGCATACTGGGCGGCGGAGCCTCCGCCTTCGATAACGCCCAGCACGCCCTCAACGCCGGTGTGGCGCAGGTCCACGTGCATATCCGCCGGCCTGCGCTGCCGACGGTCAATCCGATCCGCTTCATGGAGGCCGCGGGCTTCCTGCGTCACTACGCCAACCTGGACGACGCCGCCAAATACCAGGTCACCCACGCTTTCCTGACCCTCAACCAGCCGCCGACCAACGACACTTTCGAGCGGGCCGCCGCCTTTCCGGGCTTCGAGCTGCACGCGGCCTCGCCATGGCTCGATGTCCGGCACGGCGCCGATGGCGTGGTGGTCACGACCCCGCGTGGCGAGATCGCCTATGACTTCCTCATCCTGAGCACCGGCATGAAGACCGACGCGTCGCTGCGCCCCGAGCTGGCCGCGGTGGCGGGCGACATCGCGCTCTGGCGCGACCGGTATCGGCCGCCGCCCGAGCTCGCCAACCCCCTGATCGACGAGCACCCCTATCTCGGACCGGGCTTCGAATTGCAGGCGAACACGCCGGAAGGCGCGGACCGCCTGCGCGGCCTGTTCGCCTTCAACTATTCCGCACTGGTGAGTCTGGGCCTCTCGGCGGCGGCGCTGTCGGGGATGAAGTTTGCGCTGCCGAGACTCGTCTCGGCCGTCACTGGTCAGCTTTTCCTGGATGAATCCAAGGCGCTGCTGGAGGATTTCTTCCGTTACGACCAGCCCGAATTCATTGGCCGCTGGCCAAGGCCGCAGGGGCCTAGGCGCGCGTAGCCCGCGCGCTGGGCGCGCCGGCGCCGGAATGCCCAGACCTGCGGCGCCCGTGCACTTTCTCTGTGCCGATGTTGTCGAAGCTGTGGCGTGCCCGGCCCGGAACCCGCCTAGAGGCGAGGATGTAGGCGAATCGCGAGCGGCCAAGCCGCCGGCCGCGCAAGGGGGTTCTGGTTGACACACACATCTGGCAAAGCCGTGTGCACAGCATCGGCGGTGACGTCTCCGCGCACGGGGCGCGAAACGCTGTCCCTGCTCCTCACCGCCTCGACGCTGGTGTTGGCGGCGGCGGTCCCGGGGCGCCTGCTGGCGCAGACCACGGATCAAGGGCCTATCAAGACCGCGCCGGTTGAACTCGGCGAGGTGGTTGTGAACGGCGTTCCATTCAAGGAGACGGTCCTGCCCACCCGCCTGTCGTCGAGCTCCACCTACGGGCTCAACCTCAGCGTCATGGACACGCCGCGTAACACCACCCTGCTCTCCACTACCCAGCTCGAGACGGTCAACATCGATGACCCGCGCGCGTTCTCCTACCTGACCTCAAGCAGTTACACCGACTCGGCGTTCGGCACGCCCAACATCCCCCGTATCCGCGGACAGTACGCCGACGTGTTCTACAACGGCATGCGCGATAGCCTGACCCAGAACGGCTACGGGGTGCCGATCAACTTCGACGCCCTGGCCAACATCAGCATCACCAAGGGCCCCGCGAGCGTGGTCGATGGGCCGGGCCCCGGCGTCGGCGGCGAGGTGGACTTCCTCACCAAGCGGCCGAACATGAACCGGGACACCGCCGCGGTGTCGGCGACGGTCGATTCGGTCGGCAACCGGCGTCTGGTGGTCGACGCCAGCACACCCATCATACCGGGCGATCTCGCGGTGTTGCTCAGCTATTCCGGCGAGTACAGCGACAGTTATTTCTACGGCCACTACATGCACAAGAACGCCCTGTATGGCGCCTTGCGCTGGACGCCGAACGACAACTATCAGCTGGACTTCAACACCGAGGTCAACGTCGAGCAATATACCGAGGATGTGGGCGTCAATCGGGCCAACCAGACGCTGATCAACACGGGCGCCTATCTACAGGGCGGCGCCGTGGGCGGGCCCTCGAATATCTTCGGCTACTTCACCACCATCGACCTCGAGGGCACGGTCCAGCTCAACCCGAGGATCACCATCGACCAGACGCCGGGAACCTCGTCGCGCGGGTTCCTGTACAACGCCCAGCTGATCCAGACGTATACGTTCAACAGCCACCTGAGTCTGGAAAACAACACTCTGTTCATGTTCCAGAACAGCGACAATCAGGAATACTACTACTACGCCGATAATTCCGACGGCTCATACACGTTCGAGAACCGTACCGAATTGAAGGGCGACTTCCCAATCTCATTCTTTGGGTCGACGATCAAGAATCAATTCGTGATCGGCGGCACATTCCGCTTCGCACATACGAACTATATCAGCAATTTCGACAACGAGGCTGTGTCGGTCTGGGACCTGTCCGGCAATCCGAACACCTGGGTCCTTCCAGCCGCGGATCAGGACTACGGCAACGCAGTGCCATACACCTCGGTGTTCGGACGACTTCAGTACGGGGTGCTTGGTCGGGATTCGGTGGGCGGCGGCAACACCGGCGTCTCCGAGTTGTACGACACAGGCCTGTTCTTCCAGAACCGGATGGAGTTCAGCCCTAAGCTCAGTGTTCTCTATGGCGCTCGCATCGACGCGTTGCAGGACCATAGTCACGACCCACTGGAGTGCTCGCCGGACGGCATCTACACCTGCCTCGCAGATCTCGGCGAGGCGCTCCCGGCCGATCATACGACTGGCGTGTATGGCCTCGGGGACGCGAACTTCAGCGTGCTGTACAAATTCATTCCGGAGGTCAGCGGCTACCTGACATTCGACTGGACGCAGAGTCCGCCCAATCCGAACGGTGGGGAGGGCGGTATCAACGCCTATGGCCAGGTGCCCGACAGCACCCTGATGCGCGGCGACAGCTACCTCTACGAGACCGGCCTGAAGTTCAACCTCTTGAACAACAAACTGTTCGCTGACATCGCCGTCTTCGACCAGAAACACGCCATTCCCACCGGCCCGGGGAATACCGAATCGCTCGCCGCCAACACCCGCGGCGTCGAGATCGAGGGAAACTATCAACCCAACAGAAATCTCTACGCGACGGCAAGCTATTCATATATCGATACATCGCTGAACAGTGCGCCGGCGTTCTACGATTTCCCTGCGCAGGCAGGAATCAACATTGATGGGGGCGGGAACTATGCGGAGTTCCTGCCCGGGCAGAAGTTCGAGGACCCTGACCAGCCGCAGCACGTGTTCAACTTCCTGGGCAACTACAAGTTCCCGATCGGCGTCGGTCTGCGGACCGGCCTTCAGGTCACCGGACCTATTCCGTTGACCGCGTCTGGTAACATCAATCTCGTCGCGCTGAACGCCGCTGGCGTGCCAACGCCGACCGCCAGCGTCACCCCGCTCGCGTCCAACCCGGAAGTCGGCTACTACAAGTCGCCGGTGATCCCATGGCAGTACACCTGGAACGCGGCGGTGTTCTACGAATACAGCAAATATGTGGTGACCTTCTCGGTGTACAATCTCACCGACCGGCACAACTGGCAGCCCTCGCCCGGCTACTACGGCAACGACTTCCTCGTCCGCAGCGATCCGCGCACGTTCGAGATACGGGTGCAGGCCAAGTTCTAGCAGTCCAAAACCGGCATCTGGGTCATTTGGCTGAAGCGGCAATTCCCAGCCCGAAGTGTCGATAGCTCGCGCCTGTCGATCGTGCCCGTCGCTCGTGCCGATAGCTTGCGCCGATAGCTCGCGTCCGATCCTGCGGCGCTCGCCGATCGACACGCGGCCCTTGGGCCGGTCAATGATCCCTTCCGCGCCCGCTTCCTCATGGCGATCCCGCAAGCGGCGGAAATGCCGCTCGCTCATCCCCGCAGCTCCGCCGCCTCCTCGCAGCTCACCGCGCCTGCCTTGTAACGCCCGATCGCCTCCGCGATCCGCGCCATCCGAACCTCCGCTCGCATGCGATCTCTCCGGCCAAAACCGGACAAGTCGTCTGCAACGAAAACCGGACATATCGTGTGCTACCTACAGTCGCGCGCCGCCAACTTGACATATTGCAACGTTCGCGCCATACTTGGCGCCTCAGCCGCTACTCCGCGAGGGACCGATGTCCGGCCGCTCATCCGCCGCTCTCCGTGTCCAGCAAACCAACCGGCGCTTCGGTCCCCGCAGCTCTGGCAGCCGTCCGGCCACCGCATTTACGGTGATTAACGGTCGACGCAGACGGTCCGCGCGGTGTTTCCACCCGCCGGAGGCCAATCGCCCGGCGTTGAGAGACCCCTCATCCGACCCGCTCGCGCGGGCCACCGTCTCCCGCAAGCAAGGCGAGAAGGTCACCCCGGCGCTTTGGTCCCCGCAGCTCGGGCAGCCGTGCGGCCACCGTATCTACGGTGATTAACGGTCAGCGCCGCGATCTGCGGCGCGTCCGAGCGCCCGCATCAACGGTGATTAACGGTCGGCGCCGCGCGAGAGCTTGACCAGATCGTCGTGGGTGATGATTGGGACGCGCCCGGCTCGCCACGTGTCGATCTGCGGAGCGTGCGCCGCGCCGGTCGCCAGGGTCGCAATTGCCTGGACGAGGCGCGCCGGCGTCGCGGCGGGCGCCGCCGAGGCGGTCGGATCGACGACGGTCGTCCCTCCATGCCCGTCGCTGGAGAGGGTGAAGGTGGCGGTGGTGTAGTTGCCCTCCAGGGTGATGTGCGCCACCTCGCTGCCGGAGGTGATCGTGAGCGGAGCCGTTGAAGCCCCAGGTGGTGACGCCCTTGGTGTAGGTGATGTCCCTCAGGTCGAGCGCGTTGATCCCGGTGTGCGAGAAGCCGGTGACATCGCCGGTGGCGGCGGCCCCGTTGGTGAGCGTGAAGGACCTCCCACGTCGAACGAATTGACGCCGGTAGCATCGCCCAACGACCCGGTGATGGTCCCGAGATTGGTGACGGTGAAGGCGTCCCCCGGGGAGTCGATCCTATAGTAGCCGCTGATCACGCCGTCGGTCTCGTTGGTGATGGTCGCGCCCGAGGCGGCGAAGATGCCGGTCGAACCCACGCGGTGACCAGGCCGTGGTTGTCGAGCGAGCCGGTCAGCGTCACCGCGCAAGGCGCCCACTCAGGCGTCGTGTTCATGGGTGGCCCCGACTTACGCCCGGCCATGACGTTCAGAGGGGCGAGTGCAGACGTTCAATCGGCGCCGAACTCGGCCGCGTAGGCGTCCACCGTTGCCACGTGGCGCGCGATGTCGGCGTGCGGCAGGAACGATCCGAGGAAGCTGTTGCGGGCGAGGGCGACGAGATCCGTGCGCGAGAAGAGGGGGGCGACGGCCTTGAAGTTGTCGTTCACGTAGCCGCCGAAGTAGGCCGGGTCGTCCGAGTTGATCGTCGCGCGCAGGCCGGCGGCGAGCATGCGGGCGATCGGGTGCTCGGCGGCTGACGGCGTGACGCACAGCTTCAGGTTGGAGAGCGGGCAGACGGTGAGGGTCATGGCCTCGCGCGCCAGGCGCTCCACCAGGGCGCCGTCCTCCAGCGCGCGGTTGCCGTGGTCGAGGCGGTCGACGTGCAGCACGTCCAGGGCCTGGCGGACGTAGTCGGGCGGGCCCTCCTCGCCGGCATGGGCCACGCGCCGCAGGCCCAGGCGCCCGGCCGTCTCGAACACGCGGGCGAACTTCTCCGGGGGATGTCCAAGTTCGGAGGAGTCGAGCCCGACGGCCGCGATCCGGTCCAGCCAAGGTTCGGCGTCCTTCAAGGTGGCGAACGCGTCCTCTTCTGGGAGGTGCCGGAGAAAGCAGAGGATGAGCTTCGAGGTCACGCCATGCACCGTCCGCGCCTCGCTGGCGCCGGCGAGCAGGCCGTCGGCGACCACCTGGAACGGTATGCCGCGCGCGGTATGGGTTTGAGGATCGAAGAAGATCTCCGCGTGGACGACGCTGTCGGCGGCCGCCCGCGCGCAGTAGGCGAGCGCCAGGTCGCGGAAGTCCTCTTCGGCGCGCAGCACCGACGCGCCCTGATAGTAGAGATCGAGGAAATCCTGCAGGCAGGAGAAGTCATAGGCCGCGCGCAACGCCTCCACATCCGCGAACGGGATCGAGACCCGGTTCCGCCTGGCGAAGGCGAACATCATCTCCGGCTCGAGGCTGCCCTCGATGTGCATGTGCAGCTCGGCCTTGGGGAGGCCGGCGATGAAACGGGCGAGATCGGTCAAGCGGTCAACTCCGCCGTCCTGGGCGCCTGATTAATGGGCGCAAGTCAAGCACGCGGGTCGTGCGCGGCGGTCCAAGGGCGGATTGGACCGCGCGACCGCTCAGGGCGCCGGAATTTCGCCTCGTGCGCGGCCGCGCCTGCGCTAAGCGTCTGACGGGGATAGGGGGTGGAACAACGACATGCTGGAACGGCTGTTCGCTCTGGAGGCGCATGACACGACGGTGCGGACCGAGATCTTCGCCGGCTTCACCACCTTCCTGACCATGGCCTACATCGTGGTGGTCAACCCCACCATCCTGGGCGACGCGGGCATGCCGGTCGCCGCGGTCGCCGCCGCCACCTGCCTCGCCGCCGGGTTCGGCAGCATCCTGATGGGCCTGCTGGCCAACTATCCCCTGGCCCTGGCCCCGGGGATGGGCCTGAACGCCTACTTCACCTACACCGTGGTCAAGGGTCTGGGGGTTCCGTGGGAGACGGCGCTCGGTTGCGTCTTCCTCTCGGGCGCGGTCTTCCTGGTGCTGACCCTGGCCGGGGTGCGGCAGCTGATCGTGAACGCCATTCCCCGCTCGCTGTTCTCCGCGGTGGGCGGCGGGGTGGGCCTGTTCATCGCCTTCATCGGCCTCAAGGATGCCGGCATCATCGTCAGCAACCCGGCCACGTCGGTGGGCCTGGGCGACCTGACCACGCCGACGGCGGCCATCTCGCTGCTGGGCCTTGCCGTCATCGCCGTGCTTCAGGCCTGGAAGGTGCGCGGATCGATCCTGATCGGCATCCTTGTCACCGGCGCCGCCGGCTGGGCGCTGGGTCTCGCCCACGTGGGGCCGGCGGCCTATCGCCTGAGCGACCTCTCGGCCACGGCGTTCAAGCTCAATGTGCCCGCGGCGCTCAACCTCAAGGGCGGGCTAGGTGTCGCGCTCGTCGAGATCGTGTTCGTGTTCCTGTTCGTCGATCTGTTCGACAACGTCGGCACGCTCGTGGCCGTAACCAAGAAAGCGGGGCTGGTGGACAAGGACGGTTCGATCCCGCGCCTGAACCGAATCCTGCTAGCCGATTCGTTCGCCACCATGGTCGGGGCCATGGCCGGCACGAGTACGGTCACCAGCTACATTGAAAGCGCCGCCGGCGTGGCGGAAGGGGGCCGCACGGGGCTCACCAGCGTGGTCGTGGGGATATTGTTCCTCGCCACGATGTTTTTCGCACCCCTGGTGCAGGCCATCCCCACAGCGGCGACAGCGCCGGCCCTGATTCTGGTCGGCGCCTTGATGATCGGCGCGGTTACCGAGGTGGACTGGGCCGATCCGGCCGTCGCCATCCCGGCGTTCCTCACGCTGATCACCATTCCGCTCACGTACTCGATCGCCAACGGCCTGGCGTTCGGCATCACCAGCTATGCGCTGCTGTCGCTGCTGCGCGGCAAGGCGCGCCTGCAGGACTGGCTGCTGTTTGTCCTGGCGGCGATGTTCGTCCTCCGGTTCATCTATCTGGCGAAAGCCTGACCCTCCGCGATTGCCTTCAGGCGGTCGCCTGCGCTTCGAGCAGTCCCAGGTATCTGTCCTTAACCGCCCTGGGCAGCCAGGCCGCCTCGAAGGCGTTTTTCGACAGCTGCGCGAGACCCGCCTTGCCGAGAGCCAGGTCGCGCTGAACCAGGGCGAAGTTCTCCTCGATGTAGCCGGCGAAATACGCCGGATCGTCGGAGTTGACCGTCACTCGCAGCCCCAGATCGAGCATCCGGCCGATCACGTCGGTCTGGGGTCCGTCGGTGACGAAGGCGTTGGAGATGGGGCAGACGGTGAGGGCGAGCTTGCGGTCGGCCAGGACCCGGCACAGGGCCGGATCTTCGAGCGCGTTGACGCCGTGATCGATGCGGGCGACGCCGATCAGGTCGACGCACTCCCAGATGTGCGCGACGCTGTCCGCCTGATTGACGTCGCAGTGCATGGTGAGGAGGTAGCCCTCCTCGCGG
>Ga0302314_10017347_pt1 | contig 12082 bp, 10 predicted proteins | sample III_Palsa_N2_3_FD_200533 | JGI IMG/M metagenome (GOLD analysis project Ga0302314, IMG submission 200533) | Peat permafrost microbial communities from Stordalen Mire near Abisko, Sweden - III_Palsa_N2_3 | ecosystem: Environmental > Terrestrial > Soil > Palsa > Peat permafrost | place: Sweden...
GCTGATGGCTGACCACCTCGGCATCGGCCGGCGTTTCCTTGGTGGTAACGAGGAAATACTTGGAAAGACGCATGTAGGGTCCTGTGAGGCCCCGCGGCGCCAGGCGCGAACGGAGCGAATGGAAAAGCTTGAGGTATGCGGTGGATTTTAGCTTATGGACGAGCCGAGTTGCCCCTGGCCGGCCCCCGGTCGTGCCATTGCTCCGCCCCGCACCACGGTGCCGGCGGCGGCGCCTGCGTCCGGCGGCTGCGAAATGCCGCCGATCCGCTGCCGGCGGTCCGGGCCGGCATCGGCGCCCGCGCGACGATATAATGGGCCGATGCAAGCCTTTTCACGGCCTCGCCAGGCACGCTGAGCGGGCAACCGCACACCCATGAACTTCCTCCGCGCGACGCGCCGGCTGCTGCTCGGCGCCAAACTCGACCCCCTCAATCCCCATACCCGTCAGCACATCGTGCTGGTGGCGTTCCTGGCCTGGATCGGCCTGGGCGCGGACGGCTTGTCCTCCGCCTGCTACGGTCCCGAGGAAGCCTTCCTGGCGCTGGGCGTGCACACCCATTTGGCCTTGTACCTGGCCATCGCCACGGCGGTCACCGTCTTCGTCATCTCCCTGGCCTACAACCAGGTGATCGAGCTGTTCCCTTCCGGCGGCGGCGGCTACAAGGCGGCGACACGGCTGATTGGTCCTTACGCCGGCCTGCTCTCGGGCTCGGCGCTGATCGTGGACTACGTGCTGACCATCACCATTTCGGTGGCCAGCGCGGCGGACGCGGTGTTCAGCCTGCTGCCGACGGACTGGCTGATGTACAAGTTCGTCAGCGAGCTGGCGCTGGTGGGGCTGCTGATCATCCTCAACCTGCGCGGGATGAAGGAGTCGATCCAGATCCTGCTGCCGATCTTCCTCGGTTTTTTTCTCACCCATGCCCTGCTCATCGGCTACGGCATCGCCGCCAAGTCCGAGCTGATCGACACGCTGATGCCGGAAACCCTGCGGCAGACGCACGAATTGTTCGACCAGTCGGGCTGGATCTTCGCGGTGTCGCTGTTCCTGCGCGCCTACTCGCTCGGCGGCGGCACCTATACCGGCATCGAGGCGGTATCGAACAACATCAACATGCTGGCCGAGCCGCGGGTGCGCACCGGCCACCTGACCATGTTCTACATGGCCACCTCGCTGGCCTTCACCGCCGGCGGCATCATCCTGCTCTACCTGCTGTGGCAGGCCGCGCCGGTGGAAGGCCAGACGCTCAACGCCGTGACCTTCAAGCAGATCATCGAAAGCCTCGGCTTCCACTCGCCGCACCTCAACGCCACCATCCTGGCGCTGACCCTGGGACTGGAAGGCGGCCTGCTGCTGGTGGCGGCGAACACCGGCTTTCTCGGCGGCCCGGCGGTGATGGCGAACATGGCGGCGGATCGCTGGGTACCGCGCCAGTTCCGCCAGCTGTCCAGCCGCATGGTGACGCAGAACGGCGTGCTGATGATGGGCGGCGGCGCCCTGCTGATCCTGCTGTGGAGCCACGGCGCGGTATCGCTGCTGGTGGTGCTGTACAGCATCAACGTGTTCCTGACCTTCTCGCTGTCGCTGTTCGGCCTGAGCAAGCACTGGTGGGAGCAGCGCCGCTTCGTCAAGGGCTGGTGGCACCGGCTGGCCCTGTCCGGCGGCGGCCTGCTGGTCACCGGCTTCATCCTGATGGTGACCATCGCCGAGAAATTCACCGAGGGCGGCTGGATCACCCTGCTCATCACCAGCACCGTGGTCGCCGTCTGCATCGGTGTGCGCCGGCACTACGAGGATGTGCAGGCGGCGATGGAACGGGTCGACGACAGCTACTCGCTGCCGCTGACCTGGGACGACGACGCCGCCTCGCAGCCGCCCGACCCGACCAGGGAGACGGCGGTGCTGTTCGTCGGCGGCAACCGCGGCGCCGGCATGCACATGCTGCAATGGGTGCTGCGCCAGTTTCCCGGCCGCTTCCACAACTTCGTCTTCGTCGCCGTCGGCGAGGTGGACAAGCAGGCCTTCGACAGCACCCGCTCGATCAAGTCGCTGCAGGCGCGCATCGACAACTCGCTGCGCTACTTCTGCAGCTACTGCGTCAGCCTGGGCCACTCCGCCACCTCTTACCAGGCCTATGGCGCCGACCCCCTGGAGGAGCTGAGCCAGCTGACGCAGAAGGTGCTGCAGGACTTCCCGCACAGCATCTGCTTCGCCAGCAAGCTGTTCTTCGACAAGGAAAGCCTGTGGCGCCGCCTGCTGCACAACCAGATGCCGCTGGCGATGCAGCGGCGCCTACAACTGGCCGGACAGGAAATGCTGATCGTCCCGGTGCACGTGCCGGATGCGCTGCCGCAGTCGCGCATGCCGATCAAGTAGAAGCAGTGGCCAGTGGTTAGTGACTAGTGGTTAGTGAAAAGCAGAACGGCCGCTTTTGCTAACCACTAACCACTGATCACTAACCACTGCTTTTTTCAGAACGACATCCGCACACCCGCGCGCACGTCGTCGGTCTGGGTACGATCGGAGAAGCCGTAGCTGTTGTGCAGATCGTCGTAGCGGTATTCGATGAAGCCCCAGGTGAAGGGCGCCATCGGCACCATGAAGCCGATGTTGAATTCCGGTCCCTCGCTCTTGCTCAGGTCCAGGTAGCCGACGCTGCCGTAGACCGAAAAGCCCGGAATGCGGGTTTGCAGGCCGACGTGGTAGCCGGCGCCGTCGTCATTGATGCGATCGAGGTTGGTGGACGATCCGCCGTCGGTTGTGGCGTGCACGGTCTGGTAATCGTAGTGCACGTATTCGATCTTGCCGAAGACATCCAGTGGCGCTGCCGGCACATGCATCACCAGGCCGCCGCCGACGCGGCCCTGATCGATCTTCTCGCCGTAGCTGACCTGGCCGCCGCCGAGGCCCAGGGCCGCCGCCGGCGCATTGCTCTCCGTCAGATAGTTGTACTGATAGCTGCCGCTGACGAAGAAATTCGGCGTCAGGCTCAATCCCAGCTGGACACCGCCACCGCCGCCGCCCGGATTGAGGCCGGACTGGTTGTTGTTCTGGTCCATGTAGGAACCGTAGAGGGCCAGGTTGGCATGCGGCTGATAAATCCAGGGCGAGGCCTGAGCCCCATTGGCCGCGCATAGGGCACCGGCGGCGGTGCCGAACAACAAAAGCTTTTTCATGGGTCAAAGCTCCAGCAAACACCCCTCCAGGCAGGCCTTTCCCGTTTGGGGCGGACGGGAAAAGACGGACCCGCTGCCCTGCGCCCGAACCAATGGATGGCGGTCTGGCAACACTGTCCGGCGCGATGGAGCGCGCGACCTAAAGCTAGGAAGAAAGTGCTGAATCGCCGCTGAATCGCGGCGCTGCGAAACGTAAAGCTCGCGGCAAACAGCTAGTCGCTGAGATGCAGCTCCCGCTCGCGCACCCGCCCGGCCGAGCAGGTCCAGGCGCGCAGCTGCAATACGCCCTTGGTGGCGAGCGAACTGGTCAGGCGCAGGGCCTGCGGCTGCTCGGTGAAATCCTCGGTGGTCGGCGCCGTCGGCTGCCCCGGCCGATGCAGGTAGACCGCCCACAGCGCGCGCTGCCGCTCGCGCAAATGCGCCAGGCCGTCTTCCAGCGTGGCGGGCCGGACCAGGGGCACATACAGGTCCGGCTCGGCCGCCGCGCCGACCACGCCGAGGAAAGGGTGCTCGCCGGCCAGTTGCGCCTCGTGCAGCAGGCGGATGGCAAAGCGGCGCGGCATCGCCAGCGGCGTTTCGCGGGTCACGGGCTTATCCATGTAGGTTTCCAGGGTTCGAGTGTCCACAGACGGGACAGTGCGGATCACGCGGGATGTTCAGGCTGCGCCAGCTCAGGCGCAAGGCATCCCACAAATGCAGACGGCCGGCGTCGTCACCCAGGCCGAGCAGGCGCTTGATCGCCAGCAGCGCCTGCAGGCTGCCGACCACGCCAACGCTGGGGCCGAGTACACCGGCCTCTTCGCAGGTCTCCTGCGCCTCGCCGGTATCCGGATAGAGGCAGGCATAGCAGGCGCTGCCTCGGGCCGTATCGAACAGCGCCAGCTGGCCCTCGAAGCGGATCGCGGCGCCCGATACCAGGGGCTTGCGCGCGGCGACGCAAGCGGCATTCAAGGCCACCCGGGTGGGAAAGTTGTCGCTGCAGTCGAGCACGATGTCGGCCGCGCGTACCGCGGCCAACAACGCCGTCTCATCCAGGGGGCCGGGCAGGATTTCGATGGCGCACTCGGCATTGAGGGCGCGCAGCGCATCCGCCGCAGCATCGAGCTTGGAGCGACCGACATCGCTGCCGCGATAAATGATCTGGCGCTGCAGGTTGGAGGGCTCGACCCGATCCTTGTCGGTGAGGGTCAGGCGCCCCAGGCCGGCACCGGCCAGGTACAAGGCGGCCGGCGCGCCGAGACCGCCGACGCCGACCAGCAGGGCGGAGGAATCACGCAGCAGCTGCTGGCCGTTGACGCCGACTTCGCGCAGCACGATCTGGCGTGAATAGCGGGCGAAATCACTCATGGCGTGACTGTACACCCAGCGTGGCGCGCTCCAGTCCATTCAGATCACGCCGCGTCTCGACGGCGCCGTAGCCCTGCTCATGCAGCAGCGCGCGCACCGCCGCGCCCTGCTCCGCTCCGTGTTCCAGCAGCAGTACGGCGCCGGGCTTGAGATGGCCCGGCGCGGCGGCGGCGATGCGCCGCAAGTCGGCCAGGCCGTCCGCGCCGGCGGTGAGGGCGCGGCGCGGCTCGAAGCGTAGATCGCGCAGATGCGGATCCTGATCGGCCACATAGGGTGGGTTGGACACGATCAGATCGAAGCGCTCGCCGGCCAGCGGCAGCAGCCAGTCGCCGAGCCGGAAATCGACGCGATCCAGCCCGAGCAGGCGGGCGTTATGGGCGGCCTGGGCCAGCGCATCGGCGGACAGGTCCACCGCGACCACGCGCGCGTCGGGCCGTTCGCTGGCCAGCGCCAGCGCGATGGCACCGCTGCCGGTGCCGAGATCGGCAAGCAGCGGTGCACTGACTCCACGCAGACGCTCCAGCGCCCACTCGACCAGCAGCTCGGTGTCGGGCCGCGGTATCAGCACTGCCGGGCTCACTTGCAACTCCAGGCTCCAGAATTCGCGGCGGCCGGTGAGATAGGCGACCGGCTCGCCCTGCTGCCGGCGCTCGATCAGGGCGGCGTAGCGCAAGGCCAGTTCGGTGGTGAGCACCTCGTCGGCGCGGATCACCAGGCCGGCACGGTTGCAGCGGAGCAGTTCGCACAGCAGGATTTCGGCATCCAGGCGGGCACTGTCGCTGGCCGGTTGCAGCGCGCCCGCCGCCCAGCCCAGCCAGTCGGCCAGGCACCCCGGCGCATTGCCTTGCGGCGGCGGTACCGGTGGGTTGTCGGGCGCGTGCATGACGTCGCCGATCTAGTCCGTCTCGCCCGCTTCCGCCAGCAGCTCGGCCTGATGCTCCGCCAGCAGCGGCTGGATCACGCCGTCGAGATCGCCCTGGATGATGCGGTCGAGCTGGTACAGGGTCAGGTTAATACGGTGATCGGTGACGCGGCCCTGCGGGAAGTTGTAGGTGCGGATGCGCTCGGAACGGTCGCCGCTGCCGACCAGTTTCTTGCGCGTCGCCGCCATGTCCTTCTCCTGCTTGCTGCGCTCCATGTCGAGCAGGCGCGAGGACAGCAGGCTCATGGCGCGGGCGCGGTTCTTGTGCTGCGAGCGCTCGTCCTGGCATTCCACCACCAGGCCGCTGGGAATGTGGGTGATGCGGATGGCGGACTCGGTCTTGTTGACGTGCTGGCCGCCGGCGCCGCTGGCGCGGTAGGTGTCGATCTTCAGATCCGAGGGATTGATCTCCTGCGCCTGCGCCGCCTCGATCTCGGGCAACACCGCCACGGTGGCGGCGGAAGTATGGATGCGGCCCTGCGCCTCGGTGGCCGGCACGCGCTGCACGCGATGGGCGCCGGATTCGAACTTGAGCCGCGAGTAGGCGCCGAAGCCGGCGATGCGGGCGATGACTTCCTTGTAGCCGCCGTGCTCGCCGGGGCTCTCGGACAGCACCTCGATCTGCCAGCCCAGGGTTTCCGCATAGCGCGAGTACATGCGGAACAGGTCGCCGGCGAAGATCGCCGCCTCGTCGCCGCCGGTGCCGGCGCGGACTTCGAGGAAGACGTTGCTGCTGTCGAGCGGATCCTTCGGCACCAGGAAGCCCTGCAGCTCGCCCTCGAACTTGTCGCGGCTGGCGAGCAGCGCGGGCAGCTCGGCTTCGGCGATCGCTTTCAGCTCCGGATCGCCGCGCAGCTGCTCCAGGCCCTCGATCTCCTTCAGCGCCGACTGGTAGGCACCGAAGGTCTCGGTCAGGGGGCCGAGCTGGGCATATTCCTGGGACAGGCGGCGGAAGCGGTCGCTGTCGCCCGACACCTCGGGGGACGACAGCTCGCGCGCGACTTCCTCACGCCGGGCCGCCATCTGCTCCAGGCGGCGCAGCAGGTTGTCTCTCATGGGTTAGCTGTTCTTCTTATTGTTCGTCGGGCAGATCGAACAGTTTGTGGGCCGCATCGAGCAGCATCGCCTGCTCCACCGCGCCGGCGTTGCGCAGGCGCTCGCTGGGGGCATGCAGCAGCTTGTTGGCGAGCGTGTCGGCGACGAATGCCATCACCGCCTCGGGTGCCTCGCCATTGGCCAGCTTGCGCTGCGCCTTGGCCAGCACCTCGTCGCGGCTGGCGCGGGCGCGCATGCGCAGGCGCCGGATGGTGGCGCCGGCGTCACGGCTTTCCAGCCATTTCTCGAAATCGCGGGCGTAATCGCCGACCAGCACTTCGGCCTGCTCGGCGGCGGCACCGCGCACCTTCAGGTTTTCGGCGATGACGGCGCGCAGGTCGTCGAGCGAGTACAGGTAGATATCTTCGAGCTTGGCGATGGCCGGGTCGAAATCGCGCGGCACCGCCAGGTCGATCATCAGCATCGGCTTGCGGCGGCGGCGGCCGATGGCCGCGGACACCAGCTCGCGGGTCAGCATGTAGCCGCGGCTGGCGGTGCCGGAAATCACCAGGTCGGCCTCGGCCAGGTGCAGCGGCAGATCGTTGAGGCCGATGGCATAGCCCTGCAGCGAGGCGGCCAGCGCCTGCGCCCGCTCCAGGCTGCGGTTGGCGACGATGATGCGCCCGACGCCGCGGGTCTTGAGGTGCCGCGCCAGCAGTTGCACGGTATCGCCGGCGCCGATCAGCAGCGCGGTCTGGGTGCTTAAGTCGGAGAAAATATGCTGCGCCAGCTGCACCGCGGCGTAGGCGATGCTGACCGGATGGGCGCCGATCTGGGTGCGGCTGCGCACCAGCTTGGCCACGGCGAACGTGTGCTGGAACAGGCGCGACAGCACCGGCCCGAGCGTATTGACCGCGCGCGCCTGGGCATAGGCCTGCTTCATCTGGCCGAGGATCTGCGGCTCGCCCACCACCATCGAATCCAGCCCGGAGGCGACGCGCAGGCTGTGCAGCACGCTGCTCTGATCGCGCAGCACGAACAGGTGCGGCTCGATGAACCCAGCCACGGCCTGCCGCTCGCGCCGCCACCATTCCACCAGCCGGCTCTCGTCCTCGGGAGCGGCGACCGCCAGGATCTCGGTGCGGTTGCAGGTCGACAGGATTGCCGCCTCCTCCACTCCCGGCAGAGCGCGCAGGCGCTCCAACGCGGCCGGCAGCTCGGCGTCGGTGAAGGCCAGCCGCTCGCGCGTATCCAGCGGCGCGCTGTGGTGGCTGAGACCGAGAGTAAGTAGGGCCATGGCAATTTATTGATGCAAGTTACAATTTTCCGGCAATGCGGTGCAGGACACAAGCTGTATGTCCGGGCAACGGGTACAATGGTTTGTCATCTTCCATTGGTTGCCGCCTGTGCACCCGTCTCGCACCCCGCTGCGATTGTCGCTGAGCCTGACCCTGGTCCTGTTGTGCAGCTGCGCCTTGGCGCCCTCCAGCCCGGCTACCGCCGCGGACCCGGGTGACGCGCCGGCCCAGGACGCAGCGGTTAGTCCCCCGGCCCAGCCGCCGGGTTCCGACGCAGGCTCCGCGCCGCAGGTTGACGCCCAATTCCACGTCATGGCGGGCGAGATGGCCGCCGGACGGCAGCAGCCGGCGGTTGCCGCAAGGGAATTCCTGCAGGCCCTGGACTACGTCTCGGATCCGCAGATCGCCGCCCGCGCCACCGCCCAGGCCCTGATGGCCCAGGACGACGGCCTGGCCTTGCAAGCGGCCCGCAAATGGCAGTCGATCGATCCGACCAGCCTGGACGCCCGCGAGGTGGTCACGCGCCTGGCGCTGCGCGCGGGGCTGAACGACGAGGCCTACGCCGAGTGCGCCTCCATCGTGCACGATCATCCGGGCGGCATCGACGACGGCTTCCACCACGTCGCCCTGCTGCTGCAGCAGGAACCGGCGCAGTCGGTGGCGGCGATGGCCGTGATGGACCGCCTGGTGGCCCAGTATCCGAAACAGGCCGGCGCCTACCAGGCCAAGGGCCTGCTGGCCCTGCGCTACGGCAAGATCGACCAGGCCGAACAGGCCGCGCGCGAGGCCCTGCGCATCAAGCCCTCGCGTGAAGCTTCGCTGCTGCTGGTCGGCGCCCTGGTCAAGAAAGGCAATATCGCGGAAGCCGACCAGGTGATGGACGGCGTGCTGAAAAACAACCCGGACGCCGATGAAGCGCGCCTCGGCTATGCCCGGCTGCTGATCGAATCCGACCAGCGCGAGCACGGCCGGACCCAACTGGACAAGCTTCTGGCAGAGCAGCCCGGCAATGTCGACGCCCATTTCAACCTGGGCCTGCTGGACATCGATGACCGCAAGCTGGATGAGGCCGAGGCGCACTTCCTGATCGTGGCGAAGAAACCTGACCGCGTCGGCGACGCCGAATATTTCCTCGGCCGCATCGCCGAGCTGCGCCACCAGCCGAAGCAGGCGCTGGCGCACTATGAAAAGGTCACCAACGGCCAGCAGGGCCTGGATGCGGCGGTGCGCCGCGCCGCCATGCTGGCCAAACTGGGCCGGGTGGAAGACGCCCGCGCCATCCTGGAAACCCTGCGCGACCAGTTCCCGCCCCTGGCCGACCGCTTCCTGATGGCCGAAGGCGAGATCCTGCTCGACGCCGGCGCCTACGACCAGGCGCTGCAGCTGTACGGCGATGCCCTCAAGGACAACCCGGACGACTCCGACCTGCTGTACTCGCGTTCCCTGGTTTACGAACGCATGAACCGGGTCGGCGATTCCGAAGCCGACCTGCGCAAGATTCTGGAAAAGACACCGGACGACGCACGCGCCCTCAATGCCCTGGGTTACACCCTGCTGGTGCACACCGATCGGCTCGACGAAGCGGACAAGCTGGTGAGCAAGGCGCTGCAACTCACGCCGGACGATCCGGCGGTGGTGGACAGCATGGGCTGGCTGCGCTTCCGCCAGGGCCGCCCGCAGGACGCCCTGCCGCTGCTGCAGAAAGCCTATTCCCAGTTCCCGGACTCCGAAGTCGCCGCGCATCTCGGAGAAGTGCTGTGGACGGTGGGCAGCAAGGATCAGGCACAGACCCTGCTGACGCAGGCCGCCAAAGCCGACCCGGACAACATCCAGCTGCGCGACACCCTCAAACGCCTCGGCCTATGAGCCGGAGGCGCCTGCTCCGCGCCGCCATCGCCGGCGCAGCAACCCTGCTGCTGGCCGGCTGCTTCAACGCAGTCAAACCTGAAGCGGGAATCGACACGGGCAACAGCACGCAGGCCCAGCACAACTGGGAAGCGCGCCGCGGCGCCTTGCAGCAGGTGCAGAATTTCACGCTGCAGGGCCGGCTCGCCGAAAGCGGGCTGGTCAGCTTCGGCGGCGACCTGAGCTGGATCCAGACCGGCGCCCAGTTCCAGGCGCGCTTCTATGGCCCCCTGGGCGTGGGCGCTGTCGCCATCAGCGGCAGCCCGGGCAACATGCAGATCCAGAACAAGAACGGCACCTACCAGACACAGGAGCCGGAAGCCCTGATGCAGCAGCAGTTCGGCTGGAGCCTGCCGGTGAATGGCCTGCGCTACTGGGTGCTGGGCCTGCCCGCCCCCGGCGGCCAGGCGGCACTCAAGCTGGACGATGCCGGGCACATCCTGTCGATGACGCAAAACGGCTGGGAACTCGCCTATTCCGAATACCAGACCGTCGCCGGACTGGACCTGCCGAAGAAATTCGCCATCAGCGATCCGCAGCATGGTTTCAAGGTATTTATCGACCTGTGGTCCTCGGTGCAGTAGGTTTGGACCGCATTTTCCGGAAACGGCCGTTCAATCAGGCGCCGCATCGCGATATAATTGCTGTTCGACAGACGCGGATTGGGACGTCGCCAAGTGGTAAGGCAGCGGGTTTTGATCCCGCCATTCGGTGGTTCGAATCCATCCGTCCCAGCCACTCAGATTTTCTTGGCGAACGAAGTGAGCTTGGAAAATCGAGTGTCCCCGCGAAGGCGGGGACCCAGTTGGGGCCCAGTTTCGCGTAGTCGAACGTATGCACTCTCCGCGCAAGCGGGCGTTTCTTTGATCGCCTAACGGGATGACACCACCAATGGCCATGGATTCCCGCTCCAACCCCGTTCATCTGATGACCGACACCACCTCCCAGTTGATGCTGTTTACCGGCAACGCCAACCGGGCGTTGGCCCAGGACATCGCGAACTACCTGCGCGTGCCGCTGGGCAAGGCGGTGGTCGGCCACTTCTCCGACGGCGAAGTGCAGATCGAGATCCTGGAAAACGTCCGCGGGAAGGACGTATTCATCATCCAGCCGACCTGCGCCCCGACCAACGAGAGCGTGATGGAGCTGCTGATGATGCTGGACGCGCTCAAGCGCGCCAGCGCCGGCCGCATCACCGCCGTGGTGCCCTATTTCGGCTATGCCCGGCAGGACCGCCGCCCGCGCTCGGCGCGTGTGCCGATCTCGGCCAAGGTGGTGGCCGACATGATCGGCGAATGCGGCGCCAACCGCGTGCTGACCGTGGACCTGCACGCCGACCAGATCCAGGGTTTCTTCGACATCCCGGTGGACAACGTCTACGCCAGCCCGGTGCTGCTGGGCGACATCTGGCGCCAGAAGTACGAAAACCTGATCGTGGTTTCGCCGGACGTGGGCGGTGTGGTCCGCGCCCGCGCCCTGGCCAAGCAGCTCGACGAAGCCGATCTGGCCATCATCGACAAACGCCGCCCGCGCGCCAACGAGGCGCAGGTGATGAACATCATCGGCGACGTCGACGGCCGCACCTGCATCATGGTCGATGACCTGGTCGATACCGCCGGCACCCTCGGCAAGGCGGCGGCGGCGCTGAAGGAACGCGGCGCCATCAAGGTCTACGCCTACGTCACCCACCCGGTGCTGTCGGGCGCGGCGATCAGCAACATCACCAACTCCAAGCTGGACGGGCTAGTGGTCACCGATACCATCCCGCTCAGCGCCGAAGCCGCGGCCTGCCCGAAGATCCGCCAGCTCTCGATCGCCGGCCTGCTGGCCGAGACGATCCGCCGCGTCAGCGCCGAGGAATCGGTCAGTTCGCTCTATATCGACTGAAAACCGCAGGGGCGTTCTTGCGCAAAGCCGCAAAGCCGCGAAGAAATCAATAATATTTATTATTAAAAACAAATAATTAAACGCTATATCTCGAACTGAGCAGCGGTTCTTTGCGACTTTGCGGCTTGGTGCGAACCCGCTTTTCTGCTTTTTGGGGACATTTCCGCTAAAATGCCCGGCTCGCTGTACCTGGTCGCGGGTGCGGCGTTTCCGTTGTCCCAACAGTTTTCGAGAGATATCCCAATGAGAGAAGCATTTGTCGTCGAGGCAGAAGTCCGCACGACGCGAGGCAAAGGTGCGAGCCGCCGCCTGCGTCATGAGGGCAAAGTGCCCGCCATCATCTATGGTGGCAAAGGTGAGCCGCAGGCCATCACGGTGAACCACAATGAGCTGAGCAAGCACCTCAAGATCGAGGCGTTCTACTCGCACATCCTCACCGTCAAGATCGACGGCACCGCCGAGCAGGCCGTGCTGAAGGATCTGCACCGCCACCCGGTGCGCAACGAGATCA
>Ga0302314_10017348_pt1 | contig 12082 bp, 17 predicted proteins | sample III_Palsa_N2_3_FD_200533 | JGI IMG/M metagenome (GOLD analysis project Ga0302314, IMG submission 200533) | Peat permafrost microbial communities from Stordalen Mire near Abisko, Sweden - III_Palsa_N2_3 | ecosystem: Environmental > Terrestrial > Soil > Palsa > Peat permafrost | place: Sweden...
TTGCGGTTGCTCTGAGTGGGACCGGCGCAACGGCTATCGCGTCGATGCCCGTGGCTCTCGCCTCGCCGACCTCGCTGTTATTCGCCAGTCAGGCGGTGGGAAGCCTCAGCTCCTCGCAAGTGGTGACGCTCAAAAATACCGGCAACGCGGCGTTAGCCAACATCGCCGTCTCGGTTAGCGGTGATTTTAATGAAACCAATACCTGCGCGACGTCCCTTGCCGCGGCGGCGAGCTGCGCCATCACCGTGGCGTTTAGGCCCACAGCCACGGGACAGCGGACCGGCGCCTTGACCATCGCGAGCAATTATTCCGGCAGCCCCAGCACGGTGGCGCTGAGTGGCAGCGGTGTGACGACGAGCGTCACCAGCGCCATGACTTTGATTTCTGGCGGACTGCCGATTTACGCATCCAGCGCGCAATATCCCGCCACCGATGCCAATGACGCTGATTACAACACGGCATGGAGGTCGGTCGGCGTGCCCGCGACGCTCGCGCTCGATCTGTCGAGTGTGCCCACCGCGCAGCGTCAGCAAATCTGGCTGGTTTGGTATAACGACGACACCTACGGGTATGACCATGCAGCCATCGGTCAGCCCGGCTACAACAATCCGGGGGCTTACACGGTGGAAGCCAATGCGGCGCCGGGAGGCGGTGCCGCGCCAAGCACCGGTTGGGTGCAGCTCGCGAGCCTTACCGCCAACACTTTGGATTCCTATAGCTATCTCTTGAGTTTCGCGGGCTATCAATGGGTGCGCCTCAATTTCACGGCAGTGGACGGCTCAGCGGGCAATACGGACATTGCCATCAATCTCGACGTGTACAGCGCTCCCAATGGCGTGACGGATGGCTGGTTCTTCAACGGTGACTCCATCACTGCCAACTGCATGCGCCATACCAATGTGGATGGGCAGGACCAAAGCGACCCGACGACCAACATCACCCTGACGTCACCGTCTTTCGGGCAACAAGTGGATACACTGGTCGGCGACCAGCCGGAGGAAGAGGATGGCGGCATTCCCGGCTTCAACTCCGGCAACATGCTGCCGTATCTCGCGGGATGGTTGACGCATATTCCCGCCAAGTACGTCACCATCAACTTGGGCACGAACGATGCGGCCGGCGTGGCGCCGGCGATTTACTACTCGAATATGCAGCAATTGGTGGAGGCGGTCATCGCGGTCGGCAAGACTCCCATTATTCCCACCATTCCTTTTTCGGTGGATCCGACTCACCAGGCGAATGAGCCGGCGCTCAACGCGCAGCTTCAGGCGTTGTACAAAGCGTATCCCGCCATCGTGCCCGGACCCGATCTCTATTCGTACTTCAAAGCCAACCCGCAGTATATTTCGGCCGACGGGCTGCACCCCAACGCCCAAGGATGCGTGGAATATCGCGCGCTCTGGGCCCAATTTGCGGCGACCACCATTTACGGGCACTAGCGATTTGAACGCGGGCGCGTACCGACTGCTCGACGCGCCGCTGTATGCGGCGATTTGCGCCGGGCGGTTTAGGCCCTGATTTACCTGCCATGGCAAAGGTCCAACGCTGCCTTTCCCGGGGAATTTTCACGCCGAGGTTCTCTGCGGCACCGACCCCTGATGGTGGCAATTAGGGCGGCGCGCCCTATGCTGCTAGCACACTAGCGATTGGCGCTAGTCACCCCGGGGCAAGGGAATCCGGTTGTTGGTCGTGGATATCGCCAGCCCGGGATTCTACTGGAAGACGCCAGCCATCGAGGTCAAGCCGGTCCTCGCGCTGCGGCGTTAGATAGCGATCTTGGTATCGATCGAGTCGTAGTCGACGTGCACGCCGGCTTTGGTCACGTGGAGCAGCCCGGCGCTCATCAAGGCCTGCACATCGGCGTGCACATTGCTGTAGTCGCGCTCAAGCGCCTTGGCGAGCGCCCGGATACTGGTCGTCGCGTGGCGGTGCACGTGGCGCAAAATATCCAGTCGTTTGCCGGTGAGAATGCGGGCCAGCGTGTCCCAATTCTCAAAGGCGAGGTGGCGCTCAGAGAAGGACTCCCCGCGTGCGGCGCGATGCCACGCCTCCGTGAAACGGCGGGTCGCGTCGGCTTCGATCGTTCCACCCACCGTAATCTTGATGTCGCTCATGGCATACCTCGCAAGCTGTGTACGTCAGACCAAAAATCGTTCATCAACTGCTCCACGGTGCTGAACGTGTAGGGCGTTTCGGCGCCCTGAAAATGCCGATGATCGCCTTTGCCGCGCTCATTGTCGTAGCCGACTTCGCGGACACCCGGGCGACCATAGAACAGCGAATACTTCAGGCCGTGCAAGGTCGGCAGCACCGGTGTCGGTACTCGCCAGATGGTCATTTCTACTATTCCACCGTCCGCATAGTCGATGCGTTGCTGGAATAACAACTCAGCCTTCAGCGACATGATAGCATCATACACCATATGGTGTGATTTACCATAGGTATTGTGCCAATGAGCCAGGGATCAAGCCTATCAGAGCCATGGTCTGCCATTTTTGGCAGAGTAATACTCGCTATGCCAATATCTTGCCAATAATGGCAGAGTAGATTCCCGGACAACGCTTAAGCCTTATGTCACGTCAAAACGTCCCCGCCGACATGCTTGAGTACGTCCGCCAGGCCGCGGTCGGGCCGGATGGGCCGCTCACCGCGGGCGTGATTGCTCAGCATCTGAAGGTGAGCCGTCGCACCGTGAATCGTATCCTCGCGCGCCGCGGGGTCACGCACTCCTCGAAGGCGGATCTGCCGGAGTTGACGAAACTCCTATCGCGAGAGCTGCGATTCCGTGCCTGAAGACATTCCGAACGCCGCCAAGGGCGCTGAGACGATCAAGCTGATACTTCGAAATTTGACAGCGCAAACCCAATATCCCGCGGAGCTCAGAGGTTTATACGGGTCGGGACACGGACGCGATGGGGCCGATAGCTGAGGGCGTTACAGCCATTCCTCTCGTTGAGCTGATGCGCAAGTTCGCTTGGCCGCCCGAGCATCTTGGCGAGTTCATCGGACGGAACCTTAGGCGGACCGGGTCCCGCACCTACGCCCGCGATGGGTTGCGGATACGCCGTCGATGCGTCATTCCGGTCTTTCAGCAGCCGCTTTCAGTGCGTCGAGCCAGGGCGGCAGTGCTTCATCGAGCTGCTGTTGCATCGTACCCGGCAGGAGCGTCGGCAGCCAGCCGCTGAAGGTTTCCGTGGTCGTGACCATGACCCCCGTTGCGGCAGGCTCGATCTGCCAGGTATGCACCGCGCGGGTGCCGAACGCACGGCCGCGCCAGGCCAGATGTCGAGGGGGATCGACACTCAGCAGCGAGGATTCGATGCCGAAGCCGTTTTCTGTCCAGGTGAAGACGGATCCCGGGGCAATGGCACCGTCGAGATGGACCGCTTCGATGTCGGTATTCCAGCGCGGCCATTCATCGATGGACCCGAGCAGTCGCCACACCCGTTCGGGCGACGCGGCAATCGTGATGCCTGCAGTGGAGCGCACCAGCGGCGCGGATGCGACGGGAAGCGTGATTAGTGTCGCCAGGGTCAAACCCTGCAGCATCACATGCAAGGTGTTCGGGACCATACCGTGGCGGCGTGGCAGAAAGGCGTGGGTGGCCCCGAACAGCGTTTGGTAGCGTGCCGCCCGAATCGGGTCGGGGCGCACCAGGTAGGGCCACCACCACGCCCGGATCTCGCCGAGGAACAGCAGGCCGTAGCTGATCCATAGCCACATTCGTAGCCAATCCGGATAGGCATGGCCGAAACATCGAGCACTGAACCACAGACCGATGGAGTAGGGGACGCTTTGTATCAGCGTCGTTCGGATCAGGCGTGGCGTATCGGTGCCGCGCGCCGCCGCCACGTCGTTCAAACGGCCGAGCGGAATCCAGTCATGCAGCCACAGAAAGGCAACTTGAAGTGCCTGCAATGTCAGCAACAGCACCTGCCACGCTGCAATCCGGTCGTGTGCGGGCGGCACTAGGGTTTATACCCCGGCGCCAGCGTTCCTTTCTGCCGAGCGATCGGCAGCAACGTCGGATAGAACTGCACGAAGGTGGTGTCGACGGCGCCGTGATCCCGGTGGCAGGAGTAGCAGGGTGCCGCGGCCGGGAGTTGTTGCACCGGTTCCGTGCCGCCGAATGCGAAGAAGGCCCAGCCGCCGGTGAATCGCCGGGTATCTTTGACGTGCACTTCGACGCCCATGAAGTCGTCCGTTTGAAACTGGCCTCGCTTGTTGATGGAACCCTTGGTGCTGCCGCCACGGGATTCCATGACGAGCAGCGTGTGGTCCGGCCACGTCCCGGTCCGAAGGAACTCATGGTATGCCTCGGGATTCACGAATACATTATCGAACATCGAGGACCCGGCCATTGCGGGGGCGTTGGTGTAGCTCATGTCCAAACCGGAACTCAAGAATATCCACTCGCGATACTGCCTGGGATAGGTCAGACGCCCATCGGGAAGGAAGGCGGGGGTGGACGCATCGGTTGGAGCGTCCGCCTTTGCGAGGCCGGAACTCTCGGGGCCGAGACCAGGAGTGGCCGCCAGCAGGGCGACCAGGGTGACGAAAGATGGCACGGACATTTTCATGGAGTACCTGCGGCGGATTGGGATGGCGGGGCGATGGTCGGGCGGGCAGCAGCGAAGCGCTCGCGATAGTTGCGTGGCGCAATGCCAAAGTGGCGTTCGAAGCGGCGCCGGAATACATCGGAACTGCGAAACCCTAAGGATTTCGCCACGCTGTCGATGCTCTTGCGGGTCTCGACCAGCCGCTCGCGTGCCTCGCGCAGGCGTGCGGTCTCGACGAATTCGGCCGGCGTGCAGCCGATGGCCGATGTGAATCGGCGGCTGAAGTGCCGTGCGCTCAGCCGAACCCGCGCCGCGAGTACCTCGCTGGAGAGGTCGCGGTCGAGATGAGTGTAAATCCAGGCGATCAGGTCGGAGAACGAATCCACAGATCCGGTTTGAAATCGCAGTGGCTCCGAATACTGGCCCTGGCCGCCGGCCCGTTTGAGATACATCACCATCTCACGCGCCACGGCCAGTGAGATTCGCTGACCCAAATCCTCCTCGATCAACGCCAGCGACAGATCGATGCCGGCGGTGATGCCGCCCGAGGTGTAGTACCGGCCATCCTTGAGAAAGAGCGCGTCACCGAGGACGTTCAGGCGCGGGAAGCGTCGCGCGGCGTCCTCGACGAAGCGCCAGTGCGTCGTGACACGACGCCCGTCGAGGAGTCCCGTCGGCGCCAGTCCGTAGAGTCCCGTACAGACCGAAGCGACCCGTCGGGTACGCGGTGCCCGATCCCGCAACCAGGCAGAGACGGCCGCGCAGGTTGCCGGTTCGCGTAATCCCCAACCGCCCGGCACGATCAGCGTATCGACCCAGGGGGCGTCGTTCAAGCGGCAGTCCGGCACGACACGTATCCCGGACTCCGCCGCAAACGGTTTGTCGGTCAGGCCGATGAGGACTGTCTCGTAGAGTCCCCGCGATGCCTTATCGGTCGGATCGAGGCGACCCGCCGTGGCGAAGGCTTCGAGAGGCCCCACCATGTCGAGCGCGTTCGCGCCTTCGAAACCTATGATGCCCACTTGAATCGCCTGTCGTCTCATGCGCTGCCTTCCTTAGGTGGGTAGAGTAGTTCCACGCAGCATGCGCCAGTCGACGACAAACCGACTAATTCGGCCATGATTGAACCGAGCGCAGATTTATCTGCCGGCGCCGATGGCGGCCATCGATCGCGTGGGCGTTAGTCGAGGTGGCAACCGCGTGAGCCTGCTCGATACTAAGGCGCTCTTCGAGCATGGGCGCGGAGACGCGAACAATCCCGATATCACCATGCTCCTGAATCACAAGGAAGCGATCGAGTTCATGGTGGACGCCGTGCCGGAGCAGGGCATCACCGTACCCGTGGTTCGGAACCTGCACGGACTTCTGATGCAAGGGCTCCTCTCCGATCCACTCGCGGCCGGAGCGATCCGGCGCCGCATCGTCACGATCGAAGGTTCGGTCTATCACCCTACGCAAGTACCCGTACTTCTCGAATAGATGCTCGAGGAGATCGTTGCTCGCGCGCGGCTCATTCGCAACCCGATGGAGGGGGCCTTCTTCCTATGGGTCAACCTTGCCTATCTGCAACCTTTCGAGGACGGCAACAAGCGTACGAGTCGTCTCACGTGCAACCTACCGCTCCTTCTCTATAACTGCGCGCCGCTCTCGTTTCTGGACGTTGAGCAATCCGACTACGCGTACGCCATGCTCGGAGTTTACGAGCAGCGCAGCGTCGCGCTCGCGGTTGAACTCTTTGAGACCACTTACCGGCGCTCCATCGAGAAGTACCGCGCTGCACTCGGCGCCTTTGGCACTCCGGATCCCATTCGTGCCCGCTATCGCGAGGCGCTTGGGGATGCGGTCCGACGTGTGGTTTCCGGGGGCGAGTCGGGCTCGGCAGCCATCGCCTCGCTCGGGATCGAGCCGGTTGACCTTGATGTGTTCACACGCCTGGTCGAAGAGGAGCTCGCGCACCTGGCGATCTACAACTGCGCCCGCTACCGGCTCACAATCCCTGTCGTCGAACGCTGGATTGCCGCAGGGCGCCTTAGGTCTCGAGCACGCTGCCTGAAATCACTTGCCTGGCAACAGGGGCATCGACGTTGTGGCGTTCCGTGACCTCTTGGGAGATGGGCACCTAAGTCTCGCAGCTTCAGGCGTTGTACACGGCGTATCCCGCCATCGTGCCCGGACCCGATCTCTATTCGTACTTCAAAGCCAACCCGCAGTATATTTCGGCCGATGGGCTACACCCCAACGCCCAAGGATGCGTGGAATATCGCGCGCTCTGGGCCCAATTTGCGGCGACCACCATTTATGGGCACTAGACAATCTGGAACAACGGCTGTGACCCGTCGAGACCCTTTTCGCGCCAGCCCCTCCGCGCACGAGGGGCGAGGTTGGATCACCGGTAGCGCTAGATCCCTGTGATCAGAAGATCTAACGCGCCGATAATCTTGCCGCGCTCACTTGGGACACTATCGACGAGGGTTCCGAGTTCCCGCACAGATATCCCGGCCAGCTGTGGTGTAACCATGAGGTATTCTTTGCCGGCTACGGTAATTTTCGGCGTGAGCGCTTGCATTGCGCGTGCCTTTGCCGTCACCGCAATACTCAAGGGAACAATCACGCGCGTATCGAGAGGCTCCAGAAGATCTGATTGAACGTCCAGCAGCAAGGGAAATCGCCCCCGCGTGGCCTCGTTGCGATTTTTGTAAACAGCAAACTGGGGCATTAGAAGCTGCGAGCGTGATCGCCAAACGAGCTATTCTCATCGACATCGCGGTTATAAGCTTCAATAGCCGCTTCGTTCTCAGTCTGCCATCGGTCGCGTCTTCGAATGCGAAGTTGATCCGCCAGCGCCGCCTCCAGGGTTGCCGATAGATTAATGTCTTCAGCCCGCGCCGCATCGAGTAGCTCGGACTGGATTGAAACGTTGACTGCTTTTTTGGCGCCCATTGTGAATGACCCCCATTGCGGATGCGCATAGTATATGCGCATATAAATCGAGGCGCGGCAGCACTTGTGCAGACCCAACGCATCGAATCCCGGACACAAAAGGCTCCGTGGCGTTAGTTAGACGTCGTCGAGGTTTCGGCCAACGAATTCGGCCGCGGATTTCCAGGCCAGCTCTATCACTCCGGTATCGGGTCTCCGAACCCATGACTCTAAGATCACCAGTTTCGAATTCCATTCCCAGCTCAGACGTTGGCCTTTCTGGTAGTTGCTGCGCGTCGTAGGAAAGAAGCGCAGAGTCTTGCTAGTGCCGTCGGGGCTCGCCGTTTCCAATACGACAGCCTTGATGCCGGGGCGAAGCTGGGTGCATGCGGCATCCTCGTAGACATCGATTCCCGGATCGTAGACGTGATTGAGCTCGACGGGAACCGCCAGCACGGCGCGCAGAATCGTCAGACCGATATCGATCCCACGAAGCACTTCATCGTCTGTCGCTTCGTTGCCGTGGACGAGACGGTTGCGAATTTCAAGGAAGTCCTTGACCGAGGCACCGAGGTTCAGTGACAAGGTCCCCTACTGCACGAGGTGCTCAATTGAGCGCCTAACTGAGGCTTGACCCACGCCTTGAATCCAACCCGAACTCCAAAGTAATCGACGTACCTCCCGTTCGATCTCCGCACTCAACAACATGAGGGCGGCCTTCGGCGAGGTCGACATCACCTTCAGGATGCGCGCCACTGCCTCTTCCTCTGCCGGCGATGACTCGAGCGTCATCAGAGAATTCGGTGACCGTTCGATGATTGGAGATTCCGCAACGGCCTCCTGCGTGCGTCGCTGGAGAATGTCCAACGATTTATCGACGCTATCCTTTATGTCGCGAAGGCGTTCGTTGTCGGAAATCTGCTTCGACGTCCGCAGCCACTGACCGACGAACCACATAATGAGGAAAAACGTCACACCCCAGGAACGGATGAGACCCACGACGCTGCGATGATCGGGTGACAACTGGGAGAATTCCCAGCCAGCATAAATCAGAGCCAACAGGCCCGGGATGGCGCTCTGCCCCCGGCTCTGCCCAAAAAGCTTCTTTGCGACCTTCCATTGGCCTCGAATCCGGCTCATGGTCTAGTAGTCAAAGGCAACCCTGCGAGTTTTGAAACCCCGCCAATATGGCGGCGCATTCCGATGCGGCAGCGTTGGGTGAGATTGGGCGAGCCATCGAAGATCGCGTGGCGCCGTACATTTCCGATGTGCTGGTGCTGCTGGAATATTGGGACAATCCGCAGAACGGCCTGGAGCATCTTTTCCAGCGTCGAATTGGTAATCTTGATGGGCATGCGTGTGTCGACTATCGCGCTTCTTCTGATGGCCCCGTCTGGTCCGGTTCGTCGCTGTCCGGTCCAGTGATACGCGTGACCACTTCGTTCATCGTGTAATGCACGAATTGCTTACCGATCTCGGTGAGCACATGAGGCTTCGTGTCCTCGAAAGCCGATTCCAGGATCGTAGCAGCCGCGCCCCTTCGAGTTCTCTTCGGCCGTTTACGTATGAACTGACCCAATTCGTTGGTGTCGCGGACCTGCCGAATGACATTGCCGGTGCTTAGATCCCTCATTACTCGTTTGTAAAGATCAGCTTCCGCAGAGTCTTCGCGCGGAATATCGCCGTATATTCCCGACCAGATGTCGAATTTCGTTGATCCAGGGTTGGAGAAGACTTCGCGAATGACTGCAAAGTGGACTTCGTGATAGAACTCTAACCATTCGATGAAAAGGCGAACGACATCGTCGGAGCACGCGCGGGTGCCGGCCGAGTTCGTTACAATGTTGGCGACAAAGCCACGCTTTTCCTCAGTGTCGGCCTCATCCCAGACGCGAAATGCTTTCCTCACTAGGCCAAGATATTCCTTGCTCTGAATTCGTTCCTCGACGGCCGGGCCAAAAGCTTCGAATCGACGCTGTATTTCCGCGAGTGTTCCCTGAAGCGCCTCAAGCTTTTCCTGGTGCTCCTCGAGCCATTCGGTTTGTAGCGAGTTGGACTTAATCGACGTCTCTTCTACTTTAAATGCGGCGGCGGCGCTTAAGAAACCTCCGACCCACGGAATACTGCCAAGCGCAGCGAGAAAGAACTTCTCAATCGCCCGTCGCTTTCGGCTCGGCTTGGTCTTCTCGAGTTCCGATCGCAGCCGTTCGACGATGACTTGATGGTCCGATGGTGGTGAAGGATCAGTCACAAAACCGGACAATAGCGGCGGAATTGAGTTTGGAAGCCAGTAGGTCTCGCGTCGGGATCATAGTTGCGCATCGAGAATCCGTGGATGTCGGACTCGACGATGGATTCGCCGACTTCCCTAGCAGTCTCTTCAAGCACGCGACCACAGGCAATGTCCCGAATGGCCTCGCGAGTATCCCACCGTCGCGATTTTACGACCTCGTCCGAGTCGATCCGATATGCCTCAAATTGATAGATGGTCACCGTTGTCTTCACTCACCCTCCCCGGTTGGCTGACACGTTAACTCTCCTATCCCGAAATAACGATGGCTTCCGAGGCAGTTCAGAGACCTAGCTGATGTTTAGTCCAATCCTTGGCAGCAGCTCCCAACAATTCATTCCAATCAGCGAATGAAGTGTTTTGGTGAATGAATTCATCCCACTGGCCATCAGGAACCGCTTTGAAATCGTCAACATTCGTGATGACAAATCCGCTGGCGTTAAACATCTCGGTGACAGAGCTGAAGCGAGAGCACGTCTTCAGAAATTCGGCGGTCAGCAATTCAGAAAGAGGAACATCCGTGGTTCCCTGAAGCTCTTGCGCCCGATTACCTATGTCTTGAAGTTTCCGCTCTAGTTCCTTTAAACCCGTTACTTTGACGCTCATTTCGCCCCCTCCTCAAGTTTCGCTGGACCGACGATTCCCTAAGTTCAGATGATATAGAGCGGCGATCAGATCGGCAAATATATCGGCACTACAAGCCTTATGTTGTTCCATAACACATTGTTTTTACTCTTTTTTACTTGTTATGAATATCGGCATATAATACCGCAATGATTACCGCGGCAATGGAACCCCTCCTTCCTCCCACTGGCGATGCGGTGTTGGAGGACCTGTCAGCTCGTCTGATCGCCACAGCCAACCGTTTGGCGGGGCAGATTAATCCCATCGTTCGCGAGGCGATTGGAGATCTTGTGCGCAGCATGAACTGCTATTACAGCAACTTGATCGAAGGTCATGACACCCATCCCCGAGACATAGAAAGGGCGCTCGCAAGCGAGTATTCCCAAAATGCGCAGAAGCGAGTGCTGCAGCACGAAGCCAGGGCCCATATAGAAGTGCAGAAGATGATCGATTTTCGCACCGATCTAAACGCACCGGTTACATCTGTTGAATACATACACTGGGTTCATCGCGAATTCTGTTCACGATTACCGGATGATCTGCTGTGGGTAACCGATCCAGAAAGCAAACAGAAGTTGCATGTGATCCCTGGCAACAATCGGCTGGTTGATGTAGTTGTCGGCCGCCATGTTCCGCCTGCTGCGTCAGATCTCGGAGCGTACCTAACTCGCTTCTCAGAGGCCTATGACGGCTCGCGTCTATCATCCGTGCAGAAAATAGTAGCTGTGGCCGCGGCTCATCACCGTTTGTTGTGGATTCATCCATTTCTAGACGGCAATGGGCGTGTGGCCCGTTTGATATCTCACGCCATGCTGAGGGACGCCCAAGTCGGCAGCAGTCTCTGGTCGGTGGCTCGGGGATTGTCGCGCCGTGTGAGCGATTATCGGGCAGCTTTGACGGATGCTGATTCAGTTCGACGGGGCGATCTAGATGGCCGTGGCAACTTATCTTTATCTGCGCTCAAAGCCTTCTGTGTGTTTTTCTTGGGAAGCGCCATAGATCAGGTTGAGTTCATGCAAAGCATTCTGCAGCCCAGTGAACTCTTAAGGCGCATCAAACTGCATGTCGATGACGAGATTTCCGCCGGAATTCTGCCGCGAGGAAGCATGGGCCTTTTGCGGGAGGCGCTATTGGCCGGCGAAATAGAGCGCGGTCGGGCCGCCGATTTGACAGGCTATCAAGAACGCAGGGCTCGAGACGTCTTGTCTGCCCTGCTCGCTCGCGGCCTACTTGTATCCACAACCCCCAAGGGACCCGTTCGATTGGGTTTCCCAATTGATGTTCTAGAGCGCTGGCTACCGAATTTGTACCCAGGCGACGTAATCTCTAACCAGGCGCGCACGGAAAACGCTTCATGACTAATGTCGCGACCCTAATGATTGGCCAGCAACTCAGATCTGGCTGGACGATTCGAGCGCTGAAGCCAACTTTACCGGCGGCAACGGGTGGCTGTTTTTCTTACTGTTTCCTAGCCACCAACGACGCCGGTGCGGAGGCGTTCGTGAAAATCCTGGACATTAAACTGAACGAAACGCTCGATGAGCCCCTCGTCGACCTTCAGATCCGAATTCAGAAATTTAACTATGAATCGGATATCGCTCTGTCATGCGCTGAACAACGCCTGAGCCGAGTGGCGCACGCGATCGATCGAGGCATCATCAGTCCGAGCGGTTCGGGCGCTCAATACCCT
>Ga0302314_10017355_pt1 | contig 12080 bp, 11 predicted proteins | sample III_Palsa_N2_3_FD_200533 | JGI IMG/M metagenome (GOLD analysis project Ga0302314, IMG submission 200533) | Peat permafrost microbial communities from Stordalen Mire near Abisko, Sweden - III_Palsa_N2_3 | ecosystem: Environmental > Terrestrial > Soil > Palsa > Peat permafrost | place: Sweden...
GATCTCACCCTGTCGAGCAGCCACCCGATAGCGAACATCCAGGCGGCGCCGACCAGGCCAACCACGGAGACGACGACGATCGCCTTGTTTGTCGGAAAGTGCCGGTCCGCGAGGATCGGCACGATGTGAGCCAGCACGGCCGTCAGGCAACCCGCGCCAAGGCCGATCGCGATCAACACCATCCAGAAGCTTGACGTCCGCGCGGCTTTCGCCAGGGACGCCCCTGCCAGATTGTCCGCGGACTGCGGATGCCCGCGACCGTTTCGCGGCGACTCCCTGAGCAGTAGGAACAGGGCGGGGAACCCGGCAAGCACGATCGCGCCCAGGCCCAGGAAAGCTCCGCGCCACCCAAAGGCATTCATCAGCGCCAAGGCCACGAACGGCACTGCCGCCGTTCCCACGCCGGTGCCGAGCCCTGCGGTCGCGCCCAACATCGCGCCTCGCGCCTTATCGAACCAAACGGCGATCACTCGGTTGAACATCATCGTGCTCTGCAGGGTGCCGAACACGCCGATCAGCGCGAATAGGCCGTAGAACAGGGCGACGTTCGGCGTCGCGACATAAAGCGCGGCGACGCAGAGGCCGAAGCCAAGGTTGCCTAACAGGATCATTCGCCGCGGACCCAGGTAGTCCGCCAGCCGGCCGATGATTGGGATGGTCAAGGCGTGGGCGATCCCAAGGATGCCGAGCACGCCGAACACCCGCGCGCGCGGCCATTGGAAGTCGCGAGAAATCGGAATCAGAAACAGGCCGAGCGGTCCGTTGACGATCGGATAGATCGAAATGATGTTGCCGAGCCAACAGGCGAGCACCACCCCCATCTGTGCACGGCTGGCGCGTGCGGCGAGCAGGGGTCCCACGGCCCTGACCCGGCCCGGAGCGACGGTCGTGTCGAGATCACCGGTCATGCCGAACCATGCCTGAACTGACACTGGCGCGAGTTTCGGAACTCCACCCCACTAATCCAGGCTCGCCAGGAGGCGTTCCGCCATCTTCAGATCCGCCGTCTCGAACCCCTCCTCGAACTGACCGAACACGGGTTGCAGAAGCGCGCGGGCGTCCGCACGTCGGCCGCGGGTTGTCAGAAGCGTCGCCAGATCGATCGATGTGCGCAACTCCCAGGCTCGGGCGCCCAGACTGCGGCTTAACTCGAGCGATCGCGCATAGCAGGCCGCCGCCTCGTCGCCATCGCCATGCTGCGAGGAAAGCGACAGGCCGCCTTTGACGCGCAGCGCCTCCGGCATGTAGGAAAAGTCGCCGTTGGCCTCGATGGACCAGATCGCTTCATTGATCAGCGCCATGGCCTCCGGATGTTGTCCAAGTGACGCGAGGCCTTGGGCGAGCGAGATCTTGAAGGCGGTTAGCAACTCATACCGGGTGGCTTCCAGATCACGAAGGCACCCCCTAAGGCGTTCGACGCCCTCAGCGGCTTCACCCCGCGCCACCGCAAGTTGACCTTCGAAGCCGAGTATTTCCGTTCTGGAAAGCGATTTGGCATCGGCGGAGCCGACGACGTGGCCCAGGTGATCCTGGGCGTGTCCGAGTTCACCAACCCAGAGAAACAACGATAGCGCCCACTCGAGGACAAGGCCGACCTGCACGTCCATCGAGGCCGCGTCCTTCACCGTCCGGCGAGCGAGCTCGACGGCCCGCGCCGGGTGACCTAGCATCCATAAGGTTCGCGCCAGGGCGACGCCGGCCCAAAGCTGATGGCCGGCGCCGAGATAGATCGCGCCGGTTCGCTTGAAGCCGGAGTCGGGTTGCATACCTGCCTCCAACTCGACGCGGGCCGCGCTGAGATCGCCGACGAAATGCAGCGCAATTCCCAGAAGCGTGCGGGCAAAAGCGATCACCGAGGGATCATCGGTCGTCTTGGCGATCGCGACGCCTCGCCTCGCATGGTCTAGCGCGGCGTTGAATTGCTGCGAGCGTGTCAGGAACGCGATCAAAGGCACCAGCAGTTGCAACTGCTTGCCGGCGTCCCCACGCTCCTCGGCGATGGACAGGCTTCTGTTCAGGGCCACACGCGCGGCGTCTGCCTCTCCGCGGTCGAACATCAACACCATGCCCAGCGCCGCCTGGAGGTGCATCTCCTCCGCTCGCCCCCGCGACGTGGCGTCCAGCGCGCTGATGGCTCGCTCCGACCAGCGATAGCACTCGCCGCGCAGTGACTTCACCCAGAAAACGGGCGCCGCGGCGGCGGCCAGTCCGATGCCGATCTCGATGTCGCCATGCGGGCCGAAGCACCACTCAAGAGCGGCGCGCACGTTGGCGAGGTCGGCAAGGTGGAGCGCCCGCTCCGCGGCGCTCGACAATGTCGGCCAATCAGCCCCGGTCTGTTCCAGCCATCGCCGATAGTAGTTGGCGTGGCGCCCGGCCAGTTCGACCCGCTCGGCGCTCTCGGTGCTGATCCCAAGGGCGTAGGCCCGTGTCGTTTCCAGAAGACGGTAACGCATCGGCGTTCGCACGCTCGGGCCGACGATCATGGATTTTGCGACGAGGCTTTCGATGGCGCCGAGGACGGCGAACTGGTTGGTCTCGTCTGCCAGCACGGCCCTCGCCGCCTCGAGCGTGAAGCTGCCGATGAAAACCGCCAGCTGACGCAGGACCAGTCGCTCCAAGTCGGAAAGGAGTCCGTAGCTCCAGTCCAGCGTCGCCTTCAGGGTCTGTTGGCGGGGCGGGGCCGTGCGTTGTCCCAGCCACAGCAGGGACAGCCGCTCCTCGAGAAGCGCCGCTGTCTGTGGAAGGCCATAGATTCCCACCCGTCCGGCCGCCAGTTCGATCGCAAGCGCCACGCCATCGAGCCGCCGGCAAATATTCGCCACGATCGCCGCGTCGGAGTCGCTGAGTTCCAGGCGGGCGCCGCTTGCTTCCGCGCGCTCGACGAACAGCTGCGCGGCGGGGAACGCAAGGATACTTGCCGCCGTTACTTCCGGATCTTCGGGGGGAACGGCCAGGGGCTCCAATAGGTAGACGTGTTCTCCCTCGACCCTGAAAGCCTCGCGGCTGGTAGCCAGGATGTGGACTTGCGGCGCGGACGCATAGATGCGTTCCGTCAGGGCCGCCGCTGCTTCCATCAGATGCTCGCAATTGTCGAGGATCAGAAGAACCCGCTTGTCACGCAGGTAGCCGATCAAGGCCGGCGCCGGATCGTCGGTCTTGATCGACAATCCAAGCATGGAAGTGACCGAGCCGGCGACGAGGTTGGGATCGTGAAGCGCCCCCAGATCGACGAAGAGCACGGCGCCCTTGAAGACTTCGAGCAGCTCGTGCCCGACCGCCACTGCAACCGTTGTCTTGCCCACGCCTCCGGACCCGACAATTGTGATAAAACGCGCAACGAGTAGTTGGCCCGAAAGCGCCAGGACGCCGTCAGCGCGTCCGACCATCCTGGCCAAGCGGCCCGGCACGCTTGCGGAAGGCCAGCTGTCATCGAGCACGGCAGGCGTCTCGCCTGAACTGTTCGACGCAGAGATTGGCGCCACGAAACAGTAGCCGCGACCGCCCAAGGTGGCGATGTATCGCGCGCCGTTCTCACCGTCGCCGAGGGCTTTTCGCAGCGAAGCGATATGAAACCGTAGACTACCATCGCCCACGGTGACATCCGGCCAGACCTGCGCCATGAGATCCCGCTTGTTTATGGCTTGGTTATGGCAGGAGACCAGCGCGATCAGGATGTCGAGCGTGCGTGCTCCAAGTGGCACGGTGACGCCATCTTTCGTGAGCAGACGTTCGCTCGCGGCCAAACTGAAGGGCCCGAACGAGACCTTGTCCCTCGAGTGCGCCGCCAGGGCCGTCATGGCGCCATCTTCAGTTGCCTTCCGTCCAGGCGCACCACGGCGGCAGCAGCCCGCTGCGACCGTGGGTAGGCTACGGTGAGCGCGCAGACACCTTGTTACAAGGGATTTCGACAAAACACTTGCAGTGTCGCGGGCTGATTTGATCGGGATGAGGTCCGCGCTCAACCGCTCTTTGCGTTAGGCCCGTCCGTTTGTGCAAGCGGCCGATAGCGGTCACGCTGCCCGAATTCACTACTCCTCGCGGCTACTAACATTCTTCTGCGAACGAAGCAGCCGCTCGTCAGGTCATAACGCGCGCCGCCACACCATAACGAGCACTGCCAGAAGGCTTCTGCTCTGAATGATCGCGCGGCAAACGACCGCCAGGGATCGTCCAGGCCAGGGATCGCTCCGGCCATATTTCATTCAGGAAAGATTAGCCGATGAACCCGTCCTCCCAACTGTTGCAGGCGCCGCCGCGAGCCGACGACGGCCTGATGCTGGCGCGCGCCGAAGAGGCTTCCTTCGCACCTCAGGGCGCGAAGGAAGGTTTCGGCGCGCGGTTTGGCCTTCCCCTCGAAGCTGTCACTATCCTCGAGGACGTCCGTCGCGCCATGGAGCGCAACCGTCCGGAGGGCGCGCGCATCGCGGCGCTACGCCTGGTGTCGCTGCTCACGCCGCCCCCGGAAGCCGGTCCGGTTTGCGCGCGCGGCGGGCTGGCGCCCTGGCAGCGGCGAAAGATCGAGCGGTACGTCAGGGAGCATCTTGAACGCCCGGTCCAGATCGAGGAGCTGGCGGAGCACATCCCGCTGAGCGTCAGCCACTTCTGCCGCGCCTTCAAAGAGACGTTCAGGAACACGCCGCACGCCTACCTTATCCGGCTACGGCTGGAATCGGCGCAGGAGATGATGCTGGCGACCGACGAGCCGCTCAGCCAGATCGCGCTCGCCAGCGGCTTCGCCGACCAGGCTCATCTCTCCAAGCAGTTCCGGCGGGTGATCGGCGAGACCCCGAGCGCCTGGCGGAGGCGCAACCTGACCGAAATGCAGGTCGGGACGCTGCGTCGTTGCTCGGCGGGCGACTACTAGGTACCGCCCCCTCGGTCTGGCCCCAATTCGCGGCTCGCATGCCAGCGGGTCGACCACGGTAAGGAGAACACACATGGGCTCACTCAGCCCGATCCACTGGTTGATCATCGCGGCGGTGCTGCTCGTGGTCTTCGCGCGCCCGGGCAAGCTATCCGGGTTCATGGGCGATGCGGCCAAGGGCATTCGCGCCTTTCGCGATGGTTTGAAGAACGATGAAGAAATGGCCGGCGCGGCTCCCCCTCCCGCGGCGCTAGGCCAGCCGCTGCCGCCGCATGCGGAAACGGAGTGAGACCCGGTCGTCCGCGACCCCCACGGCAGGTCATCCCCCCCCGCGCCCGGCGCCCGAGACCGATGCCGGCCAGCGCCTCGCCGATCGTCGGCGGCCCACAATCGGAAGGGCTATTGAACCCCGCGATTGATCGCGGTCGTAGGTTCGACGAACTGCGGGGTGGTCCAGAGCTGGATCATCGACAGCGCCCCCGTGGACGCGGCGAAGCACCGAACCAGCTGCGCCTGCCTATGCCTTGGAGATGGATCACACCGGCAACGCCCCCTGATCGCTGATCGACGCCGCCGAATGACGCGGCTCGAAGGAGCTTCGTGGCTACGGTCGCCAAATCACCGGGATCGGCGACAAGCCCCCCAAAACCAATGCGGGCGACATTGGCTGGCTGCAGATGTGCCCGCAGTCAGGTGCAGAAGGCCATGAACGTGAGGTACCTATGACACGGATTGTTATCGGGCTCGTGGCAGGCGCAGCGTTGGCGGGCGCGGTCTTGTACATGGCCCCGCATCTGGCCGGTCCGATGGGGCAACCCCATTCCTCGGAATCAAAATCCCTCCTGGATACCGCGATTGGAGGTTGATCTCCGTCGCCCACGAAGAAGGCAACCTCAACGATTTGCGTGCCGTTCTGGGCAATGAGGTAGCGATCAAGGCCTACCGGGAGGGGAAGCTTCCATTTCCGGACGGCACCATCATTGCCCGCCTCGCCTGGAGCTATGTCCCGTCGGAGGAAAACAACAAAGCCTTTGGCCGTTTCCAATCGTTCGTGGCTGGGCCTCCCAAGGAAGGGGTCCAGTTGATGGTCAAGGATTCAAGAAAATACGCCTCGACCGACGGCTGGGGCTTCGCTGACTTTACCGACGGCAAACCTGCTGCCGCGGCGGTGCTCAAGGGCTGCTTTTCCTGCCACGGGCCTGCCAAAGCTCTAGACTTCGTCTTCATCCATTACGCACCTTGAATAGCAGTCGCCATGAACCCGCTCTTCAACGACGCGGCGCGGTCGCGCTTCGTGGCGACGAACGCCAAATCGTCGGGATCGGCGACGAGCCCGTCAGAGCCCCCGCGGAAGCCGCCGCCCGGCTATGCGGGCTAGGCGCGTGACATGTCCGCGCTCTGGGCGGCCTTCGGCGTCCTGGTGCTGGGGGTCGGTCTCCTCGACGTCTTCGTGACCGCACTGAACTACGACGAGGCCGGTTTCCTCGCTACGCGCCTTTGCCGGCTCCAATGGCGCCTGTTTCGGGGCGTCACGCGACGTTTGCCGCAGCGATGGCGACCGGTCGTGCTGCGGCAGGTCATGGGGCTGAGCATCGTGCTCCACATGACCATCTGGCTGGGCTCCATCGTGGTCGGGTTCGGGCTCAGCTACCTCAGCCAGATGCACGGCGCGAATTTCGACTACGACGGCCGCGACCTGGGCGACGTACCCTTCAGCGCCATGTATTTCAGCGCCGCCCAGCTTTCGACGGTGGGAACGGCGCAGATCAGCCTGCAGACCGACTGGCTTCGCGCGCTCAGCATCGCCGAGACGCTCACTGGCCTGGGGCTGGTGACGCTGAGCCGGGATCTCGACCATCGACCGCTCCCACGGACTGATCTCTCTCGCCCGCCGCATCTCAAGGGCGAGCCTGAACAAACGCCAGGGAGGGCGGACAAGCGCTCGTCCCCCGGCTCCGGTCAGATGGCGGGGTGAAGCGGCGTTGCGTCCCGTCCCCCGCGGAAGCCCCCACGCTGCCGGGACCTGCACAGGAGAAGCTTCGATGGATACCGATGGACCGAGCCAAGCGATCGAGCATTTGACCCGGCGCAGCCTCATGGCCACCGCGGCGGCTGGAAGCGCCATCCTGCTCGCTTCCGCGGCCTTCGCCGGCGCAGCGTCTGGGGCTGCGATCAGCCAGGTTCGCCCGTTTCGGGTGAGGTTTTCGGAGGATGCGATCGTGGATCTCCGCCGGCGCATTGCGGCGACGCGATGGCCTGACCGGGAGACGGTCGCCGATCAATCCCAGGGCGTGCAGCTGGCGAGGATGCAACAATTCGTCCGGTACTGGGGCGCGGACTATGACTGGCGGAGGATTGAGGCGCAGCTGAACGCCCTGCCCCAGTTCATGACCGAGATTGACGGGCTCGACATCCATTTCCTTCACATCCGCTCGCGCCACGAGGGCGCGATGCCGATGATCATGACTCACGGCTATCCCGGTTCGATCATAGAGCTGCTGGGCGTCATTGGTCCGCTGACCGATCCGACGGCTCACGGCAGGAACGCCGACGATGCCTTCCACCTCGTGATCCCATCGCTGCCCGGCTATGGCTTCTCGGCCAAGCCACAGGGCACCGGTTGGGGCTTTCCCCGCATCGCCCGCGCCTGGGCTTTGCTGATGGAGCGCCTGGGATATGGGCGCTACGTGTCCCAAGGCGGGGACCACGGATCGGTCGTATCGGACTGGATGGCGCGCCAGGCGCCTCCGGGACTGCTGGGCATACACGTCAACATGCCGGCCACCGTGCCGCCCCTTGTCGCCAAGGCGCTGAACGACGGCGATCCGGCGCCCGCGGGGCTTACCGACGTGGAGAAAGCGGCGTTCGATAAGCTGAACGCCTTTTACAAGCTGGGTTGCGGCTATTCTGCCATGATGGTGACCCGCCCCCAGACCGAGGGCTACGCGCTGGCCGACTCCCCCGTCGGCAACGCCGCCTGGATGTATGACAAGTTCGCCGCCTGGACTGACAGTGGCGGAATCCCGGAACGGGCGCTGACGCGCGATCAGATGCTCGACGATATCACCCTATACTGGCTTACCAACACCCCAACCTCGGCCGGGCGGCTCTACTGGGAAAACGGGGTGAACGCCAACAACTTCGACGCCGTCGATGTTTCCCTTCCGGTTGCTATAACTGTCTTCCCTGGCGAGATTTACCAAGCACCGCGCAGTTGGGCGGAGCGCGCCTACCACAACCTCACCTACTACAACGTAGTCGACAAGGGCGGTCACTTCGCCGCGTGGGAACAGCCGGCGCTCTTCTCCCAGGAAATGCGCGCTGCTTTCAGATCCCTACGCTGATAGCGGCCATCACTTTATCGCCGAAATCGCTCCAGATCGAAGGGCGAACAGCACCAACATTCAACAGCGTCGTCTGTCGCGAGAGAACCAAGATGAGCAATTCGTCGGAATATGCCGCCGCGCAGATCGCGGATACCGGCTCGCCAATGCAGTCTCTTCACCTGATTGACGAGATCAGCCATCGGGTGGTGAATGAATACACCGACGCGATCTGTGCACTCGGCCTTGCCGCGACCGCGTCGCGCGACATGCGGGTCCAACTCGCGCTGACGTCCGCCGCGATCCGGTTACGCGCCCATGCGGAAGCACATCGCGCCCTGCAGGCGCCAACCATCGATGGTCCAATGGATCTCGTCGACTATGTCGGTCAGGTTTGCACCTGCCTGACCAAGGCATCTCTCGTCGAGCGCGGCGTGTGGTTCACTGTCATCGCCGATGAGATCTGGCTCGACGCCGATCGCTGCTGGCGGGTCGGCTTGATCGTCGCCGAACTGGTTCGCAACGCGGCGCGCCACGGGTTTTCCGAAGGTGCCGGCGTCATCTGGATCGAGATTACCGAGGAGTCTGGTCGCATCCACTGCCTCGTCTGCGACGACGGGTGCGGCGGTCCGACCACGCGCACGGGCCGGCGGCTTGTGGAGGCGCTGGCCGTAGATCTGGGCGGGACGGTCGACTGGAACTTCGCGCCGGGCGGCTGCTGCGTACGTCTCGACTTCCCGAGAACGGGGGCCACCGAGCTGCGCCCACCGGCGCCGGAACGCGTCTCTCATTTCCCCCATCCGGCGGCTACTCGCCGGTTCCGCTAGCGTCAACCCAAGGAGACTTACGATGGAACAACCCGACCAATTCAATCTTCCCAGGCGTCAACTTTTCGGTGTTGCGGCTGGGGTCTTCGCCGCGGCCCAATTGGTCGGTATCGGCGCCGCGAGAGCCCAGAGCGGTGCGACCGCCCAAAGCCTGCCGTCCGCGTTGGGATCCGGCGCCTTCGGCGCGCTCAAGTATGTCAACGCCGGGCTGCTGAACATCGCCTACGCAGAAGCGGGCCCGAGCGATGGTCCGGCGGTGATCCTCCTGCACGGCTGGCCCTACGACATCTACAGCTTCGTCGATGCCGCTCCTCTGCTGGCGTCAGCGGGCTACCACGTCGTCATCCCATATCTGCGCGGCTACGGTACGACATCCTTTCTTTCCAGCGCAACCATGCGCAACGCCCAGCAGTCGGCCGTTGGCCTCGACATCATCGCTCTCATGGATGCACTCAAGATTCAGAAAGCCACCGTCGCCGGCTTTGACTGGGGCGGGCGCACAGCGGACGTCATGGCGGTGCTTTGGCCGGAGCGCTGCAAGGCGATCGTTTCGGTCAGCGGCTATCTGATCAGCAGCCCCGCGGGCAATCAGACACCGTTGCCGCCCCAGGCCGCATGCGCATTCTGGTATCAGTACTATTTCGCCACTGAACTCGGCAAGGCCGGCTATGCGAAGTACCTCGACGAGTTCAACAAGTTCATCTGGCATCAGGCTTCGCCGAAGTGGAATTTCGACGATTCTACCTATAGCCGCACGGCAGCTTCCTTCAACAACCCGGACCATGTCGACATCGTGATGCACGACTATCGCTGGCGGCTCGGCCTGGCTGATGGTGAGCGGAAATATGACGACCTCGAAAAGCGGCTGGCCGCGCTTCCTTCCGTCACCGTGCCGGCGATCACCATGGAAGGCGACTCCAACGGGGCGATCCATGCGCCCAGCACAGCCTATCGCAACAGGTTCGCCGGCAAGTACGAGCATCGCCTGATCACGGGGGGCGTCGGGCACAACCTGCCCCAGGAAGCGCCGCAGGCCTTCGCCCAGGCGGTGATCGACGTCGACAGTTGGGCCTGAGCGGCGGGTCCAGTCGGGGCGTCGGCAGGCAATCATGGAGCGAATAGGAATGTCCCGTCTCATTCTTCCCGGGTTGGTCGGCGCGCTCGCCATCGCCGCGGCGATCGCACTAGCAGTCGCCCCGATGGTCCGGGCGCGCGTCGGGCGCCCCGCCGTCACCGCATCCGGTGTCTCGCAACCCGAGCGCTCGTTGCTGACCGGCCGTCAATGGCTGAATACGCCGCCGCTGCGCGCGCAAGACCTTCGCGGCAAGGTCGTGCTGGTGAACTTCTGGACCTATTCCTGCATCAACAGTTTAAGGGCGCTTCCCTACGTCCGGGCCTGGGCCGCGAAGTACAAGGATCAGGGCCTGGTGGTCATCGGCGTGCACACGCCAGAGTTCGGCTTCGAGAAAGACGTCGACAACGTGCGCCGGGCGAACGCCGCGCTCGGCGTCACCTATCCGGTCACGCTCGATAGCGACTATGCTACCTGGCAGGCGTTCGGGAACGAGGCATGGCCGGCCTTCTACTTCATCGACGCCAACGGCCACGTTCGCCGCCGGGTTTTGGGCGAGGGCGGCTACGACCAGTCCGAACGGCTGATCCAGCGGCTGCTCTCCGAAGCCCACGGCGCCGCTGGCGACAGCGCCATCACGCCCGTGGTCGGCGTCGGACCCGAGGCCGCGCCGGACCTGCGGGATCTGCGATCCGAGGAAACCTATGTCGGCTACGCCAAGGCCAGCAACTTCGTCTCGGCCAAGGACGTCGGCCAGGACGTCGATCGGCTCTACACGGCCGCCAGAGCGCTGGGGCTCGGCCAGTGGAGCCTGGCGGGCCATTGGACGGTGGGCGCCGAGTTCGCCACGCTGAACGCCGCGGCTGGCGCCATTCGCTTCAAATTCCACGCTCGCGACCTCAATCTCGTGCTGGCCCCGTCATCGCCGGGCAAAACGATCCGGTTCCGCATCACCATCGACGGGCGGGCGCCAGACGCGGACCACGGCTGGAACGTGGACGCCGAAGGCCGCGGAAACGTCCGAGACCCGCGTATGTATCAACTCGTCCGCCAGAAGGGGCCAGTGGCGGACCGCACGTTCGAGATCCAGTTCCTGGACGCCGGCGCGCGCGCTTACGTCTTCACCTTCGGATGAAGGCACAGAGGCCATGAACGGGACACCCCCATGAGACGGATTGTTTTCGGGCTTGCGGCCGGCGTGGCGTTGGCCGGCGCTGTCCTGTGGATGGCTCCTGCCTCTGGCCAGTCTGATCGGGCCACCGGGCTCTTCGGAATCAAAATCCCTCCCGGCTACCGCGATTGGAGGCTGATCTCCGTCGCTCACGAAGAAGGTGACCTCAACGATTTGCGCGCCGTTCTGGGTAACGACCTGGCGATCAAAGCCTATCGGGAAGGAAAGCGCCCATTTCCCGATGGCGCCATCATCGCCCGTCTCGCCTGGAATTATGTCCCGTCGAAGGAAAATAACAAAGCCTTCGGCCGTCCCCAATCGTTCGTAGCTGGGTCTCCCAAGGAGGGGCTCCAGTTCATGGTCAAGGATTCAAGAAAATACGCCTCGACTGGTGGCTGGGGGTTCGCTGATTTTATCGACAGCAAACCTGTCGCCGACGCGGTGCTCAAGGGCTGCTTTTCCTGCCATGCGCCCGCCAAGGCTCAAGACTTCGTCTTCACACGCTACGCACCCTGAGGCCGCTCTTCAACGGCGTCTCTGAACAGCGAGCGTTCGTTCGATCGCGAAGAACCTCGGGCTGAAGCGGCTATGATCGCTGGTCGAAGGCTGTGGTGGTCATTCAGGACAAGCGCGCAGCAAGAAGCCACGCGGTTCGTGGCCTGTCATCCGGGCCATTTTTCACGCGCCAGGTGGTCAGGGTAAGCCTGAACAAACGCCAGCGAGGGCGGACAAGCGCTGATCGTCTGGCTCTGGTCAGATCGAGGGGTGAAGCGGTGCTGCGTCCCGCCCCCCATCCGCCCGAGACCAGCACAGGAAAAAG
>Ga0302314_10017359_pt1 | contig 12077 bp, 8 predicted proteins | sample III_Palsa_N2_3_FD_200533 | JGI IMG/M metagenome (GOLD analysis project Ga0302314, IMG submission 200533) | Peat permafrost microbial communities from Stordalen Mire near Abisko, Sweden - III_Palsa_N2_3 | ecosystem: Environmental > Terrestrial > Soil > Palsa > Peat permafrost | place: Sweden...
CGATCATGGCCGAGACCCTCGCCCTGGCCGGGCCCCGGCTGCGCGGACCCGCCCTGGCCGACCTGACCGAGGTGGTGTCGGAGCGCCGGCGCGGAAGCGGCGGCGGCAAGAGCGGTGGTGGCAAGAGCGGCGTTGGCAGCGGCAAGAGCGGCGGCCAGGGCTCGGCCCGGCGCCCTGCGCCCGCGGGCCTCGACCCGCTGGACCCGGGGGCCCCCGGCGAGGAGGACGGCGACGAGGATCCGTTCCCCCGGAAGCGGCGGATACCCGGCGACGATCCGGGCCGTACCAGGACGCCGGATCGTCTGTCCTCCGGCACCAAACCCAGCTCGAAATCCGCTGATGTGTTCAGTTACGCGATCATCGGCGCGAGCGTGATCATCGTGGTCGCACTCGCCGTCATCGTCTACAAGACCATGTTCACCAGCCCGGCGGCCCCCGTCATCTACAAGGTGCCGAGCATAGTCAACATGACCACCGCGTCGGCCAAGACGGCGCTGGCCGACAAGAACCTCAAACTGGCCACCTCCTCCGACTGCTTCGGCAGCGCGTCCGCCAGCAAGACGGTCACTTCCGGCAGGATCATCAGCCAGGTACCGAGTCCGGGCACGACCTCCTCGACCGGCGAGACGGTGAGCTACTGCCTGTCCAGCGGCTACCCGACCCTGCCGCTCAACTTCACTGTGCAGAACCTCAACAGCCTCAGCTACGCCCAGGTCGACACGACCCTGGCCGGCTACGGGTTCCTCAACATCCTGGAAAAGCAGATGCCGAACCCCACCGTGCAGAAGGGCGACGTCATCGATGTCCAGGACACCGACGGCAAATCCCTGACAAACAAGATCGTCCCGGTGAACGAGCAGCTTGTCATCCTGGTCTCGACCGGCCGGGCGACCGCGACCGTGCCCGGGAACCTGGTCGACCTCACCTGCGTCGGCGCCGAGCAGATTCTTCAGGGGGCGAAGTTCCAGACCTCGTTCCTCTACGAGAACAGCGAGTACATCAAAGCGGGCCTGACCATCGGCACCTCCCCCGGCGGCAACGCGCCGACGTACGTGGGTTCGCCGGTGACCATCTACTGCTCGGAGGGCCCGAACTCCGTCTCGACCACGCCGACGACGGACTCCCCGACACCGACCAAAACCTACTGATCGGGTAACGAAGACGCCGATTTCGCCTCGGCGTGAATAGGCGGGACGCACAAGGGTATGGGCGAGCGGCTGGAGCGATCCGGCGGGATTTTTCCCCCGATATGCCCGTAGGAGCAGAACGTGCGCAACGCAAGCCCCGACGCCGCCGCGGTCGACCGCGACGGCGGCCAGTACGCCGCTTTCGCCCTGGTGCCCGCAACGCGGCGGGCGGATGTCTTGACACTCCGGTTTCTGGGCGCGCGCCGCATGCTGGCCAGCGTGATCTGCGCGAGACCGCCGAAATAGGGGCCGCACCGGACTGCTCAGCGCAGCTGGTCCTTGCGCACCTTCCCCATCGCGTTGCGCGGCAGTGCGTCGACGAACACGATTTCGCGCGGCCGCTTGTGCGCCGCCAGCTCGCGGGCCACCGCGTCGATCAGCTCGCGCTCGGTGACCCCGTCCGCGACCACGTAGGCCACGATCCGCTGGCCGAGATCCTCGTCCGGCACGCCGATCACCGCCGCCTCGGCGACGCCGGGCCGGCCGAGCAGGGCGTCCTCGATCTCGCCCGCGCCGATCCGGTAGCCGCCGGACTTGATCAGATCGGTGGACGCGCGGCCGACGATCCGGTGCGCTCCGCGCTCGTCCAGGATCGCCATGTCGCCGGTGCGGAACCACCCGTCGCCGGTGAACGAGGCCGCGGTCGCGTCGGGCCGCCCGAGGTAGCCGGAGAACACCGTCGCGCCGCGCACCTGCAACTCCCCCACGGTCGTCCCGTCGTGTGGCGCCTCCTCGCCGTCCGGGCCGATCAGCCGGGTCTCGATTCCGGCCAGCGGGCGGCCGACGCTGCCGGCCCGCCGGTCCGGGTCGGCAGCGCGGGCGGCGACGGTGATCAGGGTCTCGGTCATGCCGTAGCGCTCGGCGGGCCGCAAGCCGGTCAGTCCCTCCAAGTTCGCGAACACCGGAGCCGGCAGCGCGGCGGACCCGGAGACCAGCAACCGGGCCCCGGCTAGTGCCTTTGCCGAGCCGGGATCGGCGCACACCCGCGACCAGACCGTCGGGACGCCGAAGTAGAGGCTGCCCGCGGCGCGCGCGTACTCCTCGGGGGTCGGCCGCCCAGTGTGCACCAGCCGCGACCCGATGCGCAGCGGGCCGAGGACGCCGAGGACGAGCCCGTGGACGTGGAACAGTGGCAGCCCGTGCACGAGAGTGTCCTCAGCCGTCCATTCCCAGGCGGGTCCGAGCGCGTCGATGTCCGCGGCGATCGCACGGCTCGTAACCGGCACTCCCTTGGGCGGGCCGGTGGTGCCCGAGGTGTAGAGGATCAGTGCGGGGGCGTCGAGATCCGGGCCCCCGCCTCCGTCAGGCGATTCGCGGTATTCGGCGCGCTCGTCGGCGTCTACCGGGACGATCGGGACAACGCAATCTGCCCAGGCTTCCCCGACTGACGCGGACCCCGACGTAGACGGACCGGCCAGTACCAGCGCGGCGCCGGAATCGCGCAGCACGTATCCGATCTCGTTCGCGCCGCTGTCCGGGGCGATCGGCACGACCGGGACCCCGGCGATGAGTCCACCGAGAATGGCCACCACAGTCTCAAGGGAGGCGGTGGCCTGCACAGCAACCGCAGGTGCGCCAGCGATCCGCCCGGCGACAGCCGCCGCCGCGGCGAGCAGGTCGCCTCCGGAGGCGGCCCGGCCGGCGATCCGGATTCCGTCGGGTTGATCGGCGAGGGGGCCGGTGAGGCCGGGCAGCAGGCGCATGGCTCCACGCTACCGAACGGCCGCGCTCGCTATCATGATCAGATCATCGAATTCGCCAATCGCACCCGACGACTGGAGCCCGCAGTGACTGTACGACCGGCCCGGCCCGAGGAACTCGCATTGCTGCCAGGCATCGAAGACGCCGCGGACGAGGCGTTCGCCGCAGCCGGCCTCGGGCCGTTGCCCCCGTCCGCCGATTCAGCGGAGTACGCCACGGCGCTCGCGGTGCTTGTCGTCGGCGAGCCAGTCGTCGTCGGGGACAGGCACGGATTCGTCCCCGTCCCCGACGACGAACTGACTTCTGGTTTGCAGGTTTTGCGGCAGCGCGAGCAGGAACTCGGACTCGACAAACTCGGCCGCAGAGTCGTGATGCGCAAAGCGCTCGGCGGCCGAGTGCTGCTCTGGGACTTCGACAGAACCCTGGGCTATCGCACGGGCGCGTGGTCCAGCGCCGTGCTCGAAGCACTCGACGCCGCCCAACCCGGCCACGGATATCAGATCTCCGAGATCAAAGCCGTCCTTGTCAACGTGTACCCCTGGCACACGCCGGAGATCGCGCACCCGCAGCTTTCCGCCCCAGGCGCCTGGTGGCGGAACATGACCGAAATCCTGACCAACGCGCTCACCCGGCTGGGACTCGCGCCAGATCAGGCGGCGAGCGCGGCTCAACTCGTGGCCGCCCGCTATACCGACCCAGCCGCCTGGCGCCTATTCGACGACACGCTCCCGACTCTCCTCGCGCTTTCCCGCCTCGGCTGGCGGCATGTGGTCGTTTCCAACCACGTCCCCGAGTTGCCCGCGATCCTGGACTCCCTCGGTCTGACACCCCACCTCGCCGCGATCGTCAACTCGGCAGACACCGGCTATGAAAAGCCCCACCCGGAGGCGTTCCGGCTCGCGCTCGCCAGCGTCGGCCAGCCTGCCGAGGTCTGGATGATCGGCGACAATCCGGTCGCCGACATCGCCGGAGCGCGAGACGCGGGGATCAACGCCATCCTCGTGCGCACCCCCGACCCGGGGTTACCGCACTACGCCCCCGACCTGACCCATATCGCCGAGATCCTCGCCGCCTCGGAGCCCGGCGTGTAATCCATCCCGCGCTCGTTGGTAAGGCATGATGGCCACCATGTCCGTTGCCGAGAAGCTTCAGATCAAGCCGAACACCACGCTCTGGACGGCGACCGCTGAACAACTCACTCTGCTCGGGCCGCTGCCTGAGGGCGTGCAGCCGGTGCCGCGGATGAAGGAGGCCGCCGCCGCGCTGGTCTTCGGCGCCGACGCCGCCGCCATCCGGAAGGCCCTGGACCTCAACAAGGACTGGCTGGCTGTGCCCCGGGTCTTCTGGATCGCCTATCCCAAGGGCAACCGCGCGGACGTCAACCGCGACTCGCTGTGGCCGATCCTCGCCGAATACGGGATGCGGCCGGTCAGCCAGGTGGCGATCGACGAGGTCTGGTCCGCGCTGCGGTTCCGCATGCTCAAAGAGGGCGAGGCGCCGTTCACCGCCGGCGCGTAGGCCTGGTCTGGTTTTCATCGGACCAGGCCTACTTCGCTTCGCAGTCCGCTGTGCTCAGTACTGCTGACCGTACTGCTGGTCGTAGAAGAAGTTCGCCTGCTCCCGGGCCTGGCGCCGGGTCATCTCCCGGTCCATGTGGTTCAGGCCGCGGTTCTCGAAGTGCTTGTCGACCTCGGCGAGGGCGAATCCGGCGAGCAGTTCCTTGCCGAGCGAGTGGTGCTCGGTGATGCCTTCGCGCTCGCGGTGGTGCTCGTACATCCGCATCGCCTCGAAGCCCGCCGCACCGGCTACCAGCTCGTGCGACCACTCCGAGTGGTGCCTCTCACCGCCGTACACCTGGCCGTGCGCACTCTGAGCAGCGATAAAGTCAAAGAGTCCCATGAGTCTTGCCTCCCCTTTCAAGCGCTAGTCCGTATCCCCGCGCCTTGCAGTTCTAGCAGACCATTCTGCGCCGGGGAAGGCAAGACTGCGAACACGGCGGGTCTACTCGTCCTCACGGCCGTCGGGCCTTGACCCGGAAGGGGTACGCGGCGTCGCCGTGCGGGCAAAGACCTGTTGAACAGTGACGGCGCGTTGGGACCGGGCCCTGCCGACGAAGCTGACCGCCCAGTGCAGCACCGTGGTCAACCGGTTCTTGAACCCGACCAGGTAGAACAGGTGGACTCCGAGCCAGAGCAACCAGGCAGTGAACCCGCACAACCTGACGCGGGTGCCGATGCTGACCACAGCGCAAAAGCGCGAGACCGTGGCCATGCTGCCCTTGTCGTGATAGTGGAACGGCTTGTCGAGCGGCTTGCCGGCCAGCCGGTGCGTGATCTGCGAGGCCGCGTACCGGCCGCTCTGGATGGCGACTTGCGCCACGCCCGGCAGGTTGTCCAGGGCCATCAGGTCTCCGACCACGAACACCTCAGGGAACCCCGGAAGGGTGCAATCCGGATTCACCCGGACCCGACCCGCGCGATCCACCTCAGCGCCAGCGCCGGCGCCAGCCGCCTCGACCAGCTGACGGCCCAACGGGGATGCCGCCACGCCCGCCGCCCAGATCTTCGTCACCGCCTCGATCCGGTCGTGACTGCCGTCCTTCTCCTTGATCTCGACTCCGAGCGTGTCCATGTCCACGACCGTGGCGCCGAGCCGGATCTCGATCCCCATCTTGGCCAGCCGCACCGCGGCCTGGGCCGAGAGCCGGTCCCCGAAGCTCGGCAGGACCATGTCAGTACCGTCCAGCAGCACGATCCGCGCCTCGGACGGATCGATCCGGCGGAACTCCCCCGACAGTGCCCGATGCGCCAACTCGGAGATCTGGCCCGCCATCTCCACTCCGGTCGCCCCGGCCCCGACCACGACGAACGTCAGCAGGCGCCGACGCATCTCAGGGTCGAGCTCCAATTCGGCGAGCTCGAACGCGCCGAAGATCCGGCCTCGCAGCTCCAGCGCATCGTCAATGCTCTTGAGCCCCGGCGCGAACTCCGCGAATCGCTCGTTGCCGAAATACGATCCGGCCGCGCCGGTGGCCACGATCAAACTGTCGTACTCCACCGGGAATTGCGAGGAACGGCCCGGCGACTTCACCGTCACCTTGCGGCTGTGCAGATCGATCGTGGTGACCTCGCCGAGCAGCACCTGCGTATTCGCCTGCCGCTGCAGGATTTCCCGGCTGGCCGGGGCCACCTCGCCCTCCGAGAGTATCCCGGTGGCCACCTGATAGAGCAGCGGCTGGAAGAGGTGGTACGGGGTCGCCGCGATGAGGGTGACGTCCACGTTCGCGCGCCGCAACGCCTTCGCCGCGAACAATCCGCCGAACCCCGACCCGATCACCACCACCCGGTGGCGGTTGACGGCGGCTTGCAACCATTGGGTCATCGTGAAATCAGTGTCAGCATTCTCCAGCATGGTGGCCTTTCTCCGCCGTTCACTCGACCGGCGGTGTCGCAGTCGGCCTTCGCCTTCCGCACGCCGGGTGCCCGGCCGACGATCGCCCAAACGCCCCCCTGCCCCGAACCAGCCGACCGAGCGATCCCACCGTGCGATCCGACAGGACGCTGGCACAACGATCACCCGCGGCACTACGCTAGCCGACGGACACGGGAGCGCGGCCGGCCGTAGGGCCGCCGGCGCCGGCCGCCGTGACCGGATTTCCCGTCCACGACGAGAGAGCAGTCCTGCGCATGGCGATTATCGGCACCATCCTGAAGAACCGCCGGGCCGGATCGGCCCACCTGGCCTGGAATCTGCCCGCCCTGGCCGGCCCCGAGACCCTGGAGCTGACCAGCAAGGACTTCAGCGATGAGGGAACCATCCCGCTGGCCCAGGCCGGCAAGCGGGCCGGCGGGGAGAACATCTCCCCGGAGCTGGCCTGGACCGCGCCGCCGGCCGGCACGCAACAGCTGCTGTTGGTGATCGAGGACGTGGACGCCCCCACCGCCAAGCCCTTCGTCCACTGCGTCGCGCTGATCGACCCGTCGGTGACCGGCGTGCCCGCGGGAGGCCTGTCGGCGGCCGCGCCCGCGGACGGGGTGCGGGTGCTGCGCTCCGGCATGGGCCGCGGCTACCTGGGACCCGAGCCGATCAAGGGGCACGGCCCGCACCGGTACGTCTTCCAGCTCTTCGCCATGCCCGGCGTGCTGACCACCACGGCCGGCGGCTCGCCGCTGGACGAGGCCAAGGCCCGCGCGGTGATCGCCTCCGCGACCGGGCCGGTGCTGGCCAGGGGCAGCCTGGCCGGGACCTACGAGCGCTGAGCCCCGGCGGCGCCCGCCGTCGGTCGCCACCGTCGGCCGCCGCCGGCCGCTGCCGCCGGCCGCCTGCGCCCACCGCTCGGACGCATGGATCTCACGCAAGCCGGATTCCGCCGCCGAGCCGGTGGATATAGTGGTAACAGGGCGGTTCGGCGCGTTCGGACCCAACCACCACCACCGGCAACCGGAACCACCCCAGGGACTCTCCGCCCGCCCCCGCCGGGAACCGACAGGAGGACGCCTTGACGGCCGCGCCCGATCCACGCCTCTCCCGACTGCTCACGGCGCTGCGCGCGCTGCAGGGCGGTGACTTCCGCCGCCGCATCGTCGTGGCCGGGGACGACGAACTGGCGGAGATCTGCTCACTGTTCAACCAGATCGCCGAGCGCAACCAGAGCTTCACGGCCGAACTGACCCGGGTCGGCCTCGCGGTGGGCCGGGACGGCCTGCTCGGCGAGCGGCTGGCCCCGACCAAGGGGGACGGGGACTGGGGCACAGCCGTCGAGGCCGCGAACGCGCTCATGGACAACCTCACCCGGCCGTTGATCGAGACCAGCAGGGTGCTCGCGGCGGTGGCCCACGGCGACCTGTCCAACGACGCGGCCGTGGACGGCGGGGGCGAGGTGGCCGCGCTGGGCGAGACCATCAACGCGATGACCGCCACGCTGCGCACCTTCGCCGCCGAGGTCACCCGGGTCGCCCGGGAGTTCGGCAGCGAGGGACGGCTGGGCGGCCAGGCCGAGGTACCGGGCGTGGCCGGAACCTGGAAGGACCTCACCGACTCGGTGAACCTGATGGCCGGCAACCTCACCGCCCAGGTCCGCGACATCTCCTCGGTGGCCACCGGCGTGGCCCGGGGCGACCTGAGCCGCAAGATCACCGTCGACGTGCGCGGCGAGATGCTGGAGCTCAAGACCACCCTGAACACCATGGTCGACCAGCTCTCCGCCTTCGCCGCCGAAGTCACCCGGGTCGCCCGGGACGTGGGCAGCGAGGGACGACTCGGCGGCCAGGCCGAGGTACCGGGCGTGGCCGGAACCTGGAAGGACCTGACCGACAACGTCAACTTCATGGCGGACAACCTCACCGCCCAGGTGCGCGGGATCGCCCAGGTCGCCACGGCGGTGGCCCTCGGCGACCTGACCAAGAAGATCGACGTGGACGCCCGCGGCGAGATCCTCGAACTCAAGACCACCATCAACACCATGGTCGACCAGCTCTCCGCCTTCGCCGCCGAGGTCACACGCGTCGCCCGCGAGGTCGGCACGCAGGGGAACCTGGGCGGCCAGGCCGAGGTGGAAGGCGTCTCGGGCACCTGGAAGGACCTGACCGACAACGTCAACGTGATGGCCGACAACCTCACCAGCCAGGTCCGCGGCATCGCCCGGGTGACCACAGCCGTGGCCCGGGGCGACCTGACCAAGAAGATCACGGTCGAGGCCAAGGGCGAGGTGGCCACGCTGGCCGAGACCATCAACGAGATGGTCGACACGCTGCTCTCCTTCGCCGACGAGGTGACCCGGGTGGCCCGCGAGGTGGGCACCGAGGGCATCCTCGGCGGCCAGGCCCGGGTGCCCAACGTCGGCGGCACCTGGAAGGACCTGACCGACAACGTCAACTTCATGGCCAACAACCTGACCAACCAGGTGCGCAACATCGCCCAGGTGACCACGGCCGTGGCCCAGGGCGACCTGACCAAGAAGATCGACGTGGACGCCCGCGGCGAGATCCTCGAACTCAAGACCACCATCAACACCATGGTCGACCAGCTCTCCGCCTTCGCCGCCGAGGTCACCCGGGTCGCCCGCGAGGTCGGCACCGAGGGCATCCTGGGCGGCCAGGCCGAGGTGGAAGGCGTCTCGGGCACCTGGAAGAAACTGACCGAGAGCGTGAACCAGCTCGCCGGCAACCTCACCACCCAGGTCCGCGCGATCGCCGAGGTGGCCACCGCGGTGACCCGGGGCAAGCTGACCCAGCGGATCACCGTGGACGCGTCCGGGGAGGTGGCCGAGCTCAAGGACAACCTCAACCAGATGATCGCGAACCTGCGCGAGACCACCCGGACCAACCAGGACCAGGACTGGCTCAAGTCCAACCTGGCCCGGATCTCCGGCCTGCTGCAGGGCCACCGGGACCTGACCGCGATGGCCCAGCTGATCATGAACGAGCTGGCCCCGCTGGTAGGCGCCCAACACGGCGCGTTCTTCCTGGCCGAGACCGCGGACGGCCCGGTGATCGCGGGCGAGCGGGCGGCCGGCAACGCCATCAGGCTGCGGATGATCGCCGGCTACGCCTTCGCGCACAGCCCCGACTCCGCGCCCGCGTACGAGCTGGGCCAATCGCTGGTCGGACAGGTGGCCTCGGCCAAGCGCACCCTGGAAGTGGCCGCCGCGCCCTCGGACTACGTCCGGGTGGCCTCGGGCACCGGCTGGACCGAGCGGGTCAGCCTGATCGTGCTGCCGGTGCTTTTCGAGGGCGAGGTGCTCGGCGTGATCGAGCTGGCCTCGCTGACCGAGTTCACTCCCGTGCACCGTGACCTGCTCGAACAGCTCAAGGAGACGATCGGGGTGGCGGTCAACACGATCACCACCAACTCACGCACCGACATCCTGCTGAGCGAGTCGCAGCGGCTGACCAGCGAGCTGCAATCGCGCCAGGAGGAACTGCAGGAGTCGAACTCGGAGCTGGAGGAGAAAGCGGAGCTGCTGGAACGGCAGAACCGCGACATCGAACTCAAGACGGCCCAGATCGAGCAGGCCAGGCTCACCCTGCAAGAGCGCGCCCAGCAACTGGCCCTGGCCGCGAAGGTCAAGTCGGAGTTCATGGCGAACATGTCGCACGAACTGCGCACCCCGCTCAACAGCCTGCTGATCCTGGCGAAGCTGCTGGCCACCAACGCCGAACGCAACCTGACGTCACGCCAGGTCGACTTCGCCCGCACCATCCACTCGGCCGGCTCCGACCTGCTCCAGCTGATCAACGACATTTTGGACCTGTCGAAGGTCGAGGCGGGCCGGATGGAGGTGCGCACCGAGCGGATGCCGCTGACGGAGTTGGTGGAATACGTGGAGGCGACCTTCCAGCCGCTGGCCGCGGACAAGAACCTGCGGCTGACGGCGTCGATCGCCCAGGACGCCCCCGGCTTCATCGTCACCGACGAGCAGCGGGTCCAGCAGATCCTGCGCAACCTGCTGTCCAACGCGGTCAAGTTCACCAGCCAGGGCTCCGTGCGCCTGGACATCGCGCCCTCGGCCACGGAGCCCGGGGTCCTAGAGTTCGCGGTCACCGACACCGGGATCGGCATCGCCCCGGACAAGCTGCAGATCATCTTCGAGGCCTTCCAGCAAGCTGACGGCACCACAAGCCGGCAGTACGGCGGCACCGGCCTAGGCCTGTCGATCAGCCGCGAGCTGACCCAGCTTCTGGGCGGCGACCTGCATGTGCGCAGCGCCCCTGGCCAAGGCAGCACCTTTACCTTGCGGCTGCCTGTGGAGCCCTTGACGGTCGCCGCCGTACCGCAACTGCCGCAGCCGCCCGCGCTCTCGCATTCGACCCAGCCGGGACAGTCAGGGCAGTCGGGGCAGTCGGGCCAGTCGGGCCAGTCGGCACAGTCGGGACAGCCTGGGCCGTTGAGCCACCTCTGGCAGCCGGAGGCGCCCCATCCGGCGCAGGCGGCCCAATCGTCCCAGGCGGCGCAATCCGCGCAGAATGGCGCCCAGCCGGTCCGGGCCGAGCTCGCGGCCGCGGACTCCCCGTCCGTGATCGTGGTCGAACCGGACTCCCAGCGGTCCATGTGGCAGGCCGCCCAGGCCGCGATCGAGGGCCTGGTCAGCGTGAAGCAGCACATCAACGTGGTGACCTGCCGCGGCCGGCTCGAAATCGAGCAGGCACTGGCCCGCCGTGGCGTGATCTGCGTGCTGCTCGACCTGTCATCGGCCGAGCCCGACATCCGAGGCACGATCGAGGCGGTGCTCGACCTCGCGCCGGGCGCAGTGATCCTGGCCTACGAATCGGACGCGAACGACGGCGCGGGCGAGTTCCTCCAAGCCGCATACGGCGCGCAAGTCCGGATCGAGACAGTGCGTACCCTGCCGCAGGCAATGGAACGGCTGACCCTGCGCCTGCTCACCGACCTGCCCGGCTCCGCCGACCTACTGGCCGATCCGGTCCCGGGCGGGCAGGCGACGATCCGCTTCCAGGGCGAAAAGGTGCTCGTCATCGACGACGACGTGCGCAACGTGTTCGCCCTGGCCAGCGCCCTCGAACTACACGGCCTCGCGGTCCTGCACGCCGACAATGGCCACCAAGGCATCGACACACTGAAGCAGAACGAGGACATCAGGCTGGTGCTGATGGACCTGATGATGCCCGGCATGGACGGGTATGCGACCACGGCGCACATCCGCAGCCTGGAACAGTTCGCCGACCTGCCCATCATCGCGGTAACCGCGAAGGCGATGAAGGGCGACCGGGAGAAGAGTCTGGCGGCTGGGACGAATGAGCATGTCACCAAGCCCGTCGACGTGGACGGCCTGCTGGGCATGATCCAGGCGATGATCGGGAGTCGGTAGGCGCTGCTGGCTCAGAGCACTGGTCTGATGCGGTTTGATGATCGGGTTGGTGGCGGTCGGGTGGTTGGGCGGTCGAGTGGCCCAGGTGGTCGGGTGGCAGCTTACTGCGAACTGCAGGCCTCCGGCGGGCCGGGCTCCGAGGGGAAAGGGCCTGGTCGGGGATGTTGCGGTAGCAGGGTGGTGGAGTTGCGCTGTGGTCGGAGTCGTCCTCCCTCGTCACCCTGCCGACCACAAGGGAGCCAGACCGGGCAGGGTATGTCAACTCCAGGATCACGTGATATGGAGGTAGTTAGGGTCTTCGGGATCCTGGAGTTGACATACCCTGCCCGGTCCGGCTGGCTTCGCCTCGCCAGGGTGACGAG
>Ga0302314_10017360_pt1 | contig 12077 bp, 11 predicted proteins | sample III_Palsa_N2_3_FD_200533 | JGI IMG/M metagenome (GOLD analysis project Ga0302314, IMG submission 200533) | Peat permafrost microbial communities from Stordalen Mire near Abisko, Sweden - III_Palsa_N2_3 | ecosystem: Environmental > Terrestrial > Soil > Palsa > Peat permafrost | place: Sweden...
GCCGGCTACAAGCGCCGCGCCCGGTACGCCCTGCTCACCGGCCAGAACCGCAAGTCGCGCAAGGCCACGAAGTAACACCCGTTTCGGCTCGTAACACCAAGTAGGCCCCTGGCCTCCCCATCCCCACATCGGTGATGGGCCTGACGAAAGGTACTCCATGCGTGCAACCAATGGCGCTTCCCGCCATCGCATGATCAAGCGGATCAAGAACCGTGCCAAGGGCTACTACAGCGGCCGGCACAAGATGTACCGCGTCATCTGCGAAGCGGTGCGGCGTTCGGAGGTCCAGGCCTACATCGGCCGCAAGCTCAAGAAGCGCCAGTTCCGCCAGCTCTGGATCAAGCGCATCAACATCGCCTGCCGCGATCTCGGCATCACCTACAGCCGGCTCATCCCCGGTCTGCAGAAGGCCGACATCCGCCTGGACCGCAAGCAGCTCAGCGAGCTCGCCATCCACCAGCCCGAGGCCTTCAAGCAGGTCGTCGAGCAGGTCAAGGCCGTCCTCGCCGCTGCCGCTCCCGCCGCCAAATAAGCGGTCTTCTGCGTCACCATCGATGATTCGGTCCGAAGCGCCGAAGCCCTGCTCAGCCTGAGGCGAGCAGGCGCTTCAGGCGCTTCTGGCATTCACCCGAGGCGAAGGGCTGGGCGAAGAGCTCGGCCTCGGCGTCGTGGTCGATCATGCCCTGGCGCTCGAGCCGGATGGAGCGGATGCAGTCGACCGCCGCGGGGCTGAACTCGCCAAAGCTCGCCGCGAAGCGCTGCAGGGGCTGATCCGAGAGGCGATTGAGCAGCCCGCCTGCGAGCGCCTTGTCGGCCTCCAGGACCTCGCCACCCAAAAACAGCTCGCTGCACATGTCCGAGGAGAGGCGGCAGGACAGGCGGCGCAGTCCGCCCAGGCACGGCACCAGGGCCCAGGCCAGGCCGGGCAGGCCGATGCGCACATCGGTGGTGCCAATCAGGACATCGCAGCCCAGGGCCAACTCCAAGCCGGTGCCCAGCGCATAACCGGCCAGGCGCGCCACGGTCACGCTCGGCCAGCTCTCGATCGCGTCGACCACATCCTGGCCGAGGCGGCTGTAGTGCCGGGCATCGGCGGTATGGAAGCCGGCCAGCTCGGTGATGTCGCCACCGACCGAGAAGACACCCTCGCCCTCCAGCAGCAGCGGCAGGGCGCGACGCTCCTGGCGCAGGGTCTCGGCCAGGCACTCGAGGGTCGAGGTGTCGAGCACGTTGTAGCGCTCGGGACGCGCCAGGGTGATGTGCACCAGGGAGCGCGTGACCTCGACCCGAACCGCTGCATCCGCCTGGGACATGGGAGGTTTCCTATGAGGAAATACCCCAGAAAACCGCATCCGTCAAATCGCCGCGCAGCCTGTCCCGCGGGCTGGCGGCGCTTTGTACCGCAGTACCCTGCGAGTCGTTGCCACGACAAGAGTTGCGTCACATGATCAGTCCATACTCTGCCAGCACTGATGGGTTGGTACGATCGTCTGTTCGGCATGTTCAGCGTCGACCTCGGCATCGATCTGGGGACGGCAAACACCTTGGTCGCGGTTCAGGGCCGCGGCGTGGTCCTGTCTGAGCCCAGCGTGGTCGCGGTGCGCAAGGGCACCAAGACGGTGCTGCTCAACGGCAATGCGGTCGGCGACCAGGCCAAGCTCATGCTCGGCAAGAGCCCGGGCAACATCGAGGTCATCCGCCCGATGAAGGATGGCGTGATCGCCGATCTCGAGATCACCGAGCAGATGCTGCGCTACTTCATCCGCAAGGTCAACGGCAAGCGCGGACCCTTCCGGCCGCGCCTGGTCATCGCCGTGCCCTCGGGCATCAACGAGGTCGAGAAGGGCGCGGTCACCAACAGCGCCATGAACGCCGGCGCTCGCGAGGTCTACCTGATCTCGGAACCGATGGCCTCGGCGATCGGCGCGGGACTGCCGGTCGCCGATCCGATCGGCAGCATGATCGTCGACATCGGCGGTGGCACCACCGAGGTCGCGGTGATCTCGCTGGCCGGTCTCGTCGCTTCGGAATCGGTGCGCATCGCCGGCGACGAGCTCGACCGCTCGATCATCAAGTACCTGAAAGCGCAGTACAATGTCGTAATCGGCGAGAACACCGCCGAACAGGTCAAGCAGACCATCGGCTGCGCCATGGCCCTGCCGGAGGAGCAGCGCATGTCGATCCGCGGCCGCGACCTGCGCACCGGCATGCCGCGCTCGATCGAGGTCAACTCCACCGAGATCCTCGGTGCGCTGCGCCCCAGCGTCCAGGCGATTATCAATTCCATCAAGATGGTGCTCGAGCGCACCCAGCCGGAACTGGCCGCCGACCTGATCGAGCGCGGCATCACCCTCGCCGGGGGCACCTCCCAGCTGCGCGGGCTGGTCGACCTGGTCGGCCAGGAGACCGGGCTGCCGGTGCGCCTGGCGCATGATCCCATGACCTGTGTGGCGCGCGGCTGCGCGGCGCTGCTGGAGAACCTCGACGCGCTCAAGCAGATCCTCGAGATCGGCACCTCGAGCTAGACCGCGCAGGCCTGCGCGGGTACCCTGGGCCATGCCCCTGAGCGCGGACACCGTCGCTGCCATCCTCGCCGCGCGCCTGCACGACCCCTTCGCCGTGCTCGGCTGCCACGCCGAGGACGGCCAGATGTGGGTGCGCGCCTGGGTGCGGGGCGCGACCCGGGTGCGGGTGCTGCTGCCCGACCAGGCGGTGGTCGAACTGCGGCTTCGCGACCAGGCCGGCCTCTTCGAAGGGCCGCTGCCTGGTGTGACGATGCATGTCTCCTACCAGCTGTTCGTCGAATCGCCCGGCACGCCGGCCGGGCAGGTGCTGCGCGACCCGTACAGCTTCTGGCCGCAGCTGAGCAATTACGACCTCGATTTGTTCCGCATGGGCCACCACCAGCACCTCAGCGGGATCTTCGGTGCGCACCAGGTGGCCATCGATGGCGTCAGCGGCGTGCGCTTCGCGCTGTGGGCGCCCAACGCGCAGAACGTCTCGGTGGTCGGCGACTGGAACGGCTTCGATGGCCGCTTCCATCCGATGCGCCCGCGCGAGCCCTATGGGGTCTGGGAGCTGTTCATCCCGGAGGTCGCGCCGGGCATGCTCTACAAGTACGAGATCCGCGGGGCGGACGGCCTGCTGCGGGTCAAGGCCGACCCCTTCGCCCAGCAGGCCGAGATCCCGCCCGCCACCGCCTCGATCATCAGTGCGCCGGACACCTACGCCTGGGAGGACGGCGCGTGGCTTGAGCGCCGCCGTACCCGCGACCACCTGTCGGAGCCGATGGCGATCTACGAGTGCCATCTCGGCAGCTGGCGGCGCACCGAGCTGCGCAGCGCCGGCGGCGAGCCGGCCTCCTGGCCCAACTACCGGGTCATCGCCCAGCAGCTGGTGCGGCACTGCCAGCACTACGGCTTCACCCACATCGAACTCCTGCCGGTCGCCCAGCACCCCTTCGAGGGTTCCTGGGGCTACCAGGTCAGCGGCCAGTACGCGCCCAACTCGCGCCATGGCTCGCCCGAGGACTTCCGCTGGTTCGTCGACCACTGCCACCGCCACGGCATCGGCGTGATCATCGACTTCGTGCCCGGGCACTTCCCCAAGGACGACTTCGCGCTGCGCCAGTTCGATGGTTCACCGTGCTTCGAGTACGAGGACCCGCGCGAGGGCGAGCACCTCACCTGGGGCACCTGCGTCTTCAACTTCCGCCGGCCGGAAGTGCGCAACTTCCTGATCGCCGCGGCGCTGTACTGGCTGCGCAGCTTCCACATCGACGCGCTGCGCGTCGACGCGGTGTCGTCGATGCTCTACCGCGATTACGATCGCGAGCCGGGCGCCTGGATCGCCAATGAGGAGGGCGGCAACGCCAACTGGGAGGCGGTGCGCTTCCTGCAGGAGCTGACCACCACCGTGCACCAGGCCCATCGCGGGGTGTTGATGATGGCCGAGGAGTCGACCGCCTGGAAGGGGGTCACCGCACCCAGCGAGCAGAACGGCCTGGGCTTCGACCTGAAGTGGAACATGGGCTGGATGCACGACTCGCTGGGCTTCCTGCACCTCGATCCGGTGATGCGCTGCGGGGACTTCAACCGCATCACCTTCCACCAGTGGTACGCCTATGATGACCGCTGGATCCTGCCGCTGTCGCACGATGAGGTCGTGCACGGCAAGCACAGCCTGATCGACAAGTTCCCGGGCGACTGGTGGCAGCGCCGCGCGCAGCTGCGCCTGCTGTATGGCTACCAGGCCGCTGTGCCCGGCCGTCCGCTGCTCTTCCAGGGCGCGGAATTCGGGCAGGGCCGCGAGTGGGACTGGAACCGCTCGGTGGACTGGAACGAGTCGGAGGAGCCGGATCGCCGCGCCCTGGGCGAGTTCCTGCGCGCGGCGCTGGGGTTGTACCGCCTGGAGCCGGCCCTGCACCGCCGCGACGACTTCCGCGACGGCTTCCAATGGGTCGAGTGCGACAATGCCGCGGAGACGGTCCTGGCCTTCCTGCGCAAGGCGCCCCATGCCCCGGACATCCTGGTGGCCTGCAACTTCACCCCGGTACCGCGCTACGACTACCCCCTGGGCGTGCATACCGGCGGGATCTGGACCAACCTGCTCTCCAGCGACGAGACGCGTTTCGGCGGCAGTGGCGTGGTCGGACCGAGCCAGGTCACGGCCAGTGGGCAACGGCGTGGGGTTTTCGCCTGTACCATCTCGATCACCCTGCCGCCTCTGGGCATCGTCTTCCTGCGAGCTCCCACCCCATGATCGTCGTGCGCTGCGCGTTCGTCCTGTGCGTCCTGACCGCCTGCACCCTGGAGGCGGCGGTCGAGCCGATCGGCCCGCCCACGATCGTGATCCATTCCGATCCGATCGTCGCCTTCGCCCCGCCGCAGCTGACCTTGTCCATCGTCCATGTCGACCCGCTCGCGCCGGCGCCCTTGAGTCTGTGGGCGGATCCCCGCGCCCGCGCCTCACGCGATTATGTCGCCACCCAGCTCAGCCTGCTGCTACGGGGTGGCATCGCGCCGCAGGCGGATCTCAGTGGCGGCTTCCAGTGGCTGGCACTGGAAGTCCAGGCCCCGTCCGCCACCGACCCGGATCGCACGCGCGCGCGCTTCGGATTGCTGGTCGACCACGCGCTGGCCCGCGACCTGGCCCGGGCCGTCGCCGCGACCATGCCGGCAACCATGGCGGAGGGCCTGCAGGGCTTCACCGGCGCCGGCAATGCGCTGCTCTTCGCCGGCGCCGCCCCGCCCCTGCTGTGCATCGGCGATCCGCAGCTGCTCAACCACCGCCTGCCGCAGACGCCGCGGCTGATTCCCTCGTCCGAGCGTCCGCTGAGCGCACTCTCCCTGCACTGCGACTTCGCGCCGACCATGAGCATGATCAAGAAGCTCGAGGCGGCCGGCATCTACTACAATCTCGACACGCTCCTGCCGCGCTGGCGCCAGGAGGCCCCGGTCCTCGACGCGCGCATCGAGCCGGCCTCCGGCGGCTGGCAGGGCTCGCTGCATCTGATCGCCAAGAACCTGCCGCTGCATGCGGTCGATCCGGCCTTCGCGCGGCTGCTGACCCCCGGCAAGCACATCGAGGCCCTGCTCGGCATCAGCCCGATAGCGGTGCTGCAGCTGATCGCCAACCTGATGACAAGCGAGGACATCACCGTCCTCGAAGGCCGGCTGGGCATGCCGCTCAACGCCGTTGCCGACTGCTTCACCGGCGATGCGCTGCTGGAAGTCCAGGCCGACAGCGTCATCCCGCTCGGCGCACTGGCCCTGAACCTGCGTCCGAATGGCCGCAACAAGCTGCTGATCAGCCACCTCGCGGCGATCTGGAACGGCGTGTCGACCCCGGCTCCGGAGTCCTCGATCACCATGTGGGTCATCACCACCGTCGTCGGGCCGGTGGTGCTGGCCTACAACAAGGACCGCCTGGTGGTCGGCGATGATGCGGCCCTGATGCTGCAGCTGCTGTCCGGGCAGCCCGGTGCCGGCGCGGCCGCCCCGGCCCCAGCCCCGGCCCCGATCTGCGCCTCGCTGCGCGTCGACCTGCCCGCGCTGAGTGCGCAGTGGCTGCCGCTGCTCTGGCCGCTGCTTGCTGATCAGCACCTCGATATCGGACCCGCGCCGATGCTGCCGATCAGCTTCCAGCTGCCGGTATTGGCCACTGCCCTGCTCCAGCGCGATCCGGCCACCGCCAAACTCTCCACGCTGTTGGCGGTGCCGCCCCCGACCCTGCACATCCAGCAGGGCGCGACCCAGACCCAGGTCGCCATCTCGCCCCAGCTTCCGGCCGTGGTGCGCGGCGTGCTCTCCAGCACCTCCGCAAGCGGCATACCCCTCGACGGCGCGGCGCTGGCCCAGGCCCTGGACGACTCGTTCGCGGTCTATGCCGACAGCCACCAGGTGCCGCTGCAGGTCACCGCGATGGTGGTGCGCCTGCCGGACGGCTTCCACATCCTCGAGGAGGACCGCAGCGTGCGCCATCCCGGGCTGAGCGCTCCGCAGCTGGCGACGCATCTGGGCGACTACCAGCGCGTCATGGGCCCCGAGCCGGCCGCGCTGCGTCCGCTCGGCCCCAGCACCCCGGCACGCCTGGACCTGCACTGGCTGCCCGGGCCCGCGGCGCTGAGCGCCTTCCTGCAGCCGTACAGCGCCGCGGTCACCGTCACTCCGGCCGGGGCCAGTCTCACCGAGCAGGGCGAACCGCTGGCGACGCTGGCCTGCAGCGCGGCGTGCCTGTACCTCCTGCTCGTCGAGCAGCCGCACATGCTCCTCTACCAGGAGCGCTTCGCAGCCCCCGGTACCGGTGCCGCACCCGTGGGCGTGCCCGCGGCGGGCACGCCCGGTGTGAACAAGACGGTGCAGTTCTAGCTCATCCGGCCGGGACGTGGGCCGCCGCCACGGCGCTCGCCTCCGCACGATCCTCGGCCTGCCACCGCTCCCAGACCACGCGCTCCGGCTCGAGCACATGATTGTAGAGGGCCCGGGTGATGGCCTTGTCATCGGCGGCGAGCAGGCGCAGCAGCCGCCGGTCGCCCGCCGCGCGGGCCTGCTCAATGAGCGCCCGGCAGGCCGGCCCGGTGTAGGTGCCGCGGTGCTTGAGCCAGCAGTGGTTGTAGGTCACGCAGAAGAAATAGCGCGTCTCCAGGCTGCGGTTCGGCGTGCCGGTATGCAAAAGCGCATGGTGGAAGAGCACCGCGTCGCCGGCCTTGGGATAGAGCACCAGCTCCTCAGGATGGGGCAGGGCCAGCTGCGCGGGCGCGATGGTCATGGCCCGACGGTGCGAGCCGGGGATGACGCGCAGGGGGCCGTTCTCGTCGCTGAGATCCTGCAGGTAGATCATCGCATTGAAGAGCAGCGGCGGAACGTAATGGCCATCCGCAGGCGGGAAGGCCGCGAACAGGTCGCGATGCCAGCCGGCGACGCGCGGCTGCGCGTCCGCCCGGGTGGCGGCATCCGGCGCGAAGCCCGCATAGGTCACGGACTCGAGCTGCAGCAGCGGCCCCATCAACGCCTCCGCGACCGCGAGCACCTCCGGGCGGGCGATCGCCGCGATGGTGGCCTGCGGCTCGAGCTCGAGCAGCTCGTCGAAGGCCGGGGGCGGATTGCCGTCGGGCGCATGTTGGCGCGCGCGCAGGCTGGGGTAGAGCGCGCGCATGTGCTCGACCCAGGCAGGGGGATGGGCACCGCGCAGGATGACGAAGCCCTGGCGCTCGAACTCGTCGCGCAGCGCAGCGAGGTCGTGCGCGCCGGCCGCTGCTGGGGGTGCGGGCACCGTCAGCGGGGTGGTCGTGGCGGTGGTCGTGGACGAAGCGGGGATGGCGCTGAGCAGGTGCATCCCCCGAGCCTAGCGGGCCGGCGGGGCGCGGACCATGTCAGCTATCGGTCGGCGATGGGACTTTCCGGTGCTCCCGGCCCCGCGGCGAATGGCCGCGCAGGTGGCGGAAGACCCGGCACAGGTAGCCTTCGCTATGGAAACCGCACGCGCGGCTGATCACCGCCAGCGGCAGCTGCGCGTCGATCAGCATCGCCTCGGCCAGCCCGATGCGCACCTCCATGAGCTCACGCACCAGGCTGCGGTCGTAGGTCTTCTTGAACTCATGGCGCAGGTGGTCGCTGCTGACCCCGAGCGCCGCCGCCACCTCGTCGAGATGGGTCAGGGTGCGCGCATGCGCGTGCAGGTAGGCGCGCGCGGCCTGGGCCAAGCGGCTGCCGCGCGGTCCCGGGGGCGCGCTCGCCACGGCCTGCGCCGGCGCGGCCAGGGCGATCAGGCGCAAGAGCAGCGCGGTGACACGGTAATTGCCTTCGGCCTGGGCCAGCGGACTGGAGCGGTCGGCTCCGGCGGTGAGCTCCAGGAGGTCCTGCTCGACCACCCGGTCGGGCGGTTTGGGCACGTAGAAGGAGGTGGTGAACAGATCATCGATCTCGGCTTGCGGCGCGATGCGGATGAAGCAGTCATCACCCGGCTCCCGCATGACCTGCTGATGCGGCATGTGCGAGGGATAGATCTCGATCGAGCCGGGCTCAAAGCGGGTGTGCTGGCCGGGACCGAAATTCACCACCCCGGAGCCGGTGCGGTGGAAGGCGATCTCGATGCCGTCGTGATCGTCCCAGGCCGCGTCGCGCTGCAGGGCCACATGGTGTCGGGCCCCGAGCACCAGTGCGACCGGGCGACGCGCGAGACGATCGGCTACGCGCGCTGCATCCATGCCTGATTCTACCCGACGGTTCACGGCTGGGTAGGAAGGGACAGGACTCGAATGGCGCTAGTAGACAGTAGGGGGCAGTGACCAGGCGCGCGGAGCCTGCTGGTGACGCTGCGCCGGCGCATGTCCCCACGGCGACCTCCGACCCGTCGTCCCGGGCGCAGGTTGCACAAGCTCGGCAATCGACCTGCGTGGTGTCTGGGTGTCGTACTTAGCATCGCCGCGGGAGACCACCGTGGATACCACCAACACCGATTCGAATCCTGCCCGCGACCGCATATCGGCCACCGCCTCTTCGGGCGCATCGTCGCGCCGCGTGCGCATTTCCGAGCTGCTGCCGGATGTGCGCGAGCTGCGCACCCTGGTCAAGGAGGTCACCGACCTGGTCGACCAGCTGCTCGAGGAATCGAAGACGGCGCACTGAGGGCTCCGGCCGGCGCGGCAGGGGCTTAGGATGCGGCGTTGGACAGGCGTGTCCGAACCCGCACCTCGGAGCCCTGGCGCTGCTGGCCAATGGCTCTAGCCTGACTTGCATGCGCACGCCGCAAGGCCTCGAAATCCGCGTCGGTTTACTGATCATCCTCGGGGTCGCGGCCACGGTGGTGATGATCATGCTCTCCGACAAGCTGTCCTTCGACAGCTATTACCACATCAACATCTATCTCGATGACGCCGGCGGCTTGCGTTCCGGCTCGCCGGTGACGCTCTCCGGCATCGGCGTCGGCTCGGTGACCACCATCGACACCAGCGACGACCCGCTCGGCCAGATCGTGGTCGGCGCGCGCATCAAGCAGTCGGTGAAGATCCCGCAAGGCGCGGTTCTGAGCATGTCCTCAAGCGGCATCTTCGGCGACAGCTTCCTGGCCTTCACCAGCCAGTCGCGCGGCTCAAGCGCCTTCCTGCCCGTGGATGGCACCGCCAAGGTCAAGGCGGCACCCAGCTTCATGGGCCAGGCCACTGAGCAGGCCAAGGACATCCTCGCCACGTTGTCGACGATCCTCGACAAGCAGACCTCCGCCAACGCCAAGCGCGTGATCGCCAATGCCGCGGACATCTCCGACTCGGCCTCGGGCCTGGTTGCGCATCTCGAAAGCCAGGACAAAAAGATCGACGACCTGATCGAGAACCTGCAGGCGATCAGCGCCAACCTCAAGCAGACGACCGCCAGCATCAGCAAGCATTCCGATGCCATCACCAATCACCTCGACTCGACGCTAAGCACCATCGACCAGAACGTGCAGACCATGGCGGCGCATGCCAATACCGCGATCGACAAGATGTCCTCGGTCGCGACCCAGGCCGATGACATCATCAGCCAGCACCGCCAGGACATCGCCACATTGATCGCCAATCTGCGCACGCTGAGCACGCACGCCGCCGCGATCTCGGCGGCGATCGATTCCGGCCAGGGCGTGCTCGGCAAACTGGTCTTCAGCCGCGACCTCGCCAAGCAGGTCGACGCCATCGCCATCGACTTCGCCGTCGCCGCCAAGATGCTCAACGAGCATCCCAGCGCCCTGGTCTGGGGACCCTCCTCGAAGGAGACCCGGGAAGCCAACGCCTACCGCGCGCAGCTGACCCAGCAGGAGAACTTCCATCAGGACTTCGGCGACCCGGCCGGCGCACCTGGCGCCAAGAGCGCGCCCACCGCGCACTGACGCCGCCGCCAGCCCCCGCGCTCGGCGCGGGTCAGGACAGGACAGGACAGGACAGGACGCCTAGGGTGTGATCGCGAAGCCGCGCTCGACCAGGTCCTGCAGATCGATAAGTCCGAGCAGGCGGTTCTCGCGATCGATCACCGGCAGCTCATTGAGCTTCTTCTCGGCACACAGCCGCAGCGCGGTCTGCAGCAGGTCGTCGCCGAGCACCGCGCGGCACGGCTGCGTGGCGAACTGCGCGACCGGCGCATGCAAGACCGCGGCGGCGTCGCTGGAGCGCCCCAGCACGCGGCGCAGGTCGCCATCGGTGAAGATGCCCAGGAGCCGGCCGGTCGGATCGACCAGCACGACACAGCCGCTGCGCGCCTTGCTGGTCGCCTGCAGCCCTTCGAGCACGGTGGTCTGGGGACTGACCGCGGCGACGCGCTCCTGTGAGCGCATCACCTCCCGGCAGGTCATCAGGCGGCGGCCGAGGGCGCCGCCGGGATGGTAGCGCGCATACTGCTCCGGGGTCAGCTGACGGCTGCGCTGCACGGTCAATGCCAGGGCATCGCCCAGGGCGAGCAGCGCCGTGGTGCTGGCCGAGGGCGCCAGGCCCAGCGGGCAGGCCTCGATCACATCGCCGATCGACAGCGTCAGCTGCGCATGCCGGCCGAGCGGCGAATCGGCCTTGCCGACCAGGGCGGTGACGGGCACGCCGATGTGGCTCAGCGACGGCAGCAGGGCCACGACCTCCTCGCTCGCGCCGGAATTGGATAATGCCATGACCACATCGCTGGGCTGCACCATGCCCAGGTCGCCATGGCGCGCCTCGGTGGGATGCAAAAAGAAGCTCGGCGTCCCGGTGGATGCGAAGGTCGCCGAAAGCTTGCGGGCGATGATGCCCGCCTTGCCAACCCCGGTGGCGACCAGGCGGCCCGGCTGGCCGTCGCCGCAGCGCTCCAGGATCAGGGCGCAGATGCCCTCGATGACGGTGCGCTGGGTGCGCGCCAGCGCGATCAGGCCGAAGACCGCGGTGGCCTCGGCCTGCAGGACGGCTTCAACGCTGTCCAGACAATCGACCCTGTGCATGCCGCGAGCATGCGACTACCGCTTCTGGATCAACCTGGCAGGGAGCATTCGCTGGTGCCCGCACGGGGTGCGGTTAGATCGCCACGCATGATCCCGAGCATCGTCTCCGAGAGCCTCTATAGCCTGAGCTTCCGGCCGCAGGAGCTGTCCTTGTATGCCGAGAAGGTCGCCATCGGCCTGCGCTACGGCTCGATCTTCGATGAGGAGAGCGAGTTCAGCCAGAACCACTTCAAGCTCCTGGTGATCGAGTTCACCGTGGAGCTCGATCCGGAGGATGCCCTGGCGGCCGGGGTCACAGGCCCATTGGAGCTGCTGAAGGTCGGCTGGGAGCTGGAGCTGCAGACCATAGCGCCCTGTCTGGTCGGCACGGTCGAGGAGCTGCCCGAGGAGGCGCCGCTCCTGATCGGGCGGATTGCCGAGACGGTCAATGAGCTGGCGCGGCGCGCGAAGCTCGACACGCCGTTCACGCCGGAGCTGATCGCGTCCCTGCTGGCGGAGTACCGTGCCCGTACCACCTGATAATGACTCTCAATTAAAAGATTTAAGAAACCGGTTGATGCATGAAGTAGCAGTAACCGATGCATTACCTGATGTGGTACTAGCTGTGCACTTGTATCCATTTCGAGCATATCTAGGGTGCGGCG
>Ga0302314_10017361_pt1 | contig 12077 bp, 6 predicted proteins | sample III_Palsa_N2_3_FD_200533 | JGI IMG/M metagenome (GOLD analysis project Ga0302314, IMG submission 200533) | Peat permafrost microbial communities from Stordalen Mire near Abisko, Sweden - III_Palsa_N2_3 | ecosystem: Environmental > Terrestrial > Soil > Palsa > Peat permafrost | place: Sweden...
CGGCTGGCAGCTCTTCAAGGACCTCTACCTGCCGGCGATCTTCCCCTACCTGGTGACCGGCTGGGTGACTTCGATGGGTGGCGCCTGGAACGCGAGCATCGTTTCCGAATACACCAAGATCGACGATCACATCATCTTCACCACCGGGCTGGGCTCGCTGATGAGCCAGTCGGTCGACCAGGACAATCTGAACCTGCTCGCGGCGAGTGTCGTGGTCATGTCGGTGGTGGTGGTCGGCATCAACCGTCTGCTCTGGAAGCGCCTCTACCGGCTGGCCGAGACCAAGTACAACATCGACAAGTAATTCGGGCGCGGACGCGGTCCCAGGCAGCTCGGCTGCGCCAGTTTCCGGACTAGACGGCCGGTGCGGCCCTTGGCCACCTGCTCAGACGGCCTAGGATCGGCCACCCGGCCGCTGCCGGCGAGCACGCCCATGTCGACCCCGCTTGTCATCCGTTTCGGCGCCCTGGGCGACATGATCCTGACCACACCGCTGCTGCGCGCCCTGGCCAAGCGCCATGGCCAGCCGTGCGCGGTGGCGTGCGCGGGCGGCTGGATCGGCCAGCTCTATGCCAACCTGCCCTATGTCGGGGTGGTGACCAGTCTCGAGAGCCGGGGCGCGCCCTACTGGCTCTCGCTCAGCCAGCAGCGCCTGGTGCGCTTCATGCACCACTACCGCGACAGCCCCTGCTACCTGCTCGAAGGCGACGACAAGAGCCACTGGCTGGCCGACCGGGCGCAGCTGAAGCTGACCGCCTTCAACCGCCAGCTGCCGGACCACTCCAATCTGCACCAGGTCGATGTGCACGCCCGCATCAGTGGCTTCTACGACGAGGCCAGCCACGCCTTCACCCCCGGCTTCGAGCCGGTCCCGGAGATCATCATCACCCAGGCCGAGCGCAGCGCCTGCAAGACCTGGCTCGATGGCCTGGTGCCGAGCGGCGCGCCGCTGGTCCTGGTCCATCCCGGCAACAAGAAGACGATGGGCTGGCGCACGCGTTCGAACAATCTCAAGGACTGGCCGCAGGCGCACTGGGTGGCGACCATCCAGGCGGTTGTGGCGTCGCTGCCCGATGCCCAGGTCCTGCTCACCGGCTCGGCCGGCGAGCTGCCCATGACCCAGGCCATCGCCGCGGCCTGCGCCAGTGCGCGGGTGCGCTCCATCGCCGGCGCGACCTCGCTGCGCCGGCTCTTCAGCCTGCTGTCGGTGGCGCACAGCGTGATCAGCGTCGATACCGGCCCGGCGCACGCCGCCGGGGCGATGGGCTGCCCGGTGGTGGTGCTCTTCGGCCAGACCGATCCGCGCGCCAACCGTCCGCTGAGCCGCTTCTCGCCGGTGGTGGTGGTCACCGGGCCGCCGGGTGCGCCGGAATTGCGCGGCGAGGCCGCGTGGCGGGAGCACCACCGCATGAGCGGCATCAGTCCGGACATGGTCATCGCCGCCTGGCGCTCCCTGCTGGTGAAGTGACACCATGGCGGGGTTGCCCTGGGGCCACCCTGCTGCGTCCACGCTGCGCCCCGCGCCGGATGCGCGGCCAGTGCGCTACTTCATGTCGACGATCTCGAACAGCTCCTGGCCTTCCTCGTTGGCGGTGTAATTGCGCAGGCGCGGCGGCATGAAGTCGACGGCGCGCGCCGTGTCGATGTCGACGACGCTCGCGACCTCCTGGGTGGGGTCACGCGGCGGCAGGCGGCTGGCCTCGAAGGCGCGCACCGCGTCATAGGTCAGCAGGCTGACCTTCCAGGGCAGCTCCGAGAAGCAGGCGATGGTCACCGGCGCCTGATGCCGGCGGTCCAACGGTGTGGCATTCTCGTACGACAGCAGCGCATCGGCGACATAAGCGTGGACCTGCGCGACGATGGCCTGCGAGCGCGGATCGCGCGCATCCAGAAGCTGCAGGTCGATATCCAGCGGCGGACGTACGCCGATGCGCAGCCACGCGCGGTGCAGATGCCCGTCCGTGATGCGCGCCTCGCGCAGCTGCTGCAGGTAGTCGGCGGGCTGCAGCCCGCGCTCCATGTCCGCCGGGGTGACGCGGATGGTGACGGTCTGCGGTGGGGTGACGGTGGTGACCGTCGTGGCCGAACCCTGCTCGGTGGGCAGGAGGCTGCTGATGCCCAGCTCATCGCGGTGGAAGCGCATGGTCAGGATGAAGAACAGGAGCAACAGCATGATGCAATCGATCATCGGTACCAGATCGAGCTTGCCGTCACCGAGCCGTTCGTCGCCGACCGTCGCCATGGGGACCTCCCGGAGCGGTCTCCCGGTCGGGAGTCCGTCGTCCTGTCAGGCCGAACGCAGTGATCTCCGCCAGGTTCAGCCCGCTATGGGGTGATCACCGCGACCTGGTTGGGCGCCTTGATCATGGTCGCGCCCTGACGGTGCTCGACCAGGATCTCGCCGCTGGCCACGCGCAGGCGCAGCGCGAAATGGGTCAGCTCCTTGGGGATGTGCGGCGTGAAGGCAATCGTGCTCCAGCCCGGCTGTCCGGGCGCGAGGCCGATGATGTCCTCGATCAGAACCGGCAGCGGCGCGCAGGCCCAGGGATGGCAGAGGCTGGTGTTCCATTTCTGGTCCTTGCCCCAGGCCTCGAAGGTGGTCGTGGCCCCTTCGCGCAGCATGTTGTTCCAGGAGTGCTCGCCTTGGTCATTGAGCAGCTCCCAGATCAGCGACCACTCCTTGGCCACCGCCAGGGCCTTGAGCAGGAAGAAGGCCATGTAGACGCCGCAGGAGAAGCGCTTGGCGCGGATCAGCGCGACGATCGCCGGCACCGCCGCGGCCGGCGCCGCGCCCGCGTAGAGCGCCATGACATTGCTCTGCAGGGCGCAGTGCTGGGAGGTGGGCGTGTCGGCGAAGAGGTTCACCGCCGGACGGTAGAAGGCGGCGCGGTAGGCGTCGCGCAGTCGCGCCTCATCGCCGAAGGCCGGGAGCTTGAGGATCGCAGCCACGGCATTGGCATCGCGCAGCGCCGCGAGGTAGAAGGCGTTGAGGACGTTGTGGATGCCGGGCTTGGGCGGATCGGTCAGCTCGAAGTCATAGTCGTCGCGTAGGTTCGCCGGCCAGTCGACGATGTTCCACTTGTCCAGGACATCCGTCAGCAGGCCATCGGCGCGGCGGAAGGCCGCGAAATGGTCCATCAGCCCCTGCAGGACCGGGAGCAGCTCCTGCAGGGTCGCCAGGTCGCCGCTGTGCTGGTAGTAGCGCAGCAGCAGGGTCGGCCACTGCAGCGAGTAGTCGGCGATCTCCTGCATGAAGGCGCACGGCGCGTCGGCCATCAGTCCCGGGCAGATGACCGCGGAATCGGCGAAGTCGGCCATGCCCTTGCGGGCATAGGGCAGGTCGCCCGAGGCGTAGAGGTGGGCCAGGCCGGAGATCGTATGGTCGCCGAGGTAGGGGCCCTTCTCGCGCGTCGGGCAGTCGAGGATCGAATCCTGGGCGCCGAAGCGCAGCGTGCGCAGGCACAGCTGCATGATCGCATCGAAGCCCGCATGCGACGAGGACCAGCTGAAGCGCTCGGCGTCGAGGCGGTAGTGGCGGGCGCGCACGCACGCCGAGGAGCGGTCGAGGACCACACCCTCCGGGGCCATGATCTCGCAGTAGCGGAAGCCCTTGTAGTCGAACTGCTCGAGCTCGTCATCCTTGCTGGAGAGGATCCACTCCTCGCGGTAGGTGCAGTTGCAGCGCATGTCGCTGCGCACCGAGCCATCCGCGCGCAGCTCCTCGCCGAAACCGAGGGTGACCACCGCACCGCTCGGGCCGCGGGCGCGCAGCGAGAGATTCCCGGTCAGTTCACTGCCGAAATCCAGGCGCAGGCCGCCGGGGATCGTCTCGATGACCTTGGGGAAGATGGTGTAGACGTGAAGCGGCGGGGTCGGCTGGCGCACCAGCGTGTGGTCATCATCGTCGCGCACCTGCATGGGCTGCCAGGCGCGGTCATCGAAGCCCTTGGTGCGCCAGGCGACGGGATGCACGCGACTGTCGAAGCGTTCGAGGTAGTTGGTGGCGTAGCCGGCGGTACCGAGGGCGGTGTAGGCCTGCCCCAGGGTGAAGCGCCAGCGCGCGTCGGTGGCGGCCAGGACGGTGGCGCCGGCGCGCAGCTCGGCGATCAGGCCCTGGCGGTGGTCGCCGCTGTACCAGACGCGATTGACGAGTCCCTGGTAATAGACCTGCACGGCGATGACATTCAGGCCGGGCTGCAGGAGGGGGCCGACCGACCACTCATTGCAGAAGTACTTGTGCGGGTAGCCCGCGGCCGGACCCATGCCGACGAACACGCCATTGATCCAGAGGTGGTAATAGTCATCGGCGGTGATCGCCAGAAGCGCGGTGGCTGGCGGCTTCTCCAGGGTGCAGGTCCCACGCACCAGGACATGGCGGTTGGACAGCGCGTCGTTGTGCGGGATGGTGGTCACGGGCGCGTAGTTCTTGCGCAGCAGCGGACGCAGTGGCGCTTTGGCGAAGGCGGGATCGGAGATCCAGCGGGCGGTGGTGAAGAGCGGTGCGACGGTGGCGGGAGGCGCGTGTGCGGTGGGCATGGTATGCGAGGCAGTGCATCAGGTCCGGTGGCAATACCAGCGGATTTTTCCCCGTCCCGGCCGTGTCCTGTGGAACCTGCCAGCGGCTGTTCAGAGCCCTCCAGGACGCCCGCTCCCGTCTGCGCAGGGGCTGGACCGCCGCCGGCCGCGGGGAGCCCGGGCGCGACGCCGACCGTCGCCCCGTCGCCCCGTCGCCCCGTCGTCGCGGCTGGCGCATGCCCTCACGCAGGTGGGCAGCTCAGCGCGGCGCGAGGCGGTGCGTGCGCCGGCGGCTGTTCGCAGCACTGATTATCATGTGGCTGTCATGCAGCGGGGCTAGGGTCGATAAGGTCCGTCGCGACCGCGTCTTATGCGATACGCTCGGGGTCTTGGGACGCAGCACCGTACGTCATCGTCGCGTCATGCGCCTGGCCTACCATCGCGCGCATGCGACTGACCTCCCTGCTGCTGATCCCCGCGCTCCTCCTGTGTCCGCTGCTGGTCGCCGGCTGCGCCTCCTCGACCCCACCCAGCACCACCTCGACCAACACCTCGGTCTATTTCGATTCCCAGGTCCTGTATTCCCCGCCCTCACCGGTGGTGGGCACCCTGATCACGATCACCTTCACCATCGCCAACAGCACCACCGGCACCGGCAACCTCCAGGCCATCCCCTACCTGATCACGCTCGATGGCACGGGGGTCACCTCCGGACTGACCAGCACCATGACCCCGAATGGCCAGACCACGACCAGCACCACCATCCAGATTTCGACCACCGGCGCGCATACGGTGGCGGTGGTCCTCGACCCCAACGCCTTCACCGGCTTCGTCAATCCGGCGGCCAACAGCGAAACGGTGACGATCACCGTCCTGCCATCCTCCACTATCTAGAATCGAGGCGCGTTTCGCTCGCCGGCTTCTCGAGCCATCTGACCCAGATGATCCCTGTGGGCCAGCGGTCGATCGCGGCTTAGGGCATGACGGTGAAACGGATCGTCCGGCTCCAGGTCTGGCCGCTTTGCTGCAGCGGAATGCGCAGGCAGGTGACCGGGTAGGCGGTGGTGCCGGCCACCCCCGTGACCAGCGGCTGGGTGATGCTCGCCGTGCCACCCGTCCACTGCACGCTCACCGCACCACTGCCGGCGCTGAACACCGCCGTGCCGGCGACGGTGTTGGTAAGCGTGGCGGCCGGATCCTCGAGCACGAAGGGCAGGTTCAGGGAGGGCTGCGTCAGCCCCCCGAGCACCACCGAGGCGGTGAGGGTGAGGGTGCCGGCGCCATAGGCGTAGGTCCAGGTCACCGGCGCCGCCGGCGCCGTGGTGGCCGCGCCGCTGATGGAGAACGAGGTGTTGGAGATGCGGGTCAGGGCGCAGCGTTCGCAGCCCGACCACCACAGGCTGCCGGAATAATCACCGTAGATGCAGGTATGGGTCAGGTCGGCGGTGGTGGCCACACCATTGTTGCCGAGCGCGCCGGTTTCGTAATGGGTGTTGTGGCTCGACAGCAGCACTGCCCCGGTGGCTTCGGTCCACAGCGCCGAGGGCGCGCCGCCGGTGCGGCAGTTGGCCACCAGATCGGTCGCGCCCGGCGCGTCGTAGAAGCACAACCCGTACAGACCGCCATCCTTCCAGGCGATCTGGCCGGGCAGGGCCCACTGCCCGGAGGTGGTCCGGCAGGGGATGGTGGCGGGCGGCAGGACCGCCTGCTGGGCGGCGCCGATGGCCATCATGGTCCAGGGTGCGGGCACGCCGCGCGAGGGATCAGAAAACAGCGTATCGCCCAGGAGCACCTGCTTGACCAGGGTCCGGGACGCCCATTCGGCATCATTGACCCGGTAGGGGAACAGGCCGCCGTCGCCGATATTCGCGGTCGGCACCGCCGCCAGCAGCCAGTGCGCGGCGGCCATCGGCACGGTATCGCGCGCCAGGCGCGTGCCGGGCCAGGCCTGGTCGGCGAAGGAATGGAGCTGGCGCGACATCATCGCGGTCGGGCCGACCACCGCGCCATCCGGCTGCGGCAGCCAGTGGCAGGAGGTGAAGCCGAGGTTGAGCGTCAGGGCGTTGGTCATGAGCGTCAGGAGCGCGGGCATGGGACTCTTCACCGTGCGGTAGGTATGCAGGGCGTCGCTCAGGCAGGTGGCGGAGATCGCGTCGTAATTGCCGTCCGGACCCCAGTCCTCGATGAAGAAGCCGCCCTGGGCCTGGCCCCACTGGCGATTCGGCACCGTCAGGTTCCCGAGCAGCTCCTCGACATGGCGTTCGAACCAGGTCCGGTAGCGGTACTCGCCGGTCGACAGGTGGGCATAGACCTGGCCCAGCACCACGTGCCAGAACTGATTGGTCTCATAGCCATGGAAGTCCGCGAAGCGGTCGCTGATGGCGATCGTCGCATCGCGCCAGATCCCGCTCGCGGTCGGATCGACGAGATCGAGCTGGGGCTTGATCAGCTCATAGGGCACCGTGATCGAGCCCATGTAGTCGAAGAAGGAGTGGCTCATCGGGTAGTCGCTGACCGAGATGTCGCTTTCGCGCATCAGGTCGTCGCCCTGCAGGCGGGCGATATGGTAGCAGGCCAGCAGCACCGCGCGGTCGATCAGCTGCCGATTGCCCTGGGCCGGGTTCTCCGGCACGTCCGCGGTGACCGCCGCGGTCAGGCCCAGGCAGTCGTAGGGGTCGACGTCCGCGCCGTGCAGGCTGGAGGTGTCCAACGTGCAGAGGAAGCTGCCGCAGGTCGCCTGGCTGGGATTGAGCAGCTGGGCGGCGCACACCGCCTTCAGTCCCGACAGGGGGCCATAGCCGCCGTAGAGCTGGATCGATGCCAGGGCCTGCGCCTGGTTCGCGGCCACCGTCTTGGGGAACTCCAGCTGTGGGTCGAGGTCGTAGCCGACCGTCTCGGCCATCCACGCCACCGCGCGCGCCTGCAGCGGTCCCTCGACCAGGCGTCCGGCGACCACACTCGTCCCCCCGGCCAGGGCCTGCGCGGTGGCGGCATTGGGACAGAGCAGTCCCGGGGCGCCATCGACGACGAAGGCATGGGCCAGGCTGGAGACGCTGACCTGGACCGCCGCGCCCTGGGGCAGGTCGGTCCAGCGCCAGACGCCGCTGCGGCAGGGAGTGCCGGGCAGCACCTTGCCGGCCGAGGTCACGGTGATCGTGCCACCGCCCTCGGCCTCCATCAGCACGTTGGCATCCCCGCGCGGGATCCACAGCCAGCCGCTGATCCCGGTCTTGGGCACCAGCCCCAGGGCCATCTCGCCGCGCAGACCCCACTGGGTTGCGGGCGGCAGGGTGAAGCTGATCAGGTCGCCGGTCTGGCCACCCTGCACCGAGAAGCGCCAGATGCCGGCCGGACCGGCCGGCACGGTGAGGGTGGCGACGGTCGTGGTGGTGCTCTGGTAGGTCAGGTCGACCCAGGCCGCGGTGTGGCCGCGGGGATCGACGACCTTGACGAGGGTGATCGGGGGGAGCTGTCCGGCCGGGACCAGGATGGTGGAGCGGACCACGGTGACGGTGCCGGGACCCGGTGCGGCGTAGGTGGCCAGCATGCCGCACCCGCTGATATTGCAGCCCATCCGGTACAACGTGCATTCGGCCTGCACCGGGGCTGTCGCGGCAGTGAGCAGGCCGGGCAGGAGGAGCGCCAGCACCAGGGCGGCGAGGCCTGATCGCAGACAGCGTCGAGACAGGGGGCGACGGGACATCATGGGAGTCATCATGGAGCGAGCGAGCCGATGGACGGATGAGGGAAGGACGGGCCTGAATACGGAGCAGCCGACGTCGACCTGGAGAGTCTAGTGAGATTTGGACAAAAGCGCATAGTGCAGAACCTTGCACACCGCGCGGTGGGTGCGACGCAGGGCCCTAGCTCTCGCCACGCCTTAATAACGCTTATGTGAACATGTGGTCGTCATGCGATCGCGCATGAGTGCGCAGCGTCGATCCGCGCGCGCATGAACACCGGCAATGGGTCATGCTCAGCGCCTTGGCATGGCGGCTAGCCACCGCCTCCAATGGGCGGTCAAGCGCCCCGCCGCGACTGGTATCACGCGTCCGCCACGCGCGACGCATCTGATCGCCAGGTCGATGGCGGTAGGATGCGATCGCCGCCTGGTGGCGGCCGATCGCTCAGATGCGTCGGCTCATGCTCGTTGCCGTTGGCGGCTGCGCAGCTGCCGACCGAGGAGCAATGCGGTCGTGATGAGGAGCGTGGCCACTCCGCTTCCGAACCCGCAACCGCTGCCACCGCCGCCGCCTGACCCGACCGCGCCACTGCCGGTGGCGCCGTTAGCGGTGCCATCGCTCGCGCTGCCACTATCGACCGCACCCGGATGCTGCGCCAAGTAGGTGTCACCGGCGGCGGTGCTGAAGACGACCGATCCGTTCCAGGTGGTGCCATGCTCCACCAGCGGGATGCGCAGGCAGGTCACCGGATAGGCGGCGGTGCCGGAGACCCCAGTGGTGAGCGCCGGAGTGATGGTCGCACTCGATCCCGCGTACGTCATCGTCACCTGGCCGGATCCGGCCCGGAAGACCGCGCTGCCTGCCGCAGTGCTGGTCAGCTGGGCGCTGGCGTCCTCAAGGACGAAGGGCAGGTTCAAGGTCGCCTGGCTGAGGTCGCTGAGCGTCACGGCGACGTCCAACTCGAGGAAGCCGGGACCGTAGCTGTAGGTCCAGCTCACTGGCGCAGATGGCGCCGCCACCGCCGCACCTGCGATCTTGAAGCTGGTGGCGGACATGGTCGTGAGCGCGCAGCGTTCGCGCCCGCTCCACCACAGGCTGCCGGCATGGGTGCCATAGATACAGGCGTGGGTCAAATCGTTGGTGGTGGCCACCCCATTGTTGCCGAGCGCGTCGCTGTAGTGGGTGTCATGGCTGGACAGCACCACCGCACCGGTGGCGGCAGTCCACAGCGCCGAGGGTGCGCCACCGGTGCGGCACGGGGCGGCGAGATTGGTCTGATCCACGGCATCATAGAAGCACAGGCCGTAGAGATCGCCCTGCTTCCAGGCCATCTGCCCCGGCAGCGACCAGGAGCCCGCGGCACTGTTGGCAGGGATGGTGGCGGGCGTCTGCACCGTCGCCGAGGTTTCGCCGATGGCCATCGCCGTCCACGGCGCCTGCACGCCGAGCCCATTGATGGTCAGCAAGGTGTCGCCCAGGGGAACCTGCTTGGCCAGGGCCGATTGCGCCCAGGCGGTGGTGCAGACGCGGTAGGGAAAGACCCCAGCGATTCCGGTGCCGGTGGGCGGCACGGCCTGCAGCAGCCAGTGCGCGGCCGCGAGGGGGAACTGGTCGCGCGCCAGGCGCGTTCCCGGCCAGGCCTGGTCGGCGAAGGAGTGGGCTTGGCGGGTCATGGTCGCGGTCGGGCCCAGCACCGTGCCATCCGGCTGCGGCAGCCAGTGGCAGGAGGTGAAGCCGAGATCCAAGGCCAGGCCGCTTTGCATCAGGCTCAGGATCGCCGGATCAGGGGATGCGACCGTGGCATAGGTGTGCAGGGCGTCGCTCAGGCACGTATCGGAAATGGCATCGTAGTTGCCGTCCGGACCGAAGGCTTCGATGAAGTAGCCCGCCACATCCTGGCCGATCTGGCGGTTGGGCACCGCATCGTTGCCCAGCATTTCGGTCACATGGCGTTCGAACCAGGTACGGTAGCGGGCCTCTCCGGTCCCCAGGTTTGCGTAGATCTGGCTGAGCACCATGTGCCAGAACTGGTTGGACTCATAGCCGTGGTAATCGGCCAGGCGATCGCTGACCGCGATCACCGCATCGCCCAGGATGGCGCTGGCGGTGGGATCGAACGTCGCGAGTTGCGCCTTGAGCAGATTGTAGGGCAGGGCGATCGAGCCGAGGTAATCGAAGAACGACAGGCTCATGGGGTAGTCGCTGACCGAGATGTCGCTTTCGCGGATCAGGTCATCGCCTTGCAGGTTGGCAATGTGGTAGCAGGCCAGGAGCATGGCTCGGCGGATGAGCGCGGGATTGCCATAGGCAGGATTGTCGGAGACATTCGCGGTGACCGCCGCCGCCAGGCCCGCGCAGTCATAGGGATCGACGTCACCGCCATGCAGGGTCGTGGTATCGATCGGGCCGAGGAAGCTGCCGCAGGTCGGCTGGCTGGGATCGAGCAGCTGTGCGGCGCAGGCCGCCGCCAGCCCCGAGAGCGGTGCATATTCGCCATAGAGCTGGATGGCGGCCATGGCATCGCTCTGGTTGGGCGGGACGCTGGACGGGAAGGTGAGCCCTGGAGCCAGGTTGGTGAGCACCGCTTGCTGCATCCAGGCCACGGCGCGCGCCTGCAACGGACCATCGACCACCCGGCCGTCGACGATGCTGGTGCCACCAGCCAGGGTCTGGGCGGTGGTCGGATCGGCGCACAGGAGCCCGGGAGCGCCGTCGACCACGAAGGCCTGCGCGGCGCTCGAGACCGTGTCCTGGACCGCGGCGCCCTGCGGCAGGGTCGTCCAGCGCCAGACGCCGCTGCGGCATGCCGTTCCCGGCAGCGTCACGCCGCCGGCGGTGGTGACGGTGATGGTGCCGCCCGTCTCGGCCTCCATCAGCACATTGCCCGCTCCGGGCGGGATCCACAACCAGCCCGAGAGCCCGGTATTGGGAAGAAGTCCCAGCGCCATCTCCCCCCGCACCCCCCAGGCGGTGCTCGCAGGCAGGGTGATGGTGACGCCATCACCGGTCAGGCCGCCTTGGACCGAGACGCGCCAGATGCCGGCCGGGCCGGCCGGGATGGTGAGCGTGACGCTCGTCTGCGCGGTGGCCTGGTTGGTGATATCCGACCAGCAGGCGATGTGCCCAGTCGGATCGACGACCTTGATGAGGGTGATCGGCGGCAGCTGCCCAGCCGCAACCAGGGTGGTGGAGCGGGTGACGACGACGCTTCCTGGACCGGGGCTGTTATAGGACGCGAGCACGCCGATGCCGCTGACGTTGCCACCCATGTTGTAGAGCGTGCCTGAGGCGACCACGGGATCGGCGCCCTGCGCACGTCCCGGCCCGAGTGCCACCAGCAGCGCCACGGCCAGGAGCCAGAGCCGGAGTCGGAGTCGGATGTGGTTATTCACGAGCGGATGCCATTTCGCGAGGTCGGGTTCAGAGGACGCTCCTCGGTATCATATCGGCCAACCCCACTCTGGTAAGATCCTAGTGGCATCGGGACTCTGGGTGCATGCTGCAGAAGGTCACAGCAGCTCGTTGCATGGCGATGGCATGCGGTTGTGGTTTTTAAAAACATGCAATTGTTCCAGTCCAGCCAGCTGACGTGAAACGTCATCCATGCGAGGCTTGGATCGGAGCGCTCGTGCTCGGTGCGATCGCCTGCGGTCACCCCATCCCGGGCTCCGCACGCTGCTGGTCCGAGGCGTGCATCCCGATCGCCTGCCGCATGGTCACGGTGGGCGTCGCGCTGGCGCAGTCAGGGGTAAGGTCGCGGCCATCCCCCATCATCGCGGCGACCCGATTCCGGGATTGGGATCCTGTGACTGCGGATCATAACTTGGGAGCTGTGCGGTTACCCGATACCGTTGGTCACCACATCGATTCCGACCTTGC
>Ga0302314_10017363_pt1 | contig 12076 bp, 8 predicted proteins | sample III_Palsa_N2_3_FD_200533 | JGI IMG/M metagenome (GOLD analysis project Ga0302314, IMG submission 200533) | Peat permafrost microbial communities from Stordalen Mire near Abisko, Sweden - III_Palsa_N2_3 | ecosystem: Environmental > Terrestrial > Soil > Palsa > Peat permafrost | place: Sweden...
GTCAGCCAGGACGAGATCTGCATCGTGATGCGGCCCTTGGCGATCTCGATATGCCGGGGCTCGACCGACCAGGACGCCGTGCCGTCCAGAATCTCGCGAGGGATCGAATCGCCCGGTCGAATGGTTTTAACGAAACGAAGGCCGGCGACGACCTTGTCGAGCATCGGGCCGTCGATGGTCTTGTCGAGCTCGAATTCCATCCGCAGCGACTTGATCGGCACCAGCGCATCGAGTTCGGCCAGTTCGACGACCAGCGACGGCTCGCCATTGTTGGCGATCAGGAAACGGGGGTTCGGCGCCCGGAACACCGCATGTTCGAACGAAAAATGCGTGCTGCGGTCCGGCGGCGGCGAACCGTTTTGCGTCTCGTCAGCTGACATGCGGCGTGCGACTCCGAGGAATAATCGTGGCTTACAGGGAGTCTGTCATAATGTCCAGATGAGCGCCCGGATTTCACGGGGTTCGGCTCTGGCACGGTGCCAAGAAGAACCGGTGTCGTTACTTACAAACACAAGCAATCGCCTGCGGTTTCGCGACCGATCGGCTGATGGAAGCGAGTGACGCGATGATGAATGAGTTGCAAGGTCGGGCCTATCTCAATCGCGTGGCATCGGCGGTGCCCAAACATGACGTGCACGATGCGTTCGTCCGGTTTGCCGGCACGCTGCTGGCCGACGTTCGGCATGAGAAGCTGTTCCGACGCATGGTCGACCGCGCCGACATCCACCATCGCTATTCCGTGCTAACGGCGGCTGAAGATCCGTCCGGTCCGTCGGTCGATGCGCATGGTTTTTTTCGCCGCGGCGGCTTCCCGACGACGGCGCTTCGCATGCAGCGCTATCAGGCCGAGGCGCTGCCGCTGGCGCTGAGCGCGGTCGAACGCCTGGGGCTCGGCCCGGACGCGAACACGGCGACCCATCTGATCGTCACCTCCTGCACCGGCCTCTACGCGCCGGGGCTCGATCTGGAGCTGGCCGCCGCGCTCGGCATCGCGCCCTCGGTCGAACGGACCATGATCGGGTTCATGGGCTGCTACGCCGCGTTCAACGCGTTGAAGCTTGCGCGCCATATCGTGCGTTCCGATGCGGATGCCCGCGTGCTGATCGTCAATCTGGAGCTCTGTACGCTGCATCTGCAGGAGACCTCGGATCTGGAGCAGGTCCTGTCGTTCCTGGTGTTCGCCGACGGCTGTGCCGCGTCCTGGGTCACGGCCGAGCCCGCCGGGCTGGCGCTCGACCGCTTTCGCACCGTGCTGCTACCGGACACCGCCGATCTCATCACCTGGCAGGTCGGCGATCAGGGCTTCGACATGTATCTGTCCGGCAAGGTACCGGGCGCCATCGGCAATGGCTTGCGCCCGGTCGCTTCGGAAATTCTCGATGGCGCCGCGATTGGCGATATCGATCTCTGGGCGGTCCATCCCGGCGGCCGATCGGTGCTGGACGCGGCGCAGAACGCGCTCGAATTGGCCCCCGGCGCGCTGGATGCCTCACGGCAGGTGCTGGCCGATTTCGGCAATATGTCGTCGGCCACGATCATGTTCGTGCTGGAAAAGCTGATCGCGACGGCCGAGCCGGGCGAGCGGGGTGCCGCCATGGGCTTCGGCCCCGGCCTGACCGCCGAGACCATGCTGTTCCACGCCGTATGAGCGCCATCGATTTCGGCCGGCGCTCGTCGCAGCTCGAGCTGATGGACACCGAGGATTGCGGCGTCGATGAGTTCGAGGCCTGCCTGGTCGATCTGGCCAAGGTCAATCGCGCGACCTTCGCCTACCGGCCGACGTTTGCCTGGCTCGACAGTGTCGTGCGTGACCGCACCACGAGCGGACCGCTGCGCATCGTCGATTGCGGCTCGGGCTATGGCGACATGCTGCGCAAGATCGACGGCTGGGCCCAGCGCCGCGGCATCGCGGTCGAGCTGACCGGCATCGATCTCAATCCCTGGTCCCGGGCGGCGGCGCTGAAGGCGACCGGTTCAAGCCGGCCGATCCGCTGGGTCACGACCGATCTGTTCGACTATAAGCCCGACGAACCGATCGATATCGTGCTCAGCAGCCTGTTCACCCATCACCTGACCGACGATCAGGTCGTGGGCTTCCTCGGATGGATGGAGGCGACGGCCCAGGTCGGCTGGTTCGTGAATGATCTGCACCGGCATCCTTTGCCCTATTACGTCTTTCGCCTCGGGTCGCGGCTCGCCGGCTGGCATCGCTTCGTGCAGAACGACGGGCCGATCTCGATCACGCGCGCCTTCGTGCCGGCCGATTGGCATCGGCTGCTCGCGCGCGCCGCGATCCCCGAGGGCGCCGCACAGGTCTCGCGCGTCTTTCCGTTCCGGCTCTGCGTCGGGCGAACGAAATGACCGAACTGCTCGTCATCGGCGGCGGGCTGGCCGGGACGGGGCTCGCGATCCCGCTGGCCGAGGCCGGCTGGCGCGTCACGCTGGTCGAGCGCGAGGCCGGGCCGCACGACAAGGTCTGTGGTGAGTTCCTGTCGCGCGAGGCCATGCTCTATCTGCGCCGGCTGGGCGTCGATCCGGTGGGGCTGGGCGCGGTGCCGATCGCGCGGGTCCGCGTTGCCGGCCGGCGGGGCGACGCGGTGGTCGATCTGCCGTTCGCTGCCGCCAGCCTGTCGCGCCGCGTGCTGGACGAGGCGCTGCTGGCCCGGGCCGTCGCGGCCGGGGTGACGCTGCAGCGCGGCCGGCGTGTCCTGGCGCTCGACGACGGCTTCACCGCGCGGCTCGACGATGGCAGTACGCTGGCGGCGCCCCAGGTGGCGCTCGCGACCGGCAAGCACGATCTGCGCGGTCACCGGCGCCCGCCGGGCCGGCAGAACGATCTGGTCGGCTTCAAGCGCCATTTCCGCCTGAGCCCGGATCAGACGAGTGCGCTTGCCGGCCATGTCGAGCTGATGCTGTTCGCGGACGGCTATGCCGGTCTGGAGCCGGTCGAGGACGGACGCGCCAACCTGTGCCTGGTCGTGCGGCAAAGCCGGTTGACGGCGCTCGGCGGGGCCTGGCCGGCCTTGTTCGATCATGTGGCCGAGGCGGTGCCTTTGCTCGGGCGCCGGCTGGCCGGCGCCGAGGGCATGGGCACCCGGCCGCTGGCGATCTCGACCATCCCCTATGGCCATGTCGCGGCGGCGGCGCAGCCCGGCCTGTGGCGGCTGGGCGATCAGGCCGCCGTCATCCCGTCCTTCTCCGGCGACGGCATGTCGATCGCGCTGCACAGCGCCCGGCTCGCGGCCGACCATCTGCTCGCCGGCCGGTCGTCGGTCGAGTTCCAAGCCCGCCTGGCCGCCGACATCGGCGCGCAGGTGCGCCGCGCGACGCTGCTGTCCCAGGCGCTGGTGCACCCGAGCGCCCAGACCGGCCTGCTGCTGGCCGCACGCGTGCTGCCGGGTCTGATGAACCTCGTCGCCCGCGCGACCCGGGTGCCGGAGCGGGCGCTGCGGCTCACCGCCTAGCGAGATATTCCGCCGACAGCACCGACTTCAACACCTTGCCGACGGCCGAGCGCGGCAGGTTGGCGGCGAAGATCACGCGGCGGGGCCGCTTGTGCCGGGGCAGGACCGATAGCACCAGTTCGATCAGTTCCGCTTCGCTGGCCTCCATGCCCGGATGCAGCACGACCTGGGCGATCGGGATCTCGCCCAGGCGATCGTCGGGCACGCCGAACACCGCGCATTCGGCCAGCGCCGGATGGCGGCCCAGCACCGCCTCGATCTCGCTCGGATACAGATTCTCGGCGCCGGACACGATGATGTCCTTCGACCGGGCCACCAGCGTCAGGAAGCCCTCGGCGTCCAGGCGGCCGCGATCGCCGGTCGCGAACCAGCCGTCGGTCCCGGGAAACCGCACTGCCTCGCCGATCAGATCGCTCAACAGATGCGGGCCGCGCGTGACGATCTCGCCGACGCTGTCCGGCGGCAGGACCGCGCCGTCCGGCCCGCGGATCTCCAGCTCGATCGGTGCCGGTGCCCGGCCGACGCTCGCGCGCCGATCCGGCGGATCGCCGGCGAGCCGGACGGTCAGCAGCCCGGTTTCCGACAGGCCGTAATGCTCCGAAACATCGGTTGCCGGCAGCAGTTCGGCCAGGCCGTCGGCCAGGTCCGGCCGCATCGGCGCGCCGGCATGGCAGATCAGCCGGAGCGAGCCCAGTTGTTCGGGGGCGGGGGTGGCCAGCAGGTCGCTCACCTGGGTCGGGACGAGAAAGGCGGCGGTGACGCGATGGGCTCCGACCTGCGCCGCGAAAGCCTCCGCCGACCATTTGCCGCCGAGAATGACCGTGGCGCCCCGCCCCCAGGCCGGCGCCAGCCAGCAGAACAGTGCTGCGGTATGGAACAGCGGGGTCGAGACCAGCACCCGGTCGGCGGCCGACAGGCCAAATGCTTTCGCCGAGAGTTCGGCCGTTATCAGCCGGGCGTGATGACCGACCAGCACGCCCTTGGCCGCCCCGGTCGTGCCGCCGCTGAACAGCAGGGCCAGCGGCGCGTCGGGCGGCAGATCGAGCGTCGGCCGCGTCGCCGGCCCCTGGTCGAACCAGGCCGCACCATCGCGATCGAGATCCTCGTCGGTGAATACCAACTCGGCCTGGGTCAGGGCGAGCGCCGCCGCGGTCTCGTCCGGGGTCGATCGGGTCGAGAGATGGACCAGCAGCACACCGGCGCGCGCGGCGCCCAGCAGAATAATGCCGTAGGCGAGCCGGTTGCCGGCGCGGATCGCGATGCGGCTGCCGGGGCCGAAACCCCGTGTCTTCAGGCCATGGGCGAAGCGATTGGCCGCCCGGTCGAGTTCGGCATAGCTCAGCGACCCGCCCGGGTCGATCAGGGCCGGTCGGGGACCCGCGCCATCGGCCAGCGCCCGATCGATCAGATCGCCGAACCGCATGGGGCGCTAGACGCCCGAGACCCGATCGAGCAGGCGGGCGAGCGTTTCCCGCTCGGCCGGGGCGAGCGGCGCGAAGATATGGGCCTCGTGCCGCGCCACCGCAGCGCGGGCGGTGTCGAACAGCGTGGCGCCGTCGGGGGTCAGGCGCAGGGCATGGCTGCGGCGGTCGCGCGGATGGGGCGCGCGCTCGACCAGGTGGCGATGCTCCAGCTTGTCGATCAGCGGCACGACGCTGGAGCGGTCGATGCCGAGCGCGGTGCCGAGCGCGGTCTGGCTCAGGCCCGGATTGGCCGCGATCAGCGCCAGCGTGCCGAACTGGCCTGGCGTCAGGTCGAAATCGGCCATGGTATGGGCGAAGTCGGCGAACACGGCGACCTGCGCCCGGCGCAGACGGTAGCCCAGCAAGCCATCGAGCACGCCCGGGACCGGCACGCCGTTTCCGTCATCCGCGACCGTCTGATCGGCCATCTCGTTCTCCTGCACCGTCTTATTGTCGATCCTTCTTGTTTGATAGACAAACAACCGGGGCGCTTGCCGTGTCAAGCCGGGACGACGGTCAGACCACCTCGGGCGAGGCGAGGCGGCATACCACGCCGTCGCCCTGCTCGACCTGAAACGTCGAGTGCGCGATACCGAAGCGTTGGGTGAGCGCATCGGCGGCCTCGTCCAGCAGCGCATCGTCCAACCCGCTGCCGGGCCGGACCAGATGGGCGGTCAGGGCGGTCTCGGTCGTGCTCATCGCCCAGATATGCAGGTCATGGACGGCGACGACGCCGGGCAGATCGCACAGGAACGCCTCGACCTTGGCCGGGTCGATCCCGGTCGGCACCGCGTCGAGCGCCAGATCGAGCGACTCGCGCAGCAGCGACCAAGTGCCGACGACGATGATCGCGGCGATGACCAGGCTGACCGCCGGATCGAGCCACAGCCAACCGGTATAGCCGATCACGAGGCCGGCGATCACGACTCCCAGCGAGACGACCGCGTCGGATGCCAGATGTAGGAAGGCGCTGCGGATATTGAGGTCGCCCTTGCTGCCGCGCATGAACAGATAGGCGGTGAAGCCGTTGACCGCGATGCCGACCGCGGCGACCCACATGACGATCGTGCCATCGACCGGAGAGGGCTCGCCCAGGCGCCGCACCGCCTCGACCGCGATGCCGCCGACGCCCACGAGCAGGACGACGGCGTTGACCAGCGAGGCCAGGATCGAACTGCGCTTCAGGCCATAGGTCCGGCGCGCGCTCGGCGCCTTGCGGGCCAGGCTGGTCGCCCACCAGGCGAGCACCAGCCCCAGCACGTCGGCTAGATTATGGCCGGCGTCGGCGACCAGGGCCACCGAATCGGCGATCAGGCCATAGATTGTTTCGAGCAGGACGAAGCCGAAATTGAGCGAAATGCCGACGGCGAAGGCCGCGCCGAAACTCGCCGGCGCATGGACGTGCCCGTGGCTGTGGCTGTGGTGATCGTGACGATGGCCATGATCGTGGTCATGGTCGTGATGGGCGTGGTCGCTGGGCATGGCCGGTCCGTTGCTCGAGGCTGCGCCGACTATAGCCGGGAAACCGCCGAGCCTCGCGGAATTTACGGGTTGGACGCCGTGCCCGGGTTGCCGGCCGCCGCCAGCGCGGTGCCGCCGATCAGTTGGCGGATATCGACCGTGCCGTTGCCCAGCACCATGCTGTAGGGCGTGCTGCCGCTGGTATAGAGGCCGTTATTGCCGGGGATCGATTGGCGGAACGGCTTCAGGCTGGCCGACAGGCTCTGGTTTTTCGCCAGCTGGTACATCGCCTGATTGATGTTGCCGAGCCGCACGCCGCCCAGCTTCTGTTCCCACAGCGCCACCACGCCGGCGAAGGAGGGCGTCGAGGCCGAAGTGCCGACCGCGCCGTAATTCTTGCCGGCGAAACTCTCGATGACATAGCTGCGGTTGGAACCGCACGGCTGGACCGCGTCGCTGGGGCAGCCGCCCATCTGCAGCGCCACATCGGGCGTGGCCCGCATGGGGACGCCGGTTTTGACCAGGCTCTGCCAGGTCGGCGCCAAGAAATAGAGGCTCGGGCCGCCGCCGGAGCCCCAATAGCCGCCCTTGAGCGTGACGCCGACGCCATAGGGGTCGCTGGGCGCCAACGGATCGTCATAGGCGTTTTCCGAGACATAGGTCGATGCGGTCGAACCGTGCGTATAGCTGGTGACCAGATTGGTCCCCCCGACCGCCGTCACCGACGGGCTGACCGCCGGGGCGGAGGCGCCGGCCAGCCAGACCTGGCCGGATTTCTTGCTGAAATAGGCCGGGGCCGGGCATTGCAGCCCGCCCTCGTCGCCGGAGGCCACCAGAAAAGTGATGCCCTGGGCGTTGCCGCGTTCGAAGATCTGTTCGTAGGACACCAGCGCGCCCGACGCGTCGCGGCCGTTGTTGTAGGCGGCCGAATAGAATTTCTCGCAGCCGCCGAACGACAGGCTGACGATGTCGGCCTTGTTGTCGCTGACGATGCGGTTCAGGCCGGCCAGGATGCTGGCGTCGCTCAGGTCCGGGATCAGATACAGCAGGATCGCGGCCTTGGGCGCCATGCCGGCGGACTGCTCGATATCCAGCGTCGCCTCGAACGAGCCGTCGTTGCTGGGGCTGTATTTGGCGCCGCCATTGACCGACACGCGGGCGAGCGACGGGGCGGTCAGGCCCTGCTGGCTGAAATAGCTCTGGATGTCGGTGTTTTGCACGTCGCCGGACATCAGGATGGCGATGGTTCGGCCCTGGCCGGTCAGCGACTGATATGAGGGGCCGTCATAGGCCTGCTTCAGGTCGGTTGCCCAATAGCCGCCGGTCGGCGAGGTCGCGTTCTTCGGCGTGGCGCCGCCGGCCATCGGCCGGGCAAAGGCGCGCATCCGCTCGAAACTGTCGAAGGCGACGATGCGGGCGCCGGCCGCCGCCAGCGCCGGGGTCAGCACGGGCGGGGTCCCGGCCACGATGCGCTCGGCGCCGTTGCGGGCTTGGGTTTGCTGGAGCGTGAGCCGGAAGGCCGTGGCGACGTCGCTTGCGGCGCCGGCGACATGGAGACTGTGGGCGTGGGTCTCCAGCACGGTCAGGCCGGCCTGGTTCAACTCCTGCGTCACCGCGGCCAGCGTCTGGTCGGGCGCGCCGAAGGTCTGGCGATATTGTTCCGGCGTCAGCCAATGGCCGTATTGCGGCGTGCCGGGGGTGCTTTGCGCCGCCAGAAACCGCGCGAAACCCTCAGGATCGCGGGGATTGAGCGCGATGTCGAATTCGACCAGCCGGTCCGGCGCCAACGCCGCGCCGGAGGCGCCGAGCGGTGCCAGCGCCAGCAGCAACGCGCCGACCGTCGAGAGATGCCGGTGAAAGTTCATGCTCGGGCCGCTTTCCAAATCCACCTGTCACGTATCGGAGTAAGGTGCAGATCTGTCAAAACCTATCGCATAGAAAGCAATGCAATGGGTTGAGCGAGACCTAACGATGGGACGGGCTGGGAAGGAAAAAAGGCGCGGCGGTTGCCCGTCGCGCCCCACTCCCGCCGCTCCGGCGCCGACGCTAGTCCGCCGCCGCCGGAAGATAGATCTCCGAGCCCTTCTTGCGGAAGCTCTCGGACATTTCGTCCATGCCGACCTGGGCGATGTCGCGGATTTCCTGCGTGATCTTCATCGAGCAGAATTTCGGGCCGCACATCGAGCAGAAATGGGCGATCTTGGCGCCTTCGGCCGGCAGGGTCTGATCGTGGTACTGCTCGGCCGTCATCGGGTCCAAGGACAGGTTGAACTGGTCGCGCCAGCGGAATTCGAAACGCGCGCGCGACAGGGCGTCGTCGCGCAGTTGGGCGCCCGGATGGCCCTTGGCCAGATCGGCCGCGTGGGCGGCCAGCTTGTAGGTGACGACGCCGACCTTGACGTCGTCGCGGTCGGGCAGACCCAGATGCTCCTTGGGCGTGACGTAGCACAGCATTGCGGTGCCGAACCAGCCGATCATGGCGGCGCCGATGCCGCTGGTGATGTGGTCGTAGCCGGGTGCGATGTCGGTGGTCAGGGGCCCGAGCGTGTAGAACGGCGCCTCGCCGCACACCTTCAACTGCTTGTCCATGTTGGCCTTGATCTTATGCATCGGTACATGGCCGGGGCCTTCGATCATGACCTGGACGTCGTGCTTCCAGGCGATCTGTGTCAGTTCGCCCAGCGTATCCAGCTCGGCGAACTGGGCCGCGTCGTTGGCGTCGGCGATCGAGCCCGGACGCAAGCCGTCGCCCAGCGAGAAGGCCACGTCATACTGCTTCAGCAGGAGGCAGATGTCTTCGAAATGGGTGTGGAGGAAGTTTTCCTTGTGATGCGCCAGGCACCATTTCGCCATGATCGAGCCGCCGCGCGACACGATGCCGGTCACGCGCCGGGCAGTCAGCGGAATGTAGGACAGCCGCACGCCGGCATGGATGGTGAAATAATCCACGCCCTGCTCGCATTGCTCGATCAGCGTGTCGCGGAAGATCTCCCAGGTCAGGTCCTCGGCCTTGCCGTTGACCTTCTCCAGCGCCTGATAGATCGGCACGGTGCCGATCGGCACCGGCGAATTGCGCATGATCCATTCGCGGGTCGTGTGGATGTTGCGGCCGGTCGATAGGTCCATGACCGTGTCGGTGCCCCAGCGCGTCGCCCAGACCATCTTCTCGACCTCTTCCTCGATCGAGGAGGTAATGGCCGAGTTGCCGATGTTGGCGTTGATCTTCACCAGGAAATTCCGGCCGATGATCATCGGCTCGGTTTCGGGATGATTGATGTTGTTCGGGATGATGGCGCGGCCGCGGGCGATCTCGCTGCGCACGAATTCCGGCGTCACATAATCGGGGATTTCGGCGCCGAAGCTTTCGCCGTCCTGCACGATGCCTTCCTGGCGGGCACGGCCGATATTCTCGCGGATGGCGACATATTCCATCTCCTGCGTGATGATGCCGGCGCGGGCATACGCCAACTGGGTCACGTTCCGGCCGGCTTTGGCGCGCAAGGGGCGGCGGGCCAGATGCGGGAATTCGCGCATGTTGCCGGCCTCGCCCGGCTTCAGGCCGTTGTCCTCAGGCTTGATGTCGCGCCCGTCATATTCCTCGACGTCGCCGCGGCCCCGGATCCACTCGGCGCGGATCGGCTTCAGGCCCTTCTCGACATCGATCGTGACGGAATTGTCGGTATAGACGCCCGAGGGATCGTAGACGCGCACCGGCGGCTCGTCGGCCGATGGGTCCAGGTCGATCTCGCGCATCGCGACGCGGATTTCCTGATGGATCTCCCCGGCCACATGGATCTTGCGGGACGAGGGCAGCGCGCCCGTCGATACGGTGAACGCCTTGCCAGCGGTTCCTTCGGGCATTCTCAGAGACTCCAGTCGCCTAAAACTCGGGCGATCCGGGTCGAAACGACGGCATGGAATGGGAACAGCGGGAGCCCGAACTTCGAGGCTCTTTCCCGTCCCTCCGCCGGCACGATCCGGATCAGGTTCATCGGGTTCCCGCATCGCCCGAAAACGCCGGGCCGGCGGTATCTCAGCCTCCTTTGACGAGGCTCCCCTGGGATTGACGGCTAGGCTCTGCCCGATGGCCGCGAAAGTCAAGACGGCCCGGCAGCGGTCGGCCGGGGCGGTCGCGGTATCCGGATAGGGATGCCTAAGAATTGCGCTGCGAGTCGCCTCCGATTCGATGTTGCCTCGATGGAAGCATTCCATCGTTTCGAGCGTTCATCCCTCGAAAGCACGAATCTTTCCGGCCGGGCGCCGGCTGGTCTCCTAATTGCACATTGGCGATGACATACCCATCTTAAGCTCTGGGAGCGTGGTGGAAATTGGGCGACGGCGGTTCTCTTCGGAGGGATGCGATGCTCGAGGTTCGACGTTGGCAAGACGGGATCAGGGGCCGACAAATCGTCGCGTCGGGTGACCGGGGGCCCGTTCAGCAATATATTCTTAATCCAGCGGGTCCGAGAGTGATCGCTGGGGAGGACCGGGGCGCCAAGAGGCCTCGTCCGTTTCAAAAAGAAAACGGCACCAGCGCGGACCCAGGTCCGCGAACGGATTGCGTCGCACCTTCGTCGGGTCGGCGGCTTGGCTTCGGGCCTGGCTGCCGTCGTGTCGGGACTGGCGGCTTACCGCCCGCGGCACGGCGTTTGAAACCCGATCCTCGCCGGCCGTCATCGGCTGGACAAGTTCGGCGATGCGTCGTCCGACGCTTCGAGCGCGGCTCAAACATTCTTCATCGGGGGTGATCCCATGCCATCCTATGACGGTCTCTTCAACTCCTATGCCCGGTTCTACGAGAGCCAGCGAGATGTCGAGATGTCGCTTGAGGAGTATCTGAGCGGCTGCGCCGACGATCCCATGATGTATGCGAGCGCCGCGGAGCGTCTGCTGAAGGCGATCGGCGATCCGGTGGTGACGGATACCAGCCAGGATGCCCGGCTCGGCCGCATCTTCATGAACCGGACTATCAAGGTCTACCCGGCCTTCGAAGATTTTTACGGCATGGAAGAGACGATCGAGCGGATCGTCGGCTTCTTTCGCCATGCCGCCCAGGGCCTGGAGGAGCGCAAGCAGATCCTCTATCTGCTGGGCCCCGTCGGCGGCGGCAAGTCGTCCCTGGCCGAGCGCCTGAAGGCGCTGGTCGAGAAATTCCCGATCTATGTGCTGAAGGCCGGCAAGGACAACAGCCCGCTGCTGGAGTCGCCGCTGGGCCTGTTCAATCCCGATCTGTTCGGCAGCCAGCTCGAAGAGCGCTACGGCATCCCGCGTCGGCGCCTGACCGGCCTGATGTCGCCGTGGGCGACCAAACGGCTGGCGGAGTTCGAGGGGGACCTGTCGCGTTTCTCGGTCGTGCGCATGACGCCGTCGCGCCTGCGCCAGATCGGCGTCGCCAAGACCGAGCCGGGCGACGAGAACAACCAGGACATCTCCTCGCTCGTCGGCAAGGTCGATATCCGCAAGCTGGAATATCTGCCGCAGAGCGATCCCGATGCCTATGCCTTCTCCGGCGGCCTCAACCGGACGACCCAGGGCGTGCTCGAATTCGTCGAGATGTTCAAGGCGCCGATCAAGATGCTGCATCCCCTGCTGACGGCGACGCAGGAAGGCAATTATATCGGGACCGAAAATATAGGCGCACTGCCGTTCCAGGGCGTGATCCTGGCCCATTCCAACGAGGCGGAATGG
>Ga0302314_10017364_pt1 | contig 12076 bp, 12 predicted proteins | sample III_Palsa_N2_3_FD_200533 | JGI IMG/M metagenome (GOLD analysis project Ga0302314, IMG submission 200533) | Peat permafrost microbial communities from Stordalen Mire near Abisko, Sweden - III_Palsa_N2_3 | ecosystem: Environmental > Terrestrial > Soil > Palsa > Peat permafrost | place: Sweden...
GCCGAGGAACGAGACAGCCACCCGGAACCCCGGCCGGCCCCTGGCCGCGTTCCCCGCCCGGGTCAACCTGACGATCCCGCTCTCCGTCCTGCCGGGACTATCCTCCCTGCCCGGCGGGCGCGAGTTCACCGTGCGCCTGGACCCGGTGCCGGTCTTCGACTGCGACCGGCGCAGGTGCGCCGCGAGGCGCTGCTGTTTCCGAATGGAGGTGAAAGACCGCCATCGCCCTGCTGTCGCAGCAGCGGGGTGAAGCTGGAGGCAGCCTGATCCGGGGATCGCCGGGGAGGGCGGGAGCAGCCTCGACAAAGCCGTGTCGGCGCGGTGAAACGAAAGACGCTGGCAATCGTTTTACCGAGCGGGAGGTGACAGCACGGCGACGGGAAATGTCACCCGGCTGTCACCGGCGGCCTGCGATCCTGTGAGGGTGCGAGTGCTGATAGCGGAGGACGACGAGGTCCTGGCGGGCGCGGTCGCCGCCGGGCTGCGCCGCGAGGGGACGGCGGTCGACGTGGCCAACGCGTCACACGAGCTGCGCACGCCGCCCACCCGGGAACTGCTCGCCTCCAACGCCGAGACCGATAACGCCGTCCGTCACGACATCCCCGGCGGCCTGGCCATCGCCGTCACCTTTCCCTAGGAAGGCTTCCTATGACAGTCAATCATTCCCCGTTCAGCCAGCCCGGCGGTTACCGCCCCAGCGCCGTACCGCCGCCTGGCATGCTGGCCGCGCACGCGGACCGGGAACGGGCGATCGACGTGCTGAAGGCGGGCTTCGCCGAGGGCAGGCTGGCCAAGGCCGAGTACGACGACCGGACGGCTCGCGTCTACGCCGCCCGTACCTACGGCGAACTCGGCGCGCTCACCGCGGACCTGCCGGCCGGCTCGTCCGGCCATCCGGGTCCCTACCTGGAAACCAGTTACCCGCCGCGGCCGCCGGCGCCCGCGACCGTCAGCCCGATGGCCGTGGCCGCGCTCGTCTGCGGTATCTGTGGGGTCGCGATTCCGGCGGTCGTGCTCGGCCACGTGGCCCGGCGCCAGGTGCGCCTGACCGGGCAGCGGGGCGACGGCATGGCCCTCGCGGGGCTGATCCTTGGCTGGGCCGGGATCGGCCTGGTCGTCGTCATGCTCACCGCGCTCGTCGTGGTATCGGGTTCCGGGCACGCCGTGCACTCGATCATCGTCAGGCCGGTCCCCGCCCCTCCCGCCATACCCAGGCCCTAGCGGCCGCGGGGACGGGATAACCGAGGTGGCTTACTTCACGTAGCGGGAGCGTAGCGGGAGTAGAGCGTCACATGGGCCTCGGCGGCGGCATCCCAGGAGTACCGCGCGGCCAGCGCCTCCCCGGCGGCCCGGTGCGAGCCGGGGGAGCGCAGCGCCGCGGCCATCTGCCCGGCGAGCCCCGCCGGGTCGGCCGCGAACCGGACCGCGTCCCGGAACACCTCCCGCAGCACGGGAAGGTCCCGGGTGACCACCGGCACCCCGGCGGCGAGGGCCTCCATCGCCGCCAGCCCGAACCCCTCCTTGACCGAGGGGAAGCAGAACACGTCGGCCGCCGCGACCAGCGACGGCAGCTCGTCGTGCGCGACCGGGCCGAGCACTACCGGGGAAACGCCGAGCGAGGCGGCGAGCTTGTCCCAGGCGGCGCGGTACTCCCGGTAGTCGAACAAGGTCTCGCCGCCGGCGATCGCCAGCCGGATGTCGGGTTCGGACTTGAGCAGCAGGGCGTAGGCGGACAGCAGGTCGAGCGAGCCCTTGCGCGGCTCGATGCCGCCGACGGCGAGCACGTACCGGCCCAGGCGGTCCCGCCAGCGCCGCCGGGCCGCGCGGGCGGGACCGTCCGGGCCGGCCGCGGCGGCGAAACGGGCCGCGTCCACCCCGTTGGGGACCACCGTGGCCGCGATTCCCCAGCCCTCGGCGACCTCGGCCGCGACCGCGGCGGATACGCAGATGTGCGCGTACGGCATCACGATGGCGCGCTCGTGGCACGCCGCCAGTTCGGGCGTGCTGAACGTGTCCAGGTGGTGCACCGTGCGGATGCAGTGGTCGACGGCGTTGGCGCTGATGCAGTCCTGGGCGTGCGCGATGTCGTAGCGCTCGGGGGTGAATGCCGCCCGCAGGACGGCGATCGACCGGAGGATGCGCGGTCCGACCCCTTCGTCCGGCCCGATGTCGGGGAACGGCACGATCGCCAGCCGGACCCGCGGGTCGACGGGGCGGAAGAACCCGGTGTCCCCGTCCCGCCCCAGCGTCCACACCGTCACGTCCTGGCCGGCCCGGGCCAGGGCCTCGGCCAGGGCGAGCGTGTGCACGACCCCGCCGCGCGGCTTGGTCGAGTAGCTGAGCAGGGCGATCTTCATCGGTAGCTCCCCGGCATGCGCTCGGCGAGGTGGTGCTGGACCCGCCGGGCGCGGGTGATCTCGGCGTCCACGTCCACGTCCGCGATCGCCAGGCCCGCCTTGGACCAGGTGCGGGCGAGGATGTCGCCGCCCGGCCCGACGACCTTGGCCTGGCCGAGGAAGCGCATGCCGCCGAGCGCCCCGGTCTGGTTGGACGAGGCCAGCACGACCTGGTTCTCCGCCGCCCGGGCCTGGTCATAGAGGTCGAACAGGCGAGCCTGCCGGTCCTGGGTCATTCGCGGGGCGCGGTTGGTGATCGAGGTCGGCCAGGCCGACAGGCAGGCGATGATCTCGGCGCGGTCGAGGGCCAGCGAGCGCGCGGACTCGGGGAACGTCTTGTCGTAGTCGATGAGCATGCCGACCCGCCCGGCCGGGGTGTCGAACGCGGCGAACCCGGCGCCGGGCGCGTAGACGCCGATCTCGCCGGGCGGCTGGTGGACCTTGCGGTGCCGCCCGAGCACCCCGTCCCCGCTGACGCAGACCGCCGAGTTGTAGCGCAGCGCCGCCAGCGGCCCGGAGCCGGCCTCGCAGTAGCCGAGGCACACCACCATCTCGGCGGCGAGCGCGCAGACCTTCCGCAGGTAGGGGCTGTCCGGGTCGAGCGCGGGGGGCAGGGCGTCGGGCTGCGGGGCGCGCAGATCGGCCAGGTACCCGCCGAGGGCCGCGTCGGGCAGCACGAGCAGCGTGGCGCCCGCCTGCCGCGAGTGCTCGATCAGCGTCGCCACTCGCTGCAGGCAGAAGTCCAGGTCGCGCCCGAAGTGCGCGGCCGCGGCCGCGATCACTGTCACCTGAGATCACCAGTCACCTGAGACGGCCACCCGTCTACTAGGTGGCCTCGACATAGTAGGCCTCAGGGCGCCGGTTGTGTAGGTGGGCCATGGACCGCCGGGCCGCGGCGATCTCCGCGGTCACGTCGAGTTCGGCGACGGCCATTCCCGCGCCCGTCCCGGTGCTGGCGAGGACCTCGCCGCCGGGGCCGACGACCTTCGCACTGGCCACGAACCGCAGGTCGCCGAAGCTGCCCGACTGGTTGGCCGACAGCCAGACGATCTGGTTCTCGAGCGCCCGCACCTGGTCGAACAGGTTGAACCGCTGGGTCCAGCGGTCCTGGGACAGGTCGGGGGCCCGGTTGGTCCTGCTGGTCGGCCAGGCGGACACGCAGGTCACGATCTCGGCCCCGGCCAGGGCCAGCGCCCGCGCCGATTCGGGAAAGGCCTTGTCGTAGCAGATCATCATGCCGAGCCGCCCGACCGGCGTGTCGAAGGCGGTGAAAACCTCGCCCCGGTCGTAGCTGGCGCCCTCGCCCAGGGGCTGGTGCACCTTGCGGTGGTTGCCGAGCACGCCGTCCCCGGTCACGCAGACCACGCTGTTGTACAGCCGCCCGCCGGCCAGCTCGCAGTACCCGGCGGTGACCACCAGGTCGCCCGCGAGCCCGCACAGCCGCTTGATCTCCGGGCCGTCGAGCGCGAGCGGGGGCGGGCCTTCGGCCCCGCCGTCCAGATTCGCCAGGTAGCCGCCGAGGCACGCCTCGGGCAGCGCGAGCAGCCGGACGCCCTGCGCCCGGGCGTCGGCGATCAGTGACCCGACCCGGGTGAAGTCCCCGTCCAGGTCGCGGTCAAAGGGCGCGGCGACCGCCGCCATCCGCAGCGTGTTCATGATTCTCCAAAGCCTGGTATTTCCGTATTGCCGGAAATGTCGAATGCATGATCACGAAGACTTTGTTCCTGGCGAAGGAAAAGCATCTTATAGGTGTGCAAAACCTTCGTGATCATGCTCCGCACCGGATAACAGCAAGAGACCGGACGCTCGCACGACCGTTCACGTCGGCCCGCCAGCGCCAGTCGCCGGGCCGAGCCCGGTAACGTCGCCGTCGAGCGCCACCGTCTCCTCCCCGTCCGGCCAGCGCAGCCGGACGCCCGCGCCGGGCACCAGCGAGCCGCAGGCCGCGCTCACCGCCGGCCCCGCCGCCAAGGCCGGAGCGTCCGACGGCGCGGCCGTCAGCATGCCGAACCCGGGAAAGCAGGTCAGCCAGTCGCCCATGGTCGCCTCCGCCGGCCGGGGCACCGCGGCCACGTCGAGCACCGCGCCGCACCCGCTGGCCTCGGCGAGCATGCCGAGCGTCCCGGCGATCCCGGCCATCGACACGTCCTTCGCCGCCGCCGGCCGCGCCCCGCCCGCAAGACCCGCGCCGTCACCCGAAATGAGACATCCCGTCATCGCCCGCAGCTCCGCGCCGGAACGCGTCGACGTCGAGTCCCACTGCCGCCCGGTGTACCCAGGCCGCCACCCGCCGCCCAGGTCAACGGTCAGCCGCACCGACTGTCCGGCAAGGCCCCCGCCCCCCGGCACCGGCGCCGCCGCCCGCCCGAGCGCGGTCACCGACAGCGCGGCGGGCACGCCGAGCTGCGTGTGCCCGCCGAGCACCGGTATCCCGTAGGCCAGCGACGCCCGGCGCAGGCCCGACAGCACCCGGGCCGCGAACGAGGCGTCGCGCGCGCCCAGCGCGTCGAGCAGCCCGACCGGGGCGGCGCCCATCGCGGCCAGGTCGTTCACGTTGACCAGGACCGAGCACCAGCCGGCCCACTCCGGGTCGCGTTCCACCATCGACGGCACGATCGCGTCGCAGGCGGCGACCAGGTCGCTGCCGGGAACCGGCACCCCGTCGTCGCCGACAAACCCCGGCACCCCGGTCAGCCCGGCCAGCAGCGGACCAAGCGGGCCCTTAGAAGCCGAGGCCAGAACAGCGAGCCGCCCGATCGGCCACCGCATCAGCACGTGCGGCGTCCCGGCGACGGTCAGCGGCCGCACCGCGGTCCAGCCCAGCCGGCGGAACATCCGCTCGTTTCCGGCCTGCACGGTCGCCTCGAACCGCAGCGCCCCCGCCGCCTCGGCGTGCGCGCAGGCCGCCCGGATCAGGGCCGGCCCGACGGCGTCGCCCCGGCTCCCGCGAGCCACCGCCAGCCGCGAGCCGAACCACCAGCCGATGTCCGGCCCGCCCGGGTCGAAGGGCGACAGCCGTACCCCGCCGACGACCGACCCGCTCCGGTCCCGCGCGACCAGCACTACGGTGCGCGGGTCCTCGTCGAAGTCGTCGCGGTCGTCGCCGCCGAACAGTTCCTGCTCGTCCACGAACACGCGCCGGCGCAGCCCCCGGTAGGCGGCGATCGCCGCCGCGTCCTCGGCCTGAGAGACCTCGAACGGCGGCGCCAGGTCAGCCCGCGCCCCCGACATCAGCGCGAGAACGTCCATCCCGCTCACCCGCCAGCCTGGCGTTCAAGCACGGAGAGCGCGCTGCAGCCCCCGCAGGCCGCGCACCCCGCCTCCTGGTCGGCCCCGGTCATGCCCGCCGCGCGCAGCAGCGAGGCCACCCGCGCGGTCACGTCCCGCACGAGCGACGCCGGCGGCGCTACCGCGCCGTCCCGCCGGGCCAGGGTGCCGGCCATCGGCCGCATCGGGACGACGAACGGGTACACCCCCCGCGCGATCAGCGCGGCCGCGCCCCGCACCAGGTCGTCCGGTTCCTCGCCCAGCCCGATGAGCAGGTACGTGGACACGCGGTTCCAGCCGAACACCGCGACCGCCTCGTCCCAGGCCCGCTCGTACTCAGCCAGCGGAACCGTCGACTTGCCCGGCATCCAGCGCGCGCGGATGGCGTCGTCCAGCGACTCGACGTGGATCCCGATCGCGGTGGCCCCGGCCGCGCGCAGGTCAGCGATCACCGACAGGTCGGAAACGGGCGGCTCGATCTGCACCTGGATGGGCAGCCCGGGCACGGCCGCGCGCACGGCCCGCACGCACCGGGCCAGGTGCCGCGCGCCCCGGTCGGGGCCGGCGGTGGTGCCGGTGGTCATGACCAGCTGCCGCACCCCGTCGAGCCGCACCGCGGCCTCGGCCACCTCGGCGAGCTGGGCGGGCGTCTTGGCCGCGACCGTGCTGCCCGCGTTGAGCGACTCCTCGATCGTGCAGAACCGGCACCGCTGGTCCTCGGCGTACCGGACGCACGTCTGCACGACGGTGGTGGCGAGCACGTCCCGCCCGTGCAGGAGGGCGATCTTGCTGTAGGGGATCCCGTCCGCGGTGGACAGATCGTAAAACTGGGGGCGAACGGACGGGGCCGCCTCAATACCCAGATCGATCCGCCCCCGGTGCAGCCGGCCGTCGGTGATGGTGTACGGGCTGGCCGGATTGATCGGCAGCGCCGCGTTGCCGCCGTCGAGCCACAGGTGCCCGTCGTCGCTCGGGCCGGCCCCGGAGTGCCGCTTGACCGGGGCATCCACCCGCACCCCGGTCAGCGCCAGTTCTACCCGCTCACTGAGCCGCATACATCACCACATGTAGGTGGAGTTGATGATCGCGCCCTTGCGGGCGTAGTGGATCAGCGCGTCCTGGACATCGAGCGGGTGCGTCGGGATGACGCCCTCGATCAGGTCTTCTTCGCGCAGGCCGTGCAGGGACAGGCCGAACCGGCAGCAGTAGACCTTCCCGCCCTCCTTGATGAAGGTCTTGAGCTGCTCGTTGATGTTCTGCTCGCCCGGGAACGCGGAGCTGCCGGTGTGCGGGAAGCCGCGGGTGGCCATGCAGTTCATCGCCCCGGGGCCGTAGAAGTAGATCGCGGTCTCGAATCCCTTGCGCAGCGCCCGGGTGGCCTGGAGGATCGCGACGAAGCTCACCGAGGACTCGTGGGCGATGCCGTGGACCAGCGTGAAGTACGACTGCCCGGGCTCGGCCTGGTAGTCGGGGAACACCTTGGTGCTGCCGTAGATGTTCGACCCGTCGGGCAGCGAGGGGTGCTGGATCTCGTTGATGCTGGCCTGCTCGGTCTCGGTCAGTTCTGCTGCGGCCATGATGGGTGTCTCCTTGTCGTGTTCCTGATGGGTTATCGGTAGAGCCGGTCGAAGTTCTCGCGGAAGATCAGGCTGGCCAGTTCGGTGCCCGCGGCGGCCGCCTGGAGCCGGGCGTACTCGCCGGCGTAGTCGCCCCACGGCTCGTCGCTGGCGAACAGCACCCGGTCGTGCCCGGCGCCGCGGGCCTCGATCTCGGCGGCGAGCCAGCGGGGCGCGAAGCCGATCGCCCAGGACAGGTCGGTGTAGACCTGCTTGCCCCCCGCGATCCAGTCCCAGAAGCGCTGGCCGATGAGCTTCATGTGGCCGCTCATCCCGCCGCCGAAGTGCACCAGGTGGATCTTCACCGCGTCGCCGTAGGCGTCCACCAGGGTGCCGACCTGGTCGATGTCCGAGGCGGCGCCGGGCGAGGTGTGGATGTGCACGACCAGGCCGCGGTCCCGGGCGACCCGGAAGATCTCGTCGAGCTGGGGGCGGCAGGCCGGGTCGTCCGGCCGGCCGCCGAGCAGGAAGCTGAGCTTGAGCGCCTTCACGCCCGGCTCGGCTGTCAGGGCCAGCGCCTGCTTGGTGTTCTCGGCGTCGCGTTCGAGCGGGGAGACCCAGAGCGCGGCGCTGATCCGGTCGGTCCTGGTGGTCGCCTCGACGCACAGCTCGTTGAAGGAGAAGGCGAGCGCGGGGTCGGGCACCCCGTAGTTCGGTATGACCAGGGCGCGCTCGGTGCCCTCGGCGTCCATGTCGGCGATGAGCTCGTCGATCGTCGCCCGGGACCCGATGTCGGCCTGGACCGGCGGGCCGCCGTAGAAGGGGTATGCGGGCATGACGCCCAGGTGCCGGTGCGCGTCCCGCACGCCCTTATTGAGGTGGGCACTGTTGAGATAGGCACTGTTGAGATAGGCGCTGCTGCCCCCGGCCATCAGGCCACCGTCCTCGGCGCGGTCCAGTCGTCGTCGCTGGCCGGGAACGTGCTGGCCGCCGTGCCCGCGATCCAGCTGACCTCGGCCGGGGCGCCGTGCCTGGTGATCTGGCGCAGCAGGTGCTCGGCGTCCGCGGCCACCCCGACGAAGCGGCCCGAGCCCCAGGTGTGCTGCCAGGGCAGGCCGAGGAAGTAGAGCCCGGGGCAGCTGGTCACGCCGCGCCGGTGGGTCGGGTAGCCGCGGCCGTCGAACACCGGCACCTCGATCCACCGGTAGTCGGCGCCGAACCCGGTGGCCCAGACGACCGCGGTGACCCCGGCCGCGGCCAGGTCGAGCCGGGTGTGGTCGGCCGCAGTGTGGTCGGCCCTGGCGCCCGCGGTACCGTCGCCGGGTTCCCAGACGGGCGTGTAGCGGGCCTCCTCCGGCGCGTCGGTACCGCTGGCGGCGATGTGGCCGTCGATGGAGTCCTTGATCGACTCCGAGACCGCGTCGGCGGCGTCGAGGTTCTTGGCGAGGTCGTCGGCGAAGCTCAGCACCCCGCCCGTGGTCATGTCGCGCAGCCGCCCGTACAGGCGCATCCCCTGGCGGGCGAACGCGCGCAGGTCGATGTCGTGGCCGCCGTCGCGCCCGGTGACGTAGTGGTTGGCCCGGAACCGCACCGCGTCCTCGTCGGCGAAATCGCTGATCGCCCGGTTGTAGTAGCCCATGTCGTCGAGCCAGGCGACTACGTCCCGGCCCCGGTAGCGCCGGGCCACCCGGGGCGCGCTGCCCACCGACAGGTGCACCCGGCGGCCGGCCAGGTGCAGGTCCTCGGCGATCTGGCAGCCCGACTGCCCGGTGCCCACGACCAGCACGTCGCCCGCGGGCAGCTGGCCCGGGTTGCGGTAGCCGGCCGAGTGGACCTGCGCGACCGCCTCCGGGATACGTTCCGCCATCCGTGGCGTCCGCGGGACCTGGTACGGCCCGGTGGCCACCACCACCTGGTCGGCGGTGAAGTCGCCCGCGGTCGTCGTCAGCCGGAACCGGCCGTCGGCGCCGCGGCGCAGCCGGGTCGCGGCGGTCTGCTCGAGCAGCGGGAAGCCGAACGACTTCACGTACTCGTCCAGGTACCGGCTGATGTCGTCGCGCACCATGAACCCGTCAGGGTCGGTGCCCGGGTAGGGGAACCCGGGAAGACGGCACTGCCAGTTGGGGGTGACCAGGCAGAATGAGTCCCAGCGGCGGTCGCGCCACTCGCCGCCCGCCCGCTTGGCCTCGAGCAGGACGTGGTCGATACCGCGCTGCGTGAGGTGGTAGCTCATCGACAATCCGGCCTGGCCGCCGCCGATGACCGCCACGGTTCGGTGCGTGTCACCCATAGACAGGAGTACACCGGCCGCTAATTACCGAACTGTTTCATCCGGAACAGTTCACGGTTACCGGCGCGCTGATTTGTTTCAGGAACTGTCGGTGCCGCCGTAACGCAGCAGGTCACCGGGCTGGCAGCGCAGCGCCTCGCACAGCCGGGCGAGCGTGCTGAAGCGGATCGCCCGGGCGTGGCCGTTCTTGAGGACGGACAGGTTGACGATGGTGACGCCGACCCGCTCGGACAGCTCGGTGAGGGTCATGCCCCGCTCCAGGAGCAGGGCGTCGAGGCGCACGCGGATCTCCGCCGTCCCCTCTGCCCCCTCCGCCGCCCCGGCCTCCGCCGCTTGGGCACTATCGGGGCGCGTCCTCACACGGTCCCCTTGATCTCGTCATCCATGGCCGAGCCCAGCCGGATGACCCGGGCGAGGGTCAGCAGCGCCGCGCCGGCCAGCAGCGGGACCGGCGCCACGCCGCGGACCGCGCCCCAGGCCGGCCCGACCCACGGGCTCGGCGCGTTCATCATCATGACCAGCAGCTGGCTCAGGGCGACGGCGTGGATCACGCTGGCCACGACGCTGCCGCCGAGGATGAGCCAGCCGAGTCGCCGCATGGCCGCGGCGACCCCGAGCGTGAACGGGCCCTCCCGGCGGGCCGTACGCATCATCAGCCACAGCAGCACGATCACGCCGGCCCACACCAGGGCGCTGGGCACCAGCATCAGGTAGTAGAGCAGCCACTGGCCGGCGCCCGGATGGTTCAGGCACGCCTGCAGCTGGCCGGCCACCGCGAGCGCGGCGCCGGGCCGGGCGGTGAAGCCGCTGACCGGCTGCCAGCCGCTGTCGCTCATCGACACCGACGGCGCGTTCACGCACACCGACGAGAAGGACCCCGCGCCCGGCTGGAACAGCACCAGGCCGGCGCCGGCCAGCGCGGCGATGAGCAGCAGCAGGCCGAAGAAGGCCGTCACCGACTCCAGCGGCTCGGTCAGGTTGGCACGCTCGGGTCGGGTCATCGCACAGTCCTCGTCCTTATCGTTTATCGATATTATCGATAAACGATATCACCCGGGTTCGGTCAGCACGGTCCGGCCGACGCCCGCCGGAATGTCAGACCCCCGCCGTACAGTTGAAGACTGAGCCGTCATCGAGAGGAGGCGCCATGCGTCCGGTAACAGACCTGCAGCGGAAGGTGGCGCCGTTTGAGGTCATCACCGAGATGGTGCCCGCCGGGGACCAGCCGGCCGCGATCGCCGAGATTGAGAAGCGGATCCGCGCGGGGGAAAAGGACACCGTCCTGCTCGGCGCGACCGGCACCGGCAAGACGGCCACGGTGGCCTGGCTGGCCGAGCGGCTCGACCGGCCGGTCCTGGTCATGCTGCCCAACAAGACCCTGGCGGCCCAGTTCGCCAACGAGCTGCGCGAGATGATGCCGCGCAACGCGGTCGAGTACTTCGTCTCCTACTACGACTACTACCAGCCCGAGGCGTACGTCCCGCAGAGCGACACCTACATCGAGAAGGACTCCTCGGTCAACGACGAGGTGGAGCGGCTGCGCCACTCGGCGACCAACTCGCTGCTCACCCGGCGGGACACGATCGTGGTCGCCTCGGTGTCCTGCATCTACGGCCTGGGCACCCCCCAGGAGTACGTCGACCGGATGCTCAGGCTCCGCATCGGCGACACCATCGAGCGCGACCAGCTGCTCCGCAAGCTGGTCGGCATGCAGTACACCCGCAACGACCTGGCCTTCACCCGGGGCACCTTCCGGGTGCGGGGCGACACCATCGAGATCATCCCGCAGTACGAGGAGCTCGCGGTCCGCATCGAGATGTTCGGCGACGAGGTCGAGCGGCTGTCCACGCTGCACCCGCTGACCGGCGAGGTGGTCAGCGAGGACCAGGAGCTGTACGTCTTCCCGGCCACCCACTACGTGGCGGGCGACGAGCGGATGGAGCGGGCGATCGCCGGCATCGAGGCCGAGCTCGCGACCAGGCTGGCCGAGCTCGAGCAGGCGGGCAAGCTCCTGGAGGCGCAGCGGCTGCGCATGCGGACCACCTACGACATCGAGATGATGCGCCAGGTCGGCAGCTGCGCGGGCATCGAGAACTACTCCCGGCACATCGACGGCCGCGAGCAGGGCTCCCCGCCGAACACGCTGCTCGACTACTTCCCCGAGGACTTCCTCCTCGTGGTCGACGAGTCGCACCAGACCGTGCCGCAGATCGGCGCGATGTACGAGGGCGACGTCTCCCGCAAGCGAGTCCTCGTCGACCACGGCTTCCGGCTGCCAAGCGCGATCGACAACCGCCCGCTGACCTGGGACGAGTTCCTCGAGCGCATCGACCAGACCATCTACCTGTCGGCCACGCCCGGACCGTACGAGATGAACCGCGTCGGCGGCGATGTCGTCGAGCAGGTGATCAGGCCCACCGGGCTCGTCGACCCCCAGGTCATCATCAAGCCGACCAAGGGCCAGATCGACGACCTGCTCGAGGAGATCAGGCTGCGGACCGAGCGCAACGAGCGCGTCCTGGTCACCACGCTGACCAAGAAGATGTCCGAGGACCTCACCGACTACC
>Ga0302314_10017365_pt1 | contig 12076 bp, 12 predicted proteins | sample III_Palsa_N2_3_FD_200533 | JGI IMG/M metagenome (GOLD analysis project Ga0302314, IMG submission 200533) | Peat permafrost microbial communities from Stordalen Mire near Abisko, Sweden - III_Palsa_N2_3 | ecosystem: Environmental > Terrestrial > Soil > Palsa > Peat permafrost | place: Sweden...
GATGACCACACGCGACCCCGCGGCACCGCAGATGGCACTGGACCGCGGAAGCCATCGTGGAAAACTAGCCCGCACCTTTACGCACGTAGCGGCGGGAAGTAGCGTCGGAGGAGTCCATTCGCAGCGTCCCAGTTCGCGCAGTGTAGGAGATCATAAAGTGACCGACCAGGAAACGGCGTGGCAGGCCGCGGAGGAGGCGGCGGCGGTACTCGGTCCCGAAGCCGGGATAATCGCCTCGGCGGACGCGGCCGGGCTCGGCGCGTCCACCTTCGCGGTGCTGCGGCGGGCCGCTCAGAAGCCCGGCGCCACCGCGGCCGCGACGCTGCGCTACTGGACCAGCATCGCGCTGGCCGGGCCGGTGGCCACGGCCCGCTGGCTAGGCGTCGACGCGCCGCCGCCGGTCCCCGTCCCCGAGGGCGACAAGCGGTTCGCCGACCGGACCTGGACAGATAACCCGGCGTTCTTCGCCGTCCGCCAGGCCCACCTGGCCGCGGCGCGGCTAGTTGACGACGTGCTCGCGGCCGGAGCAGGGAACGCCACCGACGACGCCAAGGCCGCGCTCGCCACCGGTTTCCTCCTCGACGCGATGGCGCCGACGAACTTCCTGCTCACCAACCCGGCCGCGCTCAAGCGGGCGCTGGAGACCGCCGGCGCCAGCCTGGCCGCCGGGGCTGGCCACTTCGCCGACGACCTGCTCAACAACGGCGGCCGGCCGCGCCAGGTGGACACCCGGCCGTTCAAGATCGGTGCGAATCTCGCCGCGACCCCCGGCAAGGTCGTGTTCAAGAACGACCTGATGGAGCTGATCCAGTACGCGCCGCAGACGCCGAAGGTCCGCGCGATCCCGGTCCTGGCCAGCCCGCCGTGGATCAACAAGTACTACGTCATGGACCTCGCGCCCGGCCGCAGCTTCATCGAGTGGGCGGTGCAGCACGAGCGGACGGTCTTCGCGATCTCCTACCGCAATCCGGACGCGTCGATGCGCGGCGTCACCCTGGATGACTACCTCATCCACGGACCGCGGGAAGCGCTCGACGTCATCGGGGACATCACCGGTTCGCCCAAGATCGACATCACCGGGCTGTGCCTCGGCGGGGCGCTGACCGCGATGCTGACCGCCTACCTGGCCGAGAAGGGCGACGACAGGATCGGCTCGGTCACGCTGCTCAACACCCTGCTCGACTACAGCGAGCCGGGAGTCCTCGGCACCTTCACCGACGAGAAGACCGTGGCCCGGCTGGAACAGAAGATGGCCGCCGCGGGCGTCCTGGAGGGCGGCCAGATGGCCGGCACCTTCGACATCTTGCGGGCCAACGACCTGATCTTCAACTACGTGGTATCGAACTGGCTGATGGGCCAGGACCCGCCCGCGTTCGACATCCTGGCCTGGAACGGCGACAACACCCGCATGCCGGCCGCCATGCACTCGTTCTACCTGCGCTCCTTGTACATGCGCAACGAACTGGCCCTAGGCGAGCTCGAACTGGCCGGCCAGAAGCTGTCGCTGTCCACCGTAACGAACGACACCTACGTGGTGGGCGCGATCAACGACCACATCGTGCCGTGGCACGGGTCCTACAAGACCGGCGGGCTCTTGGGCGGCACCGTCCGCTACGTGCTGTCGAGCGGCGGGCATATCGCCGGGATCGTCAACCCGCCCGGCCCGAAGGCCTGGTACGAGGCGGCCGAGTACGCCGGCGCCGACCCCGAAACGTGGCGCCGTGAGAACAGCAAGCACAAGGGCTCGTGGTGGGAGGACTGGACCGCGTGGTCCGAGTCGCGGGCGGGCGCGCTGGTCAAGCCGCCCCCGATGGGCAGCAAGCAGAACCGCGCCATCGCCGATGCTCCCGGTGACTACGTGTTCGGCTGATTTCAGCCTGTCGCGGACAGGAGGTTTAACTGATGGCTGACATGAACGGGCAGGTAGCCCTGGTGACCGGAGGAATCCGGGGTATCGGGCTGGCCATCTCAGAACGGCTGATGAACCGCGGCATCACGGTCGCGGCCGGCTACTCAAGCAACCACGATGATGCCCGGCTGTTCGCCGACAAGCACGCCGATCATGGCGTGACCGTCCACCAGGGCAACATCGGCCGCAACGAGGACTGCGTGCGGGTCATCGACGAGGTCATCGATCAGCACGGGCACCTCGACATCCTGGTCAACAACGCCGGCATCACGGTGGACAAGACGGTGCGGAAGATGACCCCGGCCGAGTGGGACCATGTCATCCACGTCAACCTGTCGGGCGCGTTCTACCTGTCCCGCGCGGTCTTGCAGCACATGCTCGACCGCGGCTACGGGCGGATCGTCAACATCTCCTCGGTCATCGGCTCAGCCGGCGGGTTCGGCCAGGCCAACTACGCGGCCGCCAAGTCCGGCATGTTCGGGCTGACCATGAGCCTGGCCCTGGAGACCGCGAGCAAGGGAATCACCGTCAACACGGTCACGCCCGGGTTCATCACCACCGAGATGACCGCGGCCATCCCCGCGGACGCGATGGAGAAGATCGTCAGCCGGATCCCGGTGGGCCGGCTCGGCGACCCGAACGAGGTCGCGCGCGTGGTGGAGTTCCTGGCCGACCCCGAATCGGGGTACATCACCGGCCAGGTCTACCCGGTTAACGGCGGCCTGTACATGTAGGGCATCCAGCGCTAGGCATCCGGCGGGCCGGCGGCGGGGATCGCGACGGCCACGCCGGCCAGCAGGCCGCCGTCCACCCGGATGTCCTCCCCGGTGACGAAGCTGGCCCGGGGGCTGGCCAGGAAGGCGACCAGCTCGGCGACTTCGCCGGGCTGCGCCACCCGGCCGAGGGGGTGGGAGCGCCCCCAGTCGTCAATGGTGCGCTGCGTCCCCGGCTCGCTGCCGTCGCTGAAGAGCCGGGCCGAGGCGCGCAGCATGGGAGTGTCGACCGAACCCGGGCAGACCGTGTTCACTCGCACCCCGTGCGGAGCTTCGTCGATGGCCATCGCCCTGACCATGGCGTTGAGCGCTCCCTTGGTCGCCGAGTAGGCCACCACCCGGCCCTGGGCCACGTACGACTGGACCGAGGAGACCACTACCACCGATCCGGAGGAACTGCGTCGCAGCTCGGGCAGCGCGGCCTTGGCGGCCAGGAAGACGCCCTTGACGTTGACCGCGAAGACCTCATCCCAGGTGGCTTCGTCGGTTTCGGTGACCGTGCCGTACCGCTGGATCCCGGCGCAGGTTACCAGGGTGTCAAGCGAGCCGAACGCCTCGACCGCGACCCGCACCGCCGCCACCATCGCCGCGCCGTCGCGGACGTCCGCGACGGCCGCCACGGCGGCGCCGCCCGCCGCGTTGATCGCCGCCGCGACCGCTGCTGCCTCGCCGGCGTCAGCCGAGCTCACCGCGACACGGGCGCCCCGAGACGCGAGCAACTCGGCGACGGCCCGGCCGATGCCGCTCGACCCGCCGGTTACCAGGGCCACGCTGCCGTTGTGCTCGTTCACCTGTTGTGTTCCTTTCGTGGAGGGATTACGGTCCGATCAGCACGTTCGCCTGCTCGAGGAGCTGCCCAAGTGTCACCTATCAACCGCCAGGTGCGGCTGGCGGCCCGCCCGTCCGGGTTGCCTAAGCCTGATGACTGGGAGTTCACCAGCGAAACTGTGCCTGAGCCGGGCGCCGGGCAGTTCGTGGTGGAGATCTCGCACCTGTCCATCGATCCGGCGATGCGCGGATGGATGAACGCCGGCGCCTCCTACATCCCGCCGGTCGAGGTCGGCGCGGTCATGCGGGCCGGGGCGGTCGGCCTGGTCACCGCGTCTGAGCATCCGGGTTTCGCCGTGGGCGACTACGTCTACGGCGCCTTCGGGGTTCAGGAATACGCCCGGTCGGACGGCCGGGGCGTCATCAAGATCGACACCTCGCTGGCCGGGCCGGCGACGTACCTGGGAACGCTGGGGATGACCGGCTTGACCGCCTACTTCGGCCTGCTGGACGTCGGCCGGATCCAGCCGGGAGACACGGTGGTGATCTCCGGCGCCGCCGGCGCGGTGGGCAGCGTGGCCGGCCAGATCGCCAAGATCAAGGGCTGCCGGGTCATCGGCATCGCGGGCGGGGCCGATAAGTGCCGGGCGGTGACGCAGGAGTTCGGCTTCGACGCGGCGATCGACTACCGGACGCAGGACGTGCGGAAAGCGTTGCGCGAGCACGCGCCGGGCGGCGTCGACGTCTACTTCGACAACGTGGGCGGCGAGATCCTGGACGCCGTCCTGACCCGGCTGGCCCGCGGAGCCAGGATCGTCATCTGCGGCGCGGTCTCGCAGTACAACGAGACCCGTGTCAAGGGCCCGGCCAACTACCTGATGCTGCTGGTGGCGCGCGCCACCATGGCCGGCATGGTGGTCTTCGACTACGAGGACAGGTATCCGGAGGCGATCGCCGAGCTGGCCGGCTGGCTCCAGGCGGGGCAGCTTGTCTCGCGCGAGCACGTGGTCCGCGGCACCGTCGGCGACTTCCACGACGTGCTGCTCATGCTCTTCGACGGGGCGAACACCGGAAAGCTGGTCCTCGCTCTGGAGAAGAGCTGAGGTCAAGCCCGCGAAGCAGGGCCTCGATCAGGGTGATCGCGCGGTCGATGTCGGGAGCGCGGTCGATGTCGGGAGCACGGGCGGCGATCACGTCGGCGTACAGGAACCCCTCGCTGAGGCGCACGATCGCGTAGGCCAGCGTCGGGGTGTCTATGCTCGCGTCGAAGGAGCCGCGGCGGCGTTCAAGATCGAGGAGGCTTTCCAGCGCGCCGGCGGTACCCGCGTGCACCGCGCTGCCGGTCCCGGTCAGGAGGCGCAGCGCGGTTTCCGGATCTGACTCCAGGAACGCCCGGAGCGGACGGTCGGTGCTGATGCCGCACAGCACTCCTGCGATCACGGCGATGAGCCGCGCCGTCCCGGCCAGTCCGGTGCTGGCCCGCACCTGATCGTCGAGGAGCCGGCGGGCCCGCCACCAGAGCAGCTCGTCCAGCAGCCGCTCCCGGTTGCCGGCCCGCCGGTACAACGTCGCGCGGGCCACGCCGAGCCGCCGGGCCAGAGACCGCATGTCGAGCCGCTGTCCCGCCACGAAGGCATCGACCGCCGCCGCGAAGATCTCGGCCGGGACCTGGCCCGGCACCGCGGTTCCCTCGGGGAGGACCGCGCGGGCGTCTGCGTCGCTGTCACCTGAGGCCTTGCTGGATGCCTGCGGGACTGATCTCATCAGCCAGCGGCGCCGGTGTCTGCGGCGCGGGTAGCGGCGGTGCGTTCGGAGGCCGCCTTCACCAGTGAGCCGAGCTCATCGACCAGGTAGCCGGCCAGGACATCGATATCGGGGACGAGCTCGCGGCAGCTGACCAGCCCGAAGTGCAGCTGGCCGAGGTAGCCCACCAGGGTGATGTTCAGGCCCTGGCCGTCGGTGACCACCGACACCGGGTAGTGGGCGATGAGCTTGGCTCCGGCGAGATACACCGGCACGTTCGGGCCGGGGACATTCGAGATCGTGATGTTGAACGGAGGCAGCCGGTGCAGCAGGCCGGTGGCGAAGACCACCCGGGCGGCCCGGGCCGTCAGGGCCGGCGGGGCGAAGTCGCTGATCTGATCCACCAGGCCCTGCGGGATCGCCGCCTGCTGGGCCTTCGCGGCTTCGGTCGCGGCGTGCACGATCTCCAGCCGGAGGCCGGGATCGCTGACGGTCGTGGGCAGTGTGGCCAGCATCGCCGACACCTTGTTGCCCAGCGCCCCGGCGGCGGCCGGGTCACGCACCGACACCGGGATCATCGCGACCAGCGGCTGGTCCGGCAGCGCGTCATGATCAGCGAGCCATCGCCGCAGGGCACCCGCGCACATCGCCATCACGACATCGTTGACCGAGACACCGAAGACCTTCTTCACCGCCTTGACGGTGTCCAGGTCGACGCTGCGGAACGCGACCCGGCGATGCGCCGTGATCGGCTTGTTGAACGGGGTCGCGGGGGCGCGCCCCGGGCTGGTGGCGATGATCCCGCCGTCGCCGCGGTTCAGCCCGAGCATGTTGCCGACCAGCGTGTTCACCGCCGGAGCCAGGGTCGGCAGGACCCGGACCAGCTCGTTGGTGATGCGCACGGTCTGGACCGGGCGCCAGGCCAGCTTCGCGGCCGCGACCGCCGCCAGCGCCGGCAGGCCCGGCGGCTTGGCGGGCGCGAACGGCTCGACGGCGGGCAGGTCACGGCCGGCCGGGGTGAGATCAAGCAGAACGGTCAGTAGCTCGGTGCCGGACGCACCATCGATCGCGGCGTGGTGGATCTTGGTGTAGACCGCGGCGCGCCTCCTGGCCAGCCCGGTGATCAGGTAGATCTCCCACAGCGGCCGGCTGCGGTCCAGCGGCCGGGCGTGCAGCCGGCTCACCTGTTCGGTCAGCTGCGCGTCCGATCCCGGCCGCGGCAGCGCGACCTCGCGGACGTGGTACTCGATGTCGAAGTCCGCATCGTCGATCCAGTAGGGCTGATCCAGCCCGAGCGGTACCTGCAGCAGCTTGCGGCGCAGCACGGGCACGAGCGGGATCCGCTCCGCCAGCACCTGGGTCAGCCGGGCCAGGGTCAGCGGCTTAGGTGCGCCGGCCCGGTCCAGCACGCACAAGCCCCCGACGTGGCCGGTGGTGGTGGCCGTCTCAAGGGCGAGGAAGGAGGCATCCAGTCCGGTGAGTTGCTGCATCCTGATGCTCCTGTGCGTGCGTGTCGGTGCCGTTCGGTCATTCAGTCGTTCAGGTAAAGTGCCGGTCCAGCCAGTCGGTGAGCACGCCGAGGACCTGACCGGGCACTTCGAGCTGGGGCGTATGCCCGACCCCGGCGAGGATAGCGCTGTCCCAGCCGGAATTGCGGGCCGCGGCCTGGCGGACCGCCGCCACCGGCACCAGCCGGTCGGCGGTACCGCCGATGAGCAGCACCGGGACCCGCGCCGCGGCCATCGTCGCGAAGTAGCGGCGCGAGCGGCCGACCACCCGCATCAGGGACCTGGCCGCCGCCAGGAGCGATTCGTCGCGGTGCGCGGCCGCCTCACGCTCGGCGGCCAGCGCGATCGCCGCCGTGACCATCGCGGGATCGGCCCGGGACGGGTCGGCGAAGCAGAGGTCGATGACGCGCTGGACAGCTAGCTGCGGTGTCTGGCGTGACTGGGCCCGCTTGAGGTAGAGCTCGCCGAGGCCGGGGATGGAGTACAACAGGAACTGGCTGGCTACCTGCCGGTCGGGCCTTTGCCGGGGCAGCGGCAGGGCGGGATCGATCAGCACAAGCCCGGCGACGGTGTCCGGGGCCGCGGCTGTCTGGAGCAGGGATATCAGCCCGCCCATGGAGTTGCCGACCAGGATCACCGGTGTCCCGGTGACCTCGCGGACGAACCGGTCGAGCAGCCGGGTGTTGTCCTGCACGGTGGAGTTGCCGCGCGTGCCCGGGGTCATGCCGAACCCGTGCAGGTCCAGCGCGACCGCGCGGCCGCGCGCCGCTAGCTGCGGTCCGATCAGGCACCAGTTCAGGTGCGAGCCGCCCAGCCCGTGCACGAAGACGACCGGCGGCCCTTGCGGCGCGGTCGTTTCTGGTACGGGTGTTGCTGGTGCGGGCGCTTCTGGCGCGGTTCGGGGCGGGCCTGGGCCGAACTCGATCCAGTGCACCGGGCCGTCGAGCGGGCTGACGTACCCGCGCGCGCCCCACGGGGCCGCGAACTCCCAGGGCGCGCGGGTCGTCCCGGCCGGGCCCGGCGGGTCCGGGCCGGTCATCGGCGGCCGGGGTAGAGCGGCCGCAGCAGCGGCGGCGGGCGGAACGGGGCACGCTGGCCGGGCGGGGCCGCGAGCCGGTCGGCGACCAGCCACAGCGTGGCCGGGTCGACGCCGAAGCCAAGATGGCTGCAGCGCACCTCGACGTTCTGGTGCAGCGCTGTCTCGGGCTCGATGCACGTGCGCCAGGACACGATGCCGTCCCAGCGCGAGTACACCGACGTGGACGGGGTGCTGATGGGCTTGGCGATCTGCCTTCTGACCCGGTGGGCGGCGGGCGCGTGCAGGTGGCTGAGGCGCTGATAGGGAAACTCGGCATGGCTCTGCCGCGGGTTGGTCTGGGCGAAGGGGCTGCCGAGGGTAATGACCTGGCGGACCAGGTCGGGATGGTCGCGCGCCATCTCCCTGGCGTAGATGCCGCCCAGGCTCCAGCCCACGAGCGATACCGGCCGGCCCGTCCGCTCGGCGTGCGCCATGAGCGATCGCGGCAGCCCGTCGAGCACCGCGTTGGTCGGCCCGCGATTGCGGCCAAGCTCCCAGCCGCGCACCTGGTAGCCGAGCAAGCGCAGGAACTGGCGCAGCACGGCCGTGCTGGTGTCGGAGGCCAGCAGCCCCGGCCACACCAGCACCCCGTGACCGTCGCCCCGCGGAGCGGTAGCCAGCCAGGGTGCCGCCAGTGCGTGAGCCGCCAGGTCAGCCAGCCCGCGGATGGGCTCGGTCAGCAGCAAGCCCACGCCCGGTCCGGCCGGGCGACTGGCGGCATCCCCGGCGCCAGCCCCATAGCCGGCGTCGGCGGCCGGTTCCCGGATGAGGTACACCATCGTCCCCTCGGCTCGCTTGGCTTGCTTCGCCGTGGAGGCCTAGGCAAGGGAGTGATACACACTCACTGTATGTCTCACTAACCAATATTGCCCCACGAGCGGTGCGGCAAAACGGGACGGGAGGTGCCTAGGCTGGGGACGTGAGCGACAAACCGCCCGCCGCGGCCCAGGCCCGGATGGCGGCCATCCGGGCCAGCGGCACGTGGGGGTCCGCGTTGACCGCGGACGAGTTCGCCGCCATCCGCGGCGCCGGCTTCGAACCCGTCGGCCAGGTGTTCGGCGCGGCCGTCTACAGCGTCGGGTACACCGGGTACAGCTGCCCCGGGACCTGGAGATCCGACGGTGACCAGATGCCACCAGAGCCGGCCACCCAGGTGTCCGGGCGGAACGGCCCGGGCTCTTTCGGCCCGCTGGTGCAGGCCAGGTACCAGGCCCGGCACGCCGCCATCGACCGGATGACCGCCGAGTGCGCCGAGCTTGGCGGGCACGGAGTGGTGGGCGTCCGGCTGTCGCGGGGGCCGTTCCCCCTCGGCGGGGCGCGGTTCCAGGCCGTCGGCACCGCGGTCCGCGCGCCGGGCCCCGCGCCCGGGCCACCGGTGCCTTTCACCTGCGATCTGTCCGGTCAGGATTTCGCCAAGCTGATCGTGGCGGGCTGGGTTCCCGCCGGGCTGGTGCTCGGCATCTCGATCGGGTCGCGCCACGACGACCGGGATACCGCCCGCCGGACTCACCGGTGGTCGGGCAACGCCGAGGTGGCCGGCTGGACCGAGCTCGTCGGCGAGTCGCGGCAAGACGCCCGGCGCCAGCTGGAACGTGAGGTCGCGCGATTCGGCGCCGAGGGCGTGGTGATCGCGTCGCTGCAGATGCGGGTGAGCGAACGGGACTGCCCGGCCGGCGTGGGGCGCCGCGACCATATCGTGGAGTCAACCGTTATCGGCACCGCCATCACCAGGTTCTGCTGCGGTGACAAGCGTCAGGCCGGGCCCGCCCTGGCCATCATGTCGCTCGACCCGCAACGGCGCCAGGCGGCCAGAATCCGGATATAGGCCGGGCGCCCATCCGGCTCGATGAGCGGGTTCCGGTGACTCGGGGTGTTACCACGCCCCGTTCAGAATTACTTTTCAAAAGAAAGGGGCGGGCCGGAAAACTGGTGCGTTCCCGAGCCCACCTCGAAAACCGCCTCCTGGATTCCGGCGGCCCCGGGAAAAGCCGCGAGGCCGGCCGGCGGCGGCCGCCGGCGTCGCGCACCCGGGCGGCGTCGGCACTGGGGATCCGCACGCTGGCGGTCACGTTCGGCGGGATTTCGGCGTCGAAGGTGAACCGGCCGCCGGTACGCCCCCAGCGGGTGCGGATAGGCCCGCGGACCGATGGGTAAGAGCCCGAAGCCCAGCTGAGCTGGCCACCGGGATGCGGGCGCAGCACCAGCCGACTGAAACCGGCCGATCCCGCCTCGGGCTCGATGCCGAGGACGAAACGGTAGAGCCATTCCCTCGGACTCCCGCATCCGGCGGCGGGCGAACCAGAGGCAGATCGAGAGCACGAACAGGTGGGCGAACACGATGCGGATGCCGAGAACGCCGAGCGATGACATGGCCAGGCTGAGCAGCAGAACGATCACGGGTCCGCAGTACCAGAGGACCTGGGCGACACCGCTATGCCTGCCGCGGGCGCCGTCCGGCGCCAGTTCCGCGATCAGGGTCCAGGAGGCGGGGACGTCGGCGCCGACCGCCAGGCCCGCGATCAGTTGGCGGACCAGGAGCATCCACGACGCCGAGGAGAAGATGATGATGAAGAGCAGCCCGAACGCGTAGAGCAGCATGTCCCACTGATAGATCTTCTTGCGGCCGAACTTGTCGCAGAGCCGTCCGCCGACCAGCGCCGATGCCGGCGGAGATCGCGTTGGAGCTGATCGCCTCGATCAGCCCGACGGTGGACGAGCTGAGATGGAACATGGCCGTCCACAGCGTGAGGCCGGCCGCCCCGGCCACGATGGACCCGGCGTCAATGTAGTTGGCCAGGCCCGCCAGGATCGTGTTCTTCCAGTGGGCCCGATCATCCAGGCCTGGGTCTTGCCGTCCTTGCTCGGTGTGGTCCATGCCGCGCCGTCCCTTGCTTCTAAGCCGAACCTTTCCTGATCAGCCAGCGCGGGAGGGTCACACCACCCGGCGCTGACGTTACATAGATCACTCCGCTCCCCGGTTTCGGCGCTTGAAGCGCTTCATTTCCGTCAGATTGCGATCCGGCCCTCGCTCTGGGCCGCACCGGGCCCGGCCTGGCCTGCGCCGGCCGCTGTCTTAGGCTGCCGGTATGGGAGAGGTCAAGGTGGGCACGGCGGGATGGACCGACCCGACGCTGATTGCCTCCGGGTGGTACCCGCCCGAGGCCAGCACGCCGGAGAAACGGCTGCGGTTCTACGCCCGCCAGTTCCCGCTGGTGGAGGTCGACGCCACCTACTACGCGCTGCCCGCCGAGCAGACCGCCAAGGCCTGGGCGGAACGGACGCCGGAGGAGTTCACGTTCAACATCAAGGCGTTCAGCCTGTTCACCCAACACCCCACCCCCGTCAAGGCGCTCCCCGCCGACCTGCGCGAGGCCGCGGGCCAAACCGGGAAGGCCCGGGTGTACCTCAAGGACGTCGACCCGGCGCTCGCCGATCAGGCCTGGGACCGGTTCCTGGCCGCCCTGCAGCCGCTGCGCGACGCCGGGAAGCTCGGCGCGATCTTGCTGCAGTTCCCGCCCTGGTTCCCGATCTCCCGCGCCAACAAGGACTACATCCTGGCCTGCGCGAGCAGAGCCGCGCCCACGCGGGTGTGCGTGGAGTTCCGCAACCGTACCTGGATGACCGAGGACAACCAGGAAGAGACCCTGGGCTTCCTGGCCAGCCACCGGCTGCCTTACGTATGCGTGGACATGCCGCAGGGCTATCCCAGTTCCATCCCGCCGGTGCTGGCGGCCACCAGCGACCTGGCCGTGGTCCGTATGCACGGCCACTCAGATAAATGGGCCAGCAAGGACATCCACGAACGGTTCGGCTACCGCTACAGTCCCGCTGAGCTGGAGGAATGGTCACACAGGATCGGGAACCTGGCGGCCGACGCCGAGGTCACCGACGTCTTGTTCAACAACTGCTACAGCAACTACGCCCACGTCAACGCCCAGCAGCTTTCCGCCCTGATCAGCACCTGAAACGTGCGGCGCGGGGCCGCTCCGGGTCGGTCTGGGTCGCTCCGGGCCGCTCCGGTGCGGAGCAGGCCGGGAGGGCATCTACATAAGCACATGATATAAATATCTTATGGAAATTTCCGCCGGCTCGGACGTGCGCCCTGCTGGCGATGCGTCCGGTGCTCGGTCCGAGCGCACCCTCGCCGTGGAAGTCGCGGCCAGGATCGAGCGCCTCCTTGGGCTATTCCGGTCACTGAGCCCGCCGAGCGGGCTGTCGCTCACGGCAGCCGCGACGCTCGCCACCCTGGAGCGGTCCGGTCCCAGCCGCCTCACCTCGCTGGCCGTCAAGGAGGGCG
>Ga0302314_10017366_pt1 | contig 12076 bp, 8 predicted proteins | sample III_Palsa_N2_3_FD_200533 | JGI IMG/M metagenome (GOLD analysis project Ga0302314, IMG submission 200533) | Peat permafrost microbial communities from Stordalen Mire near Abisko, Sweden - III_Palsa_N2_3 | ecosystem: Environmental > Terrestrial > Soil > Palsa > Peat permafrost | place: Sweden...
GTGTTCGACATGCGCACCCCTCCCCGATGCCGTGTTACGCGAGGGAGACTGCCACACCGAGCGGCGGAAAACGTGCCCCGCGGCCGGCTGGACAGGGCGCCGGGCCCAGCTGGTGCCGGCCTTGCAGGAGTGCAGGGTCGGTCCGCCGCCGCCGACCTCGGCGCCATGGACGCCTGCGATCTCCCGGCCGCGAAGCTGGCCGTGAACTCCCCAGAGCAGCGTCATGCGCTGCTCTGCGCCTGCGAGTGCGTGTGCGACTCCGAGGAGCGCGCGCGTGAGGAATCGACACACGACTGCGGGTTTGACCGGCGGCGGTGTGAACGCCACATCGCGGAAGCGACCGTGCTCCAGCAGCAGCTCGAGCGGGGCTGTGCGACGGTCGCCGTGGGCCTGGGCATCGCCGCGAGGGTGGCGGCGTCGCTCGCGGAGCTGATCGAGACCGAGATGCACGAGCGGGCGCACTGCTCTGAGGTCGTCCCGGCGGGCCTGGGGATCAGACGTGCGGCAGGCCTCATGTGGACGCTCGTGGCGCTCGATGCGGAGGTCGAGCGCGAGATCCTGCCGGCGCACGATAGCCCGCGCTGAGGGGCTCGGTCAGCCCTGTCAAGTAGCCGGCCCGGGTGGCCGATAGTGGAGAGTGGCAATGCGGCGAAACGTCCAGTCCGATCCCGTGTTCGCGAGCGCCGAGGAGAGCGCGGCGGCGGCGCTTCGCGAGCTGCCCGAGGCCCTCGTCCTGCTCTTCGATGAGGAGCTCCGCTTCGTCCTTGCGGCGGGTCAGGCGCTCGCTCGTCATGGAGATCCCCCTGCATACAGGCCGGGCCAGTTCCTCGGGGACGCGTTTCCGATGGACCTGTGGAGGCAGATCGAGCCGCTGTGTCGCTCCGCGCTGGCGGGCGAGACGCGCTCGCGCGAGATCTGGACCAGCGGGCGCGATCATTGCCTGATGATCGACATGGGACCCCTGCCCGGGCATGCCTCGGCGAACGAGGCGGGCGCCGCCGCCGCCGCCGGTGGTGTGGCGATTGTGCTCGACATCAGCGCGCGCAGGCAGGTGGATGCATTCAGCGCGCGTTCCGGGGACGATTTCGATGAGGTCTTCGAGCGGGCGCCGATCGCGACAGGGCTGCTTGATTCTGAGGGCCGGTGGCTGCTCGCCAACGGCGCGCTGAGCCAGATCACCGGCTACACGGTCGACGAGCTGATCGGCCGGCGCTTCGGGGAGATCGTGCACCCGGACGACGCTGAGAACGACGCCGGCGAGCGCCGGCGGCTGCAGGCCGGGGGGATTCCGGCGTTCCAGGTCGAGAAGCGCTACTTCGACGCCGCCGGAGAGGTCAACTCCGCGATCTTCTCGGTTGCCCTCGTGCGCGACCGTGACGGGTCTCCGCTGCACTACATCGTGCAGCTGCAGGACGTCTCAGAGCGTCAGCGGCTGGAGCGGGACCTGCTCCACCTGGCTGACCACGACCCGCTCACCGGCCTTCGCAACCGCAGGCTGTTCGAGCACGATCTGAGGCTTCAGGTGGCCCGCTCGCGGCGTTACGGCGAGGAGGCCGCGCTGATGATGATCGACCTCGACGACTTCAAGCAGGTCAACCGCCGGCACGGGCAGAGGGTCGGCGATGAAACGCTCAAGGCGGTCGCCAGAGCGCTCACGCGGCGCCTGCGCGAAACCGACCTGGTCGCGCGCGTGGGCGGCGACGAGTTCGCGGTGCTGCTGCCGCACATCGACGGGAAGGGCCTGAGAACGGTCGTGACCAGCCTCAGCCGCGCCGTGCCGGAGTGGAGCATCGAGGTCGGCGATGCCGTGCTGCATTGCTCCGCCAGCGTCGGCTTCGCCATGATCGATCAGCAGACCGCCGGCGCCGAGCAGGTGCTCGCCGAGGCCGATCGATCGATGTACGCCGCCAAGCGGACAAGGGCGTCGGCGCTGCGCCCCGGCGGGGCACGCGGCGGTCTCAGCTGAGCTCGGCGGCGCGCGCCGCCGTCCTTGACCGCTGAACCCTCCGCCTCGGCGATTACGCTCAAGCGATGCAGCCGCACGAGCGACTTGCGGTGATCGACCTGGGCTCGAACTCGTTCCGGCTGGTCGTGTTCATGGCCCATGAGGGCTGGTGGAAGCGCACCGACGAGATCTATGAGCCGGTGCGTATAGGTGAGGGGCTGGCCGCGAGCGGCCGCCTCGGCGAGGAGCCGATTGAGCGGGCCCTGGCGACGCTCGACGTCTTCGCCCACTTCTGCCGCGCCAGCGGGCTGGGCGCCGGCGCCGTCGACGCGGTGGCGACGAGCGCGATCCGCGACGCCGAGAACGCCGAGGACTTCCTTGCGGCGGCGCGCGCCAGCACCGGCCTGCCGATTCGGGTGCTGAGCCGCGAGCAGGAGGCGCGCTACGGCTACATCGCGGCGGTCAACTCGACGACCCTGAGCGACGGCTACGTCCTGGATCTCGGCGGCGGCTCGATGCAGCTCGTGCACGTCGTCGGCAGGCTGGCTCGCGAGTTCGGCTCCTGGCCCGTGGGCACCGTGCGGATGACCGAGCGCTTCCTGCCCGCGAACGGGCCCGCCAAGCGCAGGCAGATCGAGGAGCTTCGCGACCACGTCGCCTCACAGCTCGATCAGGCCGCGTGGCTGTCCGACGGCGCCCGCCCACAGCACGCCCGGCGCCTGGTCGGCATCGGCGGGACGGTGCGCAACCTCGCCGCCGCCGCTCAGCGCGCCGCGGGACTGCCCTCCACAGGGGTGCAGGGAATGATCATCGAGCGCGAGGCCCTCGACGAGCTGACCCAGCGGCTCGCGGCGCTGCCTGCGGCCGAGCGCAGCAGCATCCCGGGCATCAAGCCGGCGCGCGCCGACCTGATCCTGGCCGGGGCGGTCGTCGTGCAGGGCGTGCTGCGCGCCGGCGGGTTCGAGGGGCTCGAGACCACCGAGGCCGGGCTGCGCGAGGGCGTCTTCTTCGAGCGCCTGCTGGCCGAGCACTGGCCCGCGATCGGCGCCGCCGGGGACGGCGCCGATCGCTCGCCGCTGTTCGAGGATGTGCGCCGGGCGAGCGTCCTGAACCTGGCGGCCCGCTACCACCCCGACCTCACCCACACCCGCCACGTCGCCGAGCTCGCGCTCGGGATGTTCGACGAGCTGGCGCGGCTCGGCGTGCACGACGGTGATGCGCGCGAGCGCGAACTGCTGTGGGCGGCCAGCATGCTGCACGACATCGGCATGTCGGTGGACTACGACGATCACCACAAGCACTCCCGCTACCTGATCCTCAACGGCGGCCTGCCCGGTTTCTCCCCCGTGGAGGTCGCGATCGTGGCGCAGGCCGCCCGCTACCACCGCAAGGGGATGCCCGAGCCGGGACCGCTCGAGGCTCTGTTCGGGCCCGAGGACGTGGCCACGCTCGACCGCTGCGCGGTGCTCCTGCGCCTGGCCGAGGATCTCGAGCGCTCGCGTGACCAGCTGGTGCGAGGAACGCGCTTCAGGGTGGTGGACGCCGCCACGAGGGCGCAGGGCGGGGGGGCGCACGGCGAGCGCAACGGGGTGGCGGGCCCGATCGGGGAGATCGAGCTGAAGCTGATCGCCGATGGCGAGGCGGCCGTGCCGCGCTGGGCCGCCGGCCGGGAGACCGAGCTCTTCGCACGTGCCTTCCACAGCCGTCTGTCCGTGGCCGCTTAGCCGAAGCGGCAGAGCCGGCGGGCGCCCGCGCAAGCGCCTCAGCGGGCGTCAGCCCGCGGCGAGCGCCCGTTCGTGTCCCCGGCAGTCGAACAGCACGAGCCCAAACGGGTAGCCGACGGGGCTGTTCCAGGCGGACGGCGCCAGCTCGGCGCAGGCACGCAGCACCGCCCTCGTCGCGCGATTGCCTCCGCGCAGGGAGTACTCGCCGCCCAGCAGCACATAGCGCGCCTGCCCCAGCGCCACCAGGCGCGCGAGCCCCGCACCGTCGAGCGCCGGGTCGGTGCCGCTGTAGCCGCCCATCGCGCCCGCGTCCAGCCCGGACAGCATCAACGGGGCTGCCGTATCGGAGGCGACGGTGAGAAGGGCCCAGCGCGACCCCGGATCGTGGCTTCGGACGTAGTCGGCCAGCGCCCGATCGATGGCGAGGTCCTGCTGGTTGACGCCATATCCGCCCGGCCCGGCGAAGTGCCTGGGTCCCGCGACCGGGAAGGTGCCCTCGACCGGGGCAAGCCAGGTCGTTGTGGCGTAGGCGGTCGGCGCCACGAGCAGCAGCAGGAACGTCAGGGCGAGCGCCGGCGCCGCCAGCCGGCGCAGCGCGATGAACGCAGCCATGCCGAGCGCGGCTCCCACGAGGAGCACCGGTACGAACCACATCATGTAGTGCTCGCGGTGCATGAGCACCACCTGCGCCAGCGCCGTCGCCGCCACCGCGCACGCCGCGAGCGCCAAACCCCAGGTCCGCCGCCGCCCCCGCGCGAGCGTCACGAAGGCAGCCGCGCCCGCGCCCGCCATCGCCGCGGTCCCCGGCTCGAGCGCCGAGACGTAGTAGGGGTGGACGATCCCCTTGGACAGGCTCAGGACCGCCGCCTCGACGAGGAACCATCCCCCGAGCACGAGCGCGGCGGCCAGGCGCGGGTCGCGTCGGCGCGAGGCCTCGGGCGAGGACCCTTCGCGTGGCCGCCCTCCGCGGCGGTCGAGCAGTACGAGCAGCGCCACACCGAACAGGCCGAACAGCGCAAACGGCAGCATCCAGCCGGCCTGGTCGCCCAGGCCCACGCCGAACAGGCGCACGGGGCTGGGGGACCCGGCGAAGGGGATCGGAAGCTTTTCCCTGCCCGTCGAGGCCTTGGCCGCCGCTTTCGGCGCAGGTCTCGGCCTCGCTCTGGCCGCCGGCCTCGGCGCGGGACGGTGCAGGGCCGGGTTCGATGCGGGGGCGGCGCGAGCGGCGCGAGCGGCGGCGTTGACCGCGCGCTGGCGGGCGGCGGGCACATACCCGCCCGGGCGCACGGCCACATGATGCGGGCCGCCTTCCTGGCCTTCCACGCGTCCCAGACCGTTGTATTCGAACGTCAGCCCGAGCTCGGAGTTGTTCGTCGAGCTGCCCACGTAGGGGCGCTTCGAGGCGGGCGTGAGGTCGACAAAGGCGATCCAGGCGAAGGACACCACCGCCATCACCAGGCCGGCCGCCAGCAGCTGGGTCATGCGGCGGGCCAGCGATCCCGGTGCGCACAGGAGGTAGGCAACGGCGATGCCGGGGACGATCAGATAGGCCGCGAGCGTCTTGGTGTTGAAGGCCAGTCCCACGACCACGCCGCAGCACAGCAGCGCCCGCCAGCGCCCGCCTTCCGCTGCCCGCAGCCCGAGGCTGCAGGCCAGCACCATCAGCAGGATCAGGACCGGGTCCACGCCGTTGTCGCGCGAGACGGCCACGAACGAGGGGAGCACCGACAGGGTGAGGGCTCCGGCGAAGGCCGCCGCCGTGCCCAGGCGCCGCTCCATCAGGAAGTACAGCAGCGCCACCGCCAGCACCCCGGCGATCGCCTCGGGAAGCAGCAGGCTGAGCGGCGAGAAGCCGAACACCTTGGCGCTCGCCGCCTGCACCCACAGGGCCAGCGGCGGCTTGTCCACGGTGATCAACCCGCCCGGATCGAACGACACGAACAGGAAGTTGTGCAGCGAGCGGAGCATCGAGGACACGGCGGCCGAGTAGAAGATGTTGGAGTAGCCGTTCTGGGAGAGCCTGTTCGTGTTCAGCACCGCCGAGATCGCCACGGGCACGATGACCGCCAGGTGGCGCAGCTGCCGGCGCTCGCCGAACAGGCGCCTGCCGCGCTCGCGCAGCGTCTGGCCAGGCGGCCCGACGCCGGTGGATGGCGGCACCGTCGCTTGGGGCGGGGCGGTGTGCGGCACGAAGTCCATAGGCGTTTGGTGTTGGTCGACTGGCGCTTGTCGGGCTATCGCCCAAGCGGCGAATCCGCCTCCTATGGTCAGCTCGCGAGCGCCGCCAGCAGCCGGTCGATGTCACTCTCGTCGTTCCACGCCCCGACCGACGCCCGCAGCCACGGCCGCCCTGGGATGTTACGCACGATGATCCCGGCCGCCGCCAGGCGCGCCCGCTCGGCCGGCGGGTCGGCGCTGTGAAAGGAGACGAGCGTCGTGTCGCCGCGGGGGGCCGGCTCCCGCCCGCGCTCTGAAAGCAGATCGGACAGCCGCGCGGCCAGAGTGCGAGCGCGCTCGTGCACGTCAGCCCAGCCCGCCGACTCGAGCACGCCGACGGCTGTGAGTGCGCAGGCGACCGTCTCCGCGCTCAGCGACATGGAGTCGAAGCGGCGGGCATCCTCGTGCACCCCGGCATCCAGTCCGGCATCCGGGTGGGCCTGGTTGGGGTAGCCGCGCCTTGATACCTCCAGGCGCTCGCGCAGGCCGGGGCTCACATACAGCATGCCCGTGCCGTCGGGACCGCACAGCCACTTCTGTCCCGCCCCGGCGTAGGCGTCGCAGCCCAGCGCGTGCACGTCGACCGCGATCGCGCCGACGCCCTGGGCGCCGTCGAGCAACACCGGAACGTCCACGAGCGAGAGCTCCGCGGGGGCCAGCAGGCCGCTGACCCAGCCCACATGCGAGCATGCAACCAGAGCGGTGGCCGGACCGACCGCCTCGGCGATGGCGGGCAGCGGCACTTCGCGCACGACCGCGCCCCGCAGCTCACGCGCGGCCGCCAGCGCGCCGAGCAGCCCCGGGTGCTCCTCGTCGCTCGTCAGAATCTCCGCTCCGCGCTCAAGCGCCAGCCCGCCGATCGTCTGGGCGATCCCCTCGCTCGTGCAGGTGGTCAGCGCGACGTCGGCGGCGTCGCAGGAGAGCACGCCGGCGTAGGCGGAGCGCAGCTCGCGGTTGAGCTCAAAGCGCCGTTCGAAATGCGCCTGCGTGCGCCCGTCGCGCAACTCGCGCCCGAGCTCGGCGGCGACGGCCTTGACGGCCTGGGCCGGCAGCGGCCCGTCGGTGCCCGCGTTCAGATATGCGAGCCGATCGAGCACCGGGAACTCGGCGCGCAGTCCAAGATGATCCACAAACCGCGAGAATACCCCGATGTCCGGCACTCGCCCCGAGGCGCCACTGTGGCAGCCGTCCCCAGAGCAGCAGAAGCGCACCGAGATGTCGCGCTTCATGCTGTGGGCTGCCGAGCGGAGTGGGCGCCCGTTCGCCGACTACGACGAGCTGTGGCGCTGGTCGGTCGACGAGCTCGAGGACTTCTGGGCGAGCGTGTGGGAGTACTTCGGCGTGCGAGCGTCGCGATCGCCCGAGCGCGTGCTGGCCTCTCGCAGCATGCCCGGCGCGAGCTGGTTCGAGGGCTCAGAGCTCAACTATGCCGAGAACATGCTTCAGGGCCTGCGCTCGACCGGTGCGCGGGACCCTGCGGCGGTGGCCGTGCTGCACACCTCCGAGCTGCGCGCCCTCGATCAGCTGAGCTGGGGCGAGCTGTCGGCCAAGGTTGCCGCCGCGGCCGAGGGCCTGCGCGGCCTGGGAGTGGGCCGGGGTGATCGCGTGGTCGCCTACATGCCGAACATCCCCGAGACGCTCATCGCCTTCCTGGCGGTCGCCTCGATCGGCGCCGTATGGTCCAGCGCGGCGCCCGAGTTCGGCGCGCGCAGCGTGGTCGACCGCTTCGCCCAGATCGAGCCCAAGGTGCTGCTCGCCGTCGACGGCTACCGCCACGGGGGCAAGGACTTCGACCGTACCGCGGCCGTGCGCAGCATTCTCGAGGAGCTGCCGACGGTGGAGCATGTGGTCGCCGTGCCCTATCTGCATGCCGCCAGCGCTGAGGACGGGGGCGGCGCGGGCGAGCCGGCCTGGCCGGGCCGGGCGGCTCCTCCTCGCGGGCTCGGCTGGCAGCAGCTGCTCGAACGTGGCGAGGGCGCCGAGCTCCGCTTCGAGCAGCTGCCCTTCGATCAGCCCCTGTGGGTGCTGTACTCCTCGGGCACCACCGGCCTGCCGAAGGCGATCGTGCACAGCCACGGCGGGATCCTGCTCGAGCAGCTGAAGAAGAGCCTGCACCTCGACCTGCGGCCCGGAGACCGCATGTTCTGGTTCACCACCACCGGCTGGATGATGTGGAACTTCCTCGTCGGCTGCCTCTTCAGCGAGGCCGCGATCGTCCTCTACGACGGCAGTCCCGCCCACCCCGATCTGGGCGTGCTGTGGCAGCTGGCCGAGCGCGCCGGCATCACCTGCATGGGGGTCAGCCCGGGCTTTCTGGCCGGCTGCGAGAAGGCCGGCATCGAGCCGGGGCGCGATTACGATCTGACGGCGCTGCGTGCGATCGGCGCGTCGGGCTCGCCGCTGTCGCCGGAGAGCTTCAGGTGGGTATACGAGCACGTGCGCTCGGACATCTGGCTGTTCTCGACCAGCGGCGGCACCGACGTCTGCACCGCGTTCGTGGCCGGCTGCCCGCTGCTTCCGGTGTACGAGGGCGAACTGCAGTGCCGCGCGCTCGGCTGCGCGGTCGAGGCCTGGGACGAGCAGGGCCGCAGCCTCACAGATGAGGTGGGCGAGCTGGTCATCACCGAGCCGATGCCCTCGATGCCGGTGTTCTTCTGGGCAGACGAGGACGGCGAGCGCCTGCGCGAGAGCTACTTCTCGATGTACCCGGGAATCTGGCGCCACGGCGACTGGATCCGCATCACGCCGCGGGGCGGCGCCGTCATCTACGGGCGCTCTGACTCCACCATCAATCGCCAGGGCGTGCGCATGGGCACGAGCGAGATCTACCGAGCGGCTCACGGGGTGGATGAGGTTCTCGACGCGCTCGTGGTGGACGTCCCCGCGCGCGCCGGCGGCGAGGAGCTGCGCATGCTGCTGTTCGTGGTCCTGCGCGACGGCACGGTCCTCGATGACCATCTCAGCAACGCGATCAGGCGCCGCATCCGCGAGGACTGCTCGCCTCGCCACGTCCCCAACGAGATCCTCCAGATCGAGCAGGTGCCGCGGACGCTGTCCGGCAAGGTGCTCGAGGTGCCGGTCAAGCGCATCCTGATGGGCGTCCCCCCGCAGGAGGCGGCCAGCGTCGACTCGCTCGCGGACCCGCACTCGCTGGACTACTTCGCAGAGCTCGCCGAAACGCTCTGAAGCGAAGGCGAAGGCCCGGCCAGCGCGCGCCGAGGCCGGCGACGCTCACCGCCGTGCGGGGCGCGGGCGCGATTGCCTCCCGCCTACAGCCCCATCGACCGTCCCACGATCTCCTTCATGATCTCGTTCGCGCCGCCGTAGATCCTCGTCACGCGGGCGTCCGCGAACGCGCGGGCGATCGGGTACTCGAGCATGTAGCCGTAGCCGCCGTGCAGCTGCAGGCAGCGATCGACCACGCGTCCCTGAAGCTCCGTGCACCACCACTTCGCCATGGCCGCATCCTCCGCCGTCAGCTCTCCGGCGGACAGCTCCTGCACGCAGCGGTCGACGAACGCACGCGCGATATCCGTTTCCGTGCGCAGCTCGGCGAGATTGAAGCGCGAGCTCTGAAAGCTGCCGATCGGCTGGCCGAAGGCGCGGCGCTCGCGCACGTAGTCGAGCGTCCATGACAGCGCCGCCTCGGCCGCCGCCACCGCCGCGGCCGCGATCGACAGGCGCTCCTGGGGCAGGTTGGAGACGAGGTAGCGGAAGCCCTCGCCCTCCTCGCCGAGGCGATTCTCGACAGGCACGCGCACCTCCGCGAACGACAGCTCGGCCGTGTCCTGGGCGTGCTGGCCGATCTTCTCGAGGTTGCGCCCCCGCGAGAAGCCCTCCATCCCGCGCTCGAGCACGACAAGGCTTATGCCGCGATGGCGCTCGGAGGGGTCGGTCTTCACGGCCACGATCACCAGGTCGGCGTTGATGCCGTTGGTGATGAACGTCTTGGTCCCGTCGACCACGTAGTGATCGCCCTCGCGCCGCGCCCGCGTGGACATGCCGGCGAGGTCCGAGCCGATGCCGGGCTCGGTCATCGCGAGCGCCGTGATCAGCTCACCGGAGACGATGCCCGGAAGCCAGCGCTCGCGCTGGGCCTCGTCGCAGTAGGTCAAGAAGTAGGGCAGGCAGATGTCGTTGTGCAGCGTTATCCCCAGGCCGAAGCCGCCCACGCCCGCGCTCTGGGTCTCCTCGCCGATGATCACGTTGAAGCGGAAGTCCTCGGCGCCCGCGCCCCCGTAGAGCTCCGGCACGGCCATGCCGAGAAAGCCCCCGCGGCCGGCCAGCGCAAACACCTCGCGGGGCACGATTCCCGCGCGCTCCCACTCCCCGTAGCGTCCCTCATCGCCGACCACCTCGCGTTCCAGGAACGTCTGAAAGCTCGCCCGGAAGTCGTCGTGTACGTCCTCGAACAGCGTGCGCCGCATAAGCAGGGCAGCCTAGCGTTCGCGCCGAGCGCCCGCACCGCCTCAGGCCGCGACGAGGTCGCCACCGGCCTCGGCGGCCGCAGCGCCGGACGGCCGGCCCCGATATCCCGGCTTGGCCAGCAGCAGCTGGACGTCCTGGATGCGCCGCTCGCGGAAGCCGCCCTCGCAGTAGCTCAGATACAGCTCCCACAGCCTGCGGAAGCGCTCGTCGTAGCCCAGCTCGGACAGGCGCTCGCCGGCGTCGAGGAAGCGCTCGCGCCAGCGCTCGAGCGTCGTGGCGTAGTGGTCGGTGATGTCCTCCAGGTGGACCTGGCGGAAGTCGGTCACGCGCGCCACCGAGCGCGAGATGATCTCAAGCGAGGGCAGGCACCCGCCGGGGAAGATGTAGGTGTTGATGAAGCTCTTGCCCGCCTTCTCGACGTGATAGGCGCGGTCGTCGATCACGATCGCCTGCAGGAGCATCGCGCCGTCGCCGACAACGAGCTCAGAGCAGCGGCGGAAGAACGTCGGGAAGTACTGCCAGCCCACGGCCTCGATCATCTCGATCGACACGAGCTTGTCGTAGCGGCCGCTCAGTTCGCGGTAGTCCTCGAGCAGCACCGTCACCCGGTCTGACAGGCCCGCCTCGCGCACCCGCGCACTCGCGTAGTCGTGCTGCTCGCGCGAGATCGTCGTGGTCGTGACCCGGCATCCGTAGCGCTGGGCCGCATACACCGCGAGGCCGCCCCAGCCGGTGCCGATCTCGAGCAGATGGTCCTCAGGGGCCAGCTCGAGCTTCGCGCACACGAGCTCGAGCTTCGCCAGCGACGCCTGCTCGAGAGTGGCGGCGGGCGAGTCGAACACGGCGCACGAATACATCATCGTCGAGTCGAGAAACAGCGAGAACAGCTCGTTGCCGAGGTCGTAGTGGGCGGCGATGCGCCTGCGCGAGCGGACCGGTGTGTTGCGCGCGAGCCAGCGCCCCCACCGCTGAACGGGGATCAGAACGGGCGCCAGCACGCGGCGCAGGTTGTCGAGCGCGCGCACGTTCAGCGCCGCGATGCGGGTCAGCGCCACGAGGTCGTCGCACTCCCACAGCCCGTCCATGTAGGACTCGCACAGCCCCACGCTGCCGCCCAGCAGGCGGCGGTAGAAGCGCTCGGAGCGAACCTCGACGCACGCGTGCAGCCGGCGCCCGCCGGCGCGCTCGCCGAAGCTCATGCGCTCGCTGCCCTCCACGATCTCGAGCTCTCCGCCGCGCGTTCGCTCGAGCAGCGCGAGCACGACCCGCCGGCAGGCGCGATCCCTCAGCCTGTGAAGCCATCGCTTCGGCGGCGGCTCGCCGCCGGCGCCGCGCGCAGCGTCCCTGCGTGCGCGGATCATGTCGCCGCGGCTCCGCTCTTGGGGTGGGGGAAGTAGCTCGCCCCGCCGAGCCTCAGGCGCAGGGCCTGGGCATATATGCGGGTCGTGATCCGAGCCGTCAGCAGCGGGTAGCGGATGAGCGCCCCGCGCAGCGACGCCGGGGTGATCTCCCGGCGGGCCAGCGACAGCGTGGCGTCGAACGTCCGCGCTCCGCCGGGCCGCTGTGACTCGATGTGCACCGACAGCCGCTGTGCGGGCTCGGTCAGCCGCCAGTCATACACCTGATCCATGCCCATCAGCGGCGACACGTGCAGGCGCTTCTCGAACCGCCCGCGCATCAGCGCGGAGCCGCCGCGGTCCGCCGGCGCGCCGACTCCCATCACATAGGGATGGCTCTCTCCCCATGGCGTGTTGGTGACGTA
>Ga0302314_10017369_pt1 | contig 12075 bp, 8 predicted proteins | sample III_Palsa_N2_3_FD_200533 | JGI IMG/M metagenome (GOLD analysis project Ga0302314, IMG submission 200533) | Peat permafrost microbial communities from Stordalen Mire near Abisko, Sweden - III_Palsa_N2_3 | ecosystem: Environmental > Terrestrial > Soil > Palsa > Peat permafrost | place: Sweden...
CTTCGAGGGGCGCGCCTGGCAGGTCGTGGCCCTGCGGGACGCGGTGGTGAGCCTGGTCGACGAGTCCGGGACCTCGGCGGCGGTGCTGGTGACGCACCTGTGCGAGGCCGAGGGCTTCCGGGTGGTCGGCAGCCGGCCGGTCGCCGAGGCCCCGCAGTGGGGCCTGTTCGAAGGGGTCTCCGAGCGCCAGCGCGAGCGGGCCCTGGCCTGGCAGCGGCACATCAAGGAAGTCGAGACCGGGCTGCCCACCGGAGCCCAGGGAGAACCGAAGCCGCAGTACCACCCGGACAAGTCCACCATGGCCGAACGCGAGCAGGCCAAGGCCGACGAACTGACCGCCCTGGGCTGGCCCGGGGTCAGCCGGTCCACGGTGACCCGGATGCGCTCCAGCTACCGTCAACGGGGCCTGTGGGGGCTGGTGGACCACCGCACCACCCGCGGCAGCAGCCGCACCGGGCGCGCGGACGAACGCGTGGTGGTCGCGGTCATGGAAGCGCTGCGGCGCCAACGCGGGCGCTCGAAGGGAACGGTGCGGGGCCTGCGGCACCTGACCGGGCAGATCCTGGAGGAGACCCACGGCGTAGGCGAGGTCAAGCTGCCCCCGGAGTCGACGTTCCACCGCCTGGTCAACGCGCTGGCCGACCCGCAGGAGCTGCCCGGGCGGCCCGCGCGCACCGCGACCAACCCGACCCGGCCCTTCCGCCCCACCGCGGTCCTGCGGCCGGGCGAGCAGGTCATGCTCGACACCACCCGCCTGGACGTCATGGCCGTGTTCGACCACGGCATCACCGGACGCCCCGAGCTCACGATCGCCCTGGACGTGGCCACCCGGTCGATCCTGGCCGCGGTCCTGCGCCCGACCGGCACCAAGTCCGTGGACGCGGCCCTGCTGCTGGCCGAGATGGCCGTCCCCCACCCCATGCGGCCCCACTGGCCCCATGCCCTGGAGATGTCGCGGGCCAGCGTGCCCTACGAGCGTCTGCTGTCCCTGGACCAGCGCCTGCAAGGAGCAGCCGCGCGCCCTGTGGTGGTGCCCGAGACCGTCGTGGTCGACCGCGGCCGGGTCTTCGTGTCCGAGGGCTTCCTGGCCGCGTGCGAGACCCTGGGGGTGAGCGTCCAGCCCGCTCCCCCGCGCCAGCCCGCCGCCAAAGGCCCTGTGGAGCGCACGTTCGGCAGCATCAACAGCATGTTCTGCCAGTACGTGGCCGGCTACACCGGCTCCAACACCACCCGCCGCGGCCGCGACGTGGAAGGCGAAGCCCGCTGGAGCCTGCCGCAGCTCCAGGACCTCCTCGACGAGTGGATCACCGCCGGGTGGCAGAGCCGGCCCCACAACGGGCTGCGGCACCCCATGATGGCCGCCACCGCCCTGTCCCCCAACGAGATGTGGGGCGCCCTGGTCTCGGTCTGCGGCTACCTGCCCATCCCGCTGACCGGCACCGACTACGTCAACCTGCTGCCCACACTGTGGAAGGCGGTCACCGAGCGCGGCATCCGCATCGACCACCGCACCTACGACCACCACACTCTGAACCCCCACCGCTCCCACCCCTCCCCGACCGGGGCCAAAGGCGGCCAGTGGGAGGTCCACCACAACCCCCACGACCTGCGGCAGGTCTGGATCCGGCTACCCGACGGCACTCTGGCAGAGATCCCCTGGATCCACCGCGACCACACCGCCTCCCCCTTCAACGACCACATCTGGCAGTACCTCAAAACCCAGGTCGCCCGACGCCCCGACCAGCAGCACTACGAAGCCGACCTCGTCCGCGCCCTCGACGACCTCCTACGCCGCGCCCGCACCGGAACCGGCACCCCCACCGAACAGACCCGCACCACCCGCCACCTCCCCACCCAGGCCGTATCCCCGACGACGCCCGCACCAGCAGGAAGTGGGGGCGTACCCGGGCGGCGCGGAGCAGCAGGCGTGGCAGGCCCGCAGCCGGGGACCGCGGGGAAAGTGCCTGGGCCGTCCGCCCCCGGCCCGGGGGTGGGGGCAACCGGGGCGGGAACCGGCGGACCGGCGGGTCCGGTACACGCCGGGGCAGGAGACGAGTGGGGCGAGAGCCTGGAGGACTTCGACGACGACTACGACCAGGACGAGCAGAGCGGCGCGGCCGCGGTCGGGTTCGCGCTCTACGACGCGCGCAAGGAGGCCGAGCAGTGGTAGCCCGCACCAAGACAGCAGTACCGGCACCGGAGCCGGTGACCGAGGAGGTCGCGCCGACCACCTGGCAGCAGTGGCAGCGCTTCGCCGCCGAACCCCCGCCCGCCCCACCGGACCCCGCCCAGCCGCGCCGCACCGTGGAGGAGCGGATCGCGTACCACTCGCGGTTCGTCACCGTGCACACCCCCGCCATCGCCGACACCTCCCTCGAAGTGCGGACCCTGATGGCGGTCGGGCGCTACCAGCGGGCCACCGCCCGGCCCGGCCTGATCCTGACCGGGCCGCCCACCACCGGCAAGACCACCACCCTGCTGGAGGTCGGCCGCACCTGCCACCTGGCCGAGACCGCCCGCACCGGGCCCCGGCGCGACCACGTCCCCGTCGCCTACCTCCTGGTGCCGCCCGGTGCCAGCGCCAAGGCCCTCGCCCTGGAATTCGCCCGCTACCTCGCCATCCCCGTCTCCACGCGCATGACCCTGGCCCAGATCACCGCGGCGGTGTGCCACACCTACCAGCAGGCCGGGGTCCGCCTGGTCCTGATCGACGAGATCCACCGCCTCAACCCCCAGACCACCAACGGCGCCAGCGCCGCGGACTTCCTCAAAGACCTCACCGAGAAGATCCCGGCCACCTTCGTCTACGCCGGCATCGACGTCACCAACACCCAGTTGTTCACCGGCACCGCCGGCGCCCAACTCGCCGGACGCTCCTCCCTGGTCGACTGCGACCCCCTACCCGCCACCGCGGGCACCACCACCCCGTTCCGCGACCTGGTCGCCGCCATGGAGAACGCCCTGGACCTGGCCCACCACCGCCCCGGCACCCTGCTCCGCCAAGCCCCCTACCTCCACCAACGCACCGCAGGACGCATCGGCAGCCTGTCCCGGCTGATCCGCCGCGCCGCCATCACCACCCTCCTGGACGGCACCGAGAAGATCACCAAACCCGTGCTCGAGGCGATCACGCTGGACCACCTCGCCGAGGAGCACTACCGGCCCCGCACCCCCACGCACACCGCCACGGCGCGGACCCGGCGCCGATGACCTACGGGCCCGCCGACCCGCCGCGCACCGGGCCCGCGACCGGACGCGAGCAGCAGCACCCGCCCACCGCACCCGGCGCAGCCACCCGCACACCAGCAGCCGAACGGACGGCGCAGCAGCACAGGCAGCTCGTACCCCACCGCGGCGCAGCAGCGCCGGAACAGGAACAGCGGCACGGTCCGGCCACACACCCCCGCACGACACCGGCGCCGGCCGCGGGGTGCCTGCGGGTGCGGCCCATGACGTTCGAGACCACCGCCTCCTACCTGCACCGCCTCACCGGCGCCTACCGGCTGACGCTCCCCCAGCTCTTGGACGGGCTCCACATCACCGTCAGCGGCCGACCCGCCGGCAGACCGGGAACCGGGACCACCGAAATCCACCTCGACCCCGCAGCGCAGCAGCACCTGGCCGACTCCACCGGCATCCCGACCGGACACCTCGAACGGGCACTGCCCCGGTTCGCCGCCCCGGGCCCGCTCGCCCACCGGGCCCGCCGGGACACAGGCACGACAGAGCCCCTGGCGGCCTGGTATCTGCTACACCCCGACGAACAGCCCGTACCCGCCTGCCCCACCTGCACCCTGCAGCACAGCCAAGGGGCCACCGAACACGCCCTGGCCTACCTGCCCGCCCACCGGCAGCACTGCCTCCGCCACCACACCTGGAGCACCCGCCACCGCCACATCCTCGACGTTCACGCCCTACCCGCACTCGCCAAGGCGCAGCGCGGCCACCAGCGCCTGCTCCACCACAACGCCGGCCCCGCGTCCCTGACCTGGGCTCAGACAATCACCACCCGCTGGTACGACCACCAACTGCACCCCGGCGCCAACCAGCGCTGGCAGCGCCGCCTGCGCAACCTCACCGCCGCCAACCCCACCGCCCTATCCGGGCCGGCCTCACTCGCCCTGACCGCCCGCGCCCCGGTCACCTACCCCGAGACCATCACTCTCGCCCGGTACCTCGCCACCACCCAACTCACCACCACCCCCAGCGCCGGACCCCGACGCCACACCGACCCAGCCACCACCCGATTCCTGCACCACCTCGCCCACCACCTCCACCTCCCCACCCTCAACCCCGACCACAACGACCCCCTCTGGAGCTGGATCCACCACCACACCCAACCGTGAACGAAGCGCCACAGCCCGCCGACAAGACAACGGCACTGCATGCCGGGGACGGACATACTGAACCGATGATCGAGGACCTCAACGACGAACTGGCAGCAGAACTGACGCTTGCACAGCTCACCCGGCGCAAGCAGTCACTCGCCCTGCCTATGCCGGTGCAGAACCCTTCATTGCTGCCGTTCAACGCTCTGGACCCCGAGGTGTTCGAACGGGTGGTCGCCGAGGTGGTCAGTCGGCAGCACAACCTGGGCGTGCAGTTCTACGGACGCCGCGGGCAGAAGCAGTACGGCCTGGACATCGTGGAGCGCGAGCAGTCGCAGCGCCGTTCGCTCTACCAGGTCAAGCGCTTTCAGGAGATCACGGCCGCGCAGTTGCGCGAGGCCGTGGAAACCTACGCAGGGCCCGCCAGGAGCGCAGACTTCGCAGGCGCCAAGCGGCGGTTCAACCCCGGCAGGTTCGTGGTTGTGACCTCGGCGGAACTCGATGCGGAGACCGCGGTCGTCGACGAGCTCGCCAACTTGCAGGACGCGTACGCCGGCGACCTCGTCATCGAGGCGTGGGGCGCAGAAGCACTGGGGCGCATCCTGCGTGATGCTCACCGGCTGGTCTTCGCGGTCTTCGGGGCCCACTGGGCCGAGGCGTTTTGCGGGTACGTCCCTGTCCCTCCGGTCCTGCAGGCACCGAACGCTCTGGGTCTCGTCGAGGAACCCGCCGAGGTGCTTGGCCTGGACGCCCTGGAAGCCGACGCAGCGGCCAAGGAAGCCCAAGACCCGGTTGAGGCCGGTCGCCTCTACGGCCTCGTCGCTGCAGGCCTGAAGCAGGGCGGCTTTCCGATACACGCAGCAGCGATGCTCCGCCGCCAGGCGCGCGTCCTGCTCTCCGGGGGAGACCTCTCAGGTGCGTTCTCCCTGCTGATCCGTCTGACGATGGAGGCGATCGCGGCCGCCGACCGCACCTCTTCGGCCTTCGTCCGGTCGGACCTTGAGCAGGCCGCGGCCCGACTCGGACCCCTGGCACAGGCAGCCGCGACAGTCCTCAGCGCGGTCGACGGCTGGTACGAGCACGGCAGTCAATTGGCTACCACCGTCCCGGCTCTTGAAACGCTCGCGGCAGCGCAAGACGAACATGCTGCGCTGCTGTGCTGCCTGGTGATCGAGCAGGCGGTCGTCGACGGCTTGTACGATTGGATGCCTTCCCGGGCCGTGCTGGTAGCCACCGATGCGGACAGCGACCGGCTGCTGGCGCGGCTGCGGTCGCTGGCGCGGGATGCTAACCACCCGGACCCGGTGGTACGAGCACGGCTGCGCTGCGCTGTCGCGGACGCCGCATTGCCCCTGGACGGCAAGCACACCGAACTCGACAGCACATGGCGTCCGCTGGTCACTGACGCTGCTGCTGGACGGTTCCGCGCAGCGCGCGCCCTTGTAGCGGCACGCGCAGCGTATGCGTGCGCTGTCCGCGGTGATACAGAACAGGCCGAGAACCTCTGGCGCCAGGCTGTCCTGGCCAGCAGCGAGGAACATCTGTACGGGGACGCCCGTGGAGCCATGCGGGCGCTGCTCTACCTGGCCATCGACGAAGGCCGCCCACTGACGGGGCCCAACGGGGCGTCGGGAGGTCTGCCCGACCGCAAGCGACTACTCGCTGCAGCCCAGGACCCGGCGCTGTCGGCCCTGGAAGCAGCCCACAACAAGCGCCTGCCCGACGCCCTTGGCGATGCCCGCCGGTACTTGTGGGAAGCACGGCTGGCCGGTCATCTGCGTGAAGTGGTCAGCGCTCAGTCCCTGCTCGGCGACGTCTTGAACTCCGCCGGGCACCAGCAGGCAGCCCTGCACTTCTACCTGGATGCCGGACAGGCCGCTAAGGCTGTCGACGTAACCCGCGCCATGCCAGCACCGGCCGAGGTGATCCCCTGGCTGACGTCGCCCCTACGCCAACGCCAAGCCGCCGCCATCGAAGTCATCCAGGCCCAAGCAACCGCTGTACCCGATACGGCCTTGCCCGCACTGGTGGACCAGCTCCTCGAACGCGCGGCCCTGATCTGGGATGCGCCCGCAGCAGACCCCGCCCCGGAGCGCCAAGCCCTCCGAGCCCTGGCGGCGTTCGGTCGACGCATCCCCGACACTGCAGTGGACACTGTCGTCGGTCTCGCCCGCACGGGTACTGGAATCCCCATGCCCGACACATGGGCGATGAACGCGCCCGTCATCGCCGATCTGCTCGTCCAGATCTACTGGGCCCTGGAGCACCGGCGCAGCGGGCTCGCCGATATCCTGGCCGACCTCCTGGACCTGCCGGTGCCACCGCACAACCTGTGGCCACTGGTCCGGGAAATGCCTGAAGAGGCACGCGCACCACTTCTGGACCGGATACGGTCACGCGCCGAACAAGGAGACCGCTCGGCGATCTGGGTTCTGGCACGCTGGCGCCAGTCGACCCCAGCGGTTCAGATCGCCCCCCGCCAGGCGTGCGCGGCCCTGCTGCGCCGTCCCGTCGGCATCCCCCGCCAGGTCACACGGATCGGTACCCAGGCGCCCGACACCGTCGACCTGCTGATGGCCCTGTTCACCGCCACCGACCCCATCGATGTGCCCACCAGCTCGCTTGGATCCGACCAGGCGCAACCCGTGGGCGTAGTGCTGCTGGAGATGACGCTGAACGGCCCGGCCGCTCCCGCAGAGGACACCCTCCCGACCGCAGAGCGACCACCGGACGCCGAAGCCCTTCCTGCGGCCGAGCCCGATCAGGCAGCGCTAATGGCCGCAGGACCACCCGCCGACCTCGCCGCAGCACTCACCGAACACCTCCTCGCTATGGCAGAGGACACCCATGACGCCGCACCGTCTCGCACCCAGGCCATCGATGCCCTCAGGGCACTGGCCTTCCGGCTTCCTGCAGCCACCTTGAGCAACATCACCGACCGCATGCTGACGATCAGCCGCGACCCGCAGTACGCGGCGATCGACCTACTCACTCTGGAAGTCTCCGGCCCCCTCAGCCGCGGCCGTTTGAACCTGGGCATCGTCCACCTACCCGCGATGGCGCTGGTACTGGCAACAGACGCCTTTGTACGCCGACGCACCCACCGCTCGGCCCTCACCAAGCAGGAGGCCCCGCTCATCGACGAGGTACTCGCCATGAGCGCACCGCTGATGCGAGACCCCGACCCGCAGGTCCGCAAGATGGCTGCCGTCGCCGTCACCCAACTCGCCTACAGCGCACCCGAGGCCGCCGTCCACACCACAGGCATGGTCTTTCACCCCGACCCCGAGGTACGCGCCCTCGCCGCAACCGTTGTCCCACTGACACCACATCTACAAGCAGCCCTCGCCACCGACCCCGCACTCCAGGTACGCCAAGCCCTGACCGACCGGCTCACCCACTCCCCGGCCCGGACCACAACCAGTTCGTAATCACCAGCCCCGACTACCCTCCTGCCCCACCGGTCGCTGATCCCCGAACGACTCCCGACGACCAGACCCACAACCTCCGTGCCAGCACAGCACCACGCAGACCATCGTCTGGACGGCCCGTCAGCCGGGCCCCAACCAGCGGCCTATAGAGCCGTCACCACAACTGCAACACAACGAAAACCACCCACTGCACCCACACGTTCTCTGTTAAACAGCGAAACCCGCAGGCCGGAGAAGCAGGGCATGCGAGCGACACACCGCCAAGAAACGATCAAGGAGAAACCGGTCGGCGGCACGCCGCCGAGCGCTCCCAACTAACCCGCGAAACCCAACCTAAAAACAAGATCAAAGATCAGAACCAGTGGCGCCCCATAACGACCCATCAACTACGCAACTGGACTGCCAGCGGACACCCGCACCACGACGAAGACGTCCGATCTGGGCTCGATCTCTCGAGACTCGGCCGTGAGCCGTTCGACGTCTGTCGACGGTGGCCACCTGGTGCCGAACAGCGACCAGCGCACGCCCACGAGGTCGATACCGGCCAGGTTGACGGCGCTCAGATCGGTCCGGGTGAAGTCGTCCAGCGCACCGTTCAGAAGGGCCGTACCCAAACCGGCCGCCTGCTGAATACCAAGGACACGACACACTGCCTCGTCCAAGAGAAGAACAAGGTCGTCAACCAGGTCGAGGGCGTGGGCGAGATCGAAGCCGCTCCAGCGGTGGTCGTCGAGGTTGACGATGCGGTTGAGGGCATAGGTGAGTGTGAGGAGGTCGCGGTAGCGGACGGGGTCGAGGCCCCGGACGAGACCGCGTTCGAGTTCATGGTCGAAGGCGAGGCCGCAGGCGACGTTGAGGGCAGCTTGAGGGGAGAGCACGGGGTCGAGTTCGAAAGTGAGCTCCCTAACGAGGGCTCGGATCCGGGTGCGGTCCCAAACGCTGAAGACGTCACGCTCGTATGCCCTATCGAGGAATTGGATGAGGTCGAGGATGGCTGCACGAGACGGCTCAAATGCGTAGTGCAAGAGTCGTCTAAGGAGACTCCATCGGATACTAACAACGACCATAAGGTCCGCACGTAGAGCCAAGCGCTTCACAGGGGCGAGATCTTCGACCTCCCTGGCCCGCTCCCGCCAGTCGACATACTGGACCGCCATAAGACTGGGTTGAGCCTCGTCCTCATTGAGCCTCGCACCGCGGGAGAAGCTCAGTTCCGTGCTGGAGCGTGGCGGCTTCCTCAGAGCGGCTAGGAGCCGGGCCAGCTCGTCAGCTGCATGCTCAGCCGTCTCGGGGTCGGCCGTGGCGATCTCGTGCCGCAGGTCGGCAATCATGCGGACGGCATGTGCCTGCGGGGCAGCAGTGCGCTCCCTCAGCTCGCGGGCGGCCTGCGAGCCCAGAGAGGAGCGGCCGAGCAGTTCGGCGAAGCGCTTGTCCTTATCCACGCCGGTAACCTTCCTCCTTCTGCTTCGCCTTCTGCCGCCAGCGGTACATCAGCCCCTCGATTGCCCGTGCTGAGACCTCGTCAAGCAGTTCGGCGATCTCCTCCTGGCTGTACCCTTCCGTGGTCAAGATCAACGCCGCCTTGGTCTTGGGGTCCTTGATGGCTGCCAAGTGGCCGGTCACACGTTCGGTACCAAGGACCGTGCTCTCTACACTGGGGTGCGCCGTCTCAACGGAGGTGTTCCGCTGCTTGACGATGGCCCGGTCCTGCCGGCTGTTGCTGGCCTTCCACTTGCGGAACTCGTTGGGGAAGTCGTAAGCACACGCGCCCATGAAGTAGGTGGTGATACTCGCTCCGCCCTCGAAGGTCCAGCCGCCTTCGACCAGAGCCTGCCGACGGAAGCGCGGCAGCGCCAAGGCCACGGTCATCGTCGCCAGCTGATCCCGCTGGTCCTCGTCACGGTGAAGTGCCTCCAGTTCAACTTCGCCGGGGTGAAGAGCGAAACCACGCGCGGCCACCAGCTTGAAGATGTACCCGGAGTACATCCACCCGCGCAGCACCGAGACCGCATAGCGGACAAGTTCGGTGACGAACTCGTCGTAGTGGTGGCCGGCGAAGCCTTCGGCGGCCAGGAACTGCACCATCTCCTGGTCGGCCATCCTGCGGTCGAGGCCCTCCCGCAGACGCCGAGCCCGCTGCGCCTGCTCGACACCCAGTCCGTCCAGGTTCTCGTTCACCGGTGCGCAGAGGTCGAGCCGAAGGACCTCACCGGAAGGTTGTAAGTCGCGGGCACGCGAAAGCGCCGACTCGCCGCGCGCGCCGTCGCCATGCATACCCTCCCCTTCCATTCGTCTGCCGCCCCAAAAGCAGGAGCGGCAGCTTCACGCCACCAGCCTGCTCGCAAGCTCCCGGGCTTCCCCGTCCCGGGGAAGCTGACGCCCCTTCTAAGTGCGCCTCCATGGACTACCCCACGGATTATTTTCAAGATCTTTCCAAGATGCCTGTGAGAAGCACCACTGTGGGACAACCATGGGATACCCGCAGCTCTTGGACGTATGAGCTCGCGTCAGATCTCCAGCCAGTCCCATCCTGAAGAGGCACCATCGTGGCCACCCCCAACCCGCCGACACCGCCTGCGCCGCCAGCCGATCCCCAGCCGCAACCTCCGCTGCAGGAACCGTTCCTGACGATGCGAACGACCATCATTCTCCTGGCCGCATTCGTCATCGGTGTATTTGTCGGCACGCTGACCTTCTTCACTGGGCACATCGCCGCTGCCGCGGTCCTCGCCGGGCTAATCGCGTTCGGTGGCAGCATCCCGGCACTGCACAGCCTGATCGCCTGACATCATCGAGGTTCCCGTGCCTTTCCGGGCCGGTCCTGATCCACGACCGCTTACCGCACGAGTCAATGCTCAAGACTTGTGGATCGGTTCCGGGAGGGTACGGCGACGGAGTCCAACTCCTGACCTCAGCCACCCCGCGCTCCGATTGTCAGGCCATCCGGGGAACCAACCCGCCGCCATGACCAAGCCATCCACAGGTATTGACTATTGCTCGCTGCAAGTGCAGCAGCCGACCGTGGGAACAGTAACCCGCCTCACTGACGGAGACGTTGGATGATGCGCGGCACACCCAAGCGGCACACCGGATGATGCGCGGCACACCACACCGGACAGCGGCCGGACAGCCGGACAGCCGGATCGGCTGACGCACCTGGCAGGTTCATCAGCGTCTTCTTGATGTCGTTCACTCTTTCGGGCCACCAGTTCCGGCACCACAGAAAGAGATGAAGGAACATCAGCGCGGGGGAGTGCTACCACCAGGTAGGTAGCGGGACGACCAATCCCCGAATTTTCGACGAAGACGGCAGGAGAGCTGAGGGCATCCAGGAAATCGAGGTGTTGGTGGAGGCCTGATGGTAGACAAGATTGCAGTCCAGGTCCTCGGATCGGGAGTACCGGTCCGCCGCAAGCAGGGGAAGCCCCGCCGCACGCCGGCTCTCTCCTTCGCCCGGCTTCGCCGCACCGCCTTGGTTCCCTGACTGCATCGCCACGCCCCTCCCCGTCCACAGCGACCCCGTACAGCGGGGCGCCCGTCCACGTTGCCGGAGCACCGACAACCACCAGTCCCGGAAGGCTACTTGGGGCACGGCGGCGGTTCCCCTCTGGGAGTCCGCCCGATCCCGTTCCGTGACTCGACCGCTGTTCCAGGCCCGAACCAGGTTCTGCCGACCAGGCCTGGGGCACTGCCGAACCGGGACTGGGAGGCCCCCAGCTGCCCGCATCCGCGCTGCGCTGCGCACCGCACTGTCACGCTCTGCGCCCCCGGCCGGTACCGCCCGGGGGTGGGGAGGGAGCTGGCGCGGTCAGGGCGCGGGTCCACGTGGTGATGTGTTCGAGCAGTTGCCGGGTGCGGGCGGGGCCGGCCGGGGTGAAGGACAGGACGAGCAGGGCGGGGAGGTTGGCGGTGACGATCAGGAGCAGGAGTACGGCGCTGGCCAGGGTCAGCAGGCTGCGGGCGCTGCGGGGGACGGGTAGGGGCATCATGGCGGTTCTCCCGGGTCTCGGTGGGGCCGCCATCGCTGGTCGGTGGGGCCTGGTCCGAGCCTGGGGGCCGGGTGCGGGTTGCGGAACGGAGTCGGTGGTGTTCCTGGGCGGGAACTTTCTTCGTGTCCCAAGTAGCCTTCTGCGGGGGGTTGTTCGGTGTACCGGCAGCCCGGGGGCCGGCGTCCGGGCAGGGCGTCGCGGACAGCGGGGAGTGGCTGTGGCCGCGGGGAACGAGCACGGCGGGAACCGGGAGCTGACCGGTGCCGGGAGCGGGGAGAAGGAGGCCGCGCTGGGGGCGCTGGCCGCGAACCTGAGGGCGCTGCTGGC
>Ga0302314_10017370_pt1 | contig 12074 bp, 8 predicted proteins | sample III_Palsa_N2_3_FD_200533 | JGI IMG/M metagenome (GOLD analysis project Ga0302314, IMG submission 200533) | Peat permafrost microbial communities from Stordalen Mire near Abisko, Sweden - III_Palsa_N2_3 | ecosystem: Environmental > Terrestrial > Soil > Palsa > Peat permafrost | place: Sweden...
AGGCGGGCGATGAGCGCGACTTCCACCGGGCCGAGGACGCCGATCGCCGCTTCCACCTGCTGATCGCCGCCGCCTCGCAGAACAGCGTGGTGCTGTCGACCGTCACCGGCCTCTGGGATGCACGCGCGCGCTCGCCCCAGTACCGCCTGCTCGCCGACAAGGCCCACGCCGCCGGCGTCGGTCCACGCATCGACGAACACCGCGAGATCGTCGCCGCCCTGCGCACCCGCCAGCCGGAGATCGCGCGCCGGGCCATGCGCCAGCACCTGGCGCGCGTGCTGGAATCCCTGCTCGCCGCCACCGAGGTCGAGGAGGTGGAGCGCGCCCGGGCCAAGGTCGCAGCCGCGCGCCAACGCTACGCCACCCTGGTCTGAACCGCGCGGATGAACGCGGCGCCCGGGCGGCCCACAACCGGGGAGGACCGGCCGATGAGGAATGATGAGACCGGTGGTCTCTCCGTCGCCGTGGTCACGCGCCGGGCGGCCTTGGGCGCACTGGGCCTCGCCACCGTGGCCGGCGGCGCGAACGCTGCGCCCCTGCCCTCTCCGAGCGTCGCGGATGGCCCCGTCAGCCTGCTCTATCCGTTCGAGAGCCCGACCCGCTCCACGCGCGACCTTTCGGGCCTCTGGCGCTTCAGGCTCGATCCGGACGACCACGGCGAACAGCAGCGCTCGTTCGACGGACTGACGCAGGCGCGGCTCATTCCCGTGCCGTGCAGCTGGAACGACCTGTTCGACGATGCGGCGAACTATTTCGGGCCGGCCTGGTATGAGACCGAGGTCTTCGTCGATCCCCTCCCAACTGGCCGCCGGTTGCAGCTGCGCTTCGGCGCGGCCGACTATCACGCCACCGTCTGGCTGAATGGCCATCGGCTCGGCGAACACCTCGGCGCCCATTTGCCCTTCGCCTTCGATGTCACCGGCGTCGCCGAACCCGGCCGGCCCAACCGGCTCGTGGTGCGGCTGGAGAACGAGCTTCGCCTCGACCGCGTGCCGGCCATCCCCGACCCGAAGACCTCGCATTTCTACCTCGAGGACTATCCGCAGACGACCTACGACTTCTTTCCCTACGCCGGCCTGCACCGGCCGGTGGTGCTGCAGACCCTGCCGGCCGTGCATCTGCACGACCTGACGGTGACGACCGACTTCACGGGCGGAACGGGCGTGGTGTCAGTGGACCTCGAAGTCTCCGGCGGCTGGTCCGGCCCGGTGCGGCTCACCCTCGAGGGCGGCGTAGCGCCGGTGTCGGTCACCGCATCGGTGCAGGGCGGCCGTGGACGGGCCGAACTGCGGGTTGCGAACGTCAGGCCGTGGAGCCCGAAGGATCCCTTCCTCTACCGCCTGACCGTCGCCGTCGGCGGCGCCCAGCCGCTCGACCTCTACACGATGAAGGTCGGCGTCCGCACGATCGCCGTGCGCGGCAGCCAGATCCTGCTCAACGGCGAACCGGTGTTCCTGAAGGGCTTCGGCAAGCACGAGGACTTCGCCATCCACGGCAAGGGCCTCGACCTGCCCGTGCTGGTGCGCGACTTCGAGCTGCTGAAATGGATCGGCGCCAACAGCTTCCGCACCTCCCACTACCCCTATTCGGAAGAGGCCATGCAGCTGGCCGACGAATACGGCTTCATGGTCATCGCCGAGACCCCCGGCGTCAGCCTGGTGTTCTCCGATCCCCAGCCGGTGATCGACGCCCGCTACCGCGCCCTGGAGACCGCCCTCACCGCCCTGATCCGGCGCGACCGTAACCACCCCTGCGTGATCCTGTGGTCGCTGGCCAACGAGCCGATCCCCAAGCCCTTCCACACCATCGACCCGGTCCCGCCGGGCGCGGTCGAGGCCGGGACCCGCTTCTTCGACGCCCTGTTCGCCAAGGCCCGCACGCTGGACGCCAGCCGGCCGTTCTCGATGGACAGCGTCCAGAACGGGCCGCCCGAGTGGGTCAGCCATGGCGATGTGATCTGCACCAACTCCTACAACGGCTGGTACGTGGTGTCCGGCCGCCTCGCCGACGCCGAGGCGGTGCTGGAGCAGGAGTTGGCCGCCCTCAGAGCCCGGCACGGCGACAAGCCGGTCATCTTCCTCGAGTTCGGCGCCGACGCGGTGGCCGGCATGCACGCCGAGCCGGCCGAGATGTGGAGCGAGGAGTACCAGGCCGACCTGATCGAGATGTACTGGCGCGTACTGCGCCGGCATCCCTATGTGGTCGGCGCCCATCCCTGGGCCTTCGCCGACTTCAAGACGCCGCAGAGCATCATGCGGGTCGGAGCCCTGAACCAGAAAGGGGTGTTCACCCGCGACCGCCGGCCCAAGCTCGCCGCCACCCGGCTGCGCACCCTGTGGAGCTGAATCCCGTAAAGCTGAGTTTCCCGAAAACCCGCGCCGGCTGGCGTTGGGGCCTGGTCGCCCTGGTGATCCTCGGCACGGTGATCAACTATCTGTCGCGCAATGCCCTGGCCGTGCTGGCCCCCGAACTCCAGCACCTGCAGCACTTCACCGCCAAGCAATACTCCTACGTCGTCGGCGCCTTCCAGCTGGCCTACACGGTGATGCAGCCGGTGTGCGGCCGGGTGATCGACGCCCTGGGCGTGCGCGCCGGCTTCGCCCTGTTCGCCGTGCTGTGGTCGATCGCCGGCATGGCGCACGCGGGCGTCTCCGGCTGGCCGGGCCTGGCCGCCGCGCGCGGCCTCCTGGGCGCCAGCGAAGCCACCGCCATCCCGGCCGGGGTCAAGGTGGTCGGCGAATGGTTCAAGGGCGGCGAGCGCTCGGCGGCCATCGGCTGGTTCAACGTCGGCACCTCGCTGGGCGCCATGCTGGCCCCGCCGCTGACCGTCTACCTGTCGCTGCGCTACGGCTGGCGCTCGCCCTTCGTGGTCGTCGGCCTGATGGGACTGGCCTGGGCCGTCCTGTGGTACGCCGTCTACCGTTCCCCGCCCGAGATCGAAGCCGCGGCGGGGCGCGATCCGGACGCGCGCATCCTGACCACCCGCCGCTTCTGGGCCATCGCCATCCCGCGCTTCCTGGCCGAGCCGGCCTGGCAGACCTTCAACTTCTGGGTTCCGCTCTACCTCGCCACCGAACGCGGCTGGAACCTGCAGCAGATCGCCCTGTTCGCCTGGGCGCCCTTCCTGGCCGCCGACCTCGGCGGGGTGTTCGGCGGCTATATCTCGCCCTTGATGATCCGCTGGTTCGGCCTCGACCTGATCCGGGCCCGGCTGGTCGGCGTCAGCATCGGCGCGGTGCTGATGATCGCGCCGGGCTGCGTGGCCCTGGCCGGGAGCGAATACCTGGCCCTCGGCCTGCTGTGCATCGGCGGCTTCGCCCACCAGATGGTGTCGATCACCATCAACACCCTGTCGGCCGACCTCTTCCCCACCCGCCAGCTCGCCACCGCCAACGGTTGGGTCGGCGCCGCCGGCTGGACCGGGGGGCTGCTGTTTTCACTGCTAATCGGCCAGCTGGTGCACACCACCGGCTATGGTCCGCTGTTCGGCTGTCTGGCGGTGTTCGACCTGATCGGAGTCGTGGTGATGGTGGTCATGCTGCGCGGCATCCGGCCTGTGGAGGAGGGCTGACCATGCGCCGCGCCACCCTCGACAAGCCGCCGACCTTCCAGCTCGCCGAACCGGCGGGCGGGAGCCTGATCTTAAACAGCGACACCGGCGCCGTCGCTCACGTCTTTGTCCTGGCTGACGACATCATCCGCCTCTTGGTCCTGCCCGATGGCCAGCTTCGGCATCCGCGCACCTGGACCATCGCGCCTGGAGAAGAGGATGTCCCGTACGAGGGACGAGACCGCCTGGATCTGCCGGGCCTTGGCGTAGGCTACGGCCTGGTCGCCTCGGCCGACAAGATCGAGATCTCGACACCCAAGCTCCGCCTGACCATCGGGCTGGAGGGCCTGCGCTGTACCTGGTCGCAGCGCACCGCCGAAGGCTGGACACCCATGCTGCGCGACCGGCCGACCCAGGCCTATGATTTCGGCTGGTGGGACGGCAAGGTGCGCCACTATCTGCGGCGTGAGCCCGGCGAACAGTATTTCGGGCTCGGCGAGAAGACCGGCGTGCTCGACCGCGCCGGCCGGCGCTTCCGCATGAACAACATGGACGCCATGGGCTATGACGCCCACACGTCCGACCCGCTTTACAAACACCTGCCGTTCTACATTACCCGCAAGCCGGACAGCGGGGCCTGCATCGGGACCTTCTACGACACCCTGTCGGACTGCGTGTTCGACTTTGGCTGCGAGCACAGCAACTACCACGGCCCCTACCGCGCCTTTGAAGCGGAGCACGGCGACCTCGACCTCTACGTCATCGCCGGACCCGACCTGCCGGCGGTGACCCAGCGCTTCACCTGGCTGACTGGCCGGCCGATGGCGACGCCCGACTGGGCGCTCGACTACTCCGGCTCGACCATGAGCTACACCGACGCCGACAACGCCCAGGAACAGATGGGCCAGTTCCTGGACCGGCTCGACGAGCACCGGCTGGCCTGCGGCTCGTTCCACCTGTCGTCGGGCTACACTTCGATCGGCCCCCGCCGCTATGTCTTCACCTGGAACCGGGACAAGTTCCCCGAGCCGGAAGTCTTCACCAAGAGCTACGCCGACGCGGGCGTCCGCCTGATCGCCAACATCAAACCCGCCCTATTGAACGACCATCCGGCCTTCACAGACCTCGCCGCCCGCGGCCTGTTCCTGCGGGACGACGACGGCGCACCGGCGCTGGAGCAGTTCTGGGACGGGACCGGCGCCTATCTCGACTTCACCAACCCCGAGGCCGCGGCCTGGTGGAAGGAGAACCTCACCCGCCAGTTGCTCGACCTCGGAGTCGGTTCGACCTGGAACGACAACAACGAGTTCGAGGTCACCAATCCCCGGTCTTTCGCCCACGGCTTCGGCGCCCCGTTCCCGGCGCGCGAGATGAAGCCGCTGCAGACCCTGCTGATGATGCGCGCGTCCCGCGAGGCGCAGCGCGCGCATGCGCCGACCGAGACGCCCTTCCTGGTCAGCCGCGCCGGCTGCGCCGGGATGCAGCGCTATGTGCAGACCTGGTCGGGCGACAACTTCACCTCGTGGGAGACGCTCAAGTACAACATCCGCATGGGCCTCGGCCTCGCCCTCAGCGGAATCTCCAACATCGGCCACGACGTCGGCGGCTTCGCCGGCCCGGCCCCGGAGCGCGAGCTTTTGCTGCGCTGGATCGGCTTCGGCGTGTTCATGCCGCGCTTCTCGATCCACTCCTGGAACACCGACGCCACCACCACCGAGCCCTGGATGTATCCCGACGCCATGGACACGGTGCGCGCGCTGTTCGCCCTCCGCGAAACCCTGAAGCCCATCATCGCCGTAGCCCTTGCCGAGTTCCGCCAGAACTATATCCCCGCCGTGCGGCCGGTGTTCTACGACTTCCCGGATGATCCGCAGGCCTGGGCCGATACCGACGACTTCCTGCTCGGCCGCGATCTGCTGGTGACCCCGGTGGTCGAGCCTGGCGCGGAGCAGCGGACCGTCCGCCTGCCGCGCGGGGCCGACTGGCTGGATCCCTGGACAGGCGACCGCCATCCCGGCGGAACGACCATCGCTCTCGACGCCCCCTTCGACCGCCCGCCCTATCTGAAGCGCATCCGATGACCCGTCCGCTCGAACTGCATCCCGACCGGCTGTTCCCCGCCGACCCGACCACCCGCGGCCTCGCCCGCGAGCTCTATGCCGAGGTCGCGGACCTGCCGATCGTCAGCCCGCACGGCCACACCGATCCCGTCTGGTTCGCCGCCGACGCACCGTTCACCGACGCCGTCAGCCTGCTGCTGGCGCCCGACCATTACCTGTTCCGCATGCTCTACAGCCAGGGCGTGGCCCTGGCCGACCTCGGCGTGCCGGACCGCTCCGGCCCGTCGCCGGCCGATCCGCGCGCGGCGTGGCGTATCTTCGCCGCGAACCAGCCCCTGTTCCGCGGGACGCCCTCGGCCCTCTGGCTCGACCATGTGTTCGCCGCCGTGTTCGGCTTCACCGAGCGCCTGGATGAGACCACCGCCGACAGCTACTTCGACCGCATCAACGAGGCCCTGGCGACGCCCGCCTTCCGTCCGCGCGCCCTGTTCGATCGGTTCGGCATCGAGGTCCTGGCCACCACCGAAAGCCCGGTCGACACCCTCGAACACCACAAGGCGATCCAGGCCTCGGACTGGGCCAAGACCTCCAGAGGCCGGGTGATCACCGCCTACCGGCCCGACGCGGTGATCGACGTCGAGCACGAGCAGTTCCCAGGCGCCCTGCAGCGGTTCGGCGCCCTGACCGGCGAGGATGTGATGTCGTGGACTGGCTATCTCGCCGCCCACCGAAAGCGCCGTGCCGACTTCAAGGCGGTGGGCGCCACCTCCACCGACCACGGCCATCCCACCGCCGCGACCGCCGACCTGCCGCCGGCCGACGCCGAGCGCCTGTTCAGCGTCATCGTCTCCGGCCGCGCCACGACCGCCGAGGCCGAACTGTTCCGCGCGCAGATGCTGACCGAGATGGCGCGGATGAGCCTGGACGACGGCCTGGTGATGCAGATCCACCCCGGCAGCTTCCGCAACCACAACCGCCCTCTGTTCGACAGCCACGGCCGCGACAAGGGCGCCGACATCCCCATGCCGACCGACTATGTCCGCGGGCTGAAACCCCTGCTCGACCGGTTCGGCGCCGACCCGCGCCTGACCCTGATCCTGTTCACCTTGGACGAGACCGCCTATTCCCGCGAGCTCGCGCCCCTGGCCGGCCACTATCCGGCCCTGCGCCTCGGTCCGGCCTGGTGGTTCCACGACAGTCCCGAGGGCATGCGCCGGTTCCGCGAGCTCACCACTGAGACGGCCGGCTTTTCCAACACCGTCGGCTTCAACGACGACACCCGCGCCTTCCTGTCCATTCCGGCCCGCCACGACATGGCGCGGCGGATCGACTGCGGCTATCTGGCCCGGCTGGTCGCCGAACACCGCCTGCCCCTCGACGAAGCCCGCGAGACCGCGGTCGACCTGGCCTACCGCCTGGCCAAGCGCGCCTACAGGCTGTGAGGCGCCTGTCGAACGCCACGCTCGGCGATTTGCCCGAGGGGATCGAGCGGCCGGGCTACGACCGCGCCGCCGTGCGGACCGGCGTGGTCCATCTCGGCCCCGGCGCCTTTCATCGTGCACACCAAGCGGTGGCGTTCGACGACCTGATCCGGGGCGGCGACCCGCGCTGGGGCATGCTGGGCGTCTCACTGCGGTCGCCCGAAACCGCGGCGCAGCTCAATCCGCAGGACGGGCTCTACACCGTCACCGAACGCAACAGCCTCCGCGAACGCACGCGCGTGATCGGGGCGATACAGAAGGTGCTGGTCGCGCCGGAAGACCCCGCCGCCGTGGTCCGCGCTATGGCCGACCGTGAGGTCCAGCTCGTCACCCTGACCATCACCGAAAAGGGCTATACGCCCGAGCTCCGCGACAAGCTCGACCGCCCCGTCAGCGCCGCCGCCTTCATCGCCGCCGCCCTGTCCGTCCGCCGCGTGCGGGGGCTGCCGGCCTTCACCGCCGTCTCCTGCGACAACCTCCCCGGCAACGGCCAGCGCCTGCGCGCCGCGGTCGCCGCCGTTGCGAACGCCCATGACCCGGCTCTCGCCGACTGGATCGAGGCCCACGCCGCCTTCCCCGAGACCATGGTCGATCGCATCGCGCCGGCGACCCGGCCGGAGGACATCGACACCCTGGCGGCGGAGATCGGTCTCCGCGACGAGGCCATGGTCCAGACCGAACCCTTCCTGCAGTGGGTGATCGAGGGCCGCTTCTCGGCCGCCCGCCCGGAGTTCCAAACCCCCGGCGTTCAGTTCACCGACGCCGTCGGCCCCTGGGAGGACGCCAAGCTGCGCCTGCTCAACGGCGCCCACTCGGCCATCGCCTACCTGGGCGGCCTGGCCGGCATCGAGCATGTGCACGAATTCGTCGGCAGGCCCGAGGGCATGCGCCTGGTCGAAGGGCTGTGGAACGAGGCCGAGACCACCTTCCGGCCGCCCGCGGAACTCGACCTCCGCGCCTACCGCATGGCCCTGCGCGCCCGCTTCACCAACCCGGCCCTGGCGCACCGGACCCGGCAGATCGCCGTCGACGGCTCGCAGAAACTGCCCCAGCGCCTGGTCGCGCCCCTCGTGGTCCGGCTCGGCCGGCGCCAGTCGATCGACCACCTGACCCTGGCCATCGCCGCCTGGATGCGCTGGCAAGCCGGCCGCGACGACCGCGGCGAAGCCTTCACGGTCGAAGACCCGCTGGCGACAACCACCGCCCGCCTGCTCGCCGGCGCGATCTCACCAGAGGATCAGGTCCGGGCGCTGCTCAGCCTGAAAGCGGTCTTTCCGGCGCCGCTCGCCGCCAACGGCCGGCTGGTCGGCCGGCTGACGCACTGGCTGACGGTGCTGACCGAACGCGGCGCCGAGGCCGCCCTGTCCGCCCTTATGGCGCGGCGTTAGGGCGATCACCCGGGGCGCGTCAGCGCAGAAAGAACATTTGACCACAAAGACACGAAGAACACCAAGTCATCCCAGAGACCGGCGCCATCGAGGCCCGTCTCGTTCCTCTTCGTGAGCTTGGTGTCTTGGTGGTGAATCTTATAGGCGCTGACGCGCCATGGATGACTATGAGCCTGGAGTGGCAGGGGAAATCAGCCACCTTGAGCGCCCACCGCCAAGCGCCTACTGACTCCCCGTTCCCAGGCCCACCTCATGCTCGTCCGGCACCTGTCCTACTTTGTCACCCTGGCGCGCGAGCGGCATTTCGCGCGGGCGGCGGCGGCGTGCAACATCGCCCAGCCCACCCTGTCGGCTGCGATCCGCAAGCTGGAGGAGGACCTCGACGTCCGGCTGGTGGTGCGCGGCCACCGATTCACCGGCCTGACGCCGGAGGGCGAGCGCCTGCTGGCCTGGGGCCGGCAGATCCTGACCGACTACAACAGTCTGCGCGAGGACCTCTCCAGCCTGCGCCGCGGCATTGTCGGCACGCTGAGGCTGGGCGTGATCCCGGCAGCCATGCCGTCGGTCTCGTTCATCACCTCGAAGTTCTGCCACGACCATCCAGCGGCGGACGTGGAGATCCACTCCCTGACTTCGCGCGCCATCCAGCAGGGCCTGGACGCCTTCGAGCTCGACGGCGGGATCACCTACCTCGAGAACGAGCCGCTCGAGCACGTGCGCCGCGTGCCGCTCTATCGCGAGCACTATGTCTTCGTCACCCGCCGCACTCATCCCCTGGCCGGCCGTCGGGTCATCACCTGGGCGGAGGCGGCGGCCGAGCGGCTGTGCCTGCTCAGCGAGGACATGCAGAACCGGCGCATCATCAACAATGTCGCCGCCTCCGTCGGCGTGCAGATCGAGGCCCATGTGGTCTCCAACTCCTTCCTCGGCATCTGCTCGCACCTGCGCCACGGCGAGTGGTCGAGCATCGTTCCGCACACCTTCTCCTATGTGTTCGGCGACGAGCCGGACCTGGTCTCGATCGACCTGGTCGAACCGGTGCACAGCCAGGCCATCGGCCTGGTGCTCTCCAACCGCGACCCGCCCTCGCCCATGTCCAGCGCCCTGCTGGCTTCGGCCCTGGATGAGGCGATGGTGTTCGACTTCAGCCGCAAACCGGCAGTTTGATAGATTCCACCTATCGATCGTTCCAAGAGTTTCATTTGAAAGTCGTTCGCCTCGGCGCGAAACCTCCGTACAGACACCGCGGGCGATACCCAAGACCTCGCGGACACGAACGAGGAAGCGTCAGGACCAGGAACAATCTCCGAGCGTCGGTCATTTATGATCTGCACCCGGAATTATTTTCCATCCACGGCCGCCGTCGGCGGCCGGGCGCGATCCTCCTTGCCTTGAAGGAGCGAAAGCAGGCGATGGCGAAAGTATTGTGCGTCCTCTATGACGATCCGATCGACGGGATGCCGAAGAGCTATCCCCGCGACGACCTGCCGAAGATCGAGCGCTATCCCGACGGCCAGACCCTGCCGACGCCCAAGGCCATCGACTTCACGCCCGGCGAACTGCTCGGCAGCGTCTCCGGCGAGCTCGGCCTGCGCAAATACCTCGAGGGCCAGGGCCATACCCTGGTGGTGACCGCCGACAAGGACGGCCCCGACTCGGAGTTCGAGCGCGAACTGGTCGACGCCGATGTGGTCATCTCCCAGCCGTTCTGGCCCGCCTACCTGACCGCCGAACGCATCGCCAAGGCCAAGAACCTCAAGCTGGCGCTGACCGCCGGCATCGGCTCGGACCACGTCGACCTGCAGGCGGCGTCGGATCGAGGGATCACCGTCGCCGAGGTCACCTTCTGCAACTCGATCAGCGTCGCCGAGCACGTGGTGATGATGATCCTCGGCCTCGTGCGCAACTACATCCCCTCCTACCAGTGGGTGGTGAAGGGCGGCTGGAACATCGCCGACTGCGTCGAGCGTTCCTATGACGTCGAAGGCATGCACGTGGGCACGGTCGCCGCCGGGCGGATCGGCCTCGCCGTGCTGAAGCGGCTGAAACCGTTCGACATGCACCTGCACTACTACGATCGCCACCGCCTGCCGGCCGAGGTCGAAAAGGAATACGGCCTGATCTGGCACGACACGGTCGAGGACATGGTCAAGGTCTGCGACGTGGTCACCATCAACGCCCCCCTGCATCCGGAAACCGAGCACCTGTTCAACGACGCCCTGCTCGCCAAGATGAAGCGCGGCGCCTATCTGGTGAACACCGCCCGCGGCAAGATCTGCGACCGCGACGCCATCGTCCGGGCGCTGGAGAGCGGACAGCTGGCAGGTTACGCCGGCGACGTCTGGTTCCCGCAGCCGGCCCCGCGCGACCACCCCTGGCGCACCATGCCCCACCACGGCATGACCCCGCACATCTCAGGCACCTCGCTCTCGGCCCAGGCCCGTTATGCGGCGGGCACGCGCGAGGTCCTGGAGTGCTTCTTCGAGAACCGGCCGATCCGCGACGAATACCTGATCGTCCAGGGCGGCAAGCTGGCCGGCACAGGCGCCCGCTCCTACTCCGCCGGCGACGCCACCGGCGGATCTGAAGACGCCGCCCGCTTCAAGAAATCAGCCTGAGGGCTGAGGGCGGATCGGCGCATCGCCCCCCCAGCGCCGGTCCGCCCACCTTTCTCATCATGGACAACGACCCCATCCCCGCGGCGGCCATGGCGCCCCGCTCCGTGCTGCACGCGCACCTGACCTCGTGGCCGGCCTGGCGCACGGCGCTGGTTTCCGGCTTCGGCGGCTTCGTCACCATCCTGGTTCTGGCCAGCGCCGCCGACCTCAGCCGCCTGGCCCTGCTGATCGCGCCGTTCGGGGCCAGCTGCGTCCTGGTCTTCGCCCTGCCGCATAGCCCGCTGGCCCAGCCCCGGAATGTGATCGGCGGCCATCTGATCTCCGCCGCCGTCGGCGTCCTGGTCTACCAGTTGCTCGGCGCCCACCCGTGGAGCTTCGCCCTCGGGGTCGGCGCCGCTATCGCGCTGATGCAGATCACCGGGACCCTGCACCCGCCCGCCGGGGCTGATCCGATCGTGGCCATCCTGGCCAAGGCGGCCTGGCCCTTCCTGTTCACCCCGGTCCTCGCCGGAACCGTCGCCATCGTGCTGGTCGGCGTCGCCTACCACCGGGGGGTGGCCAAACGCGCCTATCCAGTCAAAGCTTAGCCAGACAAAACCATAAAAAGATGTCCGGGAGGACTCACCCATGGCCAACGCCGCCGCTTCGGGATTGGACGTCCGCTCACCAGGGCCGCTCGACCGCGAGCGCATCATAGCCGGCCCGCGTTTCAACCGGTGGCTGGCGCCGCCGGCGGCCCTGGCCATCCATCTCTGCATCGGCATGGCCTACGGCTTCAGCGTGTTCTGGCTGCCGATGTCCAAACTGCTGCCCGGCGCCGGCGCCTGCCACGCCGGCTTCCTGAACGAGTTGACCGCGACCGGCTGCAACTGGACCGTCGCCGACGTCACCCACATCTTCGAGACCTTCATCGCCATGCTCGGCGTCTCGGCGGCGATCTGGGGCGGTTGGCTCGAACGCGCCGGGCCGCGCAAGGC
>Ga0302314_10017371_pt1 | contig 12074 bp, 11 predicted proteins | sample III_Palsa_N2_3_FD_200533 | JGI IMG/M metagenome (GOLD analysis project Ga0302314, IMG submission 200533) | Peat permafrost microbial communities from Stordalen Mire near Abisko, Sweden - III_Palsa_N2_3 | ecosystem: Environmental > Terrestrial > Soil > Palsa > Peat permafrost | place: Sweden...
GGCCTCGCCGGCCACCAGCGGTTCCAGGTATCTGCGGCACGCCGCGGTGATCCCGAAGCCGTCGGGGGTAATAAAGTCGCGCGGGATCTTCTTTTCCTTGTTTGCGACTGCGGCCAGCGGCACGTGGCCGATGACCCACTTGTATGGCTTCGCGGACTTGCGCACGATGGTGGGCATCACGGCGTTCACGCCCTTGACCGCCAGTTCCACGGCGGCCTTGCCGCAGGCGTAGGCCTGCTCAACATCGGTACGGGAAGCAATATGTCGAGCGGCGCGCTGCAGATAGTCGGCCACCGCCCAGTGATACTTGTAGCCATGGGCCTCGCGCACCATGTTGGCCACGACCGGTGCCACGCCACCGAGCTGCGAGTGCCCGAACGCATCCTTGGTGCCGGCCTCAGCCAAGAAGCGGCCATCCGGGTAGGCGGCGCCTTCCGACACCACGACCACGCAGTAGCCGTAGTTCTCGACACTGTATTTGACCTTGGCGAGGAATGACGCCTGGTCGAAGGGGATCTCCGGGAACAGGATGATATGGGGCGGATCCGCGGGCTTGCGTCCGGCGAGGCCGCCGGCGGCGGCGATCCAGCCGGCATGGCGGCCCATTACCTCCAGCACGAACACCTTGGTCGATGTCCGCGCCATCGACGCCACATCGAGCGCCGCCTCGCGCGTGGATACTGCGATGTACTTCGCCACCGAACCGAATCCCGGGCAGCAGTCCGTATGCGGCAGGTCGTTGTCGACGGTCTTGGGCACTCCGACACAGATGATCGGATAACCGAGCAACTGCGACAGCTGCGACACCTTGAGTGCCGTGTCCATGGAGTCGTTGCCGCCGTTGTAGAAGAAGTAGCCGATGTCGTGGGCGCGGAACACTTCGATCAGGCGTTCGTACTCTGCCCGGTTCTGCTCCAGGCTCTTGAGTTTGAAACGCGCGGAGCCGAAGGCTCCCGCTGGCGTATGTTTGAGACCGCTGATCGTCTGGCGACTTTCCTTGCTGGTGTCGATCAGGTCCTCCGTGAGCGCGCCGATGATGCCGTGGCGCCCCGCGTAGACCTTGCCGATGTGACGGGGATACTTCCGGGCCGTCTCGATCACCCCGCAGGCCGAGGCATTGATGACGGCCGTCACGCCGCCCGACTGGGCGTAGAAGGCATTGCGTTTGGTGACTGAAGTTCTGGCTTTGCGGGTCATCTGGAAGTCGCCGTGCACCTGGAAAGAAGGCTGTCGAGAATAGCCAAAAACCCCTGGTCAGTCTGCCTTTCGGCGCACTTGATTGACCCAGCCGCGCGTGGCCGGTAACGTTGCCAGCCACCATAAGTCCAGAAAGATCGGCCCGCAGGCCGACCAGGGGCCGAGTTCATATGCGAATCGTATTATTGGGGCCCCCGGGCTCGGGCAAGGGCACGCAGTCGCAGCGCCTGATCCGAAGTCACGCTATTCCGCAGATTTCCACCGGCGACCTGCTGCGAGCGGCCGTGGCCGCGCAGAGCCGGCTCGGCATCGCCGCGAAGTCCGCCATGGATGCCGGCAAGCTGGTGGATGACGAGATCGTGCTGGGGATGATCCGGGAACGTGTGGCCCTGCCGGATGTGGCCAACGGTTTCATCCTGGACGGCTTTCCGCGCAACCTGTCCCAGGCGGCCGCGCTCGAGGATCTGTTGCAGCAGCTCGATCAGCCGCTGGATGTCGTGGTCCTGCTGCAGGTCGACAACGCTGAGCTGGTGCGCCGCATCGGGGGTCGCCGCACCTGCCGCAACTGCGGTCGCGTATTCAACGTGTTCACTTCACCCCCGGCGCCGGGCGAGACCTGTCCGCAGACCGGTGCCGAGCACGACCTGTTCCAGCGTCCCGATGACAATGAGGCCACGGTCGCCGAGCGCCTGAAGGTGTACGAGGAGAAGACCCGGCCGCTGGCGCAGTTCTACGCCGAGCGCGGTCTGCTGCAGCGGATTGATGCCGAGGGTGAACAGGACGAGGTGACCGCGCGCCTCGAGGCTGTGTTGGCGACGGCGACCGGCAAGCCACTGGCACTGGCACAGAAGGCCAAACCCGCGCGCAAGCCGGCGGTCAAACGCACAGTGGTGAAGGCGGCGCCTAAGCCGGCGCCGAAGAAGAAACCGGCGCCGAAGAAGTCGAGCCTGCAATCAACGCTGAAATCGGCGCTGACTTCGGCCCTGAAATCGGCAAAGAGACTGGTCAAGCGGGCCCGCAAATCCGCGAAGAAAACCGCGAAGAAGTCCGTGCGCAAGGCCGCCGCCAAGCGGGTCGTGGTGAAGGCGAAGGTTGCCCGCAAGGCTCCGGCACGCAAGCCGGTAGCGGCGAAGAAGGCCGCGCCCAAGGCGCGCCGCCACCGCTAGCGGCGCGTCAGTTCCGGCGTGTCAGCTGGGCGACGGCGCTGACCAATTCTTCGCCGTCGGCAGGGCGGGTCAGATGCATCTGGAAACCGGCATCGTGGGCGCTCACCGCATCCTCCGGGCGCGCAAAATCCGTGAGTGCGATTGCCGGCAGTTCCTGTGCGCTCAGCTTGGCGCGCACGGCGCGGATCAGGTCGTAGCCATTGCGGCCAGGCATCGACAGATCCGCCACCAGTACGTCCGCATGGAACGTGCGCAGGGCCTCGAGCGCTGAATCCGCGCTGGTTGCGGTGGCCACCAGCGCGCGGGCGTTGTTCAGGTTCTGGCGCGAGCGCTCGAGCGTCTCCTGATCGTCATCGACCAGCAGCACCCGCAGGCCGTGCAGATCCGCGCTTTCCATGGCCACGACATCGGCCACCGGCTCATGCGGCGCCAGTCGCGGCAGCAGGGCGTAGAAGGTGGCGCCATGGCCTTCGCCGGCACTGGTCGCCCAGACCCTGCCGCCGTGCAGCTCGATCACCTGCTTGACGATGACCAGGCCCAGACCCAGGCCGGGTGGACCGCGCCGCGGACCCTCGTTGCGGCCGAAGCGGTCGAATACCAGGTTCAGGGTGCTCGGGCTCAGGCCGATGCCGCTGTCGGTGACTTTCACCTCCCAGTTGCCCTGCACGCGCGCCAGCGTCGTGGTGATGACGCCGCCGCGCTGTGTGAACTTCACGGCGTTGTTGAGCAGATTCCAGATCACCTGTTGCAGGCGCTGGCGATCGCCGAACACCAGGCAGGCCTGGGCGGGCAGGTTCTTCTCCATTCTGACGCCCTTGGCGTCGGCCGTGGCCTGCATGATATCGAGCGCCGCTTCGACGATCTGCGCCAGATCGGTTTCCTCCGGATCCAGGCGCAGCGTGCCGCTCAGCAGCCCGCTCATGTCGATCAGATCATCGACCAGCTGCGCGAGCATGCGCACATTGCGATCGATGGTCTGACCGCCGCGCTGCACGTCTTCGGGTGCAAGGCGCCCGGACTCCAGCAGGCGGGACCAGCCGAGAATGGCGTGCAGCGGGGCGCGCAGCTCATGCCCCAGGGTGGACAGGAACTCATCCTTGAGTTTGCTGACGCGCTCGGCTTCCGTGCGCAACGCGCTCTCATCCGCGAGGCGAAGGCGCAGATCCTCTTGTTCTTGACCGCCAGTGCCGTCCATCGGCCCCATCATAACGCCGCCAGCAGCCGCTCACCGATGACTTCGCGCCGCCAACCGGACAAAACGGCGCCATCCTGACGGCCATCGGCAAGCTGCTCGAGGTCGCGCCGGGTCGCCAGGATTTCCGGGGACAAGTTAAGTTCGGTTGCCACCGACTGGTGCACAGTGGACAGCTTCTTGACCAGCGCGGTCTTCTGCGGATCGGGCGCGCCGCGCGGGTTGACGCGCGGCAGCACCGTCGGCATGGCGGCGGCGGCGATTAGCCCGAGGATTTCGCTGCCGTTGTGCTTGACGAAACCGGGCTGCATGTCGGCAAGACCCGCCAGTTCCTCCAGCGTTCGCGGCACCCTGATCACGATATCCCGCAGCACGGCGTCATCGAGGATCCAGCCGCGTGGGCGATTGCGCTCATCGGCACGGCGCTCACGCCAGGCTGCCAGCGACTGCGCCAGGCGCGCGCGGTCGGCATCGAGTCCCTTGAGCGAACGGACGCGCTGCCAGGCCTGCTCCGGATCGACGCTGTAGTCGCCCGGATCCTGCAAGGCGGCCAGTTCCTGCGCAAGCCAGGACATGCGGCCCAGTCGCGTCAGCTCCGCGACCAGGTGCGCGCGCACCGGCAGCAGGTAACGCACATCGTCCAGCGCGTAGTCGAGCTGCTCGCCGGACAGGGGCCGCCGCGACCAGTCGGTTCGGGTATGGGCCTTGCTCAGTTCGCGGCCCGTCACGCGTCGCACCAGCTCCGCATATCCGATCTGCGCCGGCATGCCCGTGAGCGCCGCAGCGATCTGGGTGTCGAACACCGGCATCACGAGGCCCGCCGCCGGCAGCAGCACCTCGATGTCCTGGCGGCATGCGTGCATCACCTTCTCGGTTGCAGCGCTACCCAAAGCAGCGCGCAGTGGCGTCAGATCCGGCACCGCCAGAGGGTCCACGCACAGGGCACCTTGCGCGTCCGCGATCTGCAACAGGCACAGCTCCGCGCGGTAAGTTCGCTCGCGCAGAAATTCCGTGTCCAGCGCGATGGCCGGGGCTTGCTCCAAGCGTTGGGCGAGCTCCTCGAGGGCTTCCCGGTCGGTGATCATCATCGTGGTTAATTGATCCGGATTTTCTCTGTTAATGTGCGCATTATGCGAGTCATTTGCCGAGCCCGGAAGCCATGACCGAGCTGGTGCGGCTGTACGGACAGATTGCCATCCTGCGCAAAGGCCCCCAGGATGTTCCCGCGGTCGGACTGCTGCTGTTGCTGACCGGGATCGCGTACTTCGCCGTCAACGTCGTGATGGTGCTGCTGCTGCCGGTGATGAGCGGGCCGTGGTTGCGGGCGTTGTTGCTGGATGTGACCTTTACGGTCGCGTGGTACTGGACGCTGCTGCGTCTGACGGGACGCGGTGAGCGCTTCGTCCAGACCGCCTCGGCGATACTGGGTTATCGCACGGTTCTGACACCGTTGTCGCTGTCATCGCAATGGCTGGTGCGGCTGCTGGGCGACAATGAGACCTGGCAGCTGCCGGCCAGCCTGGTGTACATCGTCGTCGTGGTATGGATGATCGCCGCCAGTAGCCGGGTGTTGCATGCGGCGCTCGAGTGGCCCATGGCGGCTTGCGTGGCGCTGGTCATCCTCGAGTTGCTCGGCAGCTGGATGCTGATGTTCACACTGCTGCCGGGTCTGCGGTAATGGCTCAACAAGCAAATGATGAGTAGCTGATGCACGTTCATATTCTCGGGATCTGCGGGACCTTCATGGGTGGGATCGCCGCCATCGCCAAGGCGGCCGGCCACAAGGTCACCGGGTCGGACCGCAACGTCTACCCGCCGATGAGCACCCAGTTGCGGGCGCTCGGCATCGAACTGGTCGAGGGGTTCGAGGCCGAGCAGCTGGACCTGGCCCCCGATGTGGTGCTGGTCGGCAACGTCATGACGCGGGGCGTGCCGGTCATCGAGGCGCTGCTCGACCGCGGCCTGCCGTATGCCTCGGGACCGGAGTGGCTGGCGCGCGAAGTGCTCAAGGATCGCTGGGTCATTGCCGTCGCCGGCACCCATGGCAAGACGACCACGACTTCGCTTACGACCTGGATACTGGAATACGCAGGACTCTCACCGGGATTTCTGATCGGCGGCGTGCCCGCCAACTTCAATGCCAGCGCGCGCCTGGGCGTGGCACCGTTCTTCGTCATCGAGGCGGATGAATACGACACGGCGTTCTTCGACAAACGCGCGAAGTTCGTCCACTACCGTCCGCGGACGCTGGTGCTCAACAACCTCGAATTCGATCACGCCGACATCTATCCGGATGTCGCCGCCATCCAGCGGCAGTTCCACCACCTGGTGCGCACCGTGCCCGGTTCCGGAAGCATCATCTGGAATGCCGGTGATGAGCGTCTCGCGCAGACCCTGAAGATGGGCTGCTGGACACCGTTGCAGGGATTCTCGGCCGCGGCGGGCGCGCAGGCCCGATGGCATGCGGGAGATGCCGGCGCTGCAGATTATTCGCGGTTCGAGGTCATGGAGTCCGGCACATCCCGCGGCACGGTCGAGTGGGATCTCATGGGCGCGCACAACATGGAGAATGCCCTGGCGGCCATTGCCGCCGCGCACCACGCCGGCGTACCGGTGGCCACGGCCATCGACGCTTTACGCAGTTTCAAGGGGATTGCGCGACGCATGCAGCTGCGCGGCGAAGTCCACGGCATTCGCGTCTACGACGATTTTGCGCACCACCCCACGGCCATCGCGACGACCGTCGATGGCCTGCGGCGCCGCGTGGGCAAAGAGCGCATTCTGGCGGTGCTCGAGATGCGTTCCAACACCATGCGCATGGGCGTGCACAACGAACTCATCGCCCCCGCACTGGCCGCGGCGGACGAGGTCTTCATGTTCACACCGCCCGACCTGGGCTGGGACACGGGACCGCTGATGCGCGAGCTGGGTGCGCGTGGCCACGCCATCGCGGCCGTCGATGCCATGGCAGTGGCCGTCGCGCAAGCGAGTGTCGCGGGTGACAGCGTACTCGTCATGAGCAATGGCGGCTTCGGTGGCCTGCACGAAAAACTGCTGACGGCACTGCGTCAGCGCTTTACCCATGACGCAAACAGCAGCGCCTGATCCGCAGGCAGCGGAGCTGCCGCTGTTTCCGCTGCACACGGTGCTGCTGCCGGGAGGCCCCCTGCAGCTGCAGATATTTGAACCGCGCTACGTCGACATGGTTGGGCGATGCATGCGTACCGGCACTCCCTTCGGGGTGGTGCGGATCATCGCAGGCTCGGAGGCCGGCTCGGTCAGTGATACGGCGGCGACCGGCACCAGCGCGCGCATCATCGATTTCCACACCTTGTCGAATGGCCTGCTGGGGCTGCTGTGCCTCGGCGAGCGCGTGTTCCGGCTGCAGTCGCGACGCAGTCAGGCGGATGGCCTGGTTGTGGGGCAGGTGAGCTGGCAGGCGCCACACGCGACGCTGCCTGTGGCCCCGCAATTCGCCGACCTGGTCACGGCCCTGCACGAGGTGCTGCCGCGGCTGCCGCCGACTTACGCGCATATTCCGCGCAATTTCGCCGATGCCGAATGGGTGGGCTATCGGCTGCTCGAACTGCTGCCGCTGAGCGCCGAGCAGCGCCAGCACAGCCTGGAAAACCACGACCCGGTGCAGCGCCTGGAATGGCTGGCGCCGATGGTGCCTACCCCTTAGCTGCGCGCGAGCCGTAGAACCGGTGCAGCGCGAAGCCCACCAGCACCGTCCATGCGCACACCAGCCAGCCGACCACGCCGTCGAAGTGGCTGAGCAGGTCGTGCAGCGGATTGGCCGGATCCGGGATGGAGGTCTCGCGCGCGAAGGTGATCACCCACACCCAGCCCGCGTGCAGTCCGAGGCTCGCGGCGATGTTGCCGGTGTGCATGCGCACCGTCGCGAGTACCACGCCGACGGCGAACAGGCAGATATAGGCGTCGCTTACGTCCAGCGGCCGCGCAAAGGCGCCGAATGAACCCGCGAGCATGTCCAGGCCGCTGCGCCAGCTGATCTGGCTTTCGGGTATGTGGTACGAGCTGACGAAGTGCGTGAGGGCGTAGATCAAGGATGTGAGTATCGTCGCGGTCATGGCGCCCGACTCGCGCGCGATCCCGGTCCACATGGCGCCGCGCAGGAAAGTCTCCTCGATGAGTGCCACCGCGATGCCACGCAGCAGCCCCTGCGCGGCAAGCTTCGCGAAGGTCGCACCGGTCAGCGCCACCCCCGGGCGCAGCAGCCGCAGCTGCAGCGCCAGCATGATCGCGATGATGAGGCCCATCAGCACGACGCCGATCACAAAGGCGGTGCCGGCCTCGCGCAGGAACCGGCGCGGCGGCAAACCGTATCCCAGGCTCGTGCGATCGGCGAGCCGCAGGCGGCGGGCCACCATGAAGAAACCGACGGCAAGCGTGACCATGCCGAGCCGGTCGGCCACGCGGTGGAAGGGAAAGCCGAACGCCGGGTGCAACAGCAGCCATACCGGATAGGTGACGCCCGCCATGACGGCGAGCGCCAGCAATATCAATCCTACGAACCAGGCGAATGAGCGCATGCGAGGCGGCGATGGGTTGGCCAAATCCACGCAATTGCACCAGATTTGCGGCTGTCCTGCCGCAGCAATTGTCCCTGAGAATCCTTACCACCCCAAGCCTTTCGGGACGGTTCCAATGGATCTTGCCACTGCCAAAACCACCTTGAAGTCCCTGGTCGAAGGGGTCGACCCGGTGACGGGGTACCCGATCCCGAAGTCGATGGTTCTGCACCACGCGGTGGTGATCCGCGCCCTGCTGTGCGCGCTGGCAGTACTGGAAGCGGACACCGCCCGCACGCAGCGGCGGGCGCGCCTGCCCCGCAACACCGGGCGACCTTGGCAGCAAACCGACGAGGAGCAGGTCATTGCCGCATTTCACAACGGCGAGCCGCTGCAGCAGATCGCGGCGGATCATCATCGAAGTCTCGCGAGCGTCGAGTCGCGCCTGGAGCGTCTGGGCGTGCTGGCACCCGAGCAGCGCCTCACGCGCGACCGTTATGTGGCCGCTGGGGGTTCGGCGCCGCGGCGCGATGTGCACCGGCAGTAACCTGAGCCTGTTGGTATCCTCGCGGCGACATGAGAGTGCTTTTTGTACCGGTTTCCGCGGCACGCGGCTTCGGCGAATACGCGCGCGCGCGGGAAATCGCCCGCGCGGTGCAATATCGCTGGCCCGATGCGCAGCTGCATTTCGTGTTGAGCGCGCAGGCTCCGTATGCCGCGCAGTGTCCGTTTCCCGTGACCCTTCTGCCCGGGTCCGCGACCCTGCACACGCCGCAGGTCGTGGCGTTACTGAGGTCGTTCCAGCCGCAGCTGGTGATCTTCGATAACGCGGGACGGACGGCACAGATCCGCGCCGCGCGCGCGGGCGGCGCCCGCGTGGTGTACGTGAGTTCCCGCAACCGACAGCGCCGCAAGGCATTTCGCCTGAGCTGGATGCGGCTGCTCAGCGAACACTGGATCGCCTATCCGAGTTTCATCGCCGGGGAACTGGGAGGGTGGGAAAGGCTGAAGCTCAAAATGCTGGGAGGACCGCGGGTGCGCTTCGTGGACACCGTGCTGCCCGCAGGTCCTGCGGTCACCGACGCCGCTGCGGCGGGTGCGGCGGACTTCGTGCTGGTGGTGCCCGGGGGCGGCACGGCACACCCCGGAGCGCGCGCCGCGCCGCAGATCATCAGCGCGGCGGCCGCGGGTCTGGCCGCAATCGGCCTCCGCACGGTGCTGGTGGGCGCGGTGGACGCAGCGACCGATGCGGCCCTGCTGACCCGTCTGCCGCTGTTGCCGCAACCGCAGCTGATCGATCTGATGCGGCGTGCCCGCATCGTCGTCAGCAATGGCGGCGACACTTTGTTGCAGGCGCTCGCCTGTGGCTGCGCCTGCGTGGCAGTGCCGATTGCCCGTGACCAGGCGGCGCGCATTGCGCGCTGCCGCGATCTGCGGTTGATCAAGGATGCGCCACTGGTGGTGGCGTCCATTATTGATGCGGTGGCCAGCTTGCACGCCAACGCGGATGAGCGGATGGCGCTGATCACACACGGGCGTGCGGCGGGTGTGAAAGATGCCATGCCGCAGATACTCGAGTGGCTGGACGCGCTGCTGGCGGACGGGTCAACTGCGTGAGCCGCACCGTATTTCTGGATACCGTGAGCCCGCTGCCTTATGACTCGCGCTCCTTCGGCGAACGCGCGGTGCAGGGCACAGAGGCCAGCGTCATACGCATCGCGGACTCCATCGGTGCCTGGGTGATGCAGCACAACCGCACCAGCGCCTGGGAGCGATATCTGCCGGTGCAACGCCTGCCGGGCATCGATCATGTGGTTGTGATTCGCGAATCGCGCGCCCTGGCGCAGGCGCGGGAACTGTTTCCGGATGCGCAGCTGCACCTGTGGCTGCATGACAAGATGCAGCCCGCGACCAAGCGTGGACGGCGCCTGCGCGCCGACGCGGACCTGCTGCGCCGGGCCCAGGTGTCCATCATCTGCGTCTCGGACACGCATCGGCAGGATGTGCTCGATACCCTTAACTGGGCGGGCATCGCGGACCTGCCGGTGTGCACGCGCTACAACCCACTCGATGCGACCCTGCAGCCCGACGGCACGCCGTTCGATGATCGTCAGCTGGTGTTCTTTTCCTCGCCCAACAAGGGGCTGGCCTTTGCCCTGGACGCGTTCGGCGCGCTCCACAGGGCAATGCCGGACCTGCGCCTCGTCGTCGGCAATCCAGGGTACAAGGCGGACGCGCTCGCCTCGCTCGCGGGTGTGCAGTTCCTGGGCCCGCTGCCACAGCCGGTGATGCATGCCCACGTGCGCCGGTCGCTGTGCGCTTTCCAGCCGAACTTCCGGATACCCGAGACGTTTGGATTGGTGTACGCCGAGTCACATGCGCTCGGGACGCCGGTGCTCACGCACGATTTTGGCGCCGCGGCGGAAGTCGTCGGTGATCCACGGCAGCTGCTGCCGGTGCAGGACTCCTACCGCTGCTACGAAGCCATGGTCGGGGTGCTCAAGCCGCGGTGGCGCAAGCTGCCCGCGCGACTGGCCGGCGCAATGGGATTGTTTGATGTCTACGTCGAACGCATCCGCGAATGGCGCGCGGGGGGGCGGCCGGTCGTGCGCCCGGATCCGCGCTTTGCATTAAGTACGGTAGCGGCTCAGTGGCGCGAGCTGCTCGGGCCCTGAGCGGCCGGCGCGGCGCCGCCCAGTACGGGCGTGGCAACGAATCCGGCAGTCTTCAGCAGGTCCAGCAGGCCGCCCTTGCCGACAACGTGCAGGGCGCCGACGACGATCAGCACGTTGTGGTCGCCGTTGAGAAAGGCCTTGATCTGCGGCAGCCAGCGCGCATTGCGCTCCGCTACCAGGACGCGGTACAGCTCCGGGAACTGTTTGTAGGCGTCGGATAATTCGGCGGCCAGCTCGGTGTTGTTGCCCGCGCGCCAGGCGCCAAGCATCTGATCGGTCTCCTCGCCCGTGTCCTTGAGATCCTGCAGCGTCAGTTCCAGGAAGCGCGCCTGGTCTTCCGGCGACAGATGTTCCAGCTGTCCGAGCTCCTCATCCAGGGTCTCGAGGCCGGCTGTCGGACGACCATCCTGCTGCGCGCGGGCGATCAGCTGCTCCTCGACGCCGGCATCCTGCTGGTAGCCGAGTTTCAGGTACATCAGATCGGTGAGCGTGAGTGCCGCGACCCACGGACGCAGCACCGCGAACTGCTGCAGCGGCAGGCCCAGTTCCGTCGCCTGCGCCAGCACCCGCGCATAGCGTTCGGGTCCGAGCGCCTGCTCCATCGACTCGCCTTCCGGATACCGGCCATGTTCGAGCATCCACGCGGATACGTTGTCGGTATCGAGCTTGGCCAGGTCCATCTCCATGACCAGTTCGCTCGAATCCGCGTACGCGCGCGCGAAGCCGCCGGGCAGGGTGCTCTCGCCGGGTTTGAGCAGATGCACCGACTCGGCCAGGTAGACCGTGTTGTGCGCGCCGCGCAGGGCCCACACGGGGCTCTGCGCCTGCGCGCTTAGGCTGCCGAGGAGGCAGAGTGCGAGGAGCCAGTGCCGCATGGAGCCACCCAGTGCAGATTCGTGAAGATGCTGCCATCGGACGCAAGGTCCAGCGTGCGAAAGGCCGGTGGCCGCTCGTCGATGGCAAAGTCATGCGAATGCGGCAGGAACTGCGCGCACGTTGAAGGGGTCGCGAGCAGCCGGACGCCGCGGCGCAGGCCGTCGAACGGCTGATGGATGTGGCCCCACAGAATGCCGCGGACCGACTCATGCGCATCGATGAGACGGAAGAAATCGCCGGCGTTGCCGAGTCCGATCTGGTCCAGCCAATCGCTGGCCACCGGCACGGGATGATGGTGCAGACACACCAGTATCGGTGTGGTGGCAGTGGCCAGCGCCTGCTCCAGCAGTTCCAGTTGCGGGGGCGCCAGGTGGCCCCCGTCCTGCCCCGGGACACTGGTGTCCAGCAGTACCACCCGCCAGCCGCCCAGATC
>Ga0302314_10017373_pt1 | contig 12073 bp, 8 predicted proteins | sample III_Palsa_N2_3_FD_200533 | JGI IMG/M metagenome (GOLD analysis project Ga0302314, IMG submission 200533) | Peat permafrost microbial communities from Stordalen Mire near Abisko, Sweden - III_Palsa_N2_3 | ecosystem: Environmental > Terrestrial > Soil > Palsa > Peat permafrost | place: Sweden...
TGCTGTACCCGTCCCGCACCGCCCGCGCCCGCCCGGCTGCCGCGATCCGTTCCCGCGCGGCCTCATCCGGAAGATACCTGCGAATTTTCTCCGAACATTCATCGAACCCGTTAAAAAATACCGCCTCTTCATCCTCCACAAACCGCTTCCTATGTCCTTCAGACCGTTCCGCCAGCAGAAACCCCCCGCACGCCGCAATCTCAAAGCTCTTATGCACAAACTCATCCTGGTTCGAGTGCGTCAGAAAACTCAGGTTGATCTTCGACCGCCAGATCGCCTCGCGATACTCCTTCAAATAAAGCTCGCTGTTGGTATAAAGCGCGGCAGTCGCCTCCGCGCTCAGCCGCTTCTTCCACTGCGCGTCCCCCGAGATCACCACCGGGAACCCGCACTCCTTCCACAGCCGCGTCAGAAACGCGGGACGGTCGTCGTACGATGTCCCGATAAACGAAACCCCCCGCCCCAGCGGCAAGTCCCGCTCCTTATCGCTCCATCCCGCCGGCGGAGGATAGTGGATCGTCGGCTCATACGCAGTCTGTATCTTGATCACATCCCGCGCCCCGTTCGCGCGATAATCCTCAACATTCTTGTCCCGCTGCACCGCGTGCAGATCGAAGCGCGGAATGCTCTGCATATACAACCGCCAGCCCGGGTCACGGCGCGGCCCAAACGCATTGTCGATCATGTAGCTCACGCTCGCTATGCCCATCTCCCGCAGCTTCTCCAGCGTCTCCGGCCGCAGCGCCAGCAGCTTGTCCGCCCAAAAGACATCCGGCTTCTCCCGCTCCGCCATCGCCAAAATATCGCGGTTCAGCCGAGACACCCACGGCCCCGCCTGCGCGCGAAAAGACACCTTCCGCAGCAACGGATGGCGCGGCTCATATTCATACGCGTTGATCGCAACGACACGGTGCCCCAGCCGCTCCAGCGCCCACAGCCGGTACTGCGACGAATCGTTCGGCGACAGTCCAGCCGCATACAGTATCTTCAGCGGTCGCGGTTCACTCATGCTCCTCAACCTTCACGCAGTTGCGCGATCACCTGCTCGGCGTGAATCACGCCAGCGATACGCCTATCGTGGTTCACCACCGGCAGCGATCGCAGGTTGTACTTGTCGAACATCTCCGCCACATGCTTGTCGCTGTCCTTCAAGCCGCAGCTCACCAGATGCCCTTCAGACAGCGTCATCAACTCCATACCATGCTCCGCCAGCAACAGCCTTGTCAGCGCCACAACGCCTTTCAGATGCTGCTCCTCATCCAGCAGATACACCTCGGTAATCGTGTCCGCATCGCCTTCAAACGCTCGCAGTGCGGCGATCGCATCGGCGACCGTTCCCGCGGCCGCCACACCCACAAAATCCGTCGTCATCTGCCCCGCAGCGCTGTTGGCCGGGAACTCCAGCAACTCCTCCACCTCATGCCGCTCCTCCGGCTCCATCTCATCGAGAATCGCCTCGCTCTCTTCATCCGAAAGCTCACCCAGCAGGTCCGCCGCCGCACCCGGGTCCATCTCCTCGATAATGTCCGCCGCATGTTCCGACTTCAGCCCCTGTAGCAGTGCCTTCTGCATCTTCGGATCGAACTCTTCCAGCGTCTCCGCCGCAGTCTCCTCCGGAAGACTCGTAAAGATCGCCTCCCGTTCCGACGGAGCCAGCTCTTCCAAAATCGCCGCAATGTCCGAGGGATGCAGCTTCGCCAGGCGGTCCTGCTCGATCTTCAACCGCACCCGCCGCGCCGGATCGCGATCGATCAAATCCACAAACTCCCACGGAATCACCCGAGTCCCGAACCGCTTCGAGATCGCCTCCACAGCCGTCACCGGCAGCCCTTTGAACAACCGCCGCACCGCTCCGCGCGTCCCGACCTCGACCTCCTCAATACGCAACCCCTGCGCATGGCCGTTCGTCCCACTACGTTCCCAGGCCAGGTTCACATCGTTCACCCGGACCACCTTCCGTCCGTCCACGTCGATGATCTGCTGGTCCAGCAGATCGCGCTCCAGCAGCAGATAATGCTCCAGCTTCGGCGTCCTGGTCGGCTTCGACGCCGCCCGCAGCACCTTGTCCTCCGGATTCGGCACACCCACCTGGTCAACCGCCAGAAAGGTCGACCTCTTCTTCCCGTCGCCACTATGCTTCAGCACAAACGCCAGCACATGCGCCGCATCCTGCCTTACATCCACGGCAAACTCGTGTACCCGTCCGCAGGGCTGACCGGAGTCATCCACCACAGCCATCCCCACAAGGGTAGACACGCTCGTCAGCACTGGCTTCAAATCGCTCATCTCTCCCTTAACCTACCACCTGCGATCAGGCCTCAACTGGCATCTGGTATCTGGCAACTGGCATCTGGCATCTGGACGCCTCACCCGCTCTCGCCCGCACCCCCACAAATGCAAAGAGCCAACGCCGCAGCGCTGGCTCCCGCTCGCAACCCAAGCCTACTTGCCGAAGTCCACAGTCGGCGCAACGCTGTTCGCCGGATTGCCCTTGAAGTACTCATTGCGATAATGGAACCCAGCGAAATTCGCCCATATACTATTCGGAAACTGCCGCACATCGACGTTATAAGCCTCCAGCGTCTTGTTATACCGCTGCCGTTCCACCGCGATCCGGTTCTCGGTCCCTGCCAGTTCATCTTCCAGCCGCATGAACTGATCGTTCCCCTTCAGGTCCGGATACTGCTCCTGCAACCGCAGCAGCGGGCTGATCGCCACACTGAGCTGGTCGTTGGCCTTGATGCTGTTCGCACGGTCAGAACCCGCCGCAATCACACCGGCGCGCGCGTTCGCAATGTTGGTCAACACGGTCGATTCTTCTTTCACATAGCCCTTCACGCTGGCCACCAGGTTCGGAATCAAATCCATCCGCCTCTGTTGTTGCACATCTACCTGCGAGTAAGTCTGGTCGACCTCCTCATTCAGTGAAACCATCTGGTTCTTCGCCGAAACGTAGCTCCCGCCCACGATCAGCAACACCACCACCAACAATCCAACCACCCCAAGCGCTATCCAAGTACCTTTCATCGTCGATCTCCCATTCCCTTCAATCGTATTCATCGTTTGATGTCCCAGTTCCACAACCCGATTCGTAACTCCAGCTTACGCCGCTCTACCAATCGCCACTAGCTCCGCCGCCGCCCGATCCTCCGCCAAACCCGCCGCCAAAGTCACCGCCTCCACCACCACCGCCTTCATCACTGCCGCCGCCAAATCCGCCACCCCGACCGCCGCCAAACCCGCCGCCCATCATGTTCCCCAGCAGGAACCACAACCACCCGCCGCCGCCCCGCCCGCCACCACCGCGCGAGATCACGGCGATCACAATGATAAGCAGGAAGATCAGCCGCAGGTTCAACCCATGCGGCTGTGGAACATGCATCGAGTGATACACCGGAGCCTGCACCGGCGCATCCAGCGTCACACCCGCATCCTGTGCAATCACATTGCCCGCCTGCTGCACCGCGCTCAGCGCAGCCGCTCCGTAATCATGCTCCTGCAACTGCGGCTTCACGCTGCGCAGGATGTCGCCGACCTTGGCATCGTTCAGAATTCCCTCCAGCCCATAGCCCACTTCGATACGGTCCTTATGGTCCTGGATAGCGAACAACACAATCAAACCCTTGTCGGTTCCCTTCGCCCCCACCTTCCACTTGTCTTCCAGTTGCGTGGAAAACTCCTCGATCGGCGCCCCATCCAGCGAGTTGACCGTAACCACCAATACCTTCGCATGGGCCTTCTCCCACAACTGCCCGCACAGCTCTTCCATAGCCTGTTTGGAAGCCGGATCCACCACCCCCGCAAAGTCGTTCACATAGCTGGCCGGCTGCGGCAGCTTGGCCACCGACTCCGCGCGGGCACCGCCCAGAGCGGCCGCCACCACCAGAAAACTCCCCAACACCCTGCGCATCAAGCTCACGAAGCTATCCTACGCTCCCAGGCCCTCTCAGGTTCCATAGGCGAAGCACCTGTGTCTGGCTTCCTCTGTATTCTTGTTCAGGAGACCGCATGAATCAACCCCTTCCCGCCCCACCCGTCGCGCCCCCCGAACCAAAGACCCTTGATATCCACGGCACTACCCTCCGCGACGACTACGCCTGGCTCCGCGACAAAGGCTCCCCGCGCGTCACAGCCTACCTCGAAGCCGAGAACGTCTACACCGCCGCCGCCATGTCCGGCACCGAAGAGTTGCAAAAGACCCTCTACGCCGAAATCCTCTCCCACATCCAGGAAGACGACGTCTCCGTCCCCTACCGCGACGGCGCCTGGGAGTACCTCACCCGCACCGCCAAAGGCCTCCAATACGCACGCTATTGCCGCTACCCAACCGGCCATCCGGAGGCAGAGCAAACCATCCTCGACGTCAACGCTCTGGCAGAAGGCCAACCCTTCATGTCCCTCGGCGCCATCGCCGTCAGCCCCAACGGGCAACTCCTCGCCTACACCACCGACAACACCGGCTTCCGCCAGTACACCCTCCACATCCGCGACCTCGCCACCAACACCGAACTCCCCGACACGGCCCAGCGCGTAGGCTCCCTAGCCTGGGCCGCCGACTCCGCCACGCTCTTCTATACCACCGAAGACGACACCACCAAACGCCAGGACCGCGCCTTCCGCCTCACCCTCGCTCCTCAACAGACCCCCGCCGTCGAAGTCTTCCACGAACCCGACGAACGCTTCAACCTCGGCCTCGGCCGCACCCGCGACCGCAAATACCTCCTCCTCGAAGCCGGCTCCCACACCACCAGCGAGTGCTGGTTCCTCAACGCCACCACCCCCACTGCCGCCTTCACCCTCATCGCTCCCCGCATCGACGACGAAGAGTACACCATCGACCACCGCGACGGCTTCTTCTACATCCGCACCAACCAAGGCGCCGAACAGTTCAAGCTCGTCCGCACCCCCGTCACCAGTCCCAACCGTAACAACTGGCAGGATATCCTCCCCGAAAACAAAGACGCCCCACTCGAAGACTTCGACCTCTTCCAAACCTTCCTCGTCGCCAACTACCGCGAGCGCGGCCTCCCTATCCTCCGCGTCTTCGCCCTCGACCGGCAGGGCCTTCCCACCAACCCTCAAGACATCCGCTTCCCTGACCCCGCCTACACCGCCTACTCCGACGTCAACCGCGACTTCGCCGCCACCACCTTCCGCTACTCCTACCAGTCCCTCGTCCGCCCAGCCTCCGTCTTCTCCTACGACATCATCACCCAAGCCTCCACCCTCCTCAAGCAGCAGGAAGTCCCCGGCAACTTCGACGCCGCCAAATACGCCTCCGAACGCCTCTGCTTCAAAGCCCCCGACGGCGTAGAAGTCCCCATCTCTTTGGTGTACCGGCGAGACAAGTTCCACCTCGACGGTCAGTCGCCGCTCTACGTCTACGGCTACGGCTCCTACGGCTACGCGCTCCCGCTAGGCTTCTCAGCCAGCCGCCTCGCTCTCCTCGACCGCGGCCTGGTCGTCGCCTACGCCCACATCCGCGGCGGCGGCGAGCTCGGAGACCCCTGGCACGACGCCGGCAAGATGATGCAAAAGCGCAACACCTTCACCGACTTCATCGCCGCCACCGAGTTCCTCATCGCCCAAAAATACGGCGACCCCCACCGCGTCGCCATCGAAGGCGGTTCCGCCGGCGGACTCCTCATGGGCTCAGTCACCAACATGCGTCCCGATCTATTCACTGCCGTTCTCTCTCACGTCCCCTTCGTCGACATGATGAACACCATGCTCGATGCCACCCTCCCCCTCACCGTCGCCGAGTACGAAGAGTGGGGCAACCCCAACTTGCCCGATGCCTTCAACTACATGCTCAGCTATTCCCCCTATGACAATCTCGTTACAGGCACTTACCCCGCCATGCTCGTCAAAACCAGCCTCAACGACTCGCAAGTTATGTACTGGGAACCCGCCAAGTACATCGCCAAACTCCGCACCTTAAAGACCAACCCCACCCCGCTCCTCCTCCACATCAACATGGACGCCGGCCACGGCGGCGCCTCCGGCCGCTACGACTACATCAAAGAGATCGCCTTCGACTACGCCTTCCTGCTCACCCAACTCGGCGTCGAAACCAAGTAGATACAATCGGGAACGACCGGCCACAGCCCACCAGAGCCCCCAGGAGCCTCCATCCATGTCCCTTCGTCGCATGGCCCTTCTGCTTGTTCTCTCCACCCATCTCGCCCAAGCCGCCACGCCGGTAGACGCCAAGCCCCCCGTCTACCATCCTCTGCACGGCTCCCGCATCCTGTGGGACAAATTCGGCGTCCCGCACGTCTTCGCCAAGTCCACCTCCGATATGTTCTATTGCTTCGGCTACGCGCAGGCCGAAGCCCACGGCGATCTCCTCCTCCACGTTCTCGGCGGCTCCCGCGGCCGTGGAGCCGAGTACTTCGGCCCCGGCATCGACGACGCCAACCTCAAGACCGACCGCTGGATATGGACCAACGAGATCCCCATCCGCTCCGTCCAGTGGCTCGCCCAGCAGACCCCGCAGTTCCGTCACGATCTCGACGCCTTCGCCGCCGGCATCAACGCCTACGCCGCCGCCCATCCCGAAGCCCTCGCACACGAAGTCCACCAGGTCCTCCCCATCACCGCCCTAGATCTCATCGAGCACGAACAGCACTTCTACAACTTCGAGTTCGTCGCCGGCCGCTCCCTGGCAATCCCTTCAGGACGCGACACCGCTGATCTCCTCACCCCCACTCTCAGCGGCTTCGAAAACACCCCCGAAGACCTCGCCGACGGCTCCAACGGCTGGGCCATCGGCCCCTCCCACTCCACCAGCGGCAAGGCCATGATGCTGCTCAACCCGCATCTCGCCTGGGGTGGCGAGCAGACCTACTTCGAGGTCCAGCTCACCGCTCCCGGCATCAACCTCTACGGCGCAACCCAGCTCGGTGTCCCCGCCCTCCGCTTCGTCTTCTCCGACTACGTCGCCATCACCAACACCGTCAACACTAACAACGGCCACCTCCTCTACCGCATCACAGAAGCCCCCGGCGGCTACAAGTTCGACGGCAAAGTCCTGCCCTACACCAGGGCCTCCTACCCCATCAAGGTCCTCCAGGAAAACGGCACCTACACCACAGAGAACATCGAGGTGCTCAAGACCGTCCACGGCCCCATCATCCGCCGCGACGACGGCGTCCCGATCGCCCTCTACGCCGCCGGCCTCGATAAACCCTTCCTCCTCGAGCAGGTCTACAAGATGGGCACCTCCCACAACTTCGCCGAGTTCCAAACCCAGCTCAAGCGCCTCCAGATCCCCATGTACAACATCATGTATGCCGACCGCGACGGCCACATCGAGTACCTCTTCAACGCCCCCGTCCCGCGCCGCTCCGAAGGCGATTGGGCTATGTGGGACAAGCCCGTCGCCGGCGACACCTCCCGCCTTCTGCCCACCGGAACCCTCACCTACGAAGAGCTGCCCAAGGTCATCGACCCGCCCTCCGGCTACGTCCAGAACTCCAACGAACCGCCCTGGGACGCCGCGTGGCCCACCATGCTCAACCCCAAGGACTACCCACCCTACATCGCCCCCATCTGGCCCTACTTCCGTTCCGACCGCGGCCTCCGTATGCTCTCCGAAGACCCCAAAATCAGCTACGACATGCTCCTCCAGAAGAAGCTCTCCACCCGCTCCGAAGCCGCCGACCGCCTCCTCCCCGACCTTCTCTCAGCAGTAGCCAGGTACGGCACACCCCGCGCCAAACAGGCCGCAGCCGTCCTCAAAGCCTGGGACCGCCAGACCGACGCCACCTCCAAAGGCGCTCTCCTCTTCTGGAACTGGGCCACCCGCTTCGGCATGCCCGCTCCCACCGCCGCCTCCGTCCGCAACTTCGCCGTCCCCTACGTCCTCGACAAACCCCTGACCACCCCCGCCGGCATCGAGGACCCCGCCGCCGCAGCCGCCATGCTCGACGCCGCCGCAACCGAAACCACCAAACTCTACGGCGCAATCGACACCCAGTGGGGCAGCTTCCTCCGCCTCCAGATCAACAACCAGAGCGACGGCGACACCAACGTCCCCCGCGGCCCCGCGCTCAACGGCGTCGACCTCCCCGGCAACGGCGGCCCCGGCGCCATCGGCATCTTCCGCGTCGTCACCCCCGGCCCCCTCAAGGACGGCATCGCCACCCCCATCCACGGCGACGGCTTCACCATCGCCATGCAGTTCTCCCAGCCCATCCAGGCCAAGGTCCTGGTCTCCTACGGCGACTGCTCCCAACCCAACTGCGCCCACCACACCGACCAACTCCCCCTCTTCGCCAAAAAACAGTGGCGCGACGTCTGGCGCACCCTCCCCGACATCGAAGCCCACCTCGAACGCACCGACACCTTCTAGCTGTCGAGCTGAACCTACCCCTCCACCGCCTCCATCACATCTCCCTCACCCGGCGCCAGAAACAAGTTCGTCTCCAGCCCATGCTGCCGGTCATACAGTTCGCGGTACCGCCCCTGAGAAACATAAAGCTCCTCATGCGTCCCACGCTCCACGATCAACCCCTGCTCCACCACCAGTATCTGGTCGGCCTTCCGAATCGTCGATAACCGATGCGCGATCACAAACGTCGTCCGGCCCTTCATCAAATAGCTCAGCCCGTGCTGAATCATCGCCTCCGACTCCGAGTCCAGCGAGCTCGTCGCCTCGTCCAGAATCAATATCCGCGGGTCCGCCAATATCGCCCGTGCAATCGAGAGCCGCTGTCTCTGCCCACCGGACAGCTTCACCCCGCGCTCGCCCACGATCGTGTCATAGCCCTCCGGGAACCGTTCCGCAAACTCATCCACCCGCGCAATCTGGCACGCCTTCATCAACTCTTCTTCCGTAGCCGCCGGCCTGGAGAACTTAACATTCTCCCGGATCGTCCCATCGAACAAAAACGTCTCCTGCAACACCACACCCAACTGCTGCCGGTAGCTGCTCAGCTTCACCGTCGCAAGATCGTTGCCATCGACCAGCACCGCCCCACTCGTCGCCGTATGGAACCCGCACACCAAGCTGATAATCGTCGACTTCCCCGACCCGCTCGACCCCACCAGCGCCGTCACCGTCCCCGGCTTCGACTCAAAGCTGATCCCATGCAGCACCGGCTTCCCCGCCTCATACTCAAACACCACATCCTCAAACACCACATCGCCGTTGATCGTCCCCAGTACCGTCCTGCGTCGCGGCTCCGAGTCCTCTTCGCTCTCCGCCATGATCTCCGTCGTACGGTCCAGCCCCGCCAGCGCCTCCGTCAACTGCGTCCCCACCGAAACCAGCTGCACGATTGGCGCAATCATAAACGCCAGCAACATCGTGTATGCCACATATTTGCCCGCGTCCAGGCGTCCCGCAGCGACCTCGTGCGCGCCCATGTACATGATCAGTCCGCCCACCACACCCAGCACTACGGTCGACGACAGCGTCATCAGCGACTGCGCCGTCAAGGAGCTGATCACGTTATCCAGCAGCCGCTGCACCCCTCCCGCGAATACCCTCGCTTCGCTCTCTTCCGCGTGATACCCCTTCACCACACGTACTCCGCCCAGCGACTCGGTCAGCCTGCCCGTCACCTCCGCATTGATCTTTGCCCGCTCCCGGAAGATTGGCCGTATCGTCTTGAAGGCCTTCTGCAGAATCACCCCAAACGCCAGCAAAATAAAGAACGTCAAAAGCGTCATCCGCACATTGAGATAAATCAGAGCGCCGAACGCAATAATCGCCGCCAGAATCCCGCCCACGAAGTCCATCAACCCAGTCCCCACCAGGTTCCGCACTCCTTCCACATCGCTCATGATCCGAGCCACCAGTGTTCCGGTGCGGTTCTCGTCATAGAACGACACAGGCAGCCTGCCGATATGGCTCTGCACTTGCTTCCGCAGGTCCGAGATCAGCCTCTGTCCTTCCGTCGACAGCATCTGTGTCAGGGCATACGACGTGATCGCCTGCATCGTCACCGCACCCGCCACCGACGCGATGATGTACTTCAGCTCCCCCATCCGGTGCTGATACAGCACATGATTGATAAACGGCGCCGACGAGATCGGCAGCACAAACCCGCACAACCGGTTCACCACCATTAGCAGGAAGCTTCCACCGATCAGCCAGCGCCGCGGCTTCACCAGCTTCCAAACCTCGGGCAACACCTTCTTCAACGGCGGTTTAGGCCTCTTCTTCGTCAGATCCGCTCCAACCGCGCGCCCCGTCCCACGCGCAGGCCCATCCGCCGTACGCATCCCGCCGCTCATCCCGCCATGTCCCATGCTTCCCATTAATATCCTTTAGCTATCGCTCATTCGATTCACGCCAACGCCCGCACGACTCAAACAACCCGTGCCCTCCGCGCCGCAATAAACGACCGCACGCACAACACCACAAACACCAGGCAAACCAACGCCACAGTCACGCGCTCGTCAAATGCCAACGGATCAGCCGCAATCGCCGCCGATCCATGCACCGCCGTCACCACCGCGCGGATGCCCGTGATCAAAAACCCAATCAACCCAAACGTCACCGCGATGTGCATCCAAAGCATCCGTTTCTTCGCATCCTCCGAGCTCGCCAGCAACCCACTCACCAGCAAAATCAATCCCACCCCCGCCGGATGCAGCGCAGCCATCTCCGCCCGTCCCGTCGCCATCCAGAAGCCCAGGCTGATTACAATCAGCAACACCCCAAACAAAATCGCAACCTTCGCCATCATCGCTCCTCATCCTTGTCTTTCCTAACCACTAATCACTAACCACTAACCACTGCCTCTAAGCTGCCGCCTTCCGAATCTCCGCCTCTACCTCACCCACCGTCCACTCATTCGTAGGATAGAACGCCGCCACCCTCCCATCCTTCCCAATCACCAGCGTAGACAGCGAATGTTGCAGCGTACCGTTCTCTCCCGGCGTCACGCCCAGGTCGAAGAACTCCTCCATCTTCGCCATCTCCGCCGCCTCCGGAGCCGCAAAGTCCCAGTGCGCAAACGTCTCCTTCGTATACAACCCCGTATAAGCCTCGCCATAACTCCGCAACACCTGCGGCGTGTCGTACACCGGATCGAAGCTCACGCTCAACAGATGCGTCTCCGTATACAGCTTCTTATCCGTGCATAGATATTTGTCGATCGCCGCAAAATTACGGCTCATCTTCGGGCAATAATCCGCCAGCGGACACCGCGTATAGATAAACGTCATCACCAGCACCTTGCCCTTGAACTGCCCCAGCCTGATCTTCCTCCCCGACTGGTTCAGCAGCGCAAACTCCGGCACCATGTCCCCCGCCGCGGGCACGTGATACTGCATCGCCGGCTTGTAGTCCGGCTTGGCCTGCGCAATCACGACAATATCCGTCAGCCTCATATTGACCGGATCATCCGCGGTCCCCTCCGCCAGCAGCGTCGCCGTAATCCTGTCCCCCGCATGCAACTCGCTGGCCACCGTCGGATCGGCCAGCTTATACGACATCGTCATCGCCTCCATGAACCCCGGAATCGTCTCCGCATCCAGCTCAATCTTCCCAGCCGCCGCATCCACCGAAGCAACCTTCCCCCGCACCGCATAGTGCAGCGTCGCACTCTTCGCCGGCGCAACCGCCCGATGGCACCCACCCATCGCCACCACCAACCCCAACATCACCGCACGCAATCTCATCCACACCCTCACACGCTCCCATCATAATCCGCACCCCACCTTAGACTGGTATCTGGAGACTGGCATCTGGCAACTGGATCAGACCCGCTCTCGCCAGTACCACCACCACCGCGTGATAGCATCACACCCGTACCCAACAGAGTCGACCCCACCGGCGGCTACTGGAGCAAACCCCGCGTGCCCTCACCTGCAACTCCGCATCATCCCGGCGACACCACCCGCGGCCCCTCCGCTCCCTGGCTCGCCTTCGGCTTCCTCCTCGCCGGCCTCGGCACCGTCCTGCTCGGCCCCATCCTGCCCTCCATCTCTCTCCGCTGGCATCTCTCCGACTCCCAGACCGGCCCTCTCTTCTTCGCCAAATTCGTCGGCGCCTTCCTCGGCGGTATCACCGTTCCCCGCCGTTTGCGTCTCGGCATCGTCTCCGGAACCGTCCTCT
>Ga0302314_10017374_pt1 | contig 12073 bp, 12 predicted proteins | sample III_Palsa_N2_3_FD_200533 | JGI IMG/M metagenome (GOLD analysis project Ga0302314, IMG submission 200533) | Peat permafrost microbial communities from Stordalen Mire near Abisko, Sweden - III_Palsa_N2_3 | ecosystem: Environmental > Terrestrial > Soil > Palsa > Peat permafrost | place: Sweden...
GGTACCGGGCCTGTGCCGTTCCCGCCGCGCAGCACGCTGCGGCGACTGCTGCTCCAGCAGGCGGCGGCCGGGGCATTCACGCCGACGCTCCTGGCCTTATTCGCCCCCGCCGAGCAGGCGGTCCTGGCGCCGCTGCTTCATGATGCGCCAGGCCTGCAACGCTACTGCAATGAGCGCCTGCCCTACCTGCATCCCGACCGGACCGCTCAGCACCTGGTGCTCGACAGCATCCTGCAGTCGCGCGGCATCCCCTACGACTCGCCGGCCTTCCTCGACCTGGTGCTGGCGGCGCTGCAGGCGGATCCGGAGACCGGCTATGTGCTGCTCGCACGCTATGTCCCGGAATTCCCCAAGGACCACGCCTCGATCGTCCAGTCCGCCTGGGTTGCCGGGCACCGCCCGGCGCTCTTCCCGAGCGATGCCGGCGGCTACCGATGGTACGTCGATCCCCTGGCCCAGGCGCGTGGCGTTGCGAGCGCGGGTTTACGGGGTCCGGCGCGTCGCGACCGGGATGCGGCGCCCGCGCCCACGCCCGCGCAGCCCTAGCCCCGGCGCGCGGGCGCAGCGGTCAGGCGCGCACGACGCGCCGCCGGCGTCAGGAAGCTCCAGGCGAGGATCCGGCTCTGCTTGACGCCGCGCGCGATGGCGAGCACGCGCATCGCCGTCGGCTGGGCGCGCGTCAGGACCCGCTCGATGGCCGGCAGGTGGGCGGCCTGGGCGACCAGGGCGGTGTACCAGGCGGCATCCTCAGGACGCTGCGCGCTTTCACTGATGACCCGACCCAGGAAGCCGACCTCCCCACCCGGGCACCACAGCTCGGCCGCGCGGCCACCGAAGTTCGCCGTGGGCAGGGACCGCGCGCCGCGCGCGACGTGGCCGAGGTTGGTCCACTTGCGGCGCGCGGCTGACTGCGCCTGGACGAGTGAGGCATGGAACGGCGGGTTGCAGATGACCGCGGTGATCCGGTCACTTGCGTGAAGCACATCCGCGAAGATGTGGCTGGCGGAGGGTTGCCTGCGGATGCCGACGTGACCGCGCAGCAGGCGGTTGGCCTGGACGATGCGCTCAGCGCTGCTGACCGCGACCGGATCGATGTCGCTGCCGATGAAGCGCCAGCCGTACTCGCCCCGGCCGATGATCGGATAGATGCAGTTGGCTCCGACCCCGAGGTCGAAGAGCACCACCTGCTCGCCGCGCGGCACGACCCCGCCGTGGTCCTCTGCGAGCAGTTGCGCCAGCGTCGTCAGGTAGTCGCGCCGCCCCGGAACCCCGGGACAGAGCGCGTCGCGCGGGATGTCCCATGAGGTGATGCCATAGTCCGCCATGAGCAGCGCCTGGTTGAGGTCGCGCACCGCATCGGGATTGCTGAAATCGATGGTCTCCTCGCCGCGCGGATTGCGCCTGATCCACTGTGTCAGACCCGGATGCGCGCCACGCAGGCGCACCAGGTCGTAGCGTTCGGTCGGGGCCTGGACGTAGGTGGGCGCCCCACCGGAGCGGGTCGCCCCGGTGGAGCGCTGTGCAGTCGCGCGTGCCGGTGTCGTGCGCATGGGGTCCGATCCGGCAGCGATCCTAGGGCGGGTGCGCGTCGGGAGAACGAAGGACCGCCGGACGTGCGCGCCGCCCACGGCGTTGTGGGAGATTCCGGCAGCAGCACACCGCGCCCATCCGGCATGATTCCCGGTGGAAGCGCTGTCGTGCACGGGCACACCGGCCGGTCAGGGTGCGGAGTGCTACCGTCCGATTGACCTGTCCGTGCGGCATGATTAAGACCATCGGCTGGGGACCGGAGACGATCATGGCGCTGAACACCTGTCCCTTCTGCCGTGCGGCCCTGTCTAGCCTGGCCCCGACCTGTCCGGCCTGCGGCCGCGCCGCCACGGGCCCCGAGGCCCTCGCCCTGGTCAAACGGCGCCTGCGGCGGCGCGCGATCAGGCGGCTGGTCCGCATGCTCGTCATCGCCTCGATCTGCGGCATCGCCGCGGCGATCGCCACCCGTCATGCCCGGGACGCCGTGGCGTCGCCGGGGACGGTGGCCGCGCCATCGGCACCTGCATCACCATCACCACCACCACGCATGGGCGGCGCGCCGCGTCCAGTCCCCACTGCGACTCCGGCTGCACCAACCGCAGACACCGCTGCGGCAGTTCCGGCTCCTGCACCGCACGCCGCGGCCACGGTCGCGGGGGTGGCGGGTCCTGCAGCCGCGGACAGTACCGCCGAGCCGGCATCGGACATCTACATCCCTGCCTACGGCCCGACCCAGCCCGCCGCCGGTCCGGGCAGTTCCTGGTCCATCACTTCGTTCGTGCTCTCCTGCAGCTTCGGGACCGGTGATACGCAGTACTGGCTCTTCGAACCGGAAACGCCGCGAGCGCATCCGCTGCCGGTGGTGGTGTTCCTGCATGGCTGGAGCGCGATGGAGCCGCAGGCCTACATGGCCTGGATCGAGCACATCGTCAAGCGCGGGAACATCGTCATCTATCCGCGCTACCAGGCCTCGTTGACCTCTCCGCCCCAGACCTTCACCGCCACTACCATCGCCGCCCTGGCGGCGGCGTTCACCGAACTGCAACGGCCCGACGCCCACGTCCTGCCCGATCTTGCACACGTGACCTGCGTCGGGCATTCCTTCGGAGGCCTGCTCGCCGCCAACCTCGCCGCCCTGTCCGCCACCGACGGCCTGCCGCCGCTGCGGGCGGTGATGGCGGTCGAGCCGGGAGGGGGGCGCAACCGGGTCTATCAGGACTATGCGAAAATCCCCGCGGGCACCTTGCTGCTGTGCGTCGCCGGCGAGGACGACCACATCGCCGGCGTGGATCTGGCCACGCGCATCATGCGCGAGGCCACCGCGGTGGCCGCCACCGACCGGGACTACATCCTGATGCGCAGCGACCGCCACGGCGATCCCGCCCTGGTCGCGAACCACTTCGCGCCCGCGGCGCGCGGCGGTTGCGGTTGCTGGTTCGGCCTGTGGAAGTGGTTCGACGCCCTGCAGAGCGCGGCCGACACCAACCAGGATCGCGATGCGGCGCTCGGCAACACCGCGCGGCAGCGCTTCATGGGGACCTGGAGCGACGGGCAGGCGGTCGTCGAGCCCCTGATCACCGCCTCGCCGTGATCCGTTCGCCGGCCCGCCCGCTGCGGGCTCGGTGTCCTCTTCGCCATCTCTGCCGGCGCTGCTGGTGAACGGACAAAGACGCGGTATCCTCCGGCATGCTTACGAACCGGGCCAAATACGCTTTGAAAGCCCTGCTCTTTCTCGCGCGGCATGCCGATGAGGGTCCGATGCAGGCGGCGTCGATCGCCGCGGCGGAGTCGATCCCCCACAAGTTCCTGGAGGCGATCCTCATCCAGCTGCGCCACAAGGGCATCATCCGCAGCAAGGTCGGCAAGGGTGGCGGCCACTCCCTGGCGCAGGAGCCCGACAAGATCGACGTGCTGGGCGTGATCCGGGCCATCGACGGACCGGTCGCGCCGCTGGCCTGCCTGAGCCATACCGCCTACCAGCGCTGTGCGGACTGCTCCAGCGAATCGACCTGCGGGGTCCGCCGGATGCTCGCCGAAGCCCATGAATTGCAGGTCAAGCACCTCTCGATCATGACCCTGGCGGATGGTCTGGGCGGCCTGGAGACGCCGGTGCGTTCACGTCCCTCCCGCGCCCGGCACTAAGTCCTGTTTTCGCGCTGAGCCCCTTAAGAGGGTAACGGCGGCGTAGAATCCTATAACTCTGATAGGAATACGTTGACAGGGACGAAAGTTTTCCTACAAGCCAGAGCCGAATCGGTTCCAGCGCCGGAACCCTCGACTGGAGACCCATCATGCTGTCCCGCCACCTTACTGGATTCCTCGCCGCAGCCGTGCTCACGACCCTGAGGGCCAACGGCTTCGGCGCCGATGATCAGACCCTGCTCAATGTCTCCTATGACCCGACGCGTGAGCTGTACCAGGCGATCAACCCGGCCTTCACCACCATCTGGCAGAAGGATCATCCCGGCAAATTGACCATCCAGCAGTCGCATGGCGGCTCCGGCAAGCAGGCGCGCGCGGTCATCGACGGCCTCGACGCCGATGTCGTCACCCTCGCCCTGGCCTACGACATCGATGCCATCTCCAGCAAGGCCCACCTGATCCCGTCGGACTGGCAGAAGAAGTTCCCGGACAACAGCAGCCCCTACACCTCGACCATCGTCTTCCTGGTGCGTGATGGCAATCCCAAGGGCATCACCGACTGGGCCGACCTGATCAAGGACAACGTCTCGGTCATCCTCTCCAATCCGAAGACGGGTGGCGGCGCGCGCTGGTCGTTCCTGGCCGCCTGGGGCTATGCCCTGCACGCCAACCATGGCGACCAGGCCAAGGCCCGCGACTTCGTCGCCAAGCTCTATCAGCATGTGCCGGTCCTCGATAGCGGCGCCCGCGGTTCGACCATCAGCTTCGCCCAGCGCGGGCTGGGTGATGTGCTGATCGGCTGGGAGAGCGAAGCGCAGACTGCAACCAAGGAGTTCGCGGACCAGCACTTCAAGATCATCACGCCCAGCATCAGCATCCTCGCCGAGCCGCCGGTCGCGGTGGTCGAGACGGTCGCCAAGCGCCATGGCACCGAGGAGGTGGCCACGGCCTACCTCAACTTCCTCTACACCCTGCAGGCGCAGGAGATCGAGGCGCAAAACGGCTACCGGCCGCGCAACGCCGCCATCCTGGCCAAGTACAGCGACCGCTTCCCGGCCATCAGCCTCTTCACCATCGATGATGTCTTCGGCGGCTGGACCAAGGCCCAGGCCACCTACTTCGCGGATGGCGGGGTCTTCGACCAGATCTACGTCGCGCACTGATCCTCTTGCCAACGGCTGGCTGGTCGCTGATAGTACACCTGAGAAACGACCAACGACATGGCGCACGCAGCGCGTCCCAGCATCCTTCCCGGCTTCGGACTGACCCTCGGCTATACCCTCACCTACGTGTCGCTGCTGGTGGTGATCCCGATCACGGCGCTGGTTTTGCGCACCGCGAATCTGAGCTGGTCGGAGTTCTGGGGCATCGTGACCACCGCGCGGGTGGTGGCCTCCTATGAGCTGAGCTTCGGCACGGCGCTGGTCGCCGCCCTGATCAATGCCGTGTTCGGCACGCTGATCGCCTGGGTGCTGGTGCGCTACCGCTTCCCGGGGCGGACCCTGGTCGATGCCCTGGTCGACCTGCCCTTCGCCCTGCCGACGGCGGTCGCCGGCATCGCGCTGGTGACCCTCTACGATCACCAGGGGTGGATCGGCCGCATCCTGCCCTTTAGCGTCGTCTACAAGCCGGCCGGCATCGTCATCGCCCTGACCTTCATCGGCCTGCCCTTCGTGGTGCGCTCGGTGCAGCCGGTGGTCGAGTCGCTGTCGACGCGCTCAGGCGCGGAGATCGAGGAGGCGGCGCACTGCCTGGGGGCCAGCCGCGGGGCGATCCTGTGGCGCATCATCCTGCCGGAACTCTGGCCCGCGATCGCGGCCGGCTTCACCCTGGCCTTCGCGCGCGGCGTGGGCGAGTACGGCTCGGTGGTGTTCATCGCCGGCAACATGCCGATGAAGACCGAGATCGCGCCGCTTTTGATCATCACCAAGCTCGAGGAATACGATTATCCGGCCGCGACCGCCATCGCCGTGGTGATGCTCGCCTTCTCGTTCGTGGCGCTGCTGTGCGTCAACGCCGTGCAGCGCTTCCTTGAACGGCGGCTGCGTCATGCATAGCCCGGTTGCCGACACGCCGCGCCACCTGACCGAGCCGGCCTGGATCCGCTGGGGCCTGATCACCGTCGCCTGCGGCTTCCTGATCGTGTTCCTGCTGCTGCCATTGACCTTCGTGCTGGTCCAGGCCTTCCGGCAGGGGCTGCATGCCTACCTGCAGTCCTTCAGCGATCCGGATGCGACCTCCGCCATCCGCCTGACCATCATCGCGACCGTCATCGCGCTGGCGCTCAACACCGTGTTCGGGATCTGCGCCGCGTGGTGCATCGCGAAGTTCTCCTTTCGCGGCAAGAACGTGCTGATCACGCTCATCGACCTGCCCTTCGCGGTCTCGCCGGTGGTCGCCGGACTGGTCTTCGTGCTGCTCTTCGGCGCAGGCGGCTGGTTCGGCTCCTACCTGCGCGACCACAACGTGCACATCATCTTCGCGCTGCCCGGCATCGTGCTCGCCACCACCTTCGTGACCCTGCCCTTCGTCGCGCGCGAGCTCATCCCGATGATGCAGGCGCAAGGCACCGACGAGGAGGAGGCCGCTCGCGTGCTCGGGGCCTCGGCCTGGCAGATGTTCTCGCGGGTGACGATCTTCAATATCGGCTGGAGCCTGCTCTATGGCATCATCCTGTGCAGCGCCCGGGCCCTGGGCGAGTTCGGCGCGGTGTCGGTGGTCTCGGGGCACATCAATGGCAAGACCTGCACGCTGCCGTTGCACATCGAGTACCTCTACGACAACTACCAGCTCTCCGCCGCGTTCGCCTGCGCGTCGTTGTTGTGCCTGCTGGCGCTGGTGACCCTGGTCGCCAAGACGCTCGTCGGACGGCGGTTGCGCCTCTCCATGGAGGTCGCGGACGACGTTCCCGGCCTGGTCCCCACGGCGGTGCCATGAGCATTGAGATCCAGCGCGTCGCCAAGCGCTTCGGCAGCTTCGTCGCCCTCGATGACGTGTCGCTGTCGATCCCCGTCGGCCAGCTCGTCGCCCTGCTCGGCCCCTCCGGCTCCGGGAAGACCACCCTGCTGCGCATCATCGCCGGACTGGACGTCCCGGATTCGGGCACGCTCGCCATCAGCGGCGCCGATTCGGTGAGCGCAACGCCACGCGACCGCAAGGTGGGCTTCGTCTTCCAGCACTATGCGCTGTTCCGGCACATGACCGTGGCCGACAACATCGCCTTCGGGCTGACCGTGCGGCCGCGCGCCGAACGGCCCACGCCGGCGGTGATCAAGCAGCGCGTCGACCATCTCCTGCACATGGTGCAGCTGGAATGGTGCGCGGGGCGCTATCCGCATCAGCTCTCCGGCGGCCAGCGCCAGCGCATCGCCCTGGCGCGCGCCCTGGCGGTGCAGCCGAGAATCCTGCTCCTGGATGAGCCCTTCGGCGCCCTGGATGCCAAGGTGCGCGCCGAGCTGCGGCGCTGGCTGCGCCGGCTGCACCAGGAGATGGGCGTGACCACCGTCTTCGTGACCCACGACCAGGAGGAGGCGATGGAGGTCGCCGATCGCGTGGTGGTGATCAATCACGGCAAGATCGAGCAGGCCGGCACCCCTGAGGACGTCTACAACGCGCCATGCTCACCCTTCGTCTTCGATTTCATCGGCCAGTCGGTGAGCTTCCCGGCGGTGATCCGCGGCGGCGTGGCGCGCTTCGGCGCGATGTCCATCCCCGTGCCCGGGCAGGTGTCGGACACCGAGGAGCAGGCCATCGCCTACGCACGTCCCCATGATCTGACCCTGGCGCCCACGGCGTCCTCCGAGGGGGGGATCGAAGCGGTGATCGAACGCATCCACGCCATCGGCGCCCTGGCGCGCATCGATCTGCGCGTCACCGGCCGCACCACCCCGTTCGAGGCGCAGATGTCCTCGGAGGCGCTGCAGCCGCTGGGCCTGTCGGTCGGCCAGACGGTGCGCGTCCTGCCGCGGCGGGTGAAGGTCTTCCGCACCGCTGCCGCCCCGGTCACCTGAACGCCGGCCGATTGGCCGGCGTATGCAGCCTGCCTTCCACAGAGCTTCTGAACTCCTATCAAAGAACTAGGAATAAGGCTTGCGCCGCCACGGCGTGTTTCTAGAGTCCGGCCATGATGTGAGCGTTCCGACTCGAGAGTCCGCTCGATGTTCCACGCATCCATACGCAGGAGATGATCATGGCTGAGATTCCCGCATCCGACGACTTCTTCTTCCTCTCCCACATCGCCTTCTCGGCGGCGCCGATCGCGGCCATGAGCCACCACCTGACGGCCATCGAGCGGGTGTCGCGCACCGGCCGCATCCGCAGCCTGGTGCCGCTGCTCGAGGACGGGGCGGTGTTCACCACCGCGCCGTGGGACCGCATGCAGATCATCTCGACCACCGGCCGCGCGGCGCTGATCGAGATCAGTGAAGGCGAGCAGCGCCAGCGGCGCGGCTGGGTGCCGCTGGCTTGGCTGCGGCCAGCGCCGCAGCTGGAGGCCCATGACCTGGCCCCGGAGCTGGTGGCCCATGCGGCCGAGCCGGTGCGCCGCGCCGGCTGACGATCCGGTTTCACGTTCTCGACACGACCACGCAACGACCCGGTCCCACGCCCGTGGACCCCTCCCATCGCTCAAGGTGACGTATGCCCATCCTCATACCCGAGAGCCTTCCGAGCCGCTGGATGCTCGATTCCGAAGGCATCTTCGTTATCGACCAGTCCTCCGCCCTGAGGCAGGACATCCGCCCGCTGCAGATCGCGATCGTCGATGCCAGCCACAAGCAGTACCAGGAACTCGGACGGATCCTCTCGCAGTCCTCGCTGCAGATCGAGCTGACCTTCATCTCGGTGCGTCCCGGGGCGGACTTCCCGGGGCGCTTCCTGCATCCCGACCAGCTCGCAACCCAGACTTTCGACGGCATCATTCTCGCCGACCGTCCCGAGGCCACGGCGCAGGGTCCCGACTGGGATGAGCTGCGCGACATCCTCGACTGGGCGGTGGAGCGGGTGAAGGCGCACCTCTACCTGGGGCTCTCCGCACAGGCGGCGCTGCGGCACTTCTATAATGTCCCGCGCTCTGCCTCACCCCGCCTGCAGGGCGTGCAGGGGGTGGTCCATCGCGCGGTGCGCGCAAACTCCTTCCTGCTGCGCGGCTTCAACGAGGAGTTCCAGGTTCTGGTCCAGGAGGCGCACGGCATCGACCGCGATGATATCCTCGACGTGCAAGGCCTCGAGCTCTTAGCCGAATCCAAGGGCGGCGAGCCGTACCTGGTGCGCAACTACGATCGCAGCCGGGTCTTCGCCCTGCACTTCCCCAGCGAAGCGGTGCTGCCCTTCGAGATCGCAGAGCGCGGCACCTGGCTGTCGCATCGCGCGCTTCTGCTGCGCAACTGGATCAACTACTACGTCTATCAGCCGGTGTCGCAGTTCCTCCAGGAACGCGACGGCCGTCCTGCCGCCTGAGCGGCTGGACCCCACGAAAGGATCGCAATGCCCCTCGTCATTTCCGATGATCGTCACCAGGATGGTCTGACCTCGTCCCAGATCCGGTTTCTGCATCAGCGTCTGGCCAAGCGCCAGGACGTGCGGGCGATGCGCATCTTGTTCCTGAATCTGATGCCGCACGTGCTGGAGACCGAGCTGCAGGTATTGCGCCTGCTGGCCAATACGCCGCTGCAGGTCGAGGTGACCCTGGTGCGCAGCCTCAGCAGCATCCCCACCCCGGGCGGCGAGCAGCAGCTGCTGGACCACTACCGCTCCTTCGATGAGGTGCGAAGCGCCCAGTACGACGGCGCCATCATCGTCGGCCACGACTCGGAGGTCGGCGGCTGGGTCGGGCAGCCGACCTGGGAGCACTTCGCGGAGGTCCTGAACTGGACCCAGGCGCATGTGCGCTCGTCGCTGTACATCGGCTGGGCTGCGCGCGCCGCCGTGTCGCACTTCCATGACCTCCTGCCATGGTTCCTGCCCGAGCGCCAGGTCGCGGCGGTGGTGGGCAAGAGCCTCCAGGCCGGCCATGCGCTGCTCGGGGGACTGGACCGCCACATCCAGCTGCCGGTGGCCCGTGCCACGCGCTATGACCCGTCCCTGCTGCAGGGCCATGACGAGCTGGTGGCGCTGGTCGCTTCCGAGCAGTTCGGCGTCCACATCCTGCAGGATCCGGCAAAGCGCCGGCTCTACATCTTCGACCACATCGAGAGTTCCGCCGGGATGTTCCGCCGTGACGTGCGCAAGCATGCCGCCGCGCTGGGACGGGATCCGGCCGTGGATGCTCCGGCCCCGAACTGGCGCGCGGCGGCGCATGTGCTGCTGGCCAATTGGCTCGACGTCGAGGTCTATCAGCCGCTGTCGCTGAGCGTCTTCGCCGATGCGGTCACCGCGGGAGCCGAGCGCTCGGAGCCGGCGCCGGCGGGCTCCGCCGCCCCGGCCTAGCGCCGGATCCAGGGTCGATGAGTCGCGGCGGCGCAGCGCGCGACACCACGGGCGTCACGGGGCATGAGGGATCGAGATCCGCCCGCACGCTCCAGGGACTGCCACGTAGCTCCTAGCACTCAGATGACATGCCGTTGGAGTGCCGCAGCTCGGTTTCCGTGGAGGGCCATCGCACCCCGTCCAAGCTCCGTCTGGCTCTCCTTGCCCCGAGAACCCCCGAACTGTTTAAATGCGGGGGTCCTGGAGGCGTATATGTCACAGTCCCCGGTCTACGACGTCGTCCCCATCATCCATGCCCCCCGCCCGGGGAAGCCATCGGTGCGTATCCACCGACGACCGGTGGCGATGCTCAGCGTCAGCGCCGGCATCAAGCCCCAGTGCCAGACCGAGCATCCGATCCTGCCCCGGGTCCCGCATATCGCGGGCTGGGACACCATCGGGGTCGTCGACATGAATCATGAGCTGTTCGCCGTCTACCAGCGAGAGATGCGTCTCGGCTGATTCGGCTGAGAGGCCCCACCGCCCGGTCGAGCCGTCGGTGCTCGTCGAGGATGGTGTCCCCGAGGGCCTGCACGCACTGGCCCGCGACTGGAAGGGGACCGACAGCGTCACCCAGGCTGCGGCGGTGCTCGATGCCATGATCGCTGCTGCCCCGGACGCATCGAAGTAGGGACGAGAGGGCAGCACGGATCCGCGCTGTCCTGGAGGCCGGTTCGTCACGGTTTTTCTGGTTCAATGCGGGACCGTGGCTGATGGGTGAACGCCGACCCGGGAATCAGCTCATCCATCCAGGCGAGCTTCCCATAGCGGGGATGCGCCGCGTGCCGGGCCCCGACCTGCAGCAGGTGCCGGCGTCGGCCGGGAGGCGCCGAGCGATGCAGCAGCTCGCTGTGGATGGGCGCCCCGGAGGCCGTCCAGTTGTTCATATGCCGGTCAAGCTCGGCGTACTGATCCTCACTCGCGAAGGGCGACCAGAACTGCAGGGCCAGCATCCGTCGTGACGGACCGCCACCAAAGGAGGCGTGCATGATGTTGGTGTCGATGGCCACGAAGTCGCCCGGCCGGCACGGTGGCACGACGCAGGGCACTGCCGTGCCCGGAATACCGAGCAGCATCTGGCTGTTGCTAGCCTCCGCGGCCGTCCAGGCACCAGGGCCGCGCCGGTGGCTCCCGGGAATGACCCGCAGGGCGCCGCTGCCGGCGTCGATCTCATCGAAGTACAGCGGCACCTTGATGCAGACACCGTGCTGCCAGTCGCTGTCGGAATGCCAGCCGGTGTCACCGCTGTAGAGGTTGCCGTCACTGGAATAGTAGTTCCAGTCTGCGCCCAGCAGGACGGACATGACGGCATCGATCTGCGGCAGATCGAGGATGCGGCACAGGATCTCCGAGCGTTCCAGGCAGGCTCGTGCGCTGGAACGTTTCAGAAGATCATGGCAGCGCCGCTCGTCGTCCATCGCCTGCATGAAGGCAGCGGTGATCCAGCCCATCTCGTCGGCCAGCAGGCCGGGAAGGGACAGGTAGCCGAAGGTGGTGAAGAAGGTGCGGTCTTGCGGGGTTATCGTCATGGCCTATGGCTTGGGCTGAAGGTGCGGACCGCCATCCAGCGCCGTGGTCACGTGACCGGGCGCCTGGGACAGGCATCCGAGGAATGGTTTTCTGAATCTTACTGAAAATTACTGAGTCTGGCTCATGGATGCCTGCGCTGCGAGCGGACGGATGCTCTGGGCCAACGGAGTGGTATTGGCGAGGTCGTCGCGGCGCAGCCCAGCGGCCAGGTGCAGCATCTTGATGCGCATCATGCGCGGTGTGCTCGCACGATTGCTGGATACCGCATGGCAGGTGTACGGATGGCAGAGGAAGGCATCCCCAGCGCGCCCCTGCACCTCGATCAGCCGCAGGGCGGATCCATCCGGGGAAGGTGCTGACGGCTGGAAGAAGAAGGTGCTGCGGGGTCCGGGGACCGGCTCCAGCC
>Ga0302314_10017375_pt1 | contig 12073 bp, 9 predicted proteins | sample III_Palsa_N2_3_FD_200533 | JGI IMG/M metagenome (GOLD analysis project Ga0302314, IMG submission 200533) | Peat permafrost microbial communities from Stordalen Mire near Abisko, Sweden - III_Palsa_N2_3 | ecosystem: Environmental > Terrestrial > Soil > Palsa > Peat permafrost | place: Sweden...
CTGGGAGAACGAGTCGGTGCTCGACCACCTGCAGCGTTCCCACGCGGTGGAGCGGCTGGTGCACGAGGTGAGCGATCTCAGCGACCGCGACCTGGCGCATCTGGTCGGCGGCGCCGCGGCCTTGCTCGGTCCGTCGTTCGCCGAGGGGTTCGATCTGCCGGTGGTGGAGGCGCTGGCGGTCGGCACGCCGGTGATCGCCTCCGACATCGCCGCGCACCGGGAACTCGCCGGCGCCGCCGCGACGCTGCTCGATCCGGTGGATGGGCCAGGGTGGATCGAGGCGATCGAAGCCGCCGCCCGCAATCCGGCGCGAGCGCCGGCCTACTCAGCGCCGACCTGGCAGGCGCACTTCGACCTATTCGGGGAGGCGTTTCGTCAGTTGGCCGCCGAGGTCGCTAAGCCGTAGCGCCGGGAAAATCGACCTCTGGGTCGTTGCGGAGGAGCCGGCGCGCCGCTTCCGGTACCGCCAACGACCGCCCTCGCCGCGTCGCATAGGCGCCGTTGACCTGCGTCGTCGCCATCATCACGTCGCGGAACGCCTCATAGAGGGCCTGGTCGGGCGTCTCGGTCGCGCGCCAGAAGCTGTCCACGCCGCCCTGGTGGGTGAGGCCCGGCATGTCGTAGAGCGCGCGGCCCAGCACCACCGTCGGGCAGCCGAACTCCACCGCCGCCAGGCCGGCCGTCGAGTTCACGCACACCGCGCCGCTGATCGACGGCAACAGTTCGTGCAGATTGCCGTGGTCGACGAAGTGCACGCGCCCGGCCACGCCTTCGCGGCGCGACAGCTTGGCCAGCACGGCTTCATGATCGTCCAGGCCGTGGTCGAGCGGATGCGGGCGCACCAGCAGCATGGCTTCTTCGGGCGCGTGGGCCGCGAAGCTGGTAACCACCTTGTTCAGGAACGCTTCAGCGCATTCGAAATCGGAGTGCCGCCACAGCTGGCTGTCGCCCGGACGTTGCATCAGCACCAGATAGAGCGGCTTGCCTGAGCCGACCAGTTCCTGGTGCCGCCGCCGCTGCTTGGCGCTCGACACCCGTTGCGCGCCGAAGCGCCAGCAATGGCCCAGGGCCTGCGAGATCGCCGACCGCTCGTAGGGCGTCCTGAACCGAGCGTAGAACGGCAGGCCGGCGTACATCGCCGCGTGATAGGCCAGGATTCGCGCCACCATCGCCGGCGTGGTGCGCCCGACCTTGGCCGGCGTCGCCGGCGGATTGCGCGCGGCGTTCTGGCGATACCAGTTCGGGTCGCGCGGCAGGCGTGAATTGGCGTTGACCCCGCCGCGTTCCAGCGTGACCCAGTCGGGCCGGAAATAGCCTTGCTCGAACACGTGCAGCCGCAGGCTCATCGCTTCGGCGAGCAGCAGCGCCGTCACTGAATAAGGGCTTGAGTCGCCATAGGTGACGATGTCGGTGACGTGACGGCGCAAGATCAGGTCCTGCAGCCAGTCTCGCCAACCGTGGTCCGCGCCGAAATAATGCACGGCGTCGCGCGAGCCCCAGTCCATGGCGTCGCCACCGTTGACGACAACCCGCGTGCAAGCCGCGCCGTCCTGCTGCAGATGATTGGCAAGTTCTCTGGCAAACGGACCGAACGGCGCGGAGATGAACAAGAAGTGGCGAGCTTGAGCAGTGTAGTCTCGCGCGGGTTTCGCGGTCACGCGCGGGCTGTCCTTCGACAGACCGATACGCAGAGACCCGACAACCCCTTCGGACATAACACCCCCGCTGGACGAGTGCCTAAACCACTATTTACCGATGTCGTCCAGATGTCTCGGCGTCCGCTGGACCCTTTGTCAATCGCAAGTCAGTTGACTTCGATGAACGATTCCGAGGCGCGCGATCGACCGACTTCAGTTGTACGTACTGCACTTACATTGGGCGCCGCGATGGGGCCACAGGAAGGCGCGGCGGGCCGAAATCAAACACGGTTTTGTGAGCCGGCTCAGCTCGTTTCGACCCGCGGACGGCCCGCGAGCCGCTCTACATGACGTGATTTCAATGGCTTGCCTAGCGTCGCGGGAACGTGGGCGATGACCGTTTCGAGCGCGAACGCGCCGGTCCCGGGCCCGGGGCGGGTGTCGTCGCCGGGCCGGGTTCCGCCGAAGTCTCCCAGAGCTTCGGACCGCAAGCGAAGGCGCGCGCCTCGACCTGTTTCGGATCGCCGCGGGTCACTTCCCAGCGCGTCGCTTCCTTCTCGCGCCAGAAGTGGATGTCGAACTCGACCGCATCCAGGCGCAGGTCCTTGAGGCGAAGGTCGGGCAACCAGTCGGGCAGTGCGGGATCGAGATAGAGCTTGCCGGCCGGAGCGTCGGGCTGAAAGCCGACCAGGGCCTGGAGCAGGCAGAAGCAGGAGCCGGCCGCCCAGGCTTGGGGCACGTTGGCGCCCTTGTACTGCACGGGGAAGGTGGTCGATTCACGCTTCAGCCCCGCGTAGAGTTCCGGCATTCGGTGCTGCATGAAGTAGCCGGCCGCGCCGCTGACGTCGCGGGCGACCTGGGCGGCCTCCTTGTCGAAGCCGTAGCGGCGAAATCCCAGGGCGATCAGACTGTTGTCGTGCGGCCAGACCGAGCCGTTCTGGTAGGAATGGGGGTTATAGGCCGGGTGCGCCGAGGAGAGCGTGCGAATGCCCCAGCCGCTCGACATGTCCGGGGCCAGCAGACGCTCCACCACGCGGGCCGCCCGTTCCGGCGGCACGATGCCTGACCAAAGCAGGTGCCCGGGATTGGAGGCGACGCTCAGGACCTGCTTTTTCTCGCCGTCCAGGCAGAAGGCGTAGAAGCCGGACTCCTCGTCCCAGAATACGTCGTTGAAGTGCTCGAACAGCCGCGCCGCCTTGCGGCCTAGTTCGTCGGCCTTCTCGGGGTTGCCGATCGCTTGATAGATCTCAGCCATGCGCAACCAGGCGTCGTAGACGTAACCTTGCAGTTCGCAGAGCGCCTTCGGGCCCTTGACCAGCGTGCCGTCGGGATAGACCAGCGCCTCACCCGCATCCTTCCAGCTCTGGTTCTCGTAACCGTCCTTGGAGCGGGTCTGGTACTCCTGGAAGCCGTCGCCGTCGCGATCGCCGTACTCATCGATCCAAGCCAGGCATCGTTCCGCCGTCGCCAGATGGCGCTCGATCAGGCTGCGGTCGCCAGTGCAGCGCCAGGCGTTATGCAGCACGATCAGGTAGAGCGGCGTCGCGTCGGCGGTGCCGTAGTAGGGCGTATGCGGGATCATCCGGAAATGCGCCAGTTCGCCGGTGCGCAGCTCGTGCATGATCTTGCCGGGCTCGGCGTCGCGGTAGTCGTCCCGCTCAGCCGCCTGCCAGCGACCGAGCACGTCGAGGGCGCCACGGGCGAAGTCCGGGTAGACCATGGCGTTCTGGTACGAGACGATCAGGCTGTCGCGGCCAAACAGGCCCACGAACCACGGCACGCCCGCAGCCGGCACGAATTCCAGTTGGTCGGTGCCGTGGATCGGCAGCCGCAGCGCCGCCATGTCCTCCACCGCTTGGTGGTAGAAGCGGTAGAACTCCTCATTGCTCGTGCCAATTTTCAGCGCGCGGTTCTGCCAGTCGCTGAGGCGCTGCGAGGCGCGGGAGGTGAGCGCGCTTTCAATACAGGTCGTCGGCGCTTTGATATGACCTTCGCCGTCGAACACGTCGTAGGTCAGGCAAGCGTGCCAGGTCTGGCCGGGCGCCAGGTCGATTTCGAAGCTGATCCGCCCGTTGGCGTAGACCGGTTTCGAGTCCGGCCGACGCACGGTGATCGTCAGTCGCCGACGGAAATCTTCGTTCTCATAGGTCGCTTCCAGACGGCGAGCGCGCTGGTTCCAGTCGCTGATGATGCGCCCACGCCGGACGATGTGGCCGGACTTGACCTCGAACAGGTCGGCGAAATCGCTGCGCGCAGCGATCTCGAGATTGAATTGAACCGCCTTCTGGCCGTTGTTGACCAGGTCGATGTCCTCGTGCAGCCCGCCGCTCAGGCAGCGGCCGACCACGAGGCCCAGCGTGCCGGGCGGGATGTCGCCCTGCTCGCTGGCGATGACCGGATTGGTGAGATAGATGCGGGCCGCGTAGTAGGCGATGTTGCCGGCATTCAGCAGCTCCCAGGACACGCCGTTGGCGAAGATTCTCCAACTCGAAAGCATGCGGGTGTCGGCATGGTAAAGGCCCTGGTCGGTCGGCCACATGATCTGGCCGTCCTGCTCGGTGACCAGAAAGCCGGCGCCTTGGTTGACCACCAGCTTCTGGGGACCAACCGCGATTTCCAGAGGCATGAACGCCGCCTTTTGCTTGCCCGACCTCGACGCTCGGCCCGGTGACGGCAACGATTGTCACCCCACCAGGTTCCGTGAGGATGTCAGCGATGTCGCGGCATGAACGATGCAAAGGCGTGGACCGATGAACGCTTCCGTTTCGACCCACGTTCCGATCTCGGCCACCTGGACCTTCTTCGAAGGCGACTGGCACGAAGGCAATGTCGCCATCATGGGCCCGCGCACCCACGCTGCGTGGCTCGGCTCGACCGTGTTCGACGGCGCGCGGACCTTCGACGGTTTTGCGCCCGACCTCGACCGGCACCTGGCGCGGGTCAACGAGTCGGCGAGGCGGTTCGACCTGAAGCCGCAGGTTTCGGAAGACGAATGGCTGGGGCTGACCCGCGATGGGGTGAAGCGCTTCACGCCCGGCGCGGCGCTCTATGTGCGGCCGATGTACTGGCCCGACACCGGCGCGGTCGGCGGCGGGGTGAAGTTCGATCCGGACACCACCTGCTGGTGCCTCTGCCTCTACGAGGCGCCTCTGCCTGGCGCCCGCAATCTGTCGATCACCCTCTCGACCCAACGCCGCCCGACCATCGAGACCGCGCCGGTGGATGTGAAGGCCGGCTGCCTCTACCCCAACAACGCCCGCGCCCTGCTCGAAGCCAGCCGACGCGGCTTCGACAACTGCCTGCTGCTGGACATGCTGGGCAACGTCGCCGAACTGGCCAATTCCAACGTGTTCATGGTCAAGGACGGCGTGGTGATGACACCGGCGCCGAACGGGACCTTCCTGGACGGCATCACGCGTCAGCGCACCATCCGATTGTTGCGCGAGGCTGGCGAAACCGTGGTCGAGACGCCGCTGCGCTACGCTGACTTCCAGCACGCCGACGAGATCTTCTCCTCCGGCAATTTCGCCAAGCTCTCGGCCATCACGCGCATCGACGATCGCGACCTGCAGCCAGGCCCGATGTTCCGCAAGGCCAGCGAACTCTACCGCGCGTTCGCTTCGGCTCAGCCGCTGTAAAGCTTTTTTCGCTTGCCCGGCGCCGGCATCGCGGTGACACCTCGCCGCAAGCGGCGCCGTCGAAGCCGCGTATTCCACGGGACGGTCTAATGCCTACTCGCATGGCGTCGGCCTGGCTGGCCACGCCGATCGGCTTATGCGCCGCTGCTGTCGTATGTTTTGGCGGTGGCCGCGCTTGGTCGGCGCCGGCCGACGACCCGTCGAGCACCGTGACGGTTCAAGCCGAGAACGCGACCGTCGCGCTCGCCGGGCTCACCGACAAATACTACGTCAACGGGCTCGGCCTCTCCTGGACCTCGCCGACCGGCGCGGTTGGCGGGACGTTGGCGGACCTGGATCACGCGATCTGGGGCGATGGCCAACAGCGCGAAATCCTGTCGCTGGTGCAGCAGATCTACACCCCGGCGAACACCCATCGTATCCGTCCCAATCCGAACGATCGTCCCTATGCCGGCCTGCTGCTCGGTAATTTTGGCCTGCTCAGCGACACCGACACGTCGCGGAGCGTCATCCAGCTCAGCCTCGGCCTCGTGGGGCCCGATTCCGGCGGCGAGGCGCTGCAGGACGCCTTCCACGATGCGATCAATCAACCGCACGCCTCGGGCTGGGCGCACCAGATCCAGGACACCGCCGCCGTCGAAGTGATGGCCGAGCGCACCTGGCGGGCGCCGTTGACGCACTTCGACAATGGCCTCGAGGTCGACGCCTTGCCCGCGCTGACCGGCGGGGTCGGCGACCTGCGCGACTACGCTCAGGCCGGCGTCACCTTTCGGCTGGGCCAGGGATTGAACTCGGATTTCGGCGCCCCGCGACTGCGGCCGGGGCTCAGCGGTGAGGACGCCTTCGTCGCGACCCGTCCCCTGGCCTGGTATCTGTTCGCCGGCGCCGACGCCCAGCTTGTCGGCTACGATCTACTGCTGCAGGCGAGCCCGTTCCGATCCGGCCCGCAGGCGCCGCTGGAGCGCGGCGTGGTGGAGGGCCAGTTCGGCGTTTCGGCCCTCACCCGGCGCTACCGCCTGAGCCTCGGCTACGTGTTGCAATCGGCGGAGGTGCGCAACCAGTCCGGCGGCGTGCACCAGTTCCTCACCGCCGCGATCGCGGCGAAATTCTAGCTTCGGCCCAGTCTGTTCTTCGGCCCAGTCTGTTCTTCGGCCCAGTCTGTTCTTCGGCCCGGTCTTGTCTTCGACCAAGTCTAGCTTTTGGCGAGCGCCTGCGCCCGGATTGCGCTCAGGGTCTGGCCCGGGCTGATCGCGTCGGTATCGAACTTGATGTGCAGAATTGAGGGTGCGCCGGAAGCGACCGCCGCTTCGAAAGCGGCGCCGAAGTCGGCGGTGCGTTCGACCGTCGCGCCGAAGCCGCCGAAGGCGCGGGCGTAGGCGGCGAAGTCGGGGTTCTTCAGGTCGGTGGCGATCACCCGGCCGGGGTAGTCACGCTCCTGGTGCATGCGGATCGTGCCGTAGGAGCTGTTGTCGCAGACCAGCACCACGATCGGCAGGCCGTACTGCACGGCGGTGGCGAACTCCTGGCCGTTCATCAGGAAGTCGCCGTCGCCGGTCACCGCGACCACCCGGCGGTCGGGGTAGAGCCGCTGCATCGCCACCGCGGCCGGCACCCCGTAGCCCATCGAGCCCGAGTTGGGTGCGAAATGGCCGCCGAACCGGCGCACGCGATAAAATCGGCCGACCCAGGCGGCGAAGTTGCCGGCGCCGTTGGTCAGGATCGAGTCGGCCGGCAGGTGCTCGCGCAGCCACACCATGATCTCGCCGAGGTTCACCGCGCCCGGTTGCGGCGTGGCGACATCCGACCAGGCCAGGTAATCCTTGTGCGCCGCTTCGGCCGAGCCGCGCCAGGCCGGGGCGGCTGGCGGGCTCAAGTCATCGAGCGCCGCCGCGAAGCGAGTCGGCGTCGCGTTGATCGCCAGCTCCGGGCGCCAGACGCGGCCAAGCTCTTCGGCCGCCGGGAACACATGGACCAGCTTGGTCTGCGGCGTCGGGATGTCGAACAGGCTGTAGCTCTGCGTGGTGACGTCGCTCAAGCGGCCGCCAATGGACAGCACCAGGTCGGCGCTCTTGATCCGCGCCAGCAGCGCCGGGTTGGGGCCGATGCCGAGGTCGCCGGCGTAGTTCCGGTGCAGCGGATCGAACAGCGGCAGCCGGCGAAAGCCCGTCACCACCGGCAGCTCGAACCGTTCGGCGAAGCGGGTCACCGCTTCGCGCGCCGCCTCGTCCCAGCGGCTGCCGCCGAGCAGCACGATCGGCGACTTCGCGGCCGCGAGCAGCGCGGCCAGCTTCGCCATCTCCGGCGCGCCGGGCGAGGTCTCGACCGGCTCGTAGGGCGGGGCGTCGAGGCACTGCACCTGCTCGATCAGCATGTCGTGCGGCAGGGCCAGCACCACCGGGCCGGGCTGGCCGGCGGTGGCGGTGTAGAAAGCGCGGGAGACCAGTTCGCTCATCCGCGCCGGATCGTCGACGTCGGCCGCCCACTTGGTCATCGTGCCGAACACGGCGGCGTAGTCGAGCTCCTGCCAGGCGTCGCGGCCCTTCACGTCGCGCTCGACCTGGCCGACGAACAGGATCATCGGGCTCGAGCTCTGCTGGGCGATATGCACGCCGTGCGCGGCGTTGGTGGCGCCGGGGCCGCGGGTGACGAAACAGACGCCGGGCCGGCCGGTCGCCTTGCCGACCGCCTCGGCCATCATCGCCGCCCCGCCCTCCTGGCGACAGACAGTGACGGCGATGTCGCGATCCACCAGCGCGTCCAGCACCGGCAGATAGCTTTCGCCCGGCACGCAGAACACGTGGCGCACCCCCTGGATCACCAGTTGGTCGACCAGCACCTCCGCGGCGGTGCGCGGCTTGATATCGAGCTTCATGAGTCTGCCCTTAAGGCCCGAACAGCACCATTTCGGTAAACGCCAGATCATTCAGCCGTGGCCGGTCCGGGCCTTTGAAATAGCGCGGACCGCGGTCCTTGAACCAGACGCCAGGCAGACCCCTGATCGGACCCGGTGCGTCGCAGATCACCACCGGCGCGCCTTGTCCCAAAAGGAAGCGGCCGAGCGGGCCGGCGCAGGCGGCGAAATCGTCGTTGTCCCGGACGTAGACCAGCTGCATCGCGACGAACGGCAGGCCGTCGACGCGGCGGCGAAGGAATACGAACGGCAGGGCGCTGCGTTCGATCTCGCAGATCAGGACCACGCAGCCAGCGTCGGCGTGCCAGCGCAGCAGGTCGTGGTCGGGGAACTCGGTGTCGCCTGGCCCTAGACGCCGGACGCGGCCCTGCCCGCCGAGCTTCAGGCCCGGCAAGCCTGCGAACTGCCCCAGGCTGTAGCGCTCGTAGCCGAGCGCGGCGAGGATCGGCCAGGTGTGCGGCGCGGCCGAGGTGTTGATGTAAGTCACGTGCTTCAGCTTCGAGGCCATGTTGGCCAGCAGCGCGGCGTGATTGCGATGCTCCGGCTCGACGTACCAACTTGAAACGTTGCAGCGCACCCGCCCGTCGCGCTCGCTGAAGATCAGCAGCAGGACACCCACGATCGCCGCATCGACCTCCAACACATACCCGTATTTCGGACAACCATCGATCGATTCCAACGCGTCGAGCCGCGCGAGTGCGTTGGTCCAATACTTGCGAGTCCGGGCGGGAAACCCACGCGCCAAAAGATCGGCCACCCCGGCCAGGTCCGGTTCGCGGATCTGGCGGCAGCGGATCTGAGGGGATGCAGACGGAGTGACCACCATGACCCTAACAGCTGAGGCGCCGACCCTTCTGGAGCAAGAATCATGCGCAGGCGACACCGCCGCGCTGCGCTCGGCGATCGAGGCCAAGTTCCGCGAAGTGGCCGTCGATCAGGAAAAGGCCCTCGCCCCGCTGACCGATAACCTGGTGCTGCTGGAATCGGGTCTCGATTCCTTGTGCTTCGCCATCATCGTGGCGACGCTGGAAGACGACCTGGGCTACGACCCCTTCACCGAGGCCGAGGATGTGTTTTTCCCGGTCACCTTCGGCGACTTCGTGCGGTTTTATGAGCGCGGGAACTGAGGCCGTGTCGCTCCGGGAAGTCCTGCGGGCGTCGCCGCGTCTGGGCGAGCGTCGCCTTTGGGGCGCCTCTGCCAGCGTCGCGCTGGAAGACATAGCAGCCGGAACCGCCCTCGGCGGCGCGTTGCCTTCCCTGGCTGGCCGCGCGGTGCTGCTCCGGGTCGGTGACCCGCTGTCCGCCGCCCTCGCCCTGATCGAACTCGACGGCGTTGCCCGCCGCATCGTGCTCTGCCCGCCGGATTTGGCGGAAGAAGCGCTACCCGGCGTGATCGAGACCGCCGGCGTCGACGCCGTGGTGTTCGACCAGGCGCCGCCGCAAGCCGCAGCGTCGATGCTCGGCGCCCGCATCGCCCTGCCCGTTCAGGCGCTGGCCGAGACGCCGCCCGCTCTTCACGACACCGATTGGGTCATGTTCACCTCCGGCACCTCCGGACCGCCGAAGATGGTGGCGCACAGCCTTCGCGGCCTGACTGGCGCGATCAAGCCCGCCGCCGCGACCGACCCCGCCCCGATCTGGGGCACGTTCTACGACATCCGCCGCTATGGCGGCCTGCAGATCCTGCTGCGCGCCCTGGTCGGCGGCGGCTCCCTCGTGACCACCTCGCCGCATGAGCCGATGGCGGATTTCCTCGGCCGGGTCGCGACGCTGGGCGTCACCCACCTGACCGGGACCCCGTCGCACTGGCGCCGCGTGCTGATGACCCTCGAAACCGCGCCGATCGCACCCCGCTACGTCCGCCTTTCCGGCGAGATCGCCGACCAGGCGGTGCTCGACGCGCTGGCGGTGCGGTTCCCGAACACCCCGATCGGCCACGCCTACGCTTCGACCGAAGCCGGCGTCGGTTTCGAAGTGACCGACGGACTCGAGGGCTTCCCCGCCGCCTACGTCGGTCGGTCCGGCGAGGTCGAGCTGCGTATCGTCGGTGGTTCGCTGCAGATCCGTTCCGGGCGGACCTCGGCCGGTTACGTCAATCCCGGCCTGGCCGACCTGCACGACGACGAAGGCTTCGTTGACACCGGCGATATGGTCGAGCTTCGCGGCGCGCGCTATCACTTCGTCGGCCGCCGCGGCGGCATCATCAACGTCGGCGGGCTGAAGGTGCATCCGGAAGAGATCGAGGCGGTGATCAACAGCCACCCGGCGGTGCGGATGTCGCTGGTGCGTGGCCGCCGCAACCCGTTCACCGGCGCGATCGCCATCGCCGAAGTGGTGCTGAACCAGCCGACGCCGGCGCCCGAAGCGACGCTCAAGGCCGAAATCATGGATATCTGCCGCCGCGAACTGGCGCCGTTCAAGGTCCCGGCGTCGCTGAAGTTCGCGCCGGCGCTGGCCATGACCGCCGGCGGCAAGCTGGAGCGCGCGATTGTCTAGCGTCATCGTCACCGGCGCCAGCCGCGGCATCGGCCTCGCCATCGCCCAGCGCCTGGCGGCGTCGGGCTACACCGCGGTCTCCCTGGCCCGGACCGAAGGGCCGGCGCTGACGGCGGCGATGGAAGCGGCGGACGGGCGCATCGCCTACGCACCGGCCGACCTCTCGGACATCGACGCCATTCCGGACCTGGCCCGCGATCTTCGCGCTCGGTTCGGGCCGATCTGGGGGCTGGTCAACAACGCCGGCCTCGGTCTCGACGGCCTGCTCTCCAACACCCACAATTCCCAGATCGAGGCGGTGATCCGGCTCAACGTCACCGCGCCGATCGTGCTGACGAAATACATCGTACGCGGCATGCTGACCGGCGGCGGCGGACGGATCGTCAACATGTCGTCGATCATCGGCTCGACCGGCTACAGCGGCCTGTCGGTTTACGGCGCGACCAAGGCCTCAATGATCGGTTTCACCAAGTCGCTGGCCCGCGAGGTCGGCCGCCTCGGCGTCACCGTCAACGCCATCGCGCCAGGCTTCATCGACACCGAAATGACCGCCGGCCTCGGCGAAGAGGGCCGCGAGCAGGTGAAGCGCCGCAGCGCGTTGCGCCGCCTCGCCGAGGTCGAGGACGTGGCCGCGATGACCGAGTTCCTGATGGGCGACGGCGGCAAGAACATCACCGGCGCCGTGCTTACCATCGACGCGGGGAACACGGCTTAAAGCTCCCTCCCCTTCGACCTCCCTCCCTTTATGGGGAGGGTGTCCGTCGCAAAGCGACGGACGGGTGGGGATGTCTGAAGCAACAGCGGAATCCTCTTGGGGCCGGCGCACGGCCTCTGACTCCCCCACCCTGATCGCTTCGCGATCTGTCCCTCCCCACAAGGGGAGGGAGGAATTGAGGCTGGCGTCAGACGCGAAGCGCCTCTTTCACCCCCGCCGGCCAGGCCGCGATATCCGTGCCGTGGGTCGCGAACATCGCCACCGCGAGGCGATCCATGCCGAAGGCGACGCAGCCGGTATGGGCCGGTTCGCCGGCCTCGGTCTTCAGGTCCCAGGTCAGGCCGAAGTGGTCCTGGTGGTAGTTGAAGCTCATGCAGGCGGTGGGCTTTTCGGTGGAGTGGATCGGCACCAGCAGCTCGAACTTCAGCGCCTGCTCCAGCTGGGAGGCAGCGGCGAGCTGGCCACCGCGGCCGAAGAACGGGTCGCTTGCGAGATCGACGCGGTAGCTGAGGCCGAGCCGGTCTGCGAGGCCGGTGGCGCGCTCGATCCATTCCTCTCGGAAGCTCTGAATCTGGGCCTGCGTGCCGACCCGAACATATTCGCGCATCCGGAACGATTGGAACCGGTCGATGTCGGTCGAGGGCTCGCGGCGGAAGCAGTCGGCGGCGACATCGAA
>Ga0302314_10017376_pt1 | contig 12073 bp, 13 predicted proteins | sample III_Palsa_N2_3_FD_200533 | JGI IMG/M metagenome (GOLD analysis project Ga0302314, IMG submission 200533) | Peat permafrost microbial communities from Stordalen Mire near Abisko, Sweden - III_Palsa_N2_3 | ecosystem: Environmental > Terrestrial > Soil > Palsa > Peat permafrost | place: Sweden...
AAGCCCCTCGAAGCCAAGGTGACGGAGATGGATCCGCGCCGCGGGGAGCTGAAGCTGTCGGTCAAGGCGCTGAGCGAAGACACCGAGCGCTCGGCGTACCGGCAGTACCGCGAGCAGGTCACGCGCGAAGCCAAGTTCGGCACGTTCGCTGACCTTCTGAAGAAGAACGCCGACAAGTAATCGCGTCAGCCGGTCGATCGCGGCATGGTGAGCTCCTGGAGCTCTCGCGTCGCGACCGAACGCGACGCGACGTCGAGGATTGGGCCGAGCCGGCGGCGTTCGCCCAGGGCGAGACCTGCCGACGGCTCGTCGATCCATTTGCGCGCCACGAGCGCGCCCGCGGCGCGCGCGAACGACGCGTCGTCGATGCCGCCCGTTGCGCCGGGCCACGACGGCGAAGACTGCGCTGCCGCGAGCGCCCGATGCCCGAGGAAATCGAGCGCATCGTTCGCGTCGCGCCACGCGCGGGCTGCGAGGAGCGCGCGCGTCGCGTGACCGAGAGCGGCGTCGGCATCCTCGTCGGATTCGAGCGCCGCGGCGCGAAGGGCGAGCGTTCGCGCGACGGGGGATCGGACGACGGCGAGCGATTCCTGGGACCAGACGAACCGCGAGGCTGCGCGCGCACACGTGGCGAAGTCGGTCAGCGGAGTCGCGCGGAGCAGGCGCGTGAGTACGTCGTTCCACGGCTGCGCGAGCTCCATGACACCGCCATGCGCGACCAGATCGGTGATCGCGCGGTCCGCGCGGGCGACGTTCACGCGACGCAGATCAGGCCATGCCATCAGGCGTGCGGGGGGCTCTTCCCCGCGGTACGCGCGTGAGCCCGTCCACCACGAGACGGTCGCGTCCTTCCGCTTCATCGCGAAGAGGCGAGACGTCCACGTGTATCGCATGAGCGCTTCGTGCGCCGTTGCCGGTGGCGCGATTCGCTCGAGCGTCGCGCCGACGAGACCGAGCAGGCGCCTCGCCGAAGCGCGGACCATCCAGCTCGGGCTCGCGACCTGAAGGAGATCGTGCAGCGCGGCGCCGAGCGCCCAATCGGCGCCGCTGGGATCCTCCACGCGATCGACCGGCGCGATCTTTCGCGCGACGACGACACGCGCGAGATCGACGCGCGACGCGAGATCGGAGTCCACCGGGAGCGCGCCTTCGCTCATGAGCGCCAGCGCCGCGCGCGCGCCGATCGGATGCGCCGGGCTCACCACGCCCCCGAGCACCATCGGCGCCATCACGGACGTGAACACGCGCTCGGCGATCTTCGCGAGTGACGCCGCCACTCACTCGCCTCCCGCGTCGGCGTCGCCATCCGCGTCGCCGTTCGCGCCGGCGCTCACATCGATTGGCGGCTGCGCGCCGCTGAGCGGCAACAGTCCCAACGACCCCGGGCGTAGCTCGATCGCCGCGTCTTCCAGCGTGCGCTCGATCGTCTCGGCGATCGCCGGCTCCCATGACGGCGCTTCGAGCAGCGCGGTCGCGAGCGGCGCGAACGCTTCTTCCGCGACGCCGACGGCGTGCCCCCCCGCATCGAGGAACATCACGCGCCCTTCGGGAGAACCGAGCGCGCGATGGAGCACGTCGGGCGCGACGGCGGGCGTCACTTCGAATCCGGCGGGGACGTACAGCGACGGATGGACCTCGACGAAGAACGTCCCCAGCGGGATCGCCTCTATCCCCGCGGCCGACCGCAAGATCACGCCGCGGTTCGTGACCGCGATCGTCGTGCGATCGATCGTCGCGCGCGGGAGCGCGTACGCGAGGCGACGCAAGAGCGGCAGCTGGTCCGTCGCGATCCACGACGCGGTGACGCTTCGCCACGGCGCGTGGGACGGAAGGAGACGCAGGGCCACCCGCACCGCTGGCGGAGCGTTCGCCCCCGTCGCGACGGAGATCGACCGCGTCTCCTCGCCGCGCATCTCGACGCGCGCGAACGCCCGCAAGTCCCCCAGCGGCGGCACGCGCTCGAGCGCCCACGGCTCGGCTCCTCCGCCGCGCACGAAGATGATCCCGTTCGGATCGAACACCGGACACGCCCGCAGGCTCACGGGATGGCGGTGCCCCACCTGCACCGCGATACCCGGCCCCGCGGGGACGAACGCAGTGATGCCCGGCGTGTGGTGCGCGAGCGATCGCATTCGCGCCGGGAGATCCGGAATGCGAAACACGTAGCGTCGCGTCGTCCCTTCGTCGAACGCGCTCGCCGATGGCCACTCACCGAGCGTCACCTCGCCGTCGACACGCGAGCGCACGAAGTAGTGCACGAGCGCGGGGCCGACCCCTTGCTCGGCGACGATCCATCGCACGCCGGTCTCGGCTTCCGATCGCGGATCGACCTGAGGCATGAGGCGCAAGAGGAGCGTGCGGAGCTCGAGCGGGCGATCGACGTCGTAGAGCTGCGTGAATTGCTCGTGGTAGAGCGCGAGCCGCGCGTCGGTCGCGAGTAGCTCGGGGGCGTCGTAGCCGAAGGGGCCGGCAGCGTCGCGGTACTGCACGAAGTGGCGGCTCGTGCCCGTGAACGTGAAGCCGCCCACGAGTCGCGCGACGTCGGCCACGCGGTCCATGCGATCGCTCGACTCGGCGGCGATCTCGATGGCGATCTCGCGCGTGCCGAGCTTCGAACGCACGAGGTTCATCTGGAGGCTCGGGATCAGGTCTTCCAGCGACCGATCGCGCGTGTACACCGCGAGCCACGCCACGAGCCTGTCGAGCGATGGCAGGAGCACGAGCCCCTTCGCGCCCAGCGCGACCCCCTTCGCGTCGAGGCCGAGCCCGGGCGTGTGGAGGCGCGTCTGGTGGAGGGCGATGCGATCGAGCAACGCGCCCGATCGTACACGGTCAGCGCGCGATTGACCGGAGCTGCTCCACGCGCTCGGCGATGGCGGCGTGGGTGGCGCCGCGTACGGTTACGTGGCCCAGCTTGCGGCCGGGCGCCGCGTCTTTCCCGTAGAGGTGAACGTGCGCCCCTTCCACGGCGAGGAGCCGCGCGCGGTCGGGCATCTCTCCGATGAGGTTGATCATCGCGCTGGCCCCGATGCACGCGGTCGACCCGAGCGGCAACCCGCGGATCGCGCGCACGTGGTTCTCGAACTGGCTCGTCTCGGCGCCCTCGATGGTCCAGTGACCCGAGTTGTGCACGCGCGGCGCCATCTCGTTGGCGACGAGATCGCCTGCGACCTCGAAGAGCTCGAGCGCCATCACGCCGACGTACGACAGCTCGCGCGCAATCTTCTCCACGTACGCCGACGCCTTCGCTTGAAGCGCGGGGTCGATGCGCGGCGCGGGGGCGTACGACACGCGGAGAATGCCGCCTTCATGATGGTTCTCGACGAGCGCGTAGGACGTCGCTGATCCTTCACGACCGCGGACGCCGAGGATCGAAAGCTCGCGATCGAACGGCACGAACTTCTCGACGATGCTTGGCGCACCGTGGATCGCGGTCCACGCCGGATCGATGTCTTCGCGTGCGCGGAGGACCGCTTGCCCTTTGCCGTCGTACCCGAACCGGCGCGTCTTCAGGACCGCGGGGAGCCCGATGCGCTCGAGCGCGCGGGTGAGATCGTCCTTCGAGTCCACGCGCGCGAATGGCGCCGTCGGGATACCGAGATCGGCGAAGAACGTCTTCTCTGCGAGGCGATCTTGCGAGACCTCGAGCGCGTTCGGTGGCGGAAAGACCGGCACGCCGCGCGCTTCGATCGCGCGAACCGCGGCGACGGGGACGCTCTCGAACTCGTACGTCACCACATCGCATCGCGAGGCGAGAGCCGCGAGCGCTGCCGCGTCGTCGTACGGCGCGATGGATAGCTCGCCGACGTGGCCGGCGACGCTCTCCGCGCTCGGATCCAGGAACACGAACCGCTCGCCGAGTGTGGCGCCGGCGAGCGCGAGCATCCGCCCGAGCTGGCCACCGCCGAGGACGCCGATCGTCACTTCGTTGGGCTCCCGGTCGGCGACGCGACGCGCGGATCGGGGTGAGCCAGGACATCACTCGTCTGCTTCGCGCGGAAACGCGCGAGCGCCTCGCCGTGCGCGGCGTGTTTGCCCGCGAGGATCGCGGTCGCGAAGAGCGCCGCGTTGATCGCGCCCGCGCGCCCGATGGCGAACGTCGCGACCGGGATGCCCGCGGGCATCTGCGCGATCGACAACAGCGAGTCCATTCCGTTCAGCGCCTTCGATTGCACCGGCACGCCGAGCACGGGGAGCGCGGTCTTCGCCGCCGTCATTCCCGGCAAGTGCGCCGCGCCGCCGGCGCCGGCGATGATCACTTCGATGCCGCGCGACTCCGCGCCCGAGGCGTATTCGAAGAGCAAGTCCGGCGTGCGATGCGCGCTCACGACGCGAACTTCGAACGGCACGCCGAGATCTTCGAGCGTGGTCGCGGCATGGCTCATCGTCTCCCAGTCCGACTTGGAGCCCATGATGATCCCGACGAGCGGCAGCATGATGGCGCGCAGTATACGCGCGAAATCTCGTCGCGCTCGGGGCTCCGCGCGTTCAACCGCTCCACACGCGAACCGCGCCTAGAACGGCCGCGGCGACCGTCTCGGTGCGCAGGATGAATGGCCCCAACGATGTCAAAATCCAGCCACGCGATTCCGCGAGGCGCGCTTCGTCGTCCGCGAACCCCCCTTCGGGGCCCACCGCGAACGCGATCGCGCGCTGCTCGGCGATCGCCGTCGCGAGGGGTGGCGCCAGCGGTGCGTCCGCGCTCTCCCACAACATGAAGCGCGCGGCGCTCTCGTCGACGCACGCCAGCGACGCTTCCCAGCCGAGCGGCCCTTCGACGCGCGGGGCGTCCGCGCGTCCGCATTGGCGTGCGGCCTCGCGCGCGATCCGTTCCCATCGCTCGCGACGCGCGGCCTCCTTGTCGCCTGCGACCTTCACGATCGATCGCGCGGTCGTGGCCGCGATGATCCGCGTCGCGCCGAGCTCCGTCGCGTCGCGCACGATGGCGTCGACCTTTTCGCCCTTGGCCATCCCTTGAATCCACGTGAGCTCGGCGCGCGCGACGGCAACCCCCGCGTGCGGCTCATCGATCCGCACGACGACCTCGCGCGACGACGCGCGCACGATGACCGCGTTGGCTTCGATCGCCCGCGCCGGATCGAACGCGACGAACGAGTCCCCCGCCGCGAGCCGCAAGACGCGCGCGACGTAGTGCGCCGCGCCCGCATCGAGCGACTGTTCACCCGCCGCGAGACCCGCGATCGGTGCGCGCACGCGTCGCATGGCTCACAGGGGGGCGCGCAAGACGAGCGCGACCCACTCCCCTTTGCTCGGCGCGTCTTCCAGCGTGAATGACGCGTACGCCTCGCACACGTCGTCCTTCTGCGGCGCCAGGATCCCGCTCAGCACCAGCAATCCGCCGCGCGCCACGCGCTTGGTGAGCTCCGGCATCATCGGAATGAGTACGCGCGCTTCGATGTTTGCCACCACGACGGGATACGTCCCGCCGATCGACTCGATCGGCGAGCTGTCGGCATCGAGGCGTTCGTCGAGCCCGTTTCGCGTCGCGTTCTCTTGCGCGACGAGCGCCGCGTCGGCATCGACGTCGATCGCGCGCGCGCGTTCCGCCCCGAGTGTCAACGCGACGAGCGCGAGGATCCCGCTGCCGCACCCCACGTCGAGCACGGTCTTCCCGACCAGCTCCGCTTTCCGCGTTTCCAGCGCCGCCGCGACGAGCGACGTCGTCTCGTGCAGGCCCGTTCCGAACGCGCGCCCCGGCTCGAGCACGAGGACTTCTTCGCCGGGCTTCTCGGCGTACGCCTCCCACGGCGGGCGGACCACGATCGACGCCGTGATCGCAAAGGGACGAAAGTGCTCCTTCCAAGCGTCGCGCCAGGCGTCCCCCACGATCTCTTCGAGCCGCGGGTTCATCGACGGGTCGATGGCGTCGACGGCTTCGCGCGCCTCTTCGTGCGACGCGAAGCTCGCCACCAGCGTGACCAGCCCCGGCGCGCCCTTCACGAGCGTCGTCCCGTCGCGCTCTTCGACCCCCTCGGCGCCGAGCTCGAACAGCGTCGCGCTCATCACATCGGCGTCGTCGGCGGTCACGTCGACGGCCACGAAAGGAAACCGCGGCTCGGTCATCGCGTTCGGCTCGCTCACCAGCGCGTCCCGAACCCGTGCGATCCGACGCTCACGTTGACCGTCGCCTGGTTGCTCCCCGGCGGCGGAGTGGTGTTTCCCGGCGTCGTCGTGTGCGTCTCGGTGTTCGCCCCCTTGAAGACGCCGGACAGGGCGAGCACGCCCACGATCGCCGCCGCGCCGAGCACGCTCCCTCCAATCGCGACGGGCAATACCCAACCGGCCGCGCCTTCGGGCACCGGAATGCGAAAGGGCGCCGCCGCGTCCCCGCGCGACACGACGGGCAACCCGCCGGCGTCGGTCCCCTGGAAGTAGTACTCGACGACCGGCCCCTTCACGGCGCTCGGTGGGATCGACGCGCTCACGTGCGACCCGTCGAGCGTCGCCACCGAGTCCTCGAACTTCCCGCTCGAACCCTTGCGGTAATAGAGCTTCACCTCTTTGACGCGCGCGCGCGGATCATCCAGCGTCGCCGTGAGATCGATCTGCGTGCCCGCGTCGGCCTTCGACGGCGACGAATGCTTCATCGTGACCGGCGCGGGGGGTGCTTCGGTCTCTTTCACGAGCCCCGGCCGCCCTTCCGCGTCCCATTTCTGCTTCACCGACGCGAAGAAATCGCGGAACCGCGGCGACTCGCGCGCCGGTAGCTCGTACGTCGGCTCGAGCGAGAGGAGCCCGCGCACGGCGGCTTCGGCCTCTTCCTTGTGGCTCAGCGTGATGTAGTTGAGCGCGAGGAGCCGGTAGATTTCGAGCTTCTGCGCCTTCGTGTTCATCGGCCGAACGAGCGCGCCGGAGAGCGTCTGGATCGACTCTTCGTACTGCTGGTCGTCGAAGAGCGACTGCCCGCGCGCGACGAGATCCGCCCCCTGACGCGCGACGACCCCGCTCGGCTTCGGCGCGTCCGCGAGGGCCGCAGGCGCGAAGGAGAGGGCGCTCGCGTGGAGCGCGGCCAAGAGAGCGACTGGAGCGAAACGACGCGAAACGCGCATCGAGGGCGAGGGTAGCAAAGTTCTGGACGTGGCGTCCGGGGCGCCCGTCCGCGAAAATCCGTTCAGTCGAATCGCCTGAACCCTCAGTCGATTTTCGCGGGACGACTCCGGCGTGTCGTCGACGGCGGGTCACCCCCCGTCGATGGCCCCGCTCGATCCCTCGTCCCTCGGCGGCAATTCCCGGGGGGGCAGGAGCTCCGGCTCGGTGTTCACGCTCTGCGCGAGGAAGATCGCCGCGTCGAGCTTCCGAAACCCGCGCTTTCGGTACCAGCCGAGCGCGTGCTCGTTGTTCTCCGCCACTTCGAGCACGAGGTGCGTGAGGCCGCGGACGCGCGCGAGGTGCTGGAGCTGCTCGAGCACGAACGACCCCACGCCGCGCCCACCCCAATCGGGGTGCACCGCAAGCTCCTCGACGTACAGAGGGCGCATGTCGCGCCGCTCGAAGTACGCGGGGTTCACCCACGTGTCTTTGCCGACGATTTCGTACGTGCACTCGGTGTACGCGACGATCTTTCGCTCGACGGTGAACAGAAGCTGCTCGACGCCCTCTTCCTCGTACGTCTCGAGGAAGCGCTGCTTGCTCCGTGGGCGCTGATATTCGACGGTCGCGCGGTTCACGTCGCGGAACGAGAGCTTCACGAACTCCCACACCGCGTTGAGGTCGCGGCGGTGGATGCGGCGCACTTCGATCGTCGGCGGGGCGCGCCGCTTTCGCTTCGCAGTCTTCTTCTTCGCGCTCGCGTCCTCCGGCTCCGGCGGCACGTCGGAAATGCGAACCACCTGCGGCTTCAAAAGGCCGATGAGCTTGGCCTGGGGATCTTTGTGGAGGCGCGCCACGGGAACACGATCCTACCGCACGTCACTCCTCGATCGGGAGGATGACCGTGATGGTCCGCTCGTCGTCCGTGACCTCGAGCGGGACGAGGTTCTGGCCGATGCACGGCCCGCTCACGCAGTACCCGTCCCGCGTGCGGTACAGCGCCCCGTGCGAGTGGCAGAGAAGGTGAATTCGATCATCGTCCATCGGTGCGGCGCGGACACCCGGGGCGATCTCCTCCGGGTCGGATGTGACATCGAGCGGCGTTGGCTGGTGGAGACAAGCGTTCGCCCACGCGATCACCCGCTTCTCACCGTTGGCTCCGCGCGCGGTCCCCACGAGCGCGCTCTTCGCGCGTCCGATCGCCAGCTCGACCCACTGGCCGAGATCGACGCGCACCCACCGCCCCGCCCGAACCGCGCGCGCCTGGTCGTCCGAGAGCGCGACGCTGTCGAGCGGCGTCACGCGACGTCGCGCGTGCGATGCTTCGCGTGCGCCGGGACGAAGTACACGCGCGCCGCCGGCTGCGAGACGAGGAGCGCGCGACGCGCGGCGTAGGCCAGCGGGATGCGCTGGTGATCGGCGAGGACCATCGCCGTGAGCCGGCCGCCGTAGACGCACCCCGTGTCGAGCCCCGTCGCCCATCTGTGCAGTTGAAGCCCCGGCGCCGCGTTGTGACCGAAGATCACGTGCGGTGGCCCTGCGTACCGCGCGCCCCACAACACGTCGCGCTCGCGTCCGCGCTCTTCGATGCGCACCGTGCGAATGCGGAGGAACGTCGACGGCTTGGTCCGATCGAACGCCACTCCGGGCTGCACGCCGGCGTGCACGACGCGCGCGCCGTGCTCCGGCAGGTCGAGCCACAAAGGCGACGTCTCCAGGAGCGACCAATCCACCGGACGCAGCGCGCGCGAGACCTTCTCGTGCACCGAGCCGAGCTTCACTTCGCGCGCCTGCTCGCCGCGTAGCCGCGCCATCCGCGCCTCGCGCCACGCGAGCATCTTCTGCTCGTGGTTCCCGCGGACGACGATGGCGCCCGTCGTTCGCACGACATCGAGCACGCCGAGCGTGTCGGGCCCGCGCGCGATCAGATCGCCCACGAAGACCAGCTTGTCGCCCGCGGTGAAGTCGACCCGGTCGAGCAGCTGCTCGAGCTCACGCCGACACCCGTGAACGTCTCCCACGATGATGGTGCGCCCCATCGACTTCTTGCGGTAACGCTAGCGCATCTGCGCGCGCGTCTCAGGCATTTGGCGCGTCGCCCGCGCGTCTCAGCCGTCGAGCTCTTCGAAGTCGCTCGTCCGTTCGAGCTTCGCCCGCTTCGGGATGACGACGACGCCGCCCTCGGTGACATGGAACCGTTTCCGATCCGCCTCCAAGTCGAAACCGATCTCGGAGCCCTGGGGGATCTCGACGTCCTTGTCGATGATGCATCGCCGCAGGCGCGCGTGGCGGCCGATGCGGACGTTCTCGAAGAGGACGCTCTCTTCGACCTCGCTGAACGAGTTGATGCGGCACCCGACGCTGAGCACGCTGCGGTGAATGCGCCCGCCGGAGATGATGCTCCCGTGGCTCACGAGCGAGTCGGTCGCGATCCCGACGCGCGCGTGCACCTCGTCGCGGAAGACGAACTTCGCGGGGGGGTCGTGCGTCACGCCGGTGCGAATGGGCCAGCGCGAGTTGTAGAGGTTGAAGTGCGGGTGAATCTCGATGAGATCCATCTGCGCCTGCCAGTACGCATCGACCGCGCCGATGTCGCGCCAGTAGCCGCGCCCGTGCTCGTCTTCGCCCGGGACGCGGTTCGTCGCGAAGTCGTAGGCCTGGACCGAGAGCCCCTTTTCAACCATGCGCGGCAAGACGTCGTGACCGAAGTCGTGCTTGCTCTCTTCGCTGCCGGCGTCGCGATTGAGCTGCTCCATGAGCGCCTTGGTCTGGAAGACGTAGTTGCCCATCGAGGCCAGGCACATGTCGGGGTTGCCCGGCATCGTCGGCGCGTTGGCGTCCTTCTCGTGGAAGCCGATGATGCGGCCCGTGTCGTCGATCTCGATGACGCCGAACTCGATCGCCTGGCTCTTCGGCACCGGGATGACGGCGACCGAGGCGTCGCATCTTCGCTCGACGTGCGACTCGATCATCTGGCGGACGTCCATCTTGTATACGTGGTCGCCGCCGAAGATGGCGACGATGTCAGGGCGCTCGTCGGTGATGACGTGCTGGCACTGGTAGACCGCGTCGGCCGACCCCTTGAACCACGACTTGCCGGTGCGCTGCTGCGCGGGGATGGCCTCGATGAATTGATCGAGGATCGGCGAGAGGCGCCACACGCGCGCGATGTGCTCTTCGAGCGACGCGCTCTTGTATTGCGTGAGGACCTTGATGCGGAACAGGCCCGAGTTGACGAAGTTCGACAGGACGATGTCGATGATCCGATAGCGCCCGCCGAACGGCACCGCAGGCTTGGCGCGGTCGTTCGTGAGCGGCGCGAGCCTTCGCCCTTCGCCGCCGGCGAGGATCATGACGAGGACTTGGCTGGGATCGAAATTGGTCGCGAAGGGGGCCATGGAGAGCGTGGGGGCGTGAAGGGGAGGAGGAGGATACACTGACCTCGTGGCCAAACCGGTTCATCTCGTCCGTGTGCCCGCCCTGAAAGGGGAGACGCTTGCGCCTGAGCCAGCCGATGCGCTGCGTGTGCTCGAGGTCGCGGTCGAGCGCGGCCGCCACGGCGTGCGCGGCGCGATGGCCACCGTCGTCGCGCGTCACGGGTCGGCGCCGGGGACGCCCGGGCAGAAGCTGTTCGTGGGCGAAGACGGGGTCTGCGTGGGGACGGTCGGCGGGGGCGCGGTCGAATACGAGGTCATCGAGGCGCTGCGCGGGATGCTCGCCTCCGATCGCGCGAAGCACGAAGTGCGCAGCTTCAAGCTGGGGGCCGAGCTCGGCATGTGCTGCGGAGGGGCGCTCGACGTGATGCTCGAGCCGGTTGAAGCGCTGGCGCCGATGCTGGTGGTAGGCGGCGGTCACGTGGCGACGGCGTGCGCGCCGATGTTGGCGAAGCTGGGGTTCGCGGTGACGGTCGTCGATGCGCGCGACGCGTGGGGCAAGGAAGGGAGACTCGACGGCGTCACATGTGTCGTGGGCGACTACGACGACGTAGGGCGCGCGTTTCCGAAGCACGCCGCGGTGCTCGTGATGACGCACGATCACGCGCTCGACCAGGACGTCATCGAGTGGGCGCTCGGGCGCGGGTTCGCGTTCGTCGGCGGCGTGGGGAGCCGCGCGAAGGCGCAGCGGACGCGCGATCGGCTCGCGCACAAGGGGTTCAGCGAGGACGACCGCGCGCGGGTGCGCATGCCGATCGGGGTCGATGTCGGCGCGCGGTTGCCCGACGAGATCGCGGTGGCCATCGCGGCGGAGATGATCGCGTGGCGACGAAAGCCGAAGACCGTCTGAGCGCGATCGTCCTCGCGGCCGGCGCGGGCACGCGGATGGGGGGACCGAAGGCGCTGCTCGTGGTCGGCGGCGAGCCGTTGGCACGGGTGCATGCGCGTCGGTTGCGGGAGGCGGGGTGCGGGGGGGTCGTGATCGTGACGCGCGCGGAGATCGCGGTGCGCGGGGTGTTCGACAGGGACGCGCGGGTGGCCGTGTCGGGGGCGCCGGATCCGGCGGGCTCGCTGGCGATCGGGCTGCGCGTGCTGGCGCCGTTGCGCGAAGACATCGTCGTCGTCACGCCGGTCGATGCGTGGCCCGCGCGCGTGGAGACGATCGCGCGACTCGTGGACGCGGTGCGTGATGGCGCTGACGCTGCGACTCCTCTCTTTGACGGCAAAGGAGGACATCCCGTCGTCGTGCGCGCGTGGGTGCTCGATTGCGACGCACCGCGTCCGCTCCGCGACGTGCTGGCGGCGCTCGGATCCCGCCGCGTTCGGATCGACGTCGATGACCCGAGCATCGCGGTCGACCTCGATACCCCGGACGCCGTGACCGCGATGACGGGGTCACCGCCACGCTTCGCCTGAGCGCATTTCGCGCTAGAGTGCCTCTTTTCCAGGGGTAGCAGCTCGAGGGGTCGCCGTTGTCATTGCTCGTTGGTCAGAGCGTCTCGCGTGTCGATGGTCCGGGGAAGGTCCGCGGCTCGGCGATGTACATCGACGACTACGTCGTCCCGGGCGCGCTTCACGGCGGCACGGTG
>Ga0302314_10017377_pt1 | contig 12072 bp, 11 predicted proteins | sample III_Palsa_N2_3_FD_200533 | JGI IMG/M metagenome (GOLD analysis project Ga0302314, IMG submission 200533) | Peat permafrost microbial communities from Stordalen Mire near Abisko, Sweden - III_Palsa_N2_3 | ecosystem: Environmental > Terrestrial > Soil > Palsa > Peat permafrost | place: Sweden...
TGTGCTCCTCGCGGATGATATCCATGCACAATTCGACGCATTCATCGCAAATGAACACGGTGGGGCCCGCAATGAGCTTGCGCACCTCGTGCTGCGACTTGCCGCAGAACGAGCAGTACAAGGTATTTTTTGAGTCGCCGGACTTGCTGCTCATGCCTACTCCCGCCCAAGGCCTCGCCCCAGGCACCAAACAAAGATACTACGCCCCGTATTTCTCAATCGACAAGGCGCAGAACAGCCGCGCACACGACTCCTCGCCGCCAGAAGCGCTTGGGCCACACTCCTGGCAAAGATGGTGGCGCCGAGGGTGGTGGCACAACGCTTCTCAGCGCCCTGCCTCACCCTCAACCCCGTCTTTTTTCTCCAGGCGAGGCCCGCACGCGGCCTCGTTTCAGGGGTCGGCTAAGGCTTATCGTCCGAAACGGGGGTCGGCCGGGCCTCAACAACCTCATCAACCAAGCCGAAGTCCCGTGCTTCGCTCGCTGACATATAGCTGTCACGTTCCAGCTTGGCTTCAATGGCAGCCAGTGTCTGACCGGTATGCTTTTCGTAAATCTCATTCAGGCGAGAGCGCAGCGTCAGGATCTCGCGGGCCTGGATTTCGATATCGGCCGCCTGGCCCTGCGCGCCGCCGCTGGGCTGGTGCACCATCACGCGGCTGCTCGGCAGAGCGTAGCGCTTGCCCTTCGCGCCGGCACACAATAGCAGGCTGCCCATGCTGGCGGCCTGGCCGATGCATACCGTGCTCACCGGGCAGCGGATGAACTGCATGGTGTCGTAGATGGCCAGGCCAGCGCTCACCACGCCGCCCGGGCTGTTGATGTAGAACGAGATGTCCTTGCTGGGATTCTCGCTCTCCAGGAAAAGCAGCTGAGCGCAGATCAGCGCGCTCATCTGGTCGTAAACCGGCCCGGTCAGGAACACGATGCGTTCCTTCAGCAGGCGCGAGTAGATGTCGAAGGCGCGCTCGCCGCGGGCGGTTTGTTCCACCACCATCGGCACCAGGGCCTGATCGTACACCTCGATGGGACTACGATCCCTCATGAACTCTCCTTGGTCGAATAGGGGAATCCGGCCTTACGGCCGGAAGCGGTGGCTGGGCGATATTGCGTCGCGCCGGTTACAGATAGGTGATCAGGCGCGCCGTTCCAGCCATGCCCCTTACGCGGTCGCCTCGGGAGCCGCGGGCTCCGAGGTCTCAGCTTCGATCTTAGGCGTGGTTTCCGATTCGGCCTCCGGTGCCGCTTCGATCGCCGGCGCCGCCTCGTCGGCCACCGCACCGGGCATGCCCGGCATCGCCAGCTCTTCCACCGGCACGATTTTCTCGGTCACCGTGGCCACGGACAGAATGTGGTCCACCACCTTGTCCTCGAAGATCGGCCCGCGCAGCTGCTCGATGGCGCCCTGCTGCTTGGTGAAGAAATCCACCACCTGCTTTTCCTGGCCCGGGTAGCGCATCGCCTCAGCGCGCAGCGCCTGGCTCAGCTCGGCCTGGGTCACCTGTATATTGTTCACGCGGCCGATTTCGCTCAGCAGCAGACCCAGCTTCACCCGGCGATCGGCAATGGCGCGGTATTCGGCGCGCAGCGTCTCGTCGTCCTTACCCGCGTCTTCCTCATCCACGCGTCCTTCGCGACGATCCGCCTCCACACGCTGCCAGATGGCGGCGAACTCGGCTTCCAGCAAATTGCTCGGCGAGGCAAAGTCAGCGGTCTCCGCCAGCACGTCCAGCAACTCGCGCTTCACGCGCAGCCGGGCCATCTGGTCATACTCACGCTGGATCTGCGCCACCAGCGCCTCGTTCAGCTTCTCAAAGCTCTCAAAGCCGATCTTGACCGCAAGCGCATCGTCCAACGCGGCCGGCACGCCGCGCTTCAGCGCCTTGGCCACCACTTCAAACTTCGCGGCCTTCCCCGCCAGCTCGGCGGCCTGGTATTCGGCCGGGAACGCCACGTCGATCGTGCGCGTCTCGCCGGCCTTCATGCCTTCCAGCTGCTCGGTGAAGCCGGGGATGAACCCGCCGCCGGCCACTTCCACGGTCACTTCACCGCCGGTGCCGCCCTGGAACGGCACGCCCTCGATGGAGCCGGTGAAATCCACCACCAGCAACTCACCCTTCGCGGCGCCGCGGTCTTCCTCGATATCGATCAGGTCGCGGTTCTGCTCGGACACGCTCTTCAGCGCGCGCTCGATCACGTCCTCGGCCGGCACCGCCTTCACGCGCGTCACCGCCAGCGCCGCCAGATCCGGCAGCGTGATGTCGGGCAGCAGCTCCAGCTCTACATTGATCTCCAGATCCTGGGCGGCAGCTTCCGGGTTGGGCTGCCCCGCGAGGGAAATGCGCGGCTGGCCGGCCGGGCGCAGCTGGCGCTCGGCGATCAGCTTGTCGGCGGCGCCGCTGACGGCATCCTGCATCACTTCGGCCATCACCGAGCTGCCATAGCGCTGGCGGATCAGGTTCGGCGGCACCTTGCCGGGCCGGAAGCCGGGCAAGCGCATGTTCTTGCCGATATCGGCCAGCTTCTTGCGGGTTTGGCTCTCGATATCGGCGGCAGGCACCCGCACCGCATAGCTGCGCTTGAGCCCGTCCGAGAGCGTTTCGGTAACCTGCATGACCTGGAAAATCCTGTGTAAGGCGTGTGTTATGAAGCCGGCTGGTGCGGGCGGAGGGACTTGAACCCCCACGGCTTGCGCCACCAGAACCTAAATCTGGCGTGTCTACCGGTTCCACCACGCCCGCCGCCGGGTGAGCGGGGTTAGCGCAGTGTATCACCGGCCACAAGGGCATGGCTGAAACTAGCGCCTCCGGCCGCCACGCGCGACCCTAGAACGGGCCCATCCACCTACCCAAAGCCTCACGTTTCAAGGCGCCCCCCGCCTGTCCCCCCGCGTTGCACAATGTTTCCATTAGCCAAGCGGGTTTGAGTTGCGCGGAACGGACGGATGGCAGAAAGCTGCCCCCGCAACATGAGCGGAACTCCAAGGATGCGCGCCCTGATGGCCGGCTTGCTGCTGACCGCCGCGGCACTTGCCCCCGCCCTGCTCACACCCGCCTGGTCCGCCGAGCCCCCCTTGCGCGTGGGCGTCGTCCCCAGCACGCCCCCCTTCGTCGAACAGGACAACGCCGGCCACCTCTCCGGCTTCAGCGTCGAACTGTTCCGCGCCATCGCCGCGGAAATGAAGCGCACCGTCACCTTCACCGCCGCCTCCCACAGCGATCTCATGGCCGATCTCGCCGCCGACCGTGTGGACGTGCTGGCCGGTCCCATCGCCGCCACCCCCGAGCGCGCCGCCGGCCTGCTGTTCCTGCAAGGCTATCTCTGGACCGAGTATCAATTCGGCAGCCGCGCCGAAGCGCCCATCACCGCCCTCTCCGACCTGCACGGCCGCCGCCTGGCCGTGGTCGCCGACACCGACTACGCCGGCTGGGCCGAGCGCAACGCCGCCAAACTAGGCTTCACGGTCGTTACCGAACCGCACGCCGTGGACGTATTCGACGCCGTGCGCCGCAACGATGCCGATGCCAGCCTCACCGGCAGCCCCGCCTTGGCCGGCGCCATCGGCCCACATCCAGGCGGCAACGGCCACGACCACCCCAGGCTGATCGCCGGCCTGTCCTTGCCCGAAACCCGCAGCCAGGAAACCGCGGCAGTGGCGCAAACCGGCCAGGAACTGCGCGACGAAATCGAAGACGCGCTGGACTGCCTGAAACAAAGCGGCTCCGTCGCGCGCTTGTCGCAACAATGGCTCGGGCGGGAGCCAGGGCCGGAAGATCTGGAAAATCTTATCGTGCCCGGGCACGGTGTGCCGGGGCTCGCGGGTTACGACCCGAAAACGCAAAAACCGCATTGCCAGCCGTAGGGAGCAAGGAAGCAGTTCTTTTTTGAAAAAAAGAACCAAAAAACTTTTGCTTATTGGGGCGCGCGTTGGACCCACCGCACACCTAAATTTTCAAAAGTTTTTTGGTTCTTTTTTTCAAAAAAGAACTGCTTCCCTTCCCTATCACCCCAAAGAAAAGGCTTCCCTCCCATGTCCCACCCCGAGCCCTACGACTGGCTACGCCCAAAACTAACGGCCATCGTGTCCGAAGCCGAACAAGCCGGCATCGCGCGCGACGTAACGGTCGCCGTCATTACCGATCTGATTAACGGACCAGACTTCAATACGGCCCCGCTAGAGGTCAACGAAGGCTGGAACCAGGACATCGGCGAACCGGACGGCGCGGTAAACGAAACCGGCGCGCTCGCCACCGAGGGAAGTTTCGCCTCGCCCGCACCCGGCGGCATTTCAGAACCTGGCGGCGTGCATCTCCGCTCGCTTCATCCGCGCCACGGGCTCTGATCATTCCCAAACCATCGCCTTGAGAAACGAGCAACTCAAACCGGGGCCTGTCCCGCGGATGCGCGCATGAAACGCTTCGCCCTGCTGATACCCGCTTGCGTGGCTGCCTGCGCCCACCGCCCCATCGCACCCCAACCTCCGCCACCCGCACCGCCCGTCATCGGCCGCTATCTGCACGGCCCGGTGCAGATCGACACCCAGGCCCCACCCTTCGCCGTCGGCGGCTGGGCCCCCTTCACCCGCGACGCCGCCGTCGCCATCGCCATGCGCGAATGGCGGCTCTGGGGCCAACCGGTAGACGACGACCCGCCCGGCACCCGGCCCCCGCCCTTGCCGGAGGATAAACCCGAACGCGAACAAGGCCTGTGGCAGCGCGTCGGCGAATATTGGTGGGAGGGGCAAGACCCCGGCACCAAGGAAGCCGCCTACACCGGCGAACACGACGAAAACGGTATAATCTTCCCCGCCGAACAGGACGGCGACTACGCCTGGTCCGCCGCCTTCATTTCCTACGTCATGCGCATCGCCGGCGCCGGCAACCGCTTCGTCTACTCGCCCAACCACAGCACCTACATCAACGCCGCCGCCGCCAATGCCACCCCAGCCGTGCACGCCTACCCGCCCCAGGCCTACGCCCCCCAACCCGGCGACCTGATCTGCACCGGCCGCGCCACCGCCGCCAACCTCCGCTTCGCCGACCTGCCGACCGCGGGTTCGTTCCCCAGCCATTGCGATATCGTTGTATCACTGCAACCCGGTGTCATGACCGTCCTCGGCGGCAACGTAGACGACGCGGTCACCGAAAAACACGTGCCGATGACCACCGCGGGCACCCTGGCCGGGCCGGACGGCATTCCGCTGGATACGCGATATCCATGGTTTGTGGTGCTGAAGATCGACTACGAAACGCCCCCACCACCGCCGTCCCCCGCGCCGTTGGTTCCGCAAACCTAAGAAAGCGCTTTCTTTTTTGAAAAAAAGAAACAAAAAACTTTTCTCTATCGGGCTTCGTTCTAGGCGAGCGGCATTCGTGGGCGGGAGCCGGCATTGAGCACGCCACAATTCAAAAATTCTGCACCGGCGCAATCGGCAGTTTCCATCAGGCGAGTTCTTTTATGTTCGCTCCTGGAGAGGGTACTCCACTGCGACGCAACTCTGCCGGCAATACTCGCCACTACGGCCATTTACCTTCACGCGGAGAGCAGGGATTATGACAGTGTATGAAAACCTCGGAGACCCGCGCATGGGGACCCGCCTAGAGTTTCGGCGGAGTAAACCTGATGATGATCCTGCACGTTGGAATAACGCCGCAGCAACTGGCGAGTCGCGGCATTGCATTTGCCTATATTGATGCAGGAGGCACGCCCGAACAAGCGGCATTGACGTCCCTTGGCTTCCAACTTGGAACAGATCATCCACCCTACGATCCAAAGCATCGAGGATGGCTGCGTTTCATGGATGATTTGCTCGGTCTATCCGAGAGAGCCGAAGGCATGGCAATTGTCATCGACAACGCATCGTCCTTGATTTCAGGTGACCCAATAGGTTTCTCTTGGGGCGAGGATCTCATTAAATGGTGGACCATTGCGCTCGACCATTGGGTGAAAAAGGGTCGCCCTTGCCATCTGTGCTTTCAGATGGATGCGAACGTGGCCGTCCGACAGGTCTACGGCTATGCAGCCCACAAGAACTGAATGCCAGAAACTGTTTCTGGTACAAAACGCAACGCTTTGAACCGCTTTTTTGAGCGCAGCCGAACTTTCGTCCCTCAGGCGAGACAGGAGTCGCTGGACGGACTGGCTAGATGATACTACTAGCGCAACGAGAATATTGCAACGCTTGATGATCATTCGGTTTCGCTCCGACTTTTTTTGGCATGATGGCGCTCACCACGCCGTCGCATGGCGGCAAAATGCCAGCGTAAAAGACAAGCGGCTCCGCCGGCTGGGGCCTGGGGCCCCAGACCCCCATTTGTGGAATCTCATTTTAATTACGCACACCTCGTACCAGGCTGGCGAGCATAACGAAAATCCTGCCGTGGGATCATTCCGATAATCTATCAGAATGTATGAATCATAAAAAATGGGGGTCTGGGGCCTCAGGCCCCAGCCGGCGGAGCCACTTGCTTTTTTCGCTCAGCCTTTCTCAGTCTCTGTTATCCGCCCACCACAATCTGCACCAGCAAAACCCCATTCAACACCAAGGTAACCACGGTAGCCAAAGCCGCCAGCAAACTCATAGCGGGCCCCATCACGAATGCCCCCATCACCGCGCGCCGACGGCTCAGCCACAGCAGCGCCACCATTGGCACCGGCAGCACCAGGCTCAGCACCACCTGGCTGATCACCAGCGCCCGCGTCGCGTTCACACCTGCGGCCACCACGGCGAAGGCCGGCAGCATTGTCACCAGCCGCCGCACCCACACCGGAATCCCCCGGCGCAGGAAGCCCTGCATGATCACCTGCCCCGCCATGGTGCCCACCACGGAGCTGGATATGCCTGAAGCCATCAGCGAAATCAGGAATAAAGCGGCCGCGGCCCCGCCCAGCAAGGGCGCCAGCGTGTGGTAGGCCGTTTCGATTTCCGCCACTTCCGGATGGCCGGCATGGAAAGCGCTGGCCGCCATCATCACCATGGCCGCGTTCACCATCCCGGCCAGCGTCAGCGCGCCGAGTACCTCGCGATTGGAAAACCGGATCAGCATGGCCCGGTCGGCATCGGTGCGGATGGGAATGCGGTTCTGCGTCAGGCTCGAATGCAGATATATGGCGTGCGGCATAACAGTGGCGCCGACGATACCCACGGCCAGCGTCACCGCCCCCTGGTCCGGCAAACGGGGGATTACCGAGCCCGCCAACGTCATCCGCCAATCGGGCGGCACGATGAACAATTCGGCCAGGTAACAGACGCCGATGGCCGCCACCAGGCCGCCGATCACCAGCTCCAACGGCCGGAAGCCGCCGCTATCCAACAGCAGCAGCACGTAGGTAATCACGCCGGTCACTGCCATGCCCCCCAGCAGCGGCAGATGCAGCAGCAGGGATAACCCGATGGCGCCGCCCAAAAACTCCGCCAGATCGGTGGCCATGGCGGCCACCTCGCTGGCCAGCCACATGGCGACCACCAACGGCTGCGGAAAATTATCCCGGCACAGCTCGGCCAGGTTGCGCCCGGTCACGATGCCGATCTTGGCCGACATCGCCTGGAACAGCATGGCGATCAGATTGGCCGCCAGCACCACCCACAGCAGCGTATAGCCATAGGCAGCGCCCGCCTGGATGTTGGTCGCGAAATTGCCCGGATCCGTATAGGCGACGGAAGCAACCAGGGCCGGCCCAAAGAACGGCAGCGTCGCCAATAGCCCGCGCCGGCGCCCGGACAACACCTCGCTCATTGCCAGCCTTGTGCGGGCTGTCAGGCGGGTGCGCGCAACTAGAGCGGAGGGATCGGCATCGGGCGGCATCGCGCAGGATGTAGTGTTGGCTACACTTTGGTCAAGGTGGTAAGCTCCACGGCGGGTTGGTGCCCAGGCTGGTGCCCGAGGCAGTAAAGGAAGCGGGTATGACGGCTCGGCACGGCGCCATCGCTTCCCCCCCTCCCGAAATGCCGCGATCCGAGCCTACGGAAGCCGAAACCGTGGCGCTGGACCCGCGCGCAACCCAGGCCCGCGGCTTCGGCCGCGCCCGCGAGGCCCGCGCCAGCGAGGTGTTGGAAGATTACGCGGAGTTGATCGACGACCTGGTGCGCGAGGGCGGGCCCGCCCGCGCTACCGAAATCGCCCGCCGCCTCGGCGTGTCCCATGTCACCGCCGTGAAGGCCGTGGCCCGGCTGGAACGCGAGGGCTACGCGGTGTCCCAACCTTACCGCGGCGTTACCCTGACAGAGGCAGGGCGATCCCTGGCGGACCGCGTGCGGGCCCGGCACCGCGTGGTACTGGATGTGCTGCTGGCGCTGGGCGTACCCCCGGAAGACGCGCGCGCCGACGCCGAGGGCATTGAACACCACGTATCGCCGGCGACACTAGCGGCGTTTGCGCGGTTTTTGAAAAGATAGTGAAGCGCTGTCTTTTTTGTAACTGCCCCGGTAGAGGTGTGCACCTAAAGTTCTAACTAATTGAACGCACTGTACGGTTCCAGAAAGGCAAGGGGCTCCGCCGGCTGGGGCCTGAGGCCCCAGACCCCCATTTTTAGAGTCGATACATGTAATGGCGTACGCTTCGTTATTGGTTGGCGGAGCATGATAAAAATGTTCCGCGATAAATTCTAAAGAATGGGGGTCTGGGGCCTCAGGCCCCAGCCGGCGGAGCCCCCTCCCTTTTGCTATAGCCTTTGACGCGCCAGCCTTATCGAGGCAATAACCAAAGCGAATTACTTTTTTGGCCCGCTAACAGGTAAGCGCGGCACGGTAAAAACTTACCGTGCCGCTTTGTGCATCAAGGCGAAAACGTGAACGCGTACACCTTGTTATCCCCGGCCACATACAACTTGCCACCCGCCGCGATCAGCGTTTGGAACCGGTGCAGCCCGCTCATCGCGGTCGTGCCGGTATACAGCACCCCGCCAGTCACGGCGTTGAACGCATGCAGCTGATTATCGCCTTCGGCACCCACAACCCACACGATAGGATTCTTCGTGCCATCCGTGGTGGTAATGATCGGCGACCCTTCGCCACTCAGCGCCGCGCACCATTTCGGGATGATTTGATTGGTACCGGTGGACCGCAATTCCAGCACCTGCAAATCCTGCTGGCCGGCACACTGAATGCCATTGAAATTCGTGAAGGCCAGTAGCGTAAGATTGGGCGCTTCATACACCGCCGGCGCGGTGATGATCACGTTGTTGGAAACGTGCTTTATCACTGCGGGGCCGCCAATACCGCCCAAATCCGAGCGACTGACCAGATACGCATTACCGTCCTTGCCCAAGGCGACCAGCCGCGGCAACTGGCTGCTGCTGGTCTTGTCCACATTCAGCGGCAGCGCCTCCGTGCCACCCAAATCCAGGTCTGAATTGTCCAGCGATTGCCAATTCGACGGCGTATAGAAATTCGTGGTGCTGGTGGAATGGACCAGGCCGGGCAACAGCCGGATAATCGCCTCGCCGTCGCTCCACACATTGTTCGCATTGAAGGTGTTGCCGGTGGTGGCGAAAATATACTTCCCATCCGACGAAATGCCGCCCTGCGCCCAAATCCCGCCACCCGCGGCCCGGGTTTCCCAATTGCCGGTCAACGCCTGCGTCGCCGGATCGATTTGCACGATCGTGCCATGATAGGGATTGCAATCCCCATCCCGGCCGCCGTAGGCGGCATAAAGCGCGCCATCGAAGAACAGCAGGCCGCCGCGCTCGCCTTGCTGGGGCGGTGTAAACGTAACCCCAGCCTTCTGCAGCGCGCTTTGCACATTGATCGGCCAGCCGGACAGGATCGATCCATCGGCGAGCGACAACGCATACAGCTCATGCTGCACGGATCCGCTCGAAGCGGTTTGCGAGTTGAGGTAAAGTGTACCGGTTGCCGGATCGATCACCGGCGTGCCGGTAATGCCTTCGGGGCTGATATCGCCGCAAGGCAGACCACTGGTGATGGCAGCGGGCAATTGCCGCTGCCAGAGCACCGCGCCCGTGCTGGCATTCAAGGCGTAAACGACATTATTCTCGGTCGCCACGATCAATTCGGCCGTGGTGGCCCCTTTAGGCTGCCAATACAGCGGCTGCGCATAGACATTGCCGTTAACCGTAGCGCTAAAGGCCGTATCCGGCTTCACCCCCTCGGCGGCGTGAAGCGTCAGGCCTGGCACCACATACAGGCCATGGCGATTATTGCTGCCGTGATAGGTCCAAACCTGCCCTGCGCGTGCCGTGCCGGCACAAGCCAGCAGGCAAAGCGATGCCAAAGCCGCACGGCCCAGACGACGCCACATGGGCGCCGGTGTGACAAATGAACTGAGCATTAGGGGGAAGCCTCCGTATTTGGCGTCCAAGATCATGTTCACGCCCAATATCCCGTGTCAAAGCAAGTCCCCCCTAAATCGCCAGCCCCTTAACATTTAAAAGTCTTTTGCTTCTTTTTTTCAAAAAAGAAGACCTTTCCTTCGTTCTTTTTGAAAAAAGAACCAAAACTTTTATCAATGGCGCCTCACCTAAACGTCAGGGTTCTCCACCCATCCCAAGCTGCGGGAAACAGCGGCCTGCCACCCCCGCAAATGCGCCGCCCGGGCGGCCTCACCCATCCCCGGCTGCCACCGCCGATCCACCTGCCACTGCGCCCGCAGCGCCGCCATATCCGGCCAAAGCCCCACTGCCAGCCCGGCCGCATAAGCCGCACCCAGCGCCGTAGTTTCCGTCACAAGGGGCCGCACCACCTCGGTGCCCAGCATATCCGCCTGAAACTGCATGAGCGGCGCGCTGCAAACCATGCCGCCATCCACGCGCAACGCGGTAAGTTTCACGCCCGAATCCTTCTCCATCGCGGCCACCACGTCATAAGTTTGATACGCCGCCGCCTCCAGCGCCGCGCGGCAAATATGCGCCTTATTGGCATAACGTGTCAGGCCCGCAATAATACCCCGTGCATCCGCCCGCCAGTACGGCGCGTACAATCCCGAAAACGCAGGCACGATATAAACCCCGCCATTATCGGCCACGGTCTCCGCCAGCGTATCCACTTCCCCCGCACTGCTCACCAGCCCCAGATTATCCCGCAACCACTGCACCAGTGCCCCGGTAATCGCGATCGACCCTTCCAGCGCATAAGCCGCCGGCGCATCACCAAACTTATAAGCCACCGTCGTAATTAAACCTGCCTGGGAAACATGCGGCGAAGCGCCGGTATTCATCAGCAGGAAATTACCCGTCCCATAAGTATTCTTGGCCTCGCCCGCATCAAAACAAACCTGCCCCACCAGCGCCGCCTGCTGATCCCCCAGCATACCCGCCAAAGGAACCCCCTCCAACTCCAGCCGCCCCTCCCCCAGCACCGCGGAAGAAGCCACCACCGCCGGCAAACACGCCGCCGGAATACCAAACAATTCCAGCAACACCGGCGACCACTCCAGCGTGTGAATGTTCAACAACTGGGTCCGGCTGGCATTAGTCACATCGGTAATATGCAGCCCGCCATCAGGCCCCCCGGTCAAATTCCAAGCGACCCAACTATCCATCGTGCCAAACAGCGCATCCCCCGCCTCGGCCTTCGCCCGCGCCCCCGGAACATGCGCCAACAACCATTGCAACTTCAGCGCCGAAAAATAACTCGCCAGCGGCAGCCCCGTCTGTGCCCGCAGCCGCCCCTGCCCGCCATCCCGCGCCAGCGCCGCCACCGCCCCATCCACCCGCGTATCCTGCCATACGATCGCGTTATGCAACGGCACCCCCGTGCGCCGATCCCACAACAACGTCGTCTCGCGCTGGTTCGTTATCCCCACCGCCGCCAAATCCCGCGCCCTTATATCCGCCCGTATCAGCGCCTCAGCCGCCGTCTCCCGCACATTGCGCCAAATCTCCGCCGCATCATGCTCCACCCACCCAGGCTGCGGAAAAATCTGCCGATGCTCCTTCTGCGCCTGCGATACGATGCTGCCAGAATCATCGAAAATAATGAACCGCGTACTCGTGGTGCCTTGATCGACAGCACCTACATATTTTTTCATTGTTTCCTCCGCAAGAAGGCCAGGGGCTCTGCCCCTGGACCCCGCTGGGGACTAGTCCCCAGACCCCATTATCAACGCAATAT
>Ga0302314_10017379_pt1 | contig 12070 bp, 10 predicted proteins | sample III_Palsa_N2_3_FD_200533 | JGI IMG/M metagenome (GOLD analysis project Ga0302314, IMG submission 200533) | Peat permafrost microbial communities from Stordalen Mire near Abisko, Sweden - III_Palsa_N2_3 | ecosystem: Environmental > Terrestrial > Soil > Palsa > Peat permafrost | place: Sweden...
CCGTCGTCCATGGTGCTGACGCCGGCGAGCCGCAGCTCCTTCACCAGCCGGTCTTGCAGGGTCTTGTTGGCGCGCTCGACGCGGCCCTTGGCCTGGCTGGAGTTGGCGCAGATGATCTCGATGCTGAGCGCCTTCAGGGCGCGTCCGAACTGGGTCATGCCGTCGCCGTGCAGGCCGCTGGGCTTGTTGACCCGGAAGACCGCGTGCTTGTCGGTGTAGAACGCGACCGGCTTGCCGTGCTGCTCCAGATACCGCTGGGTCGCGTTGAAATAGGCGAAGGTCGACTCCGACTGCACGAACTGCAGGTGCATCAGCCGGCTGGTGGCGTCGTCGATGAAGACGAGCAGGGTGCATTGCGGGCCGCGATCCTCGAACCACCAGTGTTCCGAGCCGTCGACTTGGACCAGCTCGCCGACGCACTCCCGCCGATAGCGCGGCTGGTAGACGCGGCTGCGGCGCTTCACCCGATCCGCCCAAAGGCCGGCATCGAGCATCCACAATCGCAGCGTCTCGCGGCCGACCGTAATGCCGTGGACCTCGCGCAGCTTCTCGGCGGCCAGGGTCGAGCCGAGATCAGCGTAGCGTGCCCGGATCATCAGCCCCCGGGCCTGGTCCTTGATCTCAGCTGGCGTCTGCCGATTGCTGGCCCGGCCGCTTAGTAATTGGCGGTTGCCATGGATTGTCTACGCCGGTTAGAGAAGACACTTTCTGTCACCGTTAGAGATGACACAAACGCCCGGTGTCGGGGCGGCGGGCGGGCGCGGAGCCCTGCCATCGCGCAGAGCCCGAACGCCGCTCCGGCGCACTGACAGATCAGCTTCGTCTTTGTTTTCCGAGTGCGCCGTCAGGCGCGCGAGGCACTGAGCCGCCTTCTTCAAAAGACGATCAGGCCGTCCTTCATGTCAGCTTGGTATATCTGACCGCACTCATACTGACCTTCATCGGTAAAAATACGAAGGATCGCCCCACTATCGAAGATCAACGAAAGGCAAAGCGGCTGAACGTCAATCGACGCGACCTTATGTTGTAAGAGCTGGTGCAAATATATAGGCGCTCCATCACGCACTTGACAGTCGTGGGTGTGAACTACGCCAGCTTCATCGACGTGCTCAATCCGCCCTTCGACCGTGATGTGCCGGCGGCTATCGAAATGAAACTGAAGTGAAAATGGGTCCAGGCAAACTTGGCCGAGTTCCTCGCCGACAAGGAATTGCAGCAGAGCGGGCGAGGAAAAGAGATGCATAGCTTCAGATTGGCCAGCACCGCCAAAAACACAACCGGGAACAGCTTAGCTGACGCCGAACATGTGCTCTGCCTGCGCTGTTCGTGCGGGAGCCTTCCGACTCCTTAGCTTCGGCGGCAACTCGGCCTGCATGGCGCGGCACATCTCCAGCGCCTCGCTGAGCCGCTTGTTCTCGACGATGGCGCCCTGATCGACGCGGGTGATCCGGTCGAATGTCCGGTAGGGCAGGGCCAGGCCCTGGTGGCGAACCTCGATCCGGCCGTCCGGGAAGTCGTAGACGGTGACCTTCTTGCGGGCCAGGGCGCGGGTGATGTCGTTCGGCTCCAGGATGAACATCACCCGGTCGTACTGCACCGTCAGCGACTGGGTAACGGTGCGCTCGACGCGCCAGGCGAAGCTGCCGTCGAGATCGTCGTGCGGCCCAACCGGCCGATGCAGATCCTTGTCGTTCCGGGCTGGCTTGGCGAAGCGGCGGTTGTAATCGGCCATGAAGCCCGGGAGCAGGGCGTTGCCAGCCTCGATGTCGTTGGCGCCGGCCAGGCGTAGCTCCTTCACCAGGCGGTCCTGTAGCGTCTTGTGAGCCCGCTCGACCCGGCCCTTGGCCTGGGGCGCGTTGGCGCACAGGATGTCGATGTTGAGCTCGTGCAGGGCGCGGCCGAACTGGGTCATGCCGCCTTCGGCCTGCTCAGGCTTGTTGGTGCGGAAGACCGAGTGCTTGTCGCTGTAGAGGGCGATAGGCTTGCCGTGGTCCTCCAGGTAGGTCCGCGCGGCCTGGAAATAGGCAAAGGCGCTCTCGCTGGCGACGAAACTCAGGTGCATCAGCCGGCTGGTGGCGTCGTCCACGAACACCAGCAGGGTGCATTGCGGCCCGCGATCCTCGAACCACCAGTGCTCGCAGCCGTCGACCTGGACCAGCTCGCCGAGGCAATCGCGCCGGTGACGAGGCTGGTGGACGCGCTTGTTCCGGTCGCGCCGGCGGACCCAGATACCATCGTCGATCATCCACTGGCGCAGCGTCTCGACGCCGACCGGCAGGCCATGGACCTCCGCCAACTTCTCGGCCGCCAGCGTCGGCCCGAAATCCTCGTAGCGCTCGCGGACGATGGCCAGGCAGGCCTGGCGGAAGGCCACGCCGTGAGCACGGTTGCTCGGCTTGCCACGGCGCTTGGAGATCAGGGCGTCCGGGCCATGGGCGCGGAAGGCGTCGAGCAGCCGGTAGACTTGGCGGCGCTGCAAACCCATCAGCGCCGCGGCGTCCTCAACACGCGTCCGGCCATCCGCCAGATCGATCATAACCCGCAGCCGGCTGAGCTCTGTGCGGCTCATCGTAATCACCGTCATCCGCCGTCACCCTCAGCGCCGCAGCCAAAAGGGACGGTTGTGCCATCTCAATCGGTGAGGCCGGTGACATCTCTATCGGTGATCTACATGGATTGTGCGTCTAAGATATATTATCGGAAATATTGCATGCTGGCAGGTTTGCCGATCAGGCTGCGTCAGCGCGCTCTTTGAACCGGCGTCGGGCGTCGTCGACCTGTTCGAGGTTGTTGGCGGCCCAGATCCAGACGCCGCAGAAGGCCGCGCCGAGGCTGAGGCCCAAGGGCGTCAGCTTGTATTCCACCCGTGGCGGCACGACCGGATGGACGGTGCGCGCCACCAGGCCGTCGCGTTCCATGTGGCGCAGGGTCTGGGTCAGCATCTTCTGGCTGACGCCGGTCACGGCCTCGGCCAACCGCGTGAACCGCAGCTCGCCTTTTTCGGTGAGCACCTCCAGCACCATCATGGTCCATTTGTCAGCGACCTGGCCGATCAGGTCGTTGACCAGCGCCTCAATCCTCGGATCAAGGTCGGCCGGCGGCGCCGTTTCGGCCCGGACACGGGCCTCGGCCAACTGGGCGTCGGTGAACCGTGCGAAGGTCATGGGGTTACACTCTCCATTTGGTGGGTATAGCACTTTTCCGTGCCTGCTTTCCATTCGTAAGCATGCCGCGCTAAACCTCGTTCCGCAAGTCTCACGGGCCATGGAGATGTCAGATGAAGCTGCGAAACAAGACGGTGCTGATCACCGGCGGAACCAGCGGCATTGGCCAGGAACTGGCGCGGCAGCTGCTGAAGCGCGGCAATACGGTGATCATCACCGGCCGTGACACAGGCCGGCTGGAAGCGACCGCCCGCAACCTGCCCGGCGTGCATTTCATTCAAAGCGACGTCGCCTCGATCCAGGCGATCGATCAGCTGTATCAGACGGTTATCGCTCAGTTTTCAGCGCTGGACGTGCTGATAAACAATGCCGGGATCATGCGTAACCTGAAGCTGGATCAGCCGCGCGACCTGGATGACCTGACCCGGGAGATCGAGATCAATCTCAGCGGGCCGATCCGCATGGTGCAGCGGTTCCTGCCGCATCTGATGCGCCGCCCGGGGGCGATGATCGTCAATGTTTCGTCCGGACTGGCCTTCATCCCCCTGCCCTTGTCGCCGATCTATTGCGCCACCAAGGCCGCCATCCATTCCTACAGCCAGTCGCTGCGGGTGCAGTTGCGGGGAACCGGCGTCACCGTTGTCGAACTGGCGCCGCCGGGCACGGAGACGCCGCTGTTTCGCGGTGAGTTCGAGGCTGAGACCAAGGGGCAGCCGGCGATGGATGTGAAGGTGTTGGCCAAGCGGGCCATCGCGGGGATCGAGGCCGGCCGGCTGGAAATCCGCCCGGGCCTGGCCAATGTCCTTAAACTGATGAGCCGCGTCGCGCCGGACTTCATGCTGAAGCAGCTGGCGGCGATGTCGACGCCGAAATAGCCGGAGATGGGGGGCGCCTACCCCTCAACCTCGAACCGCATCCCGTCATACCCCGGCGCCACCCCCGGCGGCAGCTCGGCCAGCAGGGTGCGATAGTCCAGGTCGATGTGCATATTGGTCAGGATGGCCCGTTCCGGCTTGAGCTCGGCGATCCAGCCGAGGGCCTTGTCCAGGTGGGCGTGGGTCGGGTGCGGACGGCGGCGCAGGGCGTCGACGACCAGGACCTTCAGGCCTCCCAGCGCCTCCCAGGCCGGCGGCGGCAACTCGACCACGTCGGGGCAATAGGCCACGTCGCCAAACCGATAGCCGACCGAGCGCACGCCGCCATGATCGAGATCGAAAGTGGTCACGGGAATGACGCCGGAAGGTCCGTCGATCGCCCAGGCCTGCCCATGCGGCGGGATCAGCACCTCGTCGCAGATGGGAGGATATCCACCCTCCCCACGGAAAATATAGGTGAAACGCCGCATCAGCGTGTCATGCGTGGCGGCGTCCATGTGGCAGGGAATCCGCTTCATCGCGCGCAGGGCAAAGGCGCGGACATCGTCGATGCCGTGGCTCTGATCGGCGTGATCGTGGGTGAACAGCACCGCATCCAGCCGTTTGACGCCGGCCGCGGCGGTCTGCTGGCGCAGTTCCGGCGAGGTGTCGACGATCGCCGTGGTCTGGTTTTCCACCCCCTCGGCGCCCAGGCGGCGCACCAGCATCGAGCAGCGGGTGCGGCTGTTGCGCGGCTCGGCCGGATCGCAATCGCCCCAATTACCGTCCGCGCGGGGCACGCCGCCGGACGAGCCGCTGCCCAGGATGGTGAACTCCAGGGTCCCGCTCATGCCAAAACACTCATGGACGCGGTATCCGGTCGAACAGGTTGAAAAAGGCGTCCTCGGTGCGCGCTTCGGCGTCGGCCAGGGACCAGCCGCGCACCTCCGCCAGCTTGGCCAGGACGTAGGGCACATAGGCCGGCTCGTTGCGGCGGCCGCGCATGGGGATGGGGGCCAGATAGGGGCAGTCGGTCTCGACGATGATCCGGTCCTCCGGCATGTCCTTGATCACCGCCCTCACCTCTTCCGCCGCCTTGAAGGTGGCGATGCCGGAGACGGAAAACCAGGCGCCCAGGGCCGCGGCCCGCCGGGCCAGCTCGGGCCCGCTGGTGTAGCAGTGCAGCAGCAGCTTGAACGGCCCGGCGGCGTGGGCGTCCTCCAGCATCTGGGCCATGACGTCGTCGGCGTCGCGGGAATGCACCACCAGGGGCAGGCCGGTCTCGCGCGCCGCGTCGATATGGGCGGCGAACACCTTGGCCTGCACCTCGCGCGGGCTGAGGTCATAGAAGAAGTCCAGGCCGGTCTCGCCTATCCCCACCGTGCGCGGATGGCGGGCCAGATCAATCAGGCGCGCGGCGGTCAGATCCTGGTCGTCCTTGGCCTCATGCGGATGGGTCCCCACCGTGCACCAGATGTCGGCGTGGGCGTCGGCGATGGCGGCGACCTGCGGGAAGCGGTCCGTACGATCGCAGATGGTCACCATCAGCGCGACCCCGGCGGCGCGGGCGCGGGCGATCACCTCGGCCTGGTCCTCGGCGAACTGGGGGCTGTGCAGATTGACGTGGCTGTCGATCAGCATCAGCGGCCCGCCGCGTCACGCAGATCCGCGACGGCGGCCCACAGGGCGTCGGCGCGATCCAGATTCAGGCCTTCGACTTCGCCCGGCAGGTCGTTCAGCCGCGACCAGGTTTCCGCCCAGGCGGCCTGCGGCGGATCGCCATCCAGGGCGTCGGCGGTGACCCGCCGGTGGATCTGGTCCGCCAGTCGTTCGATCAGCAGGGTGAACCGCGCCATCCCCTCGGCGCCGCGAAAGCCGTCGGCCAGGGCCTGGACAGCGCCGCGATCCAGGCCGGGCAAGGCGCGCAGCAGCTCCCGCGCGGCGTCATCGGCTTCCAGCGCCTTGCGGGCCAGCAGCTCTAGCGCCCGACCCGGCGCCCCACCGGACATCCGGGCCAGGCGCAGCCGATCCTCCGCGTTGGCGTCGGCGTGCTGGCCGATAAAGTCTGCTACCGCGTCCTCCGCCCATGGCGAGAACCGTAGCCGCCGACACCGAGACCGGATGGTGGGCAACAGGCCGCCGGGGGCATGGGAGATCAAGAACAGCACGCCGCGCTCGGGCGGCTCCTCAAGAGTCTTCAGCAAAGCATTGGCGGCGTTTGGATTCATGTCATCGACTGAATCCACGATCGCAACCCGATAGGGTGCGGACGCCGGCGCCTTGGAGAAGAACTCCGGCAGCCGCCGCGCCTCGTCCACCGGGATCACCTTGCGCGGCTTGCCGCCCTCGACCTCGCGCTCCAGCACCAGGATGTCCGGGTGGGAGCGGGCCGAAATCTGCCGGCTGACCGGGTGATCGGGCCGCGAGCCCAACGGGCCGTAGTCCGGATCGGGCGTGGCGCCCATCAGCCGGCGGGCGGCGCGAAACGCAAACGTTGCCTTGCCCACGCCTTCGGGGCCCGTGAGCAGCCAGGCGTGATGCAGCCGCCCCCGCGCCAGGGCGTCCAGGAAGGCGTGTTCCACCGCCTCGCCCTGCTCGAAGGCGAACACGTCGCGGGGATGGGGAATGGCGATGGCGTCAGCCACAATGCGGCTCCGCCAGCCGCGTCTCTACGGCGGCCCAGACCCGAGCCTCGACAACGGCCGGGTCGCCATCGGCGTCCAGCCGCAAACAGCGGTCGGGTTCAGCCTGGACGATCTCCAGATAGGCCGCGCGCAGGCGTTCATGAAAATCGCGGCCCTTGGACTCGAACCGCGCCTCCCCCTCCCCGCGCGCCGCCGCCCGGGCCAGGCCCACGTCCACCGACAGGTCGAACACCAGGGTCAGGTCCGGCATGACGGCGCCGACGACGGACCGCTCCAGGGCGGCGATAAGCTCATGCGGCGCCCCGCCGCCGGCGCCCTGGTAGGCGCGGGTGGAATCCAGGAAGCGGTCGCAGACTACAACCTCTCCCCTCGCCAGGGCCGGCGCTATGGTCCGCTCGATATGGTCGCGCCGCGCGGCGTACATGAGCAGGGTTTCCGAGGTCGGCGACCAGCGCTCGACGTCGCCGCTGACCAGCAGTGCCCGGATGGCTTCGGCGCCCAGCGATCCCCCGGGCTCGCGGGTCAGGGTCACGGCGCGGCCCATCGCCCGCAGGCGCTCGGCCAGCCGCCGGGCCTGGGTCGATTTGCCGGCGCCTTCGCCGCCTTCGAACGTGATGAAAAAGCCGCCAGTCACGACCGTCACATTGGCCGGTTCGCGCCCCGGCGCAAGGGCCAGGGCTTATCCGGCCTCGATCAGTAGGCGCCGACCACCCGGGCGTCGGCAAAGCCCATGGCGATCACCCGGGCGCGGGTCTCGCCGGCGGCGGCGGGGTCGGGAAACGAGCCCACCACTACCCGATAGAGGGTCGCGCCATTGCGCTGCAGCGGCACGATCTGGGCGCCGCCGGCGGACGCCAGCCTGGCGGCGGCCCGGTCCGCGCCCGACTGGGTGGCGAAGGCGCCAGCCTGTACGGAATAGCCGCCGCCCGCGCTGGGCGCCGCAGGGCGGTCCACGACCGGCGTGCGGCGCATCGGCCCCGGCTGCGGCAGGACGGTGGCGGTGATCGGTTGAGAGATCGGCGCCAGCGTGGTCTCGGGCGGGCCGGCCTCGTCTTCGGCCATGGGGTCTTGGTAGGAGGGCGACGGCGGCGCCGAATAGGGCGCGCCGGCGGCCGGGGGCGGCATGACCGCCGGATAGGAAGCCGGCGTTGGCGCGCCCTGGATGTCGTCGAAGGCGCCGTCATAGGCGCGGGGCTGCGGCGCATAGGCCGGCGGAGCATAGGGTGTTGGGGCGGGTGTTGGGGCGTAGGGCGTGCGCGGGCCGTTGGAAGCCATCATCAGCCCCGGCGCGTTCAGCGGCGAGGCCATGGTGATGAAGCGAACCCGCACCCGCGTGGTGCCCTTGCGATCAAACCCCAGCTGTTCGGCGGCGGCCTTGGACAGATCGATCAGGCGATCGCCCACAAACGGCCCACGGTCATTGACCCGCACCCGTATGGAGTGGCCGTTCTGCAGATTGGTGACCTCGACGATACAGGGCAGCGGCAGGGTCTTGTGCGCGGCGGTGATCAGGCCCTCGTCATAGACCTCGCCGTCGGCGGTATGGCGGTTCTGGAACGGATAGCCGTACCAGGAGGCGGTCCCGACCTCGTCATAGTCCGGGTTGGCTTGCGGGAAATACCACTGGCCGTTCACCTGATAGGGCTTTTCGGTGCCGCGCAGCCGGCCAGACGGCGCGTGCGCGGATGAAGGCGGCGTGGCCTGGGCGACCCGCGTCTGGCCCGGGTTCGCCAGCGAAAGACTGGTTCCCGTGCTGGCGCAGGCGGTCGCCGCTCCGGCCAGCAATGCGATCAGGGCTGCGTTACGCGCCGCCCGCACGCCATTCTGGCGCGTCCCTTCGACGGCCATTCGCCCGCCCTCCGATGCAACTCGGCGGTCAGGGTGCGGTCAGCGTGGTGAAGAGCGGGTGTAGAGACAGGGTTAACGCGCCTCGGCCGAACAGCGGCCCGCCGACATTCGACCTTGGCGGCGGGCGGCAAACTTGGTTCAAAGACGGATGATCGAAACCGAACGCCTGATCCTGCGCCCCCAAGTCGAGGCCGACTACGAGGCCCTGTGCGAGATGTGGGCCGATCCCGAGGTGGTGCGATACATCAGCGGCGTTCCCTCTACCCGAGAACAGACCTGGGGCCGGCTGCTGCGCGGCGCCGGGATGTGGATCATGAAGGGCTATGGAACCTTCGCGGTCATCGCCAAGGAGGACGGCCGCCTTCTGGGCGATGTCGGCCACGCGGACTATCATCGCGGCCTTGGCGAGACCTTCGATCCCTATCCCGAAGCGGGCTGGGTGCTGGGCTCTCACGCCCACGGCAAGGGCTACGCCACCGAGGCGGTGACGGCTGCGCACAAATGGTTCGACGAGAACCGGCCGGAGACCCGATCGGTCTGCATCATCAGTCCGGAAAACACCGCCTCCCTGCGCGTGGCTGAAAAGGTCGGCTATCGGCCGTTCGGCCGCGTGGACTACAACGGCGAGGTCATCATGCTGGAGCGGATGCGGCCGGCGGTTTAGACCGGGTCTTGATTGTCGGGCTGATTATTTGCGTCATTCCGGCCGTAGCGAAGCGGAGCGCCGGGACCCAGGCGACTGGGCGGTGACCCTGGGTCCCGGATCGCCCCTCCGGGTCGTCCGGGATGACGAAGGTGTTGGATGAGAACCGCGATGCGAACGCCCCTGCCCCAGGCCGGCGCCCCCTGGGCCGAGCTCAAGCCGCTGATGGTCGACTATGCCGCCGGCGACGTGCGCTGGCGGGACGGCAAGACCGCCGTCTATGTCTTCAACGCCGGACCGGACGTCGAACAGGTGCAGAAGGAGGCCTACGCCCTCTTCCAGTCCGAGAATGGTCTTGGCCCCATCGCCTTCCCCAGCCTGAAGCGGATGGAGGCCGAGGTGGTGGGCTTTGGCCTGTCGCTGCTGCATGGACCGGATGAGGCCGCAGGAACCGTCACCTCCGGCGGCACCGATTCCATCACCATGGCCATGAAGGCCGCCCGCGATTACGCCCGCAAGGAAAAGGGACTCACCGGCCCGCTGAACATCGTCCTGGCCAGATCCGCCCACCCCGCCTTCGACAAGGCCGCGGCGGTGATGGAGATCGAGGTGCGGCGCACGCCCCTGCGCGACTTCCTGGCCGATCCGCAAGCAATGGCCGATGCGGCCGACGCGGCCACCATCATGATCGTCGGCTCCGCGCCCTGTTTTCCCTACGGCCTGATCGATCCCATCGGCGACCTGTCCGACCTGGCCCTGGCCCGCGATCTGTGGCTGCACGTGGACGCCTGCGTCGGCGACTATATCGCCCCCTTCGTGCGGATGAATGGCGGCGACGTCCCGCCATTCGATTTCGAGCTGCCGGGCGTGCGCTCCATGTCGGCCGACCTGCACAAATACGGCTACTGCGCCAAGGGCGCCTCGACGGTCTTCTTCCGTTCGGCTGCCCTGCAGGCCTTCATGGTGTTCGACTTCAAGGACTGGCCCGGCGGGCGGATGGTGACCCCCACCCTCGCCGGCACCCGGCCAGGCGGCGCCATCTCGGCGGCCTGGGCGGTGATGAACTTCCTGGGGGTCGAGGGCTACCGCGCCAAACAGGCCTTGGTCACCGGCGCCCGCGAGGCGGTCGAGGCCGGCGTCGCGGCCCTGGGCTTCCAGGTGCTGGGCCGTCCCCAACTCGGCATCACCGCCTTCCGTCATCCGGAGGTGAACGCCATGGCCATCTGGGCCAGGCTGCGCGAACGCGGCTGGTTCACCAGCGTGGCCACCGAACCCCCGGCCCTGCACCTGATGCTGTCGCCCTTCCATGCCCAGGTCGTGGACGTCTACCTCGCCGACCTGGCCTGGGCGCTGGACGCCGCCCGCACGACCGCCCCGGTTCAGGCCGAGGCCCGCTACTGACGACCCCGCGCGTTTGCAGGGCTGGAGCCCGCCCCATCGGCCTGATATGAGCCGCGCACCGGACGGGTGGCCGAGTGGTTTAAGGCAGCGGTCTTGAAAACCGCCGTGGGTGTGAGCCCACCGTGGGTTCGAATCCCACCCCGTCCGCCAGTGACCCGCCGCCCGCCAGTGCGGGCCTAACCCACCCAGTCCTGCTTCAGCTTGGTCGAGCCGATGAGATAGTGGGCCGAGGCCCACAGGTTCACCAGGCAGCCGCAGACCAGGGCGTAGCGCAAACCCTGGGCCGCGGCGTGGGCGGGGTCTGACAGGCCAAACGCGACCACATGGTCCTTCAGAAAATCGCTCAGGGCGCCGATGGCGGGCGGGCCCAGTCCATAGCCGATGACATTGATCACCATGATCACCACCGCCGTGGCCGTGGCCCGCACCCGGGGCTGCACCACGGCCTGCGCGGTGGTGTAGAGCGATATGAGATAGGCGTTGGCGCAGACAAGGCCGACCATCTGCAGCGGGACCATGATCCACATTGTCGGCGCCAGGTAGGTCATCACCCCCACCGGTACGCCGATCGCCACGCCGATGGCGGGCCAGCGCGCCAGCCAGGCCTTGTTCCTGTCGGTCAGGGCGCTGAGGATTCTGCCCACCGCCCAGACCGAAACCACGGTGACGCCGCCGACCAGCGGACCGAGGATCAGGCCGACCTGGGTCAGCGAGACGTGGTGTACGCGGACCAGGAAGGACGCCAGATACTGGCCATTGCCGACGGCGACGAAATTTACCAGGCCCGTGGCGAGGGCGATGTGCCAGAAGCTGGGCTTGCTCATCAACTCCCTGATCGCGGCGCGGAAGCTGGGCGTCTCCACCTTTTGTCCGCCGGCCCTCGCCTCATTGTTGGCCGCCGCGCCGCCGCGTGGAGGCTCCTTCACGGTCAGCCAGCAGACCAGAGCGATCAGCAGGCCCGGCGCCCCGAGCGCAATGAAGGCCATGCGCCAGCCATAGCGGTCGGCGACCACTCCGCCGATCATGGCCGCCAGAATAGTTCCGATCGGGATCGACGTCAGGTGGATCGAGATGGCCGAGGCGCGCTTGCTGGCGGGGAAATAGTCCGCGATCACCCCCTGGGACGGCGGCAGGCATCCCGCCTCGCCGATGCCCACCCCGAAGCGCGCCAGCATCAGCATCGGGAAGGAAACGGCCAGGCCGCACAGCGCCGTCATCACGCTCCAGATCGCGGTGCAGATCGCCAGCACGCCGACGCGATTGAACCGCTCGGCAAGGCGGGCGATCGGCAGCCCTGCCAAGGCGTTGCACAGCGCGAAGGCCGGGCCGCCGAGCAGGCCCAGTTCGAAATCGCTGAGATGAAACTCCGGCTTGAACTTCTCCTGCAGCAAGGCGACCAGGCTGCGATCAAGCAGATTGATGCTGTAGATGACCATCAGCACGCCCAGGATGTAGGCCCTGTAGGGTTTCGTGCCGTGGCCCGGATGCGGGCCAGCATCGTTGGCGGCCGTCACG
>Ga0302314_10017381_pt1 | contig 12070 bp, 11 predicted proteins | sample III_Palsa_N2_3_FD_200533 | JGI IMG/M metagenome (GOLD analysis project Ga0302314, IMG submission 200533) | Peat permafrost microbial communities from Stordalen Mire near Abisko, Sweden - III_Palsa_N2_3 | ecosystem: Environmental > Terrestrial > Soil > Palsa > Peat permafrost | place: Sweden...
TCGGGGCAGCAGGATTTGAACCTGCGACCCTCTGCTCCCAAAGCAGATGCGCTACCAGACTGCGCCATGCCCCGCCCCACCGCGACTGCGGATCCGCAAAGGACTATACCTTCTTAGACCCTCCTAGCGGGGGCCGGCATGATACGGAGCCCCCTTCCACCCGTCAATTTAGGAGGGCGCCGCCGCCTGCGGACCTGCTCAGGCCCGGCGCCACTCCGTGCGACCACCCGGGCGGTCCTCCAGGACCACTCCCTGGGCTGCAAGTTCATCGCGGATGCGGTCGGCTTCCTTGAAGTCCTTGTTCTTGCGCGCCGCCAGCCGCTGGGCGACGAGTTCGTCGATCGCCCCATCATCCGCACCGTTGGTCACCGCATCGGTCGCCCCCGGCGCCGCTGCTGCGGCACCGGCGCTCTTCGCCACCTCGCCCTCCACCGGCGGGGTCCGCAGCCTTGCCCACTGCTCGGCCGGCAACTGCGCGATCCCGAGCACCCCGGAGAGCACCCGCAGCTCGGCCGCGATCTGGGAGGCCAGCAGCGGCTTGTTCTCGCGCTTGGCAACGTTCAGATCGCGCGTCATCGTCTGCAGTACGGCGACGGCCTCGGGCGTATTGAAGTCATCGTCCATGGCCTCGCGGAACGCCTCAGTGTATTTCGTGACCGGGGCCGGCTGCGACGGTTCGACTTCGCGCAGCGCGCTGTAGATGCGCTCGAGCGCCGCCGTGGCCTGGGTCAGCTGTTCCAGGCTGTAGTTGACCGGACCACGATAATGGCTCGATACCACGAAATAGCGGATCACCTCGGGATGGCGCACGCGTTTGAGCGCCTCGACGATCGTGAAGGCATTCCCCAGCGACTTCGACATCTTCTCGTTGTCGATCGTCAGAAAGCCGTTGTGCATCCACACCTTTGCGAAGCCATCGCCACTCGCGGCGCACGACTGCGCGATCTCGTTCTCGTGGTGCGGAAACTTCAGATCCATGCCGCCGCCATGAACGTCGAAGCGGGTGCCGAGCAGCGCTTCGGACATCACCGAACATTCGATGTGCCAGCCAGGCCGACCCTCGCCCCAAGGCGATTTCCAGGAGGGTTCACCGGGCTTCGCCATTTTCCACAAAACGAAATCGAGCGGATCGCGCTTGTTGGTGTCCACGGCGATGCGCTCACCGGCGCTGAGTTCCTCGACTCGCTCGCCGGAGAGCTCTCCGTAGGCCTTGAACTTGCGCACCGAGAACATCACATCCCCGCTCTTCGCGACGTAGGCATAACCTTTGGCAATGAGGCGCGAGGTGAGGTCGATCATGCCGGGAACGTGCGCGGTCGCCCGCGGCTCATGATCCGGCCGCAGGATGCCGAGCGCGTCATAGTCGCGGTACATCAGCGCGATGTAGCGCTCGGTGAAGGTGTCGATGTTCTCGCCGCGCTCAGCCGCGCGTTTGATGATCTTGTCATCGATGTCGGTGATGTTGCGGACGAAAGTGACTGCCAGGCCGGTGAACATCAGGTAGCGGCGTATGACGTCGAAGGCGATCTTCGAGCGCGCGTGACCCATGTGGCACAGGTCATAGACCGTGTCACCGCACACGTACATGCTGATACGGCCGGGCAGCAGGGGCTGAAGGTCTTCCTTCTCCCGCGTCATTGAATTGAAGATTCGAATCATCGTCATAGATTACGCGAAGCGCGCCAACCGCGCCCGCGCCGTACCATCCGGCATAACGCGCAGCAGGGGCGCGAGTTCGGGTCCATGATTGAGCCCCGTCAGCGCGAGCCGCAGCGGCTGGTACAGCGCCTTGCCCTTGCGCCCCGTTACGGTGCTCGTGTGTGCCGCGATTGCCTTGAAATCGCCGGGACTCGCGCCGGCCGCCTCCGCCGCAACTGCGAAGAAGCGCTTGCCGGCCTCATCGATCACGGCCTGTGCCGGCAAATCAAGGCCGGGCAGTCCGCCAAAGACGATGTCGCGCCATTCGCGCGCATCCTCCGGCAGCACCACGTTGGGTCGGATCGCTTCAATGAATGCGAGCCGCGTGCTGTCCGGCAGATCCCCAGGCAATTGCGGGGCGAGCCAGTCGCTCAGCTGCGCTGTTGACATATGCCGGACGGACTCCTTCTGCCATGCCAGCAACTGCGCCGCATCAAAGTGCGCGCTCGCCCGGCCCAGATGGGCCGGATCGAACGCCGCGGCCATCGCAGCCGGTTCCAACAGAGCGTTGTCGGGGCTCGAATGCCCGAGGCGGAACAGAAGATTACGGATCGCGGTGGCGGTGAAACCGCGCTCGCGATATTCGCGCACCGTGGTCGCACCGTGCCGCTTGGAGAGGGGCGCCCCGTCCGGTCCCACCAGCAGCGAAACGTGGGCATATACCGGCACCGGCAATCCCAGGGCCACGAGGATCAGGATCTGGCGTGGCGAGTTGCTCAGATGGTCCTCGGCGCGTACGACGTGGGTGATGCCCATCGCGGCATCATCGACCGCATTGCTGAAGAAGAACGCGGCCGAGCCATCGGCGCGGCGCACGACGAAATCACCGATGTCGTCACTGAGATAACTCTGGGCTCCGTGCACCAGGTCGACGAACTCGATCCGCTCACCGGCCGGTACCCGGAAGCGCAGCGTCGGAATCAGTCCCGCCGCGCGCCTGGCGGCCCGTTGTTCGGGGGTCAGGTGGCGGCAGGTGCCGGCGTAACGCGGCGGCCTGCCCGCGGCGAGCTGCGACTTGCGCGAGACTTCCAGTTCGAGCGGTGTGCAGTAGCACTCGTACACCCGCTTCCTCTCTTCGAGCGTGACAAAGTGCTGTGCGTAGAAAGCAACGCGCTGTGACTGGCGGTAGGGACCGCGCTCGTCCTCACGACCCGGACCGGCGTCCCAATCGAGGCCCAGCCAGGTCAGGTCCTCCTGCTGCGTGCGGCAGAACTCCTCACTGCTGCGGGCCGCGTCGGTGTCCTCGATGCGCAGCACGAAGCGGCCCTGGAAGTGGCGCGCCAGCAGACAGCTGAACAAAGCCGTCCGGGCGTTGCCCAGATGCAGGTTGCCGCTGGGGCTCGGCGCGAAACGCGTTACGGTGCCGGCGTGAGTCATGTTGCCAATTTTACGATGAAATCGCGGCCGTCTACGAAACACCATCGGCCCGGGGCGGTCGAATTGCTAGAATCCGCCCTCCAAAAACCAGATTAACGAAGCAGATACATGATGATAAGCAGACGACTGGTATCGGTCCTGGGGATGGCGGGCCTCGTCGCCGCCCTGGCCAGCACCCCGGCCGGCAGCGCCTTCGCCGAGTCTTCCGCGCCCACGAGCGCCCCGCAGGTCAATCCGCAGGTCCGCGTCACGACCAATCTCGGCAGCTTCGTCATCGAGCTGTACGCGGATCGCTCGCCGATCACCGTCGCGGTCTTTCTGCGCTACGTCAATGCGGGTCAGTACACCCAGACGCTCCTGCACCGGGTGATTCCGGGCTTCCTCATACAAGGGGGTGGTTTCTCGGCGACCGATGAAGCCACCAAGCCCGCCGCGACTGCCGTGCCCAACGAGTCCGGCAACGGCCTGCAGAACAAGCGCGGCATGGTGGGACTGGCCCGCGCCGAGTCACCGCACACCGGTAATTGCCAGTTCTTCGTCAACCTGGCCGACAACCCCGAGCTCGACCCCCTGCCGGTGCGCTGGGGCTATGCGGTTTTCGGGCATGTGATCGACGGCATGGATGTGGTCGATAAGATCGGCGCCGTGCCCACCGGACCTGCGGGCAAGTTCAAGCAGGACGCGCCCCTCTCCCACGTGGTGATCGAGAAGGTCGAGGTGATCGCCGCAGGCTCCGTGAAGCTGGACGCGGCACCGCAGCAGCTGGCGGCGCCGCCCACCGGGGCCGAGGTGCTCGCGCCAAACTGACGATCCGCCCAGGACCTCCGTGAGCGAACTGTTCGTCTCCGACCTGCATCTGGATGCGCAGTCCACGGCGGCCAATGAGCGTTTTCTGGCGTTCCTGGCGCACGAGGCACTGCAGGCGCGGGTGCTGTACATCCTCGGCGACCTGTTCGAGGCCTGGATCGGTGATGATGATCCGGACCAGGTGAAAGGCCGCATCTGTGACGGGATCCGGCAGTTGACCGATCGCGGGGTTGCCTGCTTCGCCCTGCATGGCAACCGGGATTTTCTCCTGGGCGAGGGCTTCGCCAGCCGCACCGGGTGCCGGCTGCTGCCGGATCCGGTGATTGCCACCTTCGATGACGAGCCCGTGCTGCTCACCCACGGCGATGCGCTGTGCGTGGACGATCACCCCTACCAGGAACTGCGCACGACGGTGCGCGCAACGGCCTGGCAGCAGCGCTTCCTCAAACTGTCGCTAGCCACCCGCGAATTGCTGGCAAACCAGGCCCGCAGGGGCAGCCAGGCCCATACCTCCCGGACCATCCCCTACGTCATGGACGTGAATGAGGCAGCGGTCAGCGCCGTATGGCGCACCGGAGTGCGCCGGATCATCCACGGTCACACCCACCGCCCGGGGATCCACCGGGCGAGGTTCGAGGGTCACCCGGTGGAGCGAATCGTCCTGGGCGCCTGGTACGAGCAAGGCAGCTATCTGCTGCGCGACCGTGGGCGCTACGAGTTGCGCGAACTCAATTAGCGCCGGCCGGTGCCGAAGTGCCGGCGGGGGCGTGATGGTGCCGGGCATAGGCCTCGGCTTCGACGATTCCCTGGTACTTCCGGTACTGCTCATCGCTCAGGACCGGCTTCAGTTTCGCCATCGCGGCATCTTCGATTTTCTGGTGGTTCTGATGCGCCGTCTGCACGTCGGTGCTCTGGTCCTTTTCCTGCTTCATCGAGGCCGTCAGGTTGGTGCGCTCCTCCGTCAGAATCTGCGCAAACTGCGGCTTCTGGGCATCGGTGAGCGCCAGTTGCTTCGCGAGCGCGTCCATTCGGGCCTGCGGGTCCGGCGGGCCACCGGCCGGTGGCGTCTGCGCCACCGCGAGGGCTGCGCCCAGGGTGCAGGCGACCAGCGCCGAAATGATCGCAATTGGCTTCTTCATGTGCTCCAAGACCCCCTTATGTTGCAACTGAATGAATGCTCGAGTTTTGTGGACGGCGCCGTTGTCTTACAAACTGTAAGGTAAAGGTGTCGACCAAGGCTGTTCAGACTTGCCGAAGCTCGCATAAACTACTTCGAATGCGAGGCCCCCCATAATAAAAGAAATCATGGTTCCCGGTAGGGGCCCCGCGGCGCAGCAGCCGCCGCTCGTGATGCGATTCGGCGCGTTCGGGGACATGGTGTTGCTCACGATCCTGCTGCGCCACCTGTACGAGCGCTTCGGCAAGCCGGTCGATTTGATCTCCTCCGGCACCTGGACCCGGCCGCTGCTCGAGAACCAGCCGTGGCTGGGACGGCTGTACGTCATCCGCAGCCGCCGCACTCCCTACTGCCTGAGCCTCGATCAGCAGCGCCTGGTGGCCTGGCTGCGCCAGCGTACGGCCGGCCCGACCTGGTTCTGCGACCGCGATCTCGGCATCGATCTGCTGGAACGCGGTGGCATTCCCCACGAATACATATTCGATACCCGCAACTTCGAATGGTCGCTGGATGAGAGCGTGGCGGATCGCTACATCCGCGTCGGCAACGCCGCGCCTGCCGGCCTCGTCGGCCAGCTGCCGCCGCCGCGACCCGCGAGTTCGCGCGCCGCGAAACTGTTCCTCGGGGAGGCCGCCCGCGCCGAAGCAGACGCGTGGCTCATCAAGCGCGGTCTTGGGGGCCGCCCGTACATCGTCGTGCATCCCGGCTGCCGCCACATCGCGCGTCGCGCCGTGCGCTCGCGCGTGAGCACCGACAAGTACTGGCCGGAGAACCGCTGGTCGCGGGTGATCCGTTCGCTGCGCGACCTGCGTCCCGATCACGCACTGATGCTGACGGGGACGCGCGCCGAAGGCCAGTTCAATGCCGCGATCGCGAAGGCCTCGGGCGTCGATGATATCTACAACGTGGCCGATCAGCTGCCGGTTTCAACCCTGTTGCCGTTCCTGGAACGTGCTCACAGCATGATCTCGGTGGATACGGGACCCGCGCATGCGGCGGCGGCACTCGGCACGCCGACGATCGCGCTGTACGGAACGGCGAGTTCGGTGGTGTTTCGCCCGGGCGGTGCCACTACGCACGCGGCCGCCCTCACCGGCAGCGTCGACGGCATCCAGAACATTCTCGGCATCTCAGCCGAAGCCGTCACCGCCGCGTGGCTCGACCTCACCAGCGACTCTGCCAGGATATCCCACTCGGCGTGTGCCTGAGCTGGCCGCTTGACTATCATGCCGCATGGCCAATGACACGAATGCGCCACTGGGTGGCCTGAAGGTACTGGAACTCGCGCGCGTGCTGGCGGGCCCCTGGATCGGTCAGACGCTCGCGGATCTGGGCGCCGATGTCATCAAGGTGGAATCACCCGAAGGCGATGACACGCGCCGCTGGGGACCGCCATTCGTGCGCGACGCCGCCGGTGAACCCGCAGATGCCGCATATTTTCATTGCTGCAATCGCGGCAAGCGCTCGGTGGTCGCGGACTTCCGCACGAGCGAAGGGCGGCAACTGGTGCTCGACCTCGCGGCACGCTCCGACGTCCTCATCGAGAATTTCAAGGTCGGCAGCCTTGCCGCTTTCGGGCTCGACTACGAGACCCTGTGCGACCTCAATCCGCGGCTGGTCTACTGCTCGGTGACCGGTTTCGGCCAGGACGGACCCTACGCCGGGCGCGCCGGCTATGACCTGGTGATCCAGGGGATGGGCGGCCTCATGGACATCACCGGCGAGCCCGACGGGCCACCGCAAAAGATCGGTGTGGCGCTCGGCGACATCATGACCGGCATCTACGGCGTCGTCGCCGTCCAGGCCGCCCTCGCACAGCGTGAGCGCACCGGTCGCGGCATGCGCGTCGACATGTCACTGCTGGATACCGTGGTGAGTATTCTTGCGAACCAGGGACTCAATTACCTGGTGTCGGGAGTCGCACCACGACGCCTGGGCAATGCGCACCCGAACATCGTTCCCTACCAGACCTTCGAGGCACGCGACGGATCGCTATCGGTGGCGGTCGGTAACGATGCACAGTTCCGCCGCTTCTGCGCGGTGCTCGACACCGCGCACCTTGCGGACGATGCGCGCTTCGCGACCAATCAGGCGCGGGTCACACATCGCGAAGTGCTGGTGCCGCTGCTCGCGGCGGCGACCTCCGCGCGTAATCGCGCCGAGCTGCTGCAGGCACTGGAGCGCGCGGAAATCCCCGCGGGCCCCGTCAACACGATTGCCGAGGTGTTCACCGATCCGCAGGTGATCGCGCGCCGGATGCGCCTCGACCTGCCGGCCCCGGATGCAGCGGGCGGCACGATCGCCTCGATCCGCACGCCCATCGTGTTCTCGGACGCGCAGCTCACGTTGGACCGGCCTGCGCCGCGCCTGGGCGAACACACCGCCGAGGTCCTGCGCGAACTCGCCGCCGGCTGATGGATTTCAGGTCGAGCGCGGCAGAGTAAGCGTGGCCTGCAGGCCGCGCTGCGGCAGATTGGCGAGGGTCAGCGCACCACCATGTGCCTGCGCGATGTCGCGCGCGATGCACAGGCCCAGCCCCGTGCCACCGGTATCGCGATTGCGCGAGGATTCGACCCGGTAGAAGGGCTCGAACACGCGCGCCAGATGCTCGAGCGCAATTCCGGGTCCCTGGTCACGAATCGCTATGACTACGGCACTGCCGTCTTCCACCGTGACGCTGACACCCCCGCCGAACTTGATCGCGTTGGAGATGAGGTTGGTGAGACAGCGCTTCAGCGCCTTCGGCTTGGCGGCATACAGCACCCGCGCGCGCCCCGTCACCGTGAAGGGGGTTCCCATGTCCGCAAACTCGCCCTGGATCGTTGCCAGCAGTTCGTTCACGTCCACGGCCTCGGCCGGTTCATCGTCATTGAGGCCGCGCAGCAGCGCCAGCGCGCCGTGCACCATGCTCTCCATTTCATCGAGGTCATGATCGACCCGTTGCTGCAGGTCCGGGTCATCGAGAGTCGCCATCCGCAGCCGCAACCGCGTCAGCGGCGTCTTCAGGTCGTGCGACATCGCGGCGAGCACCCGCGTGCGGCTGTCCACATAGCGCTGCATGCGCTCCTGCATGGTGTTGAAGGCGCGAGCCGCATCGCGCAGCTCGCGCGAGCCGCGCTCGACCAGCGGCGGCTGGCGCAGATCCCGGCCGACGGCCTCCGCCGCGCGGGCCAGATCCGACAGCGGTCGGGTGATGCCCCGGGTGACCGCGTAGACCGCGATGGCGATCAGCACCGCCAGCAGCATGATGTTGAACAGCAGTGAGCGCGGCAGCGGCGCACCACGCTGGTTCTGCGCGAGGCGGAACAGCAGCGTCTCGCCGCCCGGTATCCCCACGCTCACGTCGTAGAGCTGGCCGCCGCGTTCGAAGGCCTGGGCACCGGGCCGTGGGAGGGTCATGGCGGGCTTGCTCGGATCCGTGGTGGGGGTCACCGAGACCCGATAGCCCGGTCCGAACACCAGCGCCAGCTGCGCCTGCAGCGACTGCCTGAAATCCGGCACGGGTGTCGGCATGCCCGGCGGTTCGAACAGCGGTTCGAGCACGGTCTCCGGCGGCGGTCGCGGCCGGCGAAACTGCGGCCCACGCGGCCAGTCCTGCAGCAGCGAGGCGGCCTCGGTGCGCTCTCCCGGCTGCAAGAGCTGCATGGAGGCGGTCATGTCGGCCACGCGCCGTGACCACTCACGCACCGAGGCCTGCACGAGGGTCCGGTCACGCTCGCGTGAAACCAGGAACAGGGATATCAGTGCGGCCGCCAGCACGCCGATGATCACGGCGACGAACAGCTGACCGAACAGGGAGCGCGGCCACAGGGACAGTCGCAAACCCCATGGCCTGCGCGCTCCCTCAGGCGGTCTCGACACCAACTCCAATGACGTATCCTTCTCCGTATACCGTTTTTATGATCTGCGAGGCGCGCGCATCATCGCCCAATAGCTGCCGCAGCCGGCTGACGCGCACATCGATGCTGCGATCCTGCGGATCCGCCTCGCGACCGCGCAGCAGGGTTGCCAGCTGCGAGCGCGACAGCACCCGGCTCGGCGAGCCGAGGAGCACCGTCAGCAGGCGGTACTCCGCGCCGCTCAGCGCAACCGATGCGCCCTCGCTGTCGGTCAGCGTGCGGGTGGTCGTGTTCAACTGCCAGCCGCCAAAGCGGAAGGTGCGCACCACTGCGGCATCCGGATCGCGCGGCGCATGCGCCGCGCGCCGCAGCACGGCCTTGATGCGAACCAGCAGCTCGCGCGGATTGAAGGGCTTGGCGAGATAGTCATCGGCGCCGACTTCGAGGCCGACGATGCGGTCCACGTCTTCGCCGCGGGCCGTGAGCATGATGATCGGCACCTGCGAATGCCGCCGCAGTTCGCGGCACAGCGCGAGGCCATCGTCGCCGGGCAGCATCAGGTCCAGTACGATGAGCTCAAAGTGATTTTGTTGCATTGCAGCAGTCATGGCTTTACCGTCGGAGACCGCGGTGGCCCGGAAGCCATTGGTCTCGAGGTACTTGGCCAGCAGTGCGCGAATCTCGCGATCGTCATCGACGATCAGAATGTGTGGTTGGTCAGTCATGGCTTGAGGCATCCTGTCCCAGCGCAATGCCGGAGCTGAGTGTTTTATAAACCGCCTGGTGTTTGTAAAAGTAAAACATTGTTTAAAACATGGCAGTCATGGCATTCATCGGACCTGAGGTCCTGCTTCAATGTCCAACGCACGACCCGCCCAAACGGAGACAACAATTGTCACGACCGAGTTGCATCCTATCAGCACTTTTTGTGATTTCTGCCGGCATCACATTGAGCGGCTGCTCATCAACTCTCGCCCTGCGGCCACCGCGGGGAATCGATTTGAGCGGCGAGTGGCAGATCGATCTTGCGCTCAGCGATTTTCCGCAGGAGGCGGTTCCCGCAAAGTCAGGCCCTGATATCAACCTGGGCAACGGCGGCTCGGGCACTCATGGCGGTGGCGGCGGCCCCGGCGGAGGCGGACCCGGCGGCCCGGGTGGTGGTGGCGGTCCCGGCGGTGGCCGTCGCGGCGGCATGGGCGGCGTCCCGGGAGGCAGTCAGAGCGGCCCCGCCAATCGCCCGGGTCAGCCCGAGCATCACTTCGCGATGCCGCCGCATCTGCTGGTGACCCAAAGCGCGAGCGGTATCACCGTCGACATCACCATGCCCGACGGCAAGCACGTCACCAATACCTACACCTCGGGCGAGAAGAGCGTCGTGAGCACCACGCGCGGCGATGCAGAACGCACGCTGGGTTGGGACGGTAAGGCCTATGTGATCCGCACCAAGGTCGGCGAGAAGGGTCCGCAGTCCGAGGTGCGCTATGCGCTCGATCCTGACGGGACGCTCGCGGTCACCTCGAACATCATCAATTCCGGCATCTACAACTTCCAGTACACGCTGGAGTACGACCACGTCCGGCCCTAGCTGCGAACCTCGCAGGCTGACGCAGGCGCACCGGAGTGAAAGCGGAACAGCTCATCCGGTGCGGTGGCAAGTTCGGCCTCGCGGCCGGCCAGGACCTTCAGCCGTTCGCGCCAGTCGAGTCCGCTCGAATGCGCCGCGCGGATCGCCAGGCGCAGATAGAGCTGGAAGTGACGCGCCTCGGAGCGCTGCAGCTGCGCGTAGAACCGGTCGAGCGGTGCCTGCAGGCGCGGCGTGAGGCGCGCGAAGCGCTCGGCTGAGCGCGCCTCGATCAGCGCGCCGACCAGCAGCAGGTCGAGCTTGCGATGCGGCTCGGAGGTGCGCGACTGCGCCCGCAGGGCGCCGCCATAGCGACCCGGCTTGAGGCGTGTGTAGCCGACCTGCAGCTCGCGCATCAGCGCCTGTACCTGCTCGAAATGCCGCAGCTCCTCGCGGGCCAGGCGCGACAGCGCGAGCGTCATGGCGTCATCCTCCGGATACGCGAAGATCAGCGCGAGCGCCGTCGATGCCGCTTTCTTTTCGCAGCCCAGATGATCCACCAGCAGCTCCTGCCAGCGCTCGCAGGCCGCTGCCACCCAGGCGTCCGGAGTCGGGGCCAGCAGGATCTGCTCCGGCACAGTCGTATGGTCCGCAGCCGCGCTCACGCGGCCTGCCCGCGGGCCCGCAGCTGGGTCAGCGCCTCATCGATGGCCGCGGCCGCCTGCCGCGCCGAGTCGAAGCGCCCTGCCGGCTCCTTTGCCAGCAGCCGCTGCAGCAGCGGCTGCAGACCCGCCTGCTCCTCGGGCAGCTGCGGCACCGGGGACTTGCGATGCATGTAGATGATGGCCATCGGGTTCTCGGCCATGAACGGCTTACGCCCGGTCAGCATTTCAAAGAGGATGACCCCGAGGCTGTACAGATCGCTGCGCGCGTCGATGGGTTCGCCGTGACCCTGCTCGGGACTCATGTAGTGCGGCGTGCCGATGATCTGGCCGGCATCGGTGATGTCGGCGGCCAGGATCGCATCCTTGGCCAGGCCGAAATCGATGAGCGCCACGCCGCCACCCCGGCGCAGCATCACGTTCGCGGGCTTCAGGTCCCGGTGCAACACACCGCTGGCATGCACGGCATCCAGTCCCAGCGCGATCGCGTGTGCCATCTGCAGCGCCTCGGTGTGGCGCAGCGGCGAACGCAGCCGCCGCCGCAGATCACCCGCATCGAAATACTCCATGATCATGTAGGCGTGTTCGTCGCTTATGCCGAGGTCGTAGACCTTCACGACGAACTCGGGACGCACGCGCTGCGCCATGTCGTGCTCCTGCAGGAGCCGCTTGAAGGCATGGTCCAGATCAGAGTCGGTGGTGACATCACGGGCAACCTTGATGGCCACGAGTTCCCCGCGGGCATCGCTCTCCGCCACGTGCAGCTCGGCGAAATGGCCAACTGCAAGGGTGCGGATGCGCCGGTAGCCGGGGATGCGCACGCCATTGAAGCGCTGGTCCTGGGTCAGCTGGCCGGAATGGTGGCGATGTGCCCGCGCCTGCGACTGCAGCGCCGCGGCACCGGTGATCGCCGCCAGCAGGGCGTCGGGCGAGGGCTCGTTGCGGCCCA